>Ga0081539_10004653_pt1 | contig 14929 bp, 10 predicted proteins | sample TabmetS4T2R2_FD_71023 | JGI IMG/M metagenome (GOLD analysis project Ga0081539, IMG submission 71023) | Tabebuia heterophylla rhizosphere microbial communities from the University of Puerto Rico - S4T2R2 | ecosystem: Host-associated > Plants > Roots > Rhizosphere ...
GCTGATACAGGCTTAGAGATGACAGCCAGGCACCACAAGGTTTCCCTCTTAGGCGAGGAGAAGAACATGATTTTGAGCACGCTGCAGAAGCTGCGACCCTATCCGGAGGTCACCCAGAGTCTCCAGCGATTGCGCGATGCGGGCCTAACGCTCGCTATACTGACTAACTCGACAGCGCAGGCAGCCGAGGCACAACTCATCCATGCTGAACTGCGGGACTACTTCGAACAGGTGATCTCGGCGGATGAGATCCATTGCTTCAAACCGGCGCCAGAAGTCTATCACCTGGCTGCAAGCCGGTTGAGCGTAGAGCCAGCGCAGATGCGGCTGGTGACAACGTATGATTGGGATGTGACTGGCGCACTGCGGGCAGGATGCGCGGCAGCTTTCGTTGCCCGACCAGGTCAAATCATGAATCCATTTGGACCACAGCCGGATGTGAAAGAGGCAGATCTTGGCGAGGTTGCTGAGCAGATTTTGGCGGTTGAGCTCGGGCAAGGTTAAAATCATTTGCTTATGAAAGAGACGACATTAAAAATTTCATCCAACCTGCCACGGACTCGCCGAGAACCCTCCAAAGGCTGGGCTTGGCCCAAACTTCGCGAACTGTGGGAATTTCGGGAACTGCTCTTTTTTTTCGCCTGGCGCGATATCAAGGTTCGCTACAGGCAAACTGTGATGGGCGCCTTGTGGGCGATCATTCAGCCCTTTTTCACGATGGTGATTTTCAGTCTCTTTTTTGGCCGGCTGGCCAACGTTCCATCCGATGGCGTGCCTTATCCCGTTTTCAGTTTTGCCGCCTTAGTCCCGTGGACTTTCTTTGCCAACGCGCTCGCCCAAGCCTCAAACAGCTTGGTGTCCAACGCCAACATGGTCAAAAAAATCTATTTCCCGCGCCTGGCCTTGCCTATCGCGACCGTTCTGGCAGGTGTCATTGATTTCGCGGTGGCTTTTATCGTTCTGCTGGGTATCATGCTCTACTATGGTTTGGTGCCCACGATCAACATCGTCTGGCTGCCCAGTTTCGCACTGCTGGCTCTGGTCACATCAATCGGTGTGAGTCTCTGGCTTTCGGCGATGAACGTCCAATTCCGTGATGTGCGTTATACAATCCCATTTCTGACCCAAGCCTGGCTCTTTATGACTCCGATTGCCTATCCCAGCAGCTTGCTTCCTGAACCTTGGCGTACATTGTACGGGCTGAATCCGATGGCCGGAGTGGTAGAGGGATTTCGATGGGCTTTGCTGGGCACCGATACAGCGCCTGGGAACATGATAATCGTCTCAGCTATGATTGCATTAACCCTGTTCATCAGTGGCGCTTTCTATTTCCGCCGGATGGAACAGAGTTTTGCCGATGTATTGTAGGTATCCTGATGAGTGATATTGCGATCGATGTTGAAGGTCTAGGGAAAAAATTCCAGATCGGTGGTATACAGAAGAGTTACTACAGGCTGACTGACCAATTGGTAGATATGATCGTGTCGCCCTTTCGCCGGACTGGAAACCTACTACGCGGGCAGGCTGGCGGCGCCGCGGATCTGAGCGAAACAATTTGGGCACTCAAGGATATTTCCTTCCAGATCAAATCGGGTGAGGTTGTAGGTATCATCGGCCGCAACGGGGTTGGCAAAAGCACATTGCTTAAGATCCTGTCCGGGATCACCGATCCGACTGAAGGCTATGCTGATATTTATGGCCGGGTGGGCTCACTGCTGGAAGTAGGCACAGGCTTCCACCCAGAACTGACCGGGCGTGAGAACATTTTCCTGAATGGAGCTATTCTCGGTATGAAAAGGGCCGAAATAGAGAGTAAATTAGATGAGATTGTGGCTTTTGCGGAAATTGATAAATTTCTAGATACACCAGTCAAGCATTACTCGAGCGGTATGTATGTGCGCTTGGCCTTTTCCGTGGCTGCTCACTTAGAGCCGGAGATTTTGCTGGTGGATGAGGTGTTGGCTGTGGGAGATATGGCCTTTCAAAGGAAATGCCTAGGTAAGATGGACGATGTGGCACAGGAAGGACGCACAGTATTGTTCGTCAGCCATAATATGGCGTTATTGCAGACGCTATGCGAGCGCGGCATCATGCTGCAACAAGGTGCTGTTTTCGCAGACGGGACCATTACAGAAGTGGTTGATGCTTACCTGCAAACGCTTGAGCAGGCCGAATCGCAAGACCTTTCCAAACGGACAGACCGGAAAGGTGTGGGACAAGTTCGGCTGGTGGATACAGAGGTGACCAACAATGGATCGTCATCTATCTTAAAAACTGGACATCCGGCCCAATTTGTTTTTAGCGTCAGCGCTTTTGTCCCAGGGATAGCATGCAATTTTTTCATCTATGATACCATCGGCCAACCCATAACCAGCTTCTATAGCAGGGTGCGCGGACCAGAAGACTCATATGATCCCAAAAATGGTCTAACGTTCGTCTGTGAGCTAGATAAGCTGTTGCTCTTACCGGGTCGTTATCGGATCGATGTAGCGATTGTCGGCGACAATAAACTTCAAGATTTTATTGAGGCAGCTGCGGTATTTGAAGTCGGAGATGGACAGGTAGGGGGCCGTCCAGCCCAACATGACGGAAAGTTTAGTATCATTATGGAACACCGCTGGAAACTGCCAACAAAGATCTAGCGCAATCGGACTAGGCTTTGGTGATGGATAGATTAAAAGTAATGCGCAAAGAGCCAATCTATTTAGGCATCATTCTGATCGTTGGAGGTATTATTCTCAAGCGATTTGTTGAGCGAACGCTTGTACCTGATACGCGGATCGAGTCGCCCACTTATCTTGCTTTGATTTATGTGTTTCAACTCCTGGCTATTGTTTCTGGGTTATTTCTGCTAATCAAACAACCATCCATCAAATTTCCGAGAAAAACTGAGCTCATTCTACCGATTTTCAGCATTCTCCTCACATTTTTCTTGCTTGAGACCGGAGCAAGATTATGGTTGAATTACTTGGCTACATCCGAGCAATACGATCGCTACGTTTTATTTACGAGCATAGATCCAAAGGAATTTGCTTGGACTCCCCACCCATATCTCGTGTATTATCCCACTCCGAATTATCGAAAAGGACAAACCTCTCACAATTCATTAGGCTATCGCAATGACGAGTTTTCAGTCGAGAAACCAAGTAATATATTTCGTATTGTGGCGCTAGGTGGTTCTTCGACGTATGACATCCGTATAGAAGACAATCAAAAAACGTTCACGGCACAACTGGAGAAGCTACTCAAAGAACAATATGGTTACGAGGATGTAGAAGTGATCAATGCCGGAGTTCCAGGGTATAACTCCTGGGAAATCTTAATCAATCTCGAATTTCGTGTGCTGGATCTCGATCCAGACCTGGTCATCATCTATGAAGGTACGAACGATGTTCATGCGAGGTTGGTGGAACCCTCAGCTTATCGAGGGGATGATTCCGGGAGACGCCAACCGTGGCATATTCCACCTGTTCCACTATGGGAACACAGTGCATTGCTGAGGATTTTGAGTAGGATGATGAACTTGACACGTCAAGTTTCTGTTGACGATTTCGCGAGTTCACCAACGTTTTTGAGTTGGCCCTTTGAATATCGTCTGGATGAGGATGGCCTCGATCCCACGAAAATCTTAGAGGAGAACCCTCCTATCTATTTCCAGCGAAATTTGGAGAATATGATTGCGATCGGAAAAGAACACGGCATTGATATGCTATTTGCGACGTGGGCATATTCTCCCTATCTTAATGATTACGCCTCCAAGGATTATTACCAGCATGGTTTTCAGGAGAATAATGAGGTCGTAAAAGAGGTAGCCAATAGACATCATATATCCCTATTCGATTTTGCTGCAGTAATGCCGCAAGATGCGAAATATTGGGCCGACGGCCGTCATGTAAATGAGGCGGGTGCCCTAGAAAAGGCCGCTCTTTTTGCTGAGTATATCGATACCATGGGGTTGATCAAGCAGTAATCTACGCTGCCTGAGCGCTTATCCATGAGAGGCATAGTCTTTCTTGAACAGCGCGATTGGTAGTAAGGATGGAATGGATGAGAAATCACAAAAGGAAATTGTTCATGCAATGGGGAGGATAAAGTGAGGAGAGCGGGTGTTCTGATACTAGCTGCGATAGTGACGCTCAGCAGCCTGATCGCGGCTGGCAAGAACCAGTTGTATCCACCAACTGACCAAACTCAGGAGCCAATGGCTATCACGCCTTATCCACAGGCGTCACTCTGTGAGGACTCCGGGGAAGCGCATGACAATAGCTTATTCCACACGCTGTGGGATAGTGCACGAGGCTGCCACTACGATCATGAGCACGGCCAGTATCCTTTTACTCCGCAGGTGACGGCCACTTTCCCTGGGTTTGACTTGCGGGCACTGATTGGCGGCGTGGGCGTCGGGCACACCAACCCATCCTCGCCGATGGAAAACACACACAAGCATGGCGGGATGAAATGGAATGTGATCCTCTCGCACACGGCTGGCTGCGCGGGGCGCGAAGGCGTACCGACAGGCATCGACGCTGTAGTCATTCAATACCACGCGTTTGGCGACTACTCGATTGAGTTCGAGACGAGAATACACAGCGCGGTGGCACTGATACGTCAGTGTCAGGCAGGCAACCCAACCGACTATGGCTACATTTTTGTCAACCAGCACCAAGACTATGGTCAGCGGGTGGCCCCCTATCAGGGCAGTACCTTGCCGTACCCGGATACACCACTTCCTGCTTACAACTCAGGCAGGGAACCTTATTTCTCGGTAGATTGTTTCGGCGGCATTCCACCCTGCGACAAATATCCAACGCTCCAGTTTGCTGTGAGCAACAATGTGCTTGCCGACTCAACCTGGATTTCCGAGCCGTTCAATTTGACCGGATCTGGGTCGCCTCTTTTCAGCCTGCTGTTTCGGGCACGTGACATTTACCAGATGATCGATTGGAACGACCAGACCTATCCGTTTACTTTTGTCTGGCTGTGTTCGACAGATGGCGGCGCGAGTTATAGCCCGACGCCCGGCTGCCGCTATAACAATTCCACCACGATGGTGAATGAGGTGATGGGAAGGATTCCGGAGGCATGGGACAATTTGGCAGGATTTGATACGGACATTCGCAACGGCCGGGTGACGGGGGAGGGCTTTGTGACCCGGTTTGGCGACCTGAACCCCGTGTGCATTGCACCCGGCCAGGATTGCCACCCGCTGAAGTTGGTAGCGGCGTTCACGGGCCGTTATGGCTCCCAATTCCGCCTTACCACAGAGAGAAATTCCTTTGACCCGCGTAACCTGCCAGAGCGGGATATTTATTTCTGTAATGGGCAAGTGTGCGCGGAAGGCGACCCCAGCGCGACACCTTCCAGGTGGATAGGGCAAAACAACTAGTGACCCAATATCCTTACGAGGACCGAATGATTAAGACAAATAAAAGACTCCAGGTGTTGTGGATGCTGATTTCGTGTCTGTTGGGACTATCGCTAGGACTAGTGCTGCAGAATAGGGCGAATCATCTGGAGACTGCGCCAAGCGTGATCACTCAGTCAGAAATTCAGGCTCCAACGTCGAAGATAGTATCCGAGGCAGACTCTCAAGCTCAAAAAACTGGCATAATTCCTGCATTGGGTGTTCAGCCCTCAAAATCGAGCGATGTCTCGGATACAAAGGATCCGGCCGGAGGGTGGAGCTTTACCTCTGAGGCAGGGGCTCAAGTTACAGGTGAGGCAGCCTGGCCGATGGCCGGGGCGAACCCGGAGCGGAACTCTTGGACGGTAGAAGAAGTGCGAGGCGAACTCAAGCCATTGTGGTATAAGCCGTTTGACCCGTACATCTCCCAAAAAGTCCAGATCATTGCCGCCTACCAGACACTCTACATCGCCACCGCCAAGGGCCTGTATGCCCTGGACGCCGAAAGTGGTGCTCAACGTTGGGTGTATCCCACAGATTTGCCATTGGGCCATTCACCTACCATTCAGGATGGCATCGTCTATGTGGGGGGCTTTGACCACAAACTGCACGCCATTGATGCCTTCACCGGGCAAGGGCTGTGGAGTTTTGAAGCCGGAGCCGGTTTTCAGACCAACCCCCTAGTTGTGGCAGGTAAAGTGTATGCCGGCAACCGAGACGGCTTCTTTTATGCGATCCATGCTGGCGGCCCCCAAGCCGGTCAGTTGGCTTGGAAGTATGCCACTCGGGGACCGATCTTGTTCTCAGCAGCTTACAAAGATGGGGTGGTATATTTTGCCTCGCAGGACAGCTACGCCTATGCCTTAGATGCCCAGACTGGTGCTCTGGTCTGGCAGTCGGCAAAGCTGCCGGGGGCAGGATTCCATTCCTTTTGGCCGGTAGTGTATCGGGACCGGGTGATCTTTGCCGGTAGTCATAACTATCGCTCGAGCAGCCAGTTGTCCTTGCCTGGGAAAAACCCTGTCCGAGAATGGGGTGAGGTCTATCCCAACCGGGAGAGCGATCCAGCTGGTACCTGGGTCGGTCCGCTGGGACAAGAGCCTGGCGATTGGGCGGCGGGAACAAGCACTCTGGATACCAGCCGGCCGAATGTCACCCCCAACGGCCAGACCCTGCCCATCACCGAATATCTCGAACAGAAACCCTGGCGGCGCACCGTGTTCGTCTTGGACCGCTACACCGGTCAGGAAGTTACCTACGATTTCGACCAGGATGGCCGCCCGGAGTACGCCCCTTTTCTCTGGTTCGGGACCCATAGTGGCAATCGCTACCCGCCTGTCGTAGGAGGTGATGGGGTACTCTACCTGTCCAATAACTTTCAATCCGATCCCTTTATCCCCTGGGGTCATATTAGCGGCTGGCAACTGGATACACCTTGGATCAGCCTGCCTGCTCCCGGCCGCAACGCCGTGGACGAGCCCCAGGGTTATGTCGCCGGGGGGAACCTGATCTACTGGAACCGGTGTTGTGACCGAGTGGCAGCCGCCTTTGATCTCCGCCAGCCAGGCACAGAATGGACCTATTTCAGTTACAACCTTGACGAATTGCTGCCAGGCTACAACCGTCGCTATTACAACCCCGCTACGCAGAACTTGAACGACGTGTATACGTCCTTTGGGGGACTCAACGGAGTGTATGGTTTTCACGCTGATACCAACCCGCCCATCCCCTACCAGGGCAAGATCTATATGCACCGCAGCAATGCTGTGCTGGCCTTTGCCCCGGCGGCTGGCGTTCCACAGGCTTTGGATTTGGCACCGGTCATCTCCGCTCCACCGCCCGGGCTGACCCCTTTAGGTTCGGATGGGTTGAAATCCCGCCTAGCTCTGGAAATTCAAAACATGCTCGCGGCTGGGCACCTGCGACCGGGTTATGCCAGCCATGGCCACTTTGATTTGCCGTCCCAATTCCAGTGTGGGGATGACTTGGTGGATTATTTCCACCATCCCGCCGATACTATTCTTACGCTACTTCAGGCCCTACCCCAGTTGCCCGAGAGTATGCAGCCGCAGGTGAGAGCTTACCTGCAGGCCGAATTCACCGCTTACCCGCCCCATCGCTACAACCACATCGGCTGGCGAGACGGCGCCCCCCGGGAAGCCTTCGACCTGCCACCAGAATTAGAAGAAGCCCGAGTGCATTTCCCCCCGCAAGAAAGCCTGTCCGGATTTGTCTGGAGCAGCAACCCCTACGGCTTTTATGCCCTGTGGCAATATGCCGCCTGGCAGAACGACAGGACACTCGCCCACCAGCTTTTCCAAGAAGCTCAAAGGAGCAAAACTCTGATGGACAGTCTCACCACCGTGCCCGATAACGCTATTCTAGCCCGCATGCCACTGGTGCATAACGCCTATATCGCCGGTTATCTAGGTTACCTGGGTTTGGAGCAGTTGGCTGGGCAACCAGAGTCCGGCGCAATGCGCCAGGAATTAGAGCGCTTACTGCAGCTACGTGCCAGCCAGTTCAGCAAGGATTCTGCCTATGCCGGGGCCGCACTGCGCGAAGAAGGCGCGTACTGCCGGACGTTGAATGTGGCCAGCAATTTCATGTTTATAGTGCCGGAATTAGCCGACTACCTACGTCAGCATGCCCTAGTCAAGGTCCAGGATGCGCTGGCCGAGTACGAACAGATCGCGCCTTACTGGTTCGTTTCTTTCGCAGAAGAAGGTTTTGGCGAGAATGCCCTTACTCCGTTGTACGATAGCCAGGCTCTGTTTCTAGCCAAAGCCTGGATCCTGGAGGAGCCAGGCATCGAGCTGGAGCAATACCTTGATGTGCCCGCCTTTGCGCGCGGCGACCTCTTCTACATCCAGAAACTCGTCGCCGCCATAAATGCATATGAACGTTAAGAGCTGGAAGGATTTCGGGACAGATTTCGGTTGAATATAGCTCACTTATTTCAAGAAAGCGGCATCCGCTTTTGTGAACCTCATGCTGCACAGCTTCACATTTATCATACAATCCGTGGCTTGCAACGGACCGGCCATCAGGTTGCACTCCTGGCATTGCAGGGAAGACAGGTCCTCTTCACGCAGGATCTACAGGTTTTCAAAAGCGATAATTTGCAAGCTAGCCACTATGGTCACATGGGAGTAAGTGGAACCTCCCTGTTTAAGAACGTTGAGAGCGGCGTTCGTCGTCTCCAGTCAAAACTGCATTTACCCTATTTGGCCTTATTCGATAGCTATCGCATGGCTGAGGCCGGCTTTATTAATCTTAAAGGTTTTGACCTCATCCATGAGCGTTTTAACTTGCTGGCCATCGGTGGTGCATGGGCGAGCAAACGACTTGGAATTCCTTTTGTGCTCGAAATCAATGCTGATCTACTCGAGCAGCGTAAGCTTAAAGGTATTCCAGAAAGAGGTCTGCGACGTTTATTCGCCATATGGGCAACTCGAGTGTGTTTTAACGCCGCGGCGAAAATCATCTGCATATCTGCGGACCTAAAAGACCACCTGAGGAGTACCTGGAATATAGATGAAAGTAAGCTTACTGTCCTTCCATGCGCAGCAGATGTGGATGCCTTTTTGCCAAACCATAATTCAGAGCTTATCAGACGAGATCTGGGTTTGACCACTGAGCTGGTTGTGATGTGGGTTGGAGGGTTCTATCCCTGGCATGATCTTGATCTACTGCTTGAGAGTTTTGCTCAAGTTCTGCAAAAAAACTCGAACGCGAGATTGGTCTTAGTGGGTGATGGACCAACCCGGGGATCGATTGCACAAAAGGTACAGAAAAACGGTCTCCAGCAGTCCGTGATCATGACTGGTGCAATTGCTCATGCCGATATTCCAGAAATACTGTCTATTGCCGATATTACGGTGGTACCCTCTACCCTTGTCCCAGCTAGCCGCGGGGGCACGGGTACTCCGCTTAAATTATTTGAATACATGGCAGCGGGGAAACCGATCATCGCCACGGCCTCAAACCAGGCTGCAGAAGTGATCCGGCATGGTCATAACGGCCTATTGGTTGAAGCGGGGGATGTCCATAGGTTTGCTGAAGCCATTCTGACATTGCTATACGATCCAGTGGAGCGTATGCGCCTGGGCCAAAACGCCAGGCAACAGGCTATTGAGCGATACTCCTGGGAGCAGTACACCCGGAGACTTGAAGAGATCTATCTCAATGTGCTGGGAAATGCAACCGCCAGATTCCCAGCAACTGAGATCTCCTGAAATAGTCCAGGATTAGAACGTGAGCAAACAAAGAATTAGTATTGCCTTATTGGTTATATCCCTGCTATCAATATTCTGGATTGCACCAGCACTGGCGCAGGGCAGCGGATGGTCTACACCATATCGCCTCTCAAGTGACGATGGAAAGTCCAGTGAGGGATACCTCGTGGCTGACCAATATGGCTACGTGCATTGCTTCTGGACGGAGACACTTTTCGAAAACGGACGTTGGATCATCAAATATGCGCGCTTTGATGGTACAACCTGGACTAAACCAAATGATATTTATGTTTCAAACACAGGAATAAAGAACGTATCACCGTTTGTAGATCAGCAGGGAATATTGCATATAGCATGGGCCGAAGGACTTGTGGGTCCTGCTTATTATACCTATGCGCCGGCCAATAATGCCTTCTCGGCTCAAAGTTGGGCGAAACCTGTCCAAATCAATGTACCAGCGAGGGTTGTCAACTTGCGAGTCGATTCGAAGGGCGTATTTCATATCCTGTACATCAATCAAACCGAAGAAGCTGGCGTTTACTATATACGCTCTGAAGATAGGGGGAAAACTTGGTCGGAGCCGGTATGGATAGATCCGGATATTCTGCCTAATCATATTCCTGATAGTCTAAGTTTTGCGCTTGATGAGAATGATGGCCTTCATGCCGCCTGGTTTTATGGCACCCGCGAACAGGGCGAGAGACCTGATTGGGTTCGCTACGCTCATTCTCTCGACGGAGGTCATACGTGGTCTACACCTTTCCTGATCGATCGACATGATGAGGAGCTTGATCACAGGCTGACGGCCCCTAGCCCAGTAATGATAGTACAGGGACAAACTGTGCATATTATCTGGGCGGCTGGCAGTTCGCCTTTTCGTAATCATCGCTTTTCAACTGATGCTGGGCGAACCTGGAGTGCGCCAGTACATATATTTGGTGAGCTACACGGGCAAGCATTTGACGGCTTGGCGGTAGATGGATCCGGCCGGGTGCATTTTTTCGGTCAGATCCGCTACCCCATGGCGATCTACCATGCTTATTGGGATCAAACCCGGTGGAGCAATCCCTCGCTGGTTTACCTGGTCTCTGAAGACGGTGAGAGTTTAGGTGATCGAGTTCATGCTCATCACACTCTTCCTGTGGTACGGGCCGGCAACCAACTTGTCCTTACATTCGCCGATGGACCGGCTGATCCAAATCGCCGGCTATTTGTTATGTACCGTACTCTGGACGATATCCCGCCGCTCGAGAGCCTGCCAACGCCGGTTCCAACTATCACAACGATTCCAACGTCCGAACCGATAACCAGCCAACCTACACCAATGCCAAAGCAAACCGCGACGACACCATCCGTTCTAACAGCAACTCAACTGTCCGGGCCTGTTCATGCACCGGATTTCGCCATTCGGATGGCATTAGTTCCAACTCTGCTCATATTGGGCGTTACCATTATTATTCAGTTGTATAAACGCAAGCGTTAAGAACTGTTACTTTTTTAGGTTCCACACTGGAGTCTTTTTGTTGAGTCAAAGCATTCCATTCAGGCAAGCTGCATTCATCATCGGCATTTTAGCGGTAGTACAATTCATCATCCAGATGAGTCTCCTTACAAAAGGCAGGGAGTATGCTGCAGTCTCACTGATTATTGATGATACCTACTACTATTTGCAGACTGCCTGGAATGCCAAAATATTAGGCTTTGTCACCTTTGATGGTCTCCATGCCACAAATGGCGTACAACTGTTATGGTTTGTCATCATCTATTTGCTCGCGGTTCTGGCAAAGTCAAAAACCGTTCTTTTATTTACAACCTTAGCTGTGAGTTTTCTGCTAAATGGGCTTTGCTACCTCATTATCTTAAAAATAGGCGCAGTGCTGAAACAACCGGTTCTAATGCTGTTCATGGCTAGCTTATGGGCATTGCAAAGCCTTCCTTTTCGAATATATTCCATGGGCATGGAAAATTCATTACACGCTCTGGTATTCTGGTGTGCTATATGGCAGAGTATTGAATTCCTTATTCAGGTTCAGAAGAAGGATCAACCTAATTTCTGGGGTTTAACAGTTGTCCTCATTCTTAACGCATGGACACGTCTCGATTCGGCCCTTCTCTCGGCCATTTTGTTTACTTTTTGTGTGGGAATGCTGGCCTATACTCATCGACACAACTTGAGATTAGCTTTGCAGAGGCATAGTAAAGCCATCGCAGGGTCAAGCCTCTTAGCCGGCTCTGGATTTATCGCTCAATTAATCGCCTTTCGTTTGATGGGGGATTCTTTTCTGCCTATCTCCGCCTTAATCAAGACGAGCAGCGCAGGCCGGGGATCAGATATCGAATCAATAGATAAATTAGTCGAGGTATTTCTATTAGGGATGCCTTCGATTCTTCAAGGCCGTTTCCCCACTTTTATTCTAGTTTTGCTTGGAATTTCCGGCATACTGCTTGTCATTCTGGCAAGAGTGGCCATACGGAATCACTCAAATGAGATACGGGCTTTCCTGAACCTGTGGTCAGGCTTACTGGTCGGCGAGATTATTTATTATGCGTATGTTGCCCTATCCGGAGTAGCATATACGCCGTATTTTATCTGGTACCGCTCTCCTTCGTTCATATTCTGGATTCTAACAGCAGCCCTTTTGGCTCTCTTTACCTTTCAGCATATCAAGCTGGTAGGACTGCCTTCCAGAATCCTTAAATGGTCGCCCGTAGTTTTCAGCTTGCTCATTTTTACCGTCGCTATCTATATGTTTGCAAGAAGCATAAACTTTACCTCAAAATTGTATGCCGCCAGATATAACGTCGCTTTGTGGATCGCAGAGAATTCTTCGCCTGATACCGTCTTTGCTTCGTGGAATGCCGGACAACTCGGTTTTTTTTCCAATCGAACATTTATTAACTTGGATGGGTTGATCAACAACGTTGATTACTATGAGCGCGTCTTACATGGCTCCACGCCGCTAACAGACTATCTCATTGAAAATAAAGTTGACTACATCGTTGATTATGCGCTCTACAACTCGATACCAGATTTCCAAGTTGTACATCATTTTCCTATAGACGATGGATCGGGTAGATCGATTCAAATCTGGAAGGTAAGTCCTCAGGTTTCTCTAGATCAATGATCTAGCATTAGAGACTTAATGCGGATCTTATTTCTCTCGAACTTCTTTCCCCCAGTTCGTCCAGGCGGTTACACCCAATGGTGCCATGAAGTGGCCGAGTGTTTGGCAGCGCGGGGCCACACGATTGGAGTCCTGACCAGTTGCTATGAATTGGAAAAGGCGTCCGCCAGCGAGCAGAATATTTATCGTCTTCTTCATCTCGAGGGAGACCTTGCTTACTACCAGCCGCTCCATTTTTTCACAAGATGGAAAAAACAGCACCGGGAAAACTTGGTTTTTCTGGAGCATACCATTAAGGACTTCGACCCAGATTTAATCTTTGTCTGGGGGATGTGGGCTCTTTCTAAAGCACTACCAGCTTTGGCTGAGCAGTTGCTACCCGGTCGTGTAGTTTATTATCTGTCTGATTATTGGCCATCGACGATCGATATGCACACCACATACTGGCAGTCGCCGGCCCAACACTGGTTTATGCAACCGCCAAAACAAGTTCTGAGCAAAATTGCGATGTCAGTAATCGCTAAAGAGAGCCAACCTGACCTAAAACTTGAGCAGGTGATTTGTGTGAGTGCCAGGGTACGAGACCTTCTGGTTGAAGCAGGTTTGCCTATTCAGCATGCTTGTATCATTCATGGTGGTATAGATATAGAACGATTCCTGGGCGTTCGCAAACGAAATGATCTATCTGGAAATTTGAAATTGCTCTATGCTGGCCAGTTGGTCCGTCATAAAGGCGTTCACACGGCTGTCGAGGCAATGGCGAGGTTAGTTAAGCAGGGAATAAATCAAATCACCTTGACCCTGGTTGGGTCAGGTCATCCCGACTATGAAGCGTTCCTGCGTGACCTGGTTGCGAAAGAGCGTTTACAGAACTTTGTGACATTCCACAAGCCGGTCTCAAAAGACAAAATGCCTGGTCTCTTACAGCAGTTTGATGTGCTTATTTTTCCTTCCATCTACGAGGAACCTCTCGCCCGCATAACGCTGGAGGCGATGGCTTCGGGTTTAGCTGTGGTTGGAACGACCACTGGGGGTACTAAGGAAATATTGAGGGAGGGCGAAACGGGTTTGACGTTTGCGCCTGAAGACGCGAATGATTTGGCCGAACAGGTTACCCGGCTAATTATCGATCCTGACTTGTGTTGTCGTCTAGCCCAAGCTGGCCGCCAGATCGTATTGGAACATTTTACGTTAGACAAAATGGTAAACGGAATCGAAGCTTATCTTGTGGATTGTTTCGCGAGGAGTTCTCATTAATTGTATGATTTCCATTGTCATAGTAAGTTGGAATACAGCGCGGTTTTTGGAAAATTGTCTTGCCTCCATTCTGGCGAATCCTCCAACTTCGCCTTTTGAGACCTGGGTGGTCGACAATGCCTCCACCGATGATAGTCCGCGGATGGTACGCGAGAAGTTTCCCCAAGTGCAACTCATCGAAAATCGCGAAAATGTAGGTTTTGCGCGTGCGAACAATCAGGCCATTCAACGATGCGCGGGGAAATATGTTCTGCTGCTCAATCCAGACACGCTTGTGGAATCCGGCGCGTTGCAGGCTCTGGTTGATTTCCTCGATAAACGCCCCGAAGCAGGAGCTGCTGGTGCCAGGATCCTCAACCCTAATAGGTCTCTGCAGATTTCGAGCCATCCGTGTCCGACCCTCTCGCGCGAGCTTTGGCGCCTGTTTCACCTTGACAGGCTTTCCCCCTACGCTGAGTACCCCCTGACCAAATGGAAGACAGAGCGGGCCCGGGAAGTAGACGTGCTTATGGGCGCCTGCTTGCTGTTAAGAAAAGAAGTCTTGGACCAGGTTGGATTTCTAGACGAGGATTATTTTATGTACTCAGAAGAAGTTGACCTCTGCTATCGAATTCAACGCGCCGGCTGGCGCCTCTATTGGGTTCCCCAAGCAGAGATAGTTCATTTTGGCGGTCAAAGCACCCAACAGGTGCCCACTGAAATGTTCCTAAATCTCTACCAAAGCAAGATTAAATATTTTCGTAAACATTATGGATGGCTGGCAGCTCACATTTATAAATTGATCCTGAGGGTTGCGGCACTATCGCGGCTTGTATTGGCACCATTTGTTATATTTGAGCACTCCTCTCGCCGTCAGAAGCACCTTACCTTGGTGGATCACTATTGGCGTTTAGTCCTGGAACTCC
>Ga0081539_10004654_pt1 | contig 14926 bp, 11 predicted proteins | sample TabmetS4T2R2_FD_71023 | JGI IMG/M metagenome (GOLD analysis project Ga0081539, IMG submission 71023) | Tabebuia heterophylla rhizosphere microbial communities from the University of Puerto Rico - S4T2R2 | ecosystem: Host-associated > Plants > Roots > Rhizosphere ...
TTCGGCATGCTCGACCCCCTCGGGCGCCTCGCGCCAGCGCTGCAGGAGCGGGCGGCCGATCACGATCGCGACCGGCAGGAGCGCGAGGAGGTACACGACCGCGAACCCGGCCCAGACGGCCGGACGAGGCGCGACGTCGACCAGCCGCGGGTAGAGGCGCTTCGTGCCGATGAGCGCGAACAGCAGCCCCGAGAAGAGCCAAAGCACGCTCGTCACGCCGTAGATCTCGAACAGCCGCGAGTGCCGCTCGGAGCCGGCCGCCCGGCCGCGCCCCGCGAGAATCCCGACCAGCCACTGCCGCGACCGCCGCCGGAGGCCGGGCTCGCGCATCAGGTCGACGAGCATGTGGTAGCCGTCGCGCTCGAGGAACGGGTTCAGGTTGAAGAACGCGCCCACGTACGCCGCGAAGGCAAGGTTGAAGAAGATGTCGCGGAGCGCTCCGTCGCCCGACGGAAGCGCCGCGAGCGAGAAGAGCCCGCCGACGACGAAGTCGCTGACCGGCCCGGCGCCGCTGATCGCGAGCCGCCGCCGCCGCGGCTCGAACCACGCTTCCGAGGTGTCGACGAACGCGTACGGGAAGACCAGCATCAGCTTCAGGCCCGCCCGCGGGACCCGCCGCCCGAAGGACGAGACGGTCAGCCCGTGCGCGACCTCGTGGACCGCGACGACGACGAACCGCCCGAGCAGGAAGACGAGCCCGCCGAGCCCGACCTTCTCCGCGACGACGAATGGCGTCCCGTACCGTCCGGCGACGAGGTAGATCCAGACGGCGAGCCCACCGACGGCGACGGCGCCGAGCAGAGCAACCGCCGGCCGCGCGAAGAACAGGAACCCGCCGCGCCGGTAGATGCGCTCGAACAGCGGCCCGAGCCAGGAGACGGTGAAGTTGCGCGGCTCGAGCAGCCGCCGCAGCCGGCCGTGCGCGGCAGTCGAGCCGGAGCCCTCGATTCCCGCGAGATACCCGCGCTCGCCGAGCTCGGCCAGCAGGCTCGCGACGGTCCCGGCGCCGCGCGGGCCAATGCGCCGCTCGGCCTCGGTGATGAGCTCGACCAGCGAGTGCTCGCCGTCGAGGAGCTCGAGGATCGCGGCCTCGTCGGCGCCCATGCGCGCGAAGCCACCGCCGCGGAGGTCGTGGAGGACGAACCGCTTCTCGCCCTCGGACGCGTCGAGGCGCTTGAGCGCCCAGCCCGAGCGCAGCTTCGGCTTGAAGCCGAACGCTGTCGCGTTCTCGACCTGTGCCAGGCCGGCCACCGGCACGAGCACCGTCGACCCGGCGCGGACGACGACCGTACGGCCGGCTTCCGAGTCGGCGCGCCGGCGCTCGACCCGGACGAGCGAGTTGCCGAGCTGGATCGTCGTCCCGTCCTCGAGCTCGGCGCTGGTGCTCAGCTTGCGGCCGTTCAGGATCGTGCCCGCGCGCGATCCGGTGTCGACGATCTGGGGCGGCGAGCCGCCGTTGACGACGACGGTCGCGTGGTGGCGCGAGACGCTCGGGTCGTCGAGGCGGATCGTGTTGTCGGGCGCGCGCCCGATCGTCACCGTCTCCGAGACCGGCACGCGCGTCCCGTCGCGGAGGACGAGCTCGAGCGGCTCCTCGCCGCCACGGCCCCTCCTCGTGCGCGCGCCGCACGTCGAGCAGTAGGCCGCGCCGCGGGGAACCTGTCGGCGGCAGGACCTGCAGAGCACGGCTTACGGCGGGCTCGGCGAGAGGGCGGGGAACTCGGCGCCGAGGCTCAGCTTCGACAGCGGCACGAGCCGGTCCGGGTTCGCGAGGTCGACGCGCGCCAGCAGGCGCGGCTTGCCGCAGTCGCCGTCGCGCTGGACGACCGCGAGCTGCGTCTGGGTCAGGTACGTGACCTCGCAGGCGGCGACCTTCGACAGCGACTTGGGCTTCTTCGCGAGGACGTCCTGAGCCGCGTCGACGAGGACGAGGTGGAACGTGGTCGACCCCCACGTGGCGCCGAACGCGACCTGCTTCCCGTCCGGCGCCCACGCGGCGATCCAGACCTGCTCGCCCGTGCGCTTCCCGTGCATGCCGGCGGTGACGAGCCCGAGGCTGTTCCAGCTCTTCGCGTTCCCCGAGGACGGCTGGTTCGACGTGTACTCGAGCAGGTCCGTCTGCGTCGCGCCGACCACCGGCGCCGATGTGACGAGGATCGCCTGGCCGTCCGGCGACCACGCAGGGCGGCTTACGTTCGTGGTGGGGTCGACGATGCAGCTCGGGACGGCGGCGTTCGCCGTCACCGGAATGAAGCAGAGGTCGCCGTCGATCTTGCCGGGAACGGTGAGGTTCCTGATGCGAGCGAAGGCGACGACCTTCCCGTTCGGCGAGAACACGGGATGCCGGTCGGCGAACCCCGCGTTCGTCAGCGGATGAGCGAACTGGGGCTTCTTCGGATCGGCGATCCAGATCTGCGTCTTGTCGCCGTTGTCGCTCTTCCGCCCGCGCGCATAGGCGATCGACCCGCCGGTCGGGCTCACGGCGGGCATCAGCTCGACGTCCGGCGTCCCGACGAGCTTCGTCACCGGCTTGCCCGTCTTCGCGCCCATGACGAGGATGTCGTTGCCGTTGTCGAAGACGATCCCGAGCTTCGCGACGGCCTGGTCGGAGGCGCTCGAAGAGCCGCCGGTGCCGCCCGGGACGACGCCGCCCGTGCCGCCCGTACCGCCGCCGCTCGTCGTCGGGGCGGTGCTCGTCGTGGGCGTCGTGGTCGTCGTCGCGGTCGAGGTGGTGTTCGTCGGCGCGTAGAAGAGGTCGATCGGCGAGCCCTCCTTCGCCTTCGTGTTCCCCTCGGGCACCTGCTTCTCGACCTTCTGCGCGGGGTCCGAAGACGGCGGCGTCTGCTGGCCGACCTGGAAGCCCGCCTTCTTCAGCGCCGCGTCCGCGTCGTGGAAGCTGAGCCCGGTCACGTCCGGGACGAGCTTCAGCCCGCTGCCGACGGCAACCCTGACGTCGATCGTCGTCCCCTTCTTCACATGCGACCCGCTCGACGGCGATGAGTTGAGCGGGCTCCCCGGCAGCCGCCTATCGGTCGTGACCTCGGTCACCTTCCCGAGCTTGAGGCCGCGCTTCTCTAGCATCTGCTGCGCGACGACGAGCTTCCGCGTCTGACGGACGTCGGGTACGGTGACCGTTCGCGGCCAGAGCAGCCACGCCGCCACGGCGCCGACGACCAGTAGCGGCAGCACGGCGAGCGCCCACTGCGGGATCCACGGCTTCTGGACGAAGACGCCGAGCCGCGGGACGACGGAGGCGTCGGCCCCGGCCGCCTGGGCGGTGACGGTGAACCGGTGCTCGACCTTACGGCCGACGTAGATCTGCTTCAGCGGCCGCGCGTAGAACACGCTGCCCGCCCGCCGGCCGGGCCTCGTCGGGAAGCGCGCGCGCTCGAAGTCGAACGCGAGCTTGCTCTCGGCGTCGAGCGCGGACAGCTCGATGTCGGTCGGCGCGTTCGCCTTGTTGCGGATCGCGATCGCGAAGCGGGCCCGGGACCGCCCCGACTTCCGCTCCGGCCGCATCTCGCTCTCGAGCTCGTAGTACGGCTCGATCACGAGCGTCGCCTCGCGCGCGCCGATCTGCACCTCGTACGCGCGGGAGGCCGCCGTCACCCTGATCGCCCACGGGCGAGCCTCGGCCTCGGCGCTTCGCGGCGGATGGAGGTCGATCGTCACCTCCTGCTCGTAGCCGTCGCTCGCCGTGCCATACGGGACCAGGTAGACGGTCGGCGGGGTGGCCGTCCACCACGCGTCCGGAATCCCCTCGACCGCGACGTCGTAGTTGTCGACGATCCCGCTCTGGTTCCGGATCAGCAGGACTACGCGCGCCGCTCCGCCGGCCTGGACGCTGACCGTGATCGGCCCCTCGGTCTCGACGCCCGGGACGCGGAGGTCCATGACGACCGCGTCCGGGTCGATCTGCGGCGGCTCGGGTGGCGGTGGCGGCTCCGCGGGCGCAGGCGGCGGTGGCGGTGGCGGCGGTGGAGCGACCTCGGCGGGGGCGGCCACGGCCGGCACGACGAGAGCGGCTGAGCCATCGCCGGGGGGCGCTGGCGGGGGCGCAGCCGGAGCCTCGGGGGGCGGAGCGGCAGCCGGCGCGGCGGCCGGAGTCACGGCAGGAGCGAGCATCGTCGGCTCCCAGCGGATGTACTGCCCGCAGCTCTGGCAGAAGTCGACGTCGTCCGGGTTCGCGTGCTCGCAGCTCGGGCAGACCCTCACGGGCTCTTCGCCCCCTCGCTCTTCCGCGGCGCCTTGACGCGCAGCCGGTAGCCGATGTGGATCGGCTTCATGTGCTCGATCGTCCGCGCGACAGACGCCTGCTCGGCCTCGCTGAGCGGCACCTCGCAGTAGACGACGAAGCCCGGCTCCTCGACCGGCGGGAGCTCGGTGACGTCTGTCGCGGCGAAGACGCCGCCCGTCTCCTCGACCCGGAGCGGCAGGTGCGGGAACGCGATCCTGAGCTCGCGCTCGAGCCCCTCGCGGGTGCCGCGCCAGCGCCAGAGCTCCGACGCCGACCGGACGAGCTCGCGCTGGCGGTCCTCGGGCCACTGCTCGTCGAGCTCGACGCCGAGCCAGGCCGCCAGCAGCGCGAGCACGTTCGTCGGCGCCAGCTCGGGCGTGATGTGGGCGTCGAGCGAGTCGAGCATCGCGAGGATCGGATCGAGCAAGGTCTCGAGCGCCCCGACGAACCGGAGCCCGAAGTCGCCCTCCTGGTAGATAGCGGGCAGGCCCGCGCGGAGGTACTGCCGCGATGAGGCCGAGGTCGGGACGCCGTCGTCGCGGTAGCCGTTGCGCGAGAAGCGCGTGCGCGTGGACGTGTCGAAGCGGTGCTGCGTCGTCCGGGACGCGTCGAACCGGTGGGTGCCGATCGCGCGCGTCGCTGCACGCCCGTCACGCCCGTCGCGGCCGTCCATCGCCACGCTCAGTCCTCCGCGTGCTCGGCTTTGACGATGTGCGTGCCCGACGCGATCAGCTCGTCGGGCTCGAGCGCGACGTGCGTCCCCGCCGGCTTCGAGTCCTGCTTGCCCGTCCGCAGGTCGGTCTCGTAGACGCGGAGGATCTTCACGAACTCGACACCGTCGATCGAGTGGACGATGCCGTAGAGCTCGCCCTGGTTCAAGGCCCGCCCGAACTCCCAGCCGGGGCCGATCCCGGCCGGCGAGCCGCCCACCAGCGGGTTCAGGTACGTGTAGAGCGCGTAGGCGACCTCCTCCTCGACGCGGTTGAGGTCGGCCCGCGCCTGGGCCTGCACGTTGACGACGACGCTAACGCCGCGAAGCTTCGCCGGCAGGAGCTCGATCCGGGTGCCGATCAAGCGCCGCTTGTCGAGGTACTCCTTCACGTCGTCGAGAAGCTCCGCGTCCGGGGTCACCTCCGGGAGCTCGAGCTTCCGGTCGGGGTCGCGGGCTTTCTGGACGATGTGGATCCGCGCAGCGCCGTCGCCGTTTGGCGCGACCGCGATGCAGCGCCCGACCTTGACGGAGGCCTCGCCGCAGAGGAACTCGAAGTCCTCCTTCGTCACCGCTCGGTAGCGCGTGCGGATCTCGAGCGCGGCCCGCTGCCGAGCGCCGTCGATGGACTCGGCGTCGACGCCGCCGAGCGCCGCCTCGGGGTTCTCGACGCTCGCGACGCCCGGGATGCCGCCCTTGAGGACGCTGAGCGTCCCCGCCGCGACGTTCCCGCGCCGGCCGCCGCCGTGGCGGTAGCGGCTGAAGCGAACCGCGGCGCCCTTGTCGGGGATCGCGCCGTACTGGCGCCAGCTCCCGTCCCGCGAGCGGACCGCGGGGCCGAGCCTGATCTCGCCGTGGGCCTGGTCCAGCATGTAGTGCTGGTCCTCGGGCCCGCTCTCGACGAAGCTCTCCACCTCCTCCCAGCGCTCCCAGGCGCCGGTGGCGGGGTTGACGACCTCGAGCACCTCGTGCGGCGCGGCGCGGAGGATCGGGGCGTAGCGGAGGTGGAAGGACTGGCCGGGGGTGCCGTCGGAGTGGCCGAGGTCGTCCGGGCCCTGGTGGGCGGCGTGCGAGGCCGGAAGGAGCGCGCCGATCGGCGCCGCGGTGATCGAGTAGATCTCCGGCGGGTGCGTGTACGCCGTCCCCGCGCTGCCCGAGCGCGTCTTGTCGTTGAGCCGGCAGCGCAGCCAGTAGAGGCCTCGCTTCGTCCCGACGGCGGCGTGCGTGTGCTCGTGCGGGAGCTGGAGCTCGATCAGACCGGAGCCGTAGTTGAAGCCGCCGGTCTTGTCCTCGAGCACCACGGCCTTCTTCCAGTCGTCGCCGACGGAGACCTCCCACTCGAGCGGCGGGTCCTCGGGGTCGACTCCGGCGCCACGCGCCTGCGAGCAGTCGACGTCGATCTGCATCACGAGGCGCGCCAGCGAGTCCTTGAACCCGAGGTAGAGCGCATCGCCCACCTGCGGCGGCGTCGCGAACGCGAGCTGGTCGGGCCCCTTCGGCTGCGCGACGCCCTTCGCGACCGCGATCTCGCGCTTCTCCTTCTTGCGCTCGATCACGTACGCCTCGGGCTTGGCAGCCGGGATCGTGAAGTCCTCGTCGACCTCGAAGACGATCGACTCCTCGGCGCCCGCGCGCGGCGTCCCGACCTCGGTCGTGACGCCCGGGATCGGAACCGGCTCGTCGGCCGGGGCGGCGAGGCGGAAGCGGAGCTCGGTGTGCGCGGCGGTCGGCGACTCGAGCTTGATCCCGAGCAGGTCGAGCAGCGCGACGTGGAGCTTGTCCGGGATCCGGTTGAGCCGGAAGATGATCGTCTCGGTCATCCACGCGAAGAGCTCGATCAGCGTGATCCCGGGGTCCGAGACGTTGTGGTCTGTCCACTCCGGACACCACTGGTGGATCTTCACGCGGGCCTCGTTGACGAGGTCCTGGAAGCGGCGGTCGTCGAGGACGATCTCTGGGAGGGTCATTCGGACTCCTCGGCGGGGATCATGTAGAACGGGTAGACGAGGTTGCGCACGTCGTTCGTCGCCCGCAGCACGTAGCCGATCTCGATCTTCAGCTCGCCGCGGGCGGCGTTCGAGACGTCGAAGCCCACGTCCAGCACCTCGATCCGCGGCTCCCACCGGTCGAGAGCCGTGCGGATCTCCTGCTGGAGGCGCGCCATCGTGAACGCGTCGATCGACTCGAAGATGTAGTCGTGGATGCCGCAGCCGAACTCGGGCCGCATCGGGCGCTCGCCCGGCGCCGTCCCGAGGATGATCGTGATCGCCTCGGACACGTCCTCGTCGCCCGAGACGAGGGCGAGGCCGCCGCGCCGGTCGACGCGGAGCGGGAAGGCGACTCCTCTGCCGACGATGTCCATCAGCCGGGCCCCAGCGAGATCGAGCCGGCCGCCAGGCTGATCTTCGACCCCTGGAGGGAGATGCCGCCGGCTCCCTGGACGTCGATGCCTGCGTCGCCCTTCAGGCTCAGCTTGCCGTGCGCCGTGATCGTGACCTTGCTGTTCGCGCTGAGCTCGATGTCGACGTCCGCGTCGATGACGATCTTCTTCGACTTCGCGTCGATCTCGGTGTCGGCGTTCAGCGTGATCTTGTCCTTCGACTTCTGCGAGATCTCGCCCTTCGTCTCGACGTACATCTCCTTGTCGCTCTTCACGGAGATCTGATCCTTCGACTTCACGTTCGTCTTCTGGTCGGACTGGAGCACGAACGAGCCGTCCGTCTGGACGAGGTCGCCGGGCGTGTCCTTTCCGTTCCAGACGGAGCCGAGGACGAACGGCTTCCGTGGATCGTCGTGCTCGAACCCGATCAGGACCTCCTCGTCGGGCTGCGGCATCATCAGGATCCCGCGGTCCTTGCCGGACGAGCCCGAGGAGATCCGGGCCCACGCGCCCTCGGTGTCGTCGCCGAGCGCCGGGTACTTGATCCGGACGCGGCCGAGGTTGTCGGGGTCCTTGTTGTTCGTCACGCGGCCGATCACGATCGAACTGCCGCCGAAGCTGCGCTGCGGCGCCGGCGTGAACAGGTCGAGGAGGCCGCGTGCAGTCCGGCCGGAGATGACGAAGTGGGTCATGTACCCCTTCGACTGGTTGAAGCGGTGCACGGTCGAGAAGAGCGTGTACTCGCCGCTGAACTGCGTCCCGATCTTCTTGATCTGCACCTTCCGGCCGGCGCGGAGCTCCGGGTCGCCGCTCGCGACGCCGGTCGCGTCGAGGTACGCGTTCGCGTGCTGGGCCATGACGCTCTTCGCGATCGCGTCCGCCTCGGCCTGGCTCGTCGGGGTCAGGTCGGCGACGAGCACCTTGCCGCCGTTCAGCGACGACCGCACCTTCGAGTGGTCGATCCCGATCTTGGCGCCGAGCGCGCCCTCGACGTCGCCGGCGTGCGCGTTGCCGACGATCGCCTCCTTCGTCTTCGGGTTCCAGCCGCGCACGGTGACCTCGTCGATCTGCTGCACGCCCGTCACCCGCGGCCGGAAGTTGTGCAGGTTCCGCCCGTACTCGAGCTCGGGCGCGGCCGGCCGGCTCGCGCTCGCCTTGCGGAAGTGGATCTTCTTGTCCTCGGCGACGACCTCGTTGTCGATCCGGCTCGCGAGCCGCCAGAGGAAGTCCCAGTCGGTCTCGTTGTTCTGCTGGACGAACGGGTGGACGCCGCCCGCGTCGTCGACCGTGCCCGCGCTGAACCCGCCGTCGGCGCCGGAGATGACCTGGCGCGCGATGTCGCCGTAGGTCATGTCCTGGTAGGTCTTCGTCCTCTTCGAGCGGTTGAGCGCGTGCGAGCCGTCGTAGCCGCGGGCCACGATCACGACGCCGTGCTCGGTGAACTCCGGCTCGAGCGCAGTGACCTGGCCCTTGATCACGCTCTTCAGCGACGTCGAGCCCGTGTCGGCCTGCTCGCCCGGCTTCTCGAACAGGACCTCGACGTTCGCCCCGATCGTGAGCGGGTTGGAGTCCATGTGCTCGAGCTGGGGGTCGTCGATCCGGATCGTGAAGGCGTCCGGGTGGAGGAGGTTGTCCTCGACCTTGATCTCGATGATCCGGCTCGCGAGGGCCGCGTCGAGCTGCGATCCCTCGACCTTGACCTGGACGGAGGCGAGGAGGTTCGTCATTCGGTCAGGTTCGGGATCGAGAGGATCGTGCCGCGGCGAAGCGCAGTCGGGTCGTCGATGCCGTTCGCCTCGGCGATCACGCGCCACTTGGTCGCGTCGCCGTACGCCGCGTAGGCGATCGACGGGAGGCTGTCGCCGTCGCGCACGTAGTGCGAGCGGAGCCCGGCGATCCCGGTCGTGGTCGGGTTCTGGCGCTTGAGCGAGCCGCCGCCCTGCTGCGCCGTGAACTTCTCGACCGAGGTGAGCGAGACCTTCGCGACCGCGCGGATCGGCGTCCCGTCCGGGCGGAACATCAGGTACTGGATGCTCAGCGAGTCCATCACGGCCTTGAACGGCACGAGCAGCGCGCCCCAGCCGAACGTGACCGTCGGCGGTCGGTCGGCGTTCTTGCCGGACGCCTTGACCTTCGCGTCCATCATCCCGAGCAGCGTCGAGCAGACCTTGGTCACGTCGCCGTTCGGCGAGTCGGAGTCGTCGAAGAGCAGGTCGATCGAGACCTTCTGCGGCTCGGCCCCTCCGAACTGCGGCCCGGGCGGGTGCCCCTGGCCGCTGACAGCCTTCATCGTCCACTTGTTGGTGCGGCTGAGCGTGAACTCCTTCGGGTTGAACCAGGCCTCGACCTTGTCGCCGAGCGCCGACTCGATGTAGGCCTTCTTGAAGCTCGTGACGGGAGTGCCGGCCACGGCTCAGGCCACGTCCTCGAAGCCCTGGTGGACGATCTCGAGCTGCTCGATCGCGGCGTTGCCCTGGCCGGCGTTCAGGCTCGGGCCGGTCCACTTGACCGGGAACGCGCCCGCGAACGACCACGCGCGGATCGTCTTCTGGTCGCGGCCGATCAGCTCGACGGAGATGTTTCGGCGCTTCGCCTGGTCCTTGCACTCGAAGAACCAGTCGCTCAAGTTCTTCTCGTGCGTGACCCCGCGCTTCAGGACGAGGTTCGGGTGCTTCGCGCGGCCACGCAACTTGTGCACGAACCCCATCTCGCCGCCTTCCTCGTGGGTGTAGACGTCGTACTCGACGGTGAGGCCGCTGCACTCCTGGAAGAGGCCGATCTTGTCGAAGCCGGCCTTGACGAGGAACCCGATCCCGAGCGCCGGATCGGGCGAGCCGCCCGACGCCGGATTGCGGTCGAGGTTCTTGGCGGTGTCGACTGCCACGCTTGCTCCTTCCTAGCTCAACTCGGTTCGGCTCTCAAGTGGGGAGGTCTCCGAAGAGGTCGCCGCGCCGCTCGCGCTCGAAGAGCGCCTGCCGCTTGAGCTCCTCGATCACGTGCTCGGTGATCTCGTCGAGGTCCGGGCCGGCGCCGTGCGCGGCCGCCGGGGCATGCGCGGCGTGCGCGCCGTTCGAGCTCGGGGCGGGCGCGTGCTCGGCCGCCTGCGGGCTCTCGGCGGCCTCGGCGGTGTCGTCGCGCGAGATCATGCGGTGCGGCGGCGGCGCGAGCGGCCGCTCGACCGGTTGGGGGAGCTCGATCGTCAGCTCGTCGGCCGTGCGGCGCGTGATCGTGCCGCCGGCCGCGGCGAGGGTCAGCCCGCTCGAGCCGACGCCCGGCGCGACCGGCGGCGACGGCGCCGACGGCTGCGTCCTGACGTTCTCGATCGGGACTGGGAGGGGCCGGTCGGCCGGCAGGCGTGCGATCGAGCGAGCGGCCGTCGGGCCTCCCCCGCCGCCCGCCCCCGGCGCGGAGCCGGTCGTGGTGAGAGGCGCGGAGATGTTTCCGAGCTTCGCCATCTCCGCCGCGGCCGTCGTCGCCTCGACGCCGGCGCTCTCGATCGCGGCCGCCGTGGCGCTCTGACTGGCCACGTCCCCTTTGGCGAGGATCGCGCCGCCCGACTGGACGGCGCCCCGGCCCGCGAAGACGCTCGAACGCGACCTGCTCACGAGCCCGCCGCTCGCCGGCGCTGCGGCTCCGCCTGCGCTCACCGGGCCGGCGGCGGTCGTCGCGGCTCCGGACTGGATCGACTGCGTCCCACCCGCGGTGGCGGGACCGACGAAGGGGGTCGCGGCTCCGCCGGCGATCGTCTGCGAGCCCGAGCCCTTGGCGCCCGCGATCGTCGCCGGGCTGCCCGCCTGGACTTGCTGCGCGCCGGAGGCGCTCACCGCACGACCGACCGAGGCCGTCTCGCCGACATCGACCGTCTGGGCGCTCAGGGTCCCCGCGCTCGAGGTCTGCGTCGCGATCGCGCCGTCTTCCTTCGCGCCGCCTACGGGGCCGGCGTCCGCCGGCGCGGGCTCCTGGCCCAACGCCTCGCCAGCCGAAGGCCCGGCCGCCGGGGCGGGAGTCCGCGCAGCCGCCGGCGCCTCGGGCGCGGGAGGCTTGTCGGCTGCCGGAGGCGCAGGCGTCCCGACGCCGGGCTTGCCGTCGCGAAGGAGCTGCGCGACGCGCTGGAGCAGCGGGCGCGACGGTGCCTCCGCGGCGGGCACGAGCGCCTCGCCGATCTCGGGCGGCGCGGGGGCCGCCTCGGGCGACCGCCGGATCGAGTCGGCGACGCGGCGGAGCAGGCTGCGCCGCGGTGCGGGCGGCGCCTCGGCGACCGCGCGAGCCGGCGCGGGCGGAGCCGGGGCCGGCGGCTCCGGGCTCGCAGCCTGCGGAGCCGAGTGTCGGTGCTTCGGCCGCGCCGCCGCCCCCGCCTGCCCCGAGCGACGACGGCGACACGTTGTCCCGGCTACGCGACGCGAAGCGCCGGGCGAGGGAGCGCTGACGGACCGAGCGCGGCCGGCGGCGCGGCCGAGCGGGCCGGGGTACGCTCGGGCCCATGTCCCCCCACGTTCCGTGGCGCGTCGCGCGCGGTCTCACCAGGCTGGCCGTCATCGCCGCGCTGCTCGGCGGCTGCGGCACGATCTCACGCACGCCGCCCGATCCCACGCCGGCGGACTTCCCGGGGATGGCCGCGATCCTCACCCAAGCCGGCATCTCGGTCACGAACATCGTCTCGGGCGACGCAGGCTGCGCCGATGTCGCCATCGCGAAGACCGCGATCGGGTTCGACGCATCCGGCGCCGATCAGACGACACCAGTCCGGATCCACGCCTACATCTTTCGGAACCGGCTCCGGTTCGAAGAGAACCGGGCGTCGGTCGATCGCTGCGCGGCGGCGTTCGTCACGGACCCGGCGACGTTCGAGTCCGTCGAGTCGTCGCCGTTCGTCGTCGCAGGCCAGGGACCCTGGGCGCCCACGTTCAAGGAGCGCCTCCGGGCGGCGATCATCCGGGCGGCCGGCACCGGCGGCTGAGGCTCCGGCGCCCGCGACACCGCCGCGACGACGGAGGGTGGGTCGGCCCAACTAACCCCTTCCCCACCGGACCCGCCGGGACCCTCCCGGACCGAGGTGACAGGAGGCACCATCGTCCCCGGTCGGTCGGGACGACCGAGCCAGGGAGGGCGGCGGCGCCCGTCGGGATGCTCGGGTCATGGCTTCCCGACCCCGCCGCTCGCGTCGGCTGCTGCTCCCGGCGATCCTCGGGGCGATCCTCGCCGGCGAGATCACGGGCATCGCCCTCGCCCGAACCCTGCCCCCGGTCATCGTCCCGGTCGCCGCACCGGTTGCACCCGGGCCGGACCGCGCCGCAATCGATCGGGCGCCCGATGTCGCCGACAGGACCGGTCCCGCCTCGGCCGGCCAGGCCGTCCACGTCGGCGTCAACCTCGAATCCCGACTGATCCAGGTCGCTCAGAAGGTCGCCGGCGCCTCGCTCGTCACGAAGGCTGCGGCAACGTCCACGCCCGTCCGATCTACCAGCAGCAGCAGGTCGGGATCCTCGCCAGCCAGCACGAGCTTCCGCGGCACGAACCACGTCTGGATCCCGAGCCTGGGGATCAACCGCTCCGTCCAGTTCTTCCCCTGCTCGCGAACCCGGCCACCGGACGCCGGCGTGTACCGCTGGGGCTGCTCCGGCCGGAACAACGTCTACCTGATGTCGCACGCCTGGAGCACGTTCCGCCCGCTCCACGACGCCTACGTCCGGGGCACCCTCCGCAAGGGGATGCGGGTCTGGTACGCGGACGGCTCCGGTCGGACCCACCAGTACCGCGTGATCTGGTGGCGGGTGACGGCTCCCACGACCGCCGCCTCGTGGGCGTGGGCCTCGCTCAGTTCGCCCGGGATGACGCTGCAGACGTGCGTCGGCGCGAACAGCGAGTACCGGCTGATGGTTCGCCTGGACCGAGTCGACTGACCCTCAGACGACGCGCAGGTCCAGCAGCTTGCGAGCGATCACGAGCCGCTGGACCTGGCTCGTCCCCTCCCCGATCTCGGTCAGCTTCGCGTCGCGCAGGTAGCGCTCGACCTTGTACTCCTCGACATAGCCGTAGCCGCCATGGACCTGGATCGCGGCGTTCGTCACGCGTGAGCTGACCTCGGATGCGAAGAGCTTCGCCTGGGCGCCCGCGACCGTGTAGTCCCGGCCCTGGTCCTTCAGCCAGGCCGCGCGGTAGACGAGGGCACGGGCGGCCTCGAGCTCGGTCGCCATGTCGGCGACCATGAAGGCGACGCCCTGGAAGGTGCCGATCGGCCGGCCGAACTGCTCGCGCTGCTTCGAGTACGCCGCCGCGGCCTCGTACGCGCCCTGGGCGATGCCGAGGGCCATGGCTGCGATCGAGATCCGCCCGCCATCGAGGACCTTGAGGAACGTCCGGAAGCCCTTGCCCTGTTCGCCGAGCAGGTTCTCGGCCGGGATCCGCGCCCGGTCGAACAGCAGCTCGCCGGTCGCCGAGGCGTGGAGGCCCATCTTGTCCTCGAGCCGCCCGATCGAGAAGCCGGGCGTGTCGGCCGGGACGATGAACGCGCTGATCTCCGGGTCGCCCGTGTCGGTCGTGCCGGTCCGCGCCGTCACGATATACGTCCCCGCCTGGCCCGCGTTCGTGATGAACCGCTTGCCGCCGTCGATCACCCACGTGTCGCCGTCGGGCGTCGTCTCGAGCCGGGCCGTCGTGCGGGTCCCGCCCGCGTCCGAACCGGCGCCCGGCTCGGTCAGACCGTAGCCGCCGAGCACCTTGCCGGACGCGAGCGGCCGCAGGTAGCGCTCCTTCTGCTGGGCCGTGCCGGCGATCATCAGCGGCCCGCAGCCAAGCGACGTGTGGGCCGCCACGATGATCCCGAGCGAGCCCCACACGCGGCTGATCTCCTCGACCGCGATCGCGTACGCCAGGGTGTCCATCCCGGCGCCGCCGTCCTCCTCGGGAACGGGGATGCCGAGCCAGCCCATCTCGCCGAGCCGCGTGACGATCTCCGAGGGGAATCGGTGTTCCTGCTCGTGCTCGTCGATCGCGCCAGCGACCTCGCTCTCCATGAAGTCCCGGACGGTCGAGCGGAGGAGCGCATGCTCCGGCGAGAGGTCGAAGTCCATGGGGCCGAGGGTAGCACCGCGGTTGGGACGCGCCCCCAGGGCTCCGGTGCTACCGTTCGGCAATGGACCCGGCCGCCGCGCGAGCAGCCTCCGCCGCCCCAGGTCCGGCCCGAGCGTCCACGTCGACCAGCGCCTCGCCGCGGGCCCTCCGTCGGGACATCCTCGTCCGGCTGCGCCGGGACGGTCCGGCGACGCCCGACCAGCTCGCGATGGCGATCGGGGCCAGCCGGACCGGCGTCCTCCAGCAGCTCCGGGCGCTCGAGGCGACCCACTTCGTCCAACGCGAGACGGTCCGTCACGGCGTCGGCCGGCCGCGCCACCTGTACGACGTCACGCCCGAGGCGCAGGAGCTCTTCCCGTCGAACTACGACGGGCTGGCCGCCGGGCTCCTGAGTGCGATCGGGGCGGTCGGCGGGAACGAGCTGATCGAGCAGGTGTTCCAGGCGCGGAGGCGCCAGATCGGCGAGCGTGTCCGGCGCCAGATCGACGACCTCGTCGGGCCGGGCGCGCCGCTCCTGGATCGGGTCCGG
>Ga0081539_10004655_pt1 | contig 14924 bp, 12 predicted proteins | sample TabmetS4T2R2_FD_71023 | JGI IMG/M metagenome (GOLD analysis project Ga0081539, IMG submission 71023) | Tabebuia heterophylla rhizosphere microbial communities from the University of Puerto Rico - S4T2R2 | ecosystem: Host-associated > Plants > Roots > Rhizosphere ...
AGGCGCTCGGTCGCGGTGGCGGGCACGACCCTGAACCGCTGCCCGTCCACCGTCACGCTGGTGCCGTGCGTGACGAAGCTCAGCCGGTCGATCTGCGCCTCGCTGGTCACGACCCGGCGGCCCAGGGTGAGCGTGACGGCGCCGCAGAAACTCTGGCACGCGTGGTGCGCGTCCCGGACGCGCACGTCGTTGGTCAGGTAGCGGCAGGCGTCGACGCCGTCGTTGTCGACGACGGCGCCGAGGAAGCCGCGGACCGTGCCCGCCGGGGTGCCCGACGGCAGCACGCGCGGTGACGCCGCGCTGGACACGCCGAGCGGCACGAGCAGGGCCGCGGCGGCGAGGCCCGGGACGACGACGAAGGCGAGCGGGTGCCGGAACACGCGCGGGCGCTTTGGCAGCGTGAACGACACGAGGAGCATGGCCGCAACGGTGCTGCACGGCCGGCGGCGGCACGATCGGCCGATCGACTGAGCTATCGGATGAATGCCCGGTCGTCCGCGCCCCGCGGTCAGCGACCGAACCGGCTGATCAGCCGGTGGGCCCGCTCGGGCAGCGCGCCGAGCAGCTCGCGGACCTCGGCCAGGCCGGCGCGCAGCTCCGCGTCCCCCACCTCGACCGGCCGCATCGAGTCCTGGAGGTCGGCGAGGATCGTGTCGGCCTCCTCCACGGCCTCGACGGCGATGTCGACGAACGCGCGCACGCCGCGCGACGCCGCGCCGGGCGACACCGGCTCGAACGCGCGGCCCGCCGCCAGCCCGTGGCGCCCCGCGAAGCCGGTGTAGGTGCGCTTGGCGCGGCCGTACGCCGCCTGGGCGGGCCGGAAGAGCTCCTCCTCGAGGGCGTCGGCGGTGCGCTCGTCGAGCTGCTCGTAGGCGTCGCCGAGGGCGCCGAGCGCGCGGCCGAGCTCGTCGATCGCGTCCCCGATCGTCCCCAGCAGCTCCTCGCGCGCCTCGCGCGCGGCGTACGGCATCTGACCCGACAGTAGCCATTTGCGTCGGCGAGCGGAAGCTCCATATATGCTCCGCGCGGCGGGGCCTCTGGCCCGAGATGTCCAGGGGTCGAACATCGACTACCGACGCTGAGGGTCCCGTTGCAGCGCACGCTCGTCAAGCTCACGAGCGCGACAGCGATCGCGCTTCTCGCCATGCTGCTCGCCATCGCGCCGGCCCGGGCGGCCGGCGGTCTCGTCGCGGCCTATGGGCTCGACGAGGGCGCCGGGACGTCGATCGGCGACGCCTCCGGGAACGGCAACGCCGGCGTCGCGTCGGGCACGACGTGGGCGCCGATCGGCCGGTACGGGCCCGCGCTCGCCTTCGACGGGACGTCCAGCGGCGTGTCGATCGCCGACCGCGACTCGCTCGACCTCAGCAGCGGGATGACGCTCGAGGCGTGGGTGAAGCCCGATGCGCTGAGCGGCGGGTCGTACGGCTGGCGGACCGTCGTCTTCAAGGAGTCCGGCAGCGACATGGCCTACGGCCTCTACGCCAACAACGACGCGAACCACCCCGCCGGGCACGTGAACATCATCGGCGAGCAGAAGGCGATCGGCCCCGACCAGATCCCGCTCAACGCCTGGACGCACCTCGCGACGACCTACGACGGCGCCACGCTCCGCCTCTATGTCAACGGCGTGCAGGTGGCGAGCAAGGCGCAGACCGGCGAGATGCTCGCCACGACCGGGCCGCTACGCCTGGGCGCCAACTCGATCTGGGGCGAGCACTTCAGCGGCCTGATCGACGAGGTGCGTATCTACAACCGCGCGCTCGCCGTGGGCGACATCCAGGCGGACATGACCACGCCGGTGGACGGGACGCCGCGGGACCCCGACACCACGCCGCCGACCGTGCAGCTCACGAGCCCCGCGGCGGGCGCGACGGTGACCGGCACCGTGAACGTGACGGCGAACGCGAGCGACGACCGCGGCGTGGCCGGCGTCCAGTTCAAGCTCGACGGGGCCGACCTCGGGTCCGCGGACACGAGCGCGCCGTACAGCGCCCAGTGGGACGCGAGCGCGGCGACGACCGGCAGCCACACGCTCACGGCGGTCGCCACGGACGGGGCCGGCAACACCGCGACCTCGGCGCCCGTCACGGTCACCGTGCCGGCCTCCACGTCGCCGCGGTTCGTCAACGACCGCGTGATCGTCGGCCTCGACGAGCCGACCGTCATGACGTTCGCGCCGGACGGGCGCATGTTCGTGGCCGAGCGCGACGGGACGATCTGGGTCGTCCCCGCCGGCGGCAACCAGGTCCTCCCCACGCCGTTCCTCCAGATCCCGAACGTCGCCAACGACAACGAGCGCGGGCTGCTCGGCCTCACGCTCGACCCCGACTTCGCGGCCAACGGCTACGTCTACGCCTACTACACGCACTCCACGCTGCACAACCGGGTCTCGCGCTTCACCGCCACCGGCAACGTCGCCTCGGCCGCGAGCGAGTACGTCGTCTGGCAGAACCCGGCGCAGGCCAACGTCTGGCACCAGGGCGGCGACATCCACTTCGGGCCCGACGGCGACCTCTACATCTCCGTCGGCGACCATCTCGACAGCACCAGCGCGCCGGACCTCGAGTCCTACAACGGCAAGATCCTCCGTGTCACGCGCGACGGCGCCGCGCCGGCCGACAACCCGTTCTACGACGGCGCCGGCCCGAACCTCGACGCGATCTGGGCGCGCGGGCTGCGCAACCCGTTCCGCTTCACCATCGACCCGGCGACCGGCCGCGTGATCATCGGCGACGTCGGCGAGGGTGCGCGCGAGGAGGTCGACCTCGGAGCCGCGGGCGCCAACTACGGCTGGCCGACGTGCGAGGGGCCGTGCGGCAGGACGGGCATGACGGATCCGATTTTCAGCTACCCGCACAACGGCTCCGACGCGTCGATCACCGGCGGCTTCGTCTACCGCGGCACGCAGTTCCCCGCCGAGTACCAGGGCGAGTACTTCTACGCGGACTACGCCCAGAACTGGATCAAGCGCCTGACCATCGACGACGCCGGCGCGGTGACCGCGACGCACGACTTCGAGCCGCCGGACGGCAGCTCGAACGGGCCGTACGGCGACATCGTCGACCTCGCGCAGGGTCCCGACGGGTCGCTCTGGTACGTCGATATGGGGCCGTTCCAGAACGACAACGCGGGCGCGGTGCGGCGCATCCGCAACGCCAACGCCGACCAGCCGCCGACCGCCGTGGCCGCCGCCAGCCCGACGAGCGGCAAGGCGCCGCTCACCGTCGCGTTCTCCAGCGCCGGGTCCGCCGACCCCGAGGGGCGGCCGCTGACGTACCGCTGGGACTTCGGCGACGGCGCGACGTCGACCGCCGCGAACCCGTCGCACACCTACGCGAGCAGCGGCCGCTACACCGCGCGGCTGACGGTCTCCGACGGCGCCCAGGACACCGCGTCGGACCCGCTGTCGATCACGGTCGGCTCGCCGCCGGTGCCGCGCATCCTCGCCCCGACCGACGGCAGCACGTTCCGCGCGGGCGACGTCATCACCTACTCCGGCGACGCCACCGATTCCGAGGACGGCACGCTCCCGTCCAGCGCCCTGTCGTGGAAGATCGTCTTCCACCACGACACGCACATCCACCCGGTGATGGACAACACGCCGGGCGCGACCGGGACCGTGACGATCCCGACCAGCGGCCACAGCTTCCGCGGCGACACGAGCTACGAGCTCGTGCTCACGGCCACGGACAGCGACGGGCTCCAGGCCTCGCGGTCGGTGACGATCCGGCCGCAGAAGGCGAACCTGACGATCGCGAGCTCGCCCGCGGGCATGTCGGTCAACGTCGACGGCATCGCGACGACCACGCCGGTGACGATCGACGAGCTGGTCGGGTTCCAGCTCACGCTCGACGCCCCGTCGCCGCAGTCCGGCTACACGTTCTCGTCGTGGTCTGACGGCGGCGCGCGCTCGCACACCGTCACCGTGCCGGCGGGCGGCCAGACGATCACCGCCACGTACTCCGCGTCCACGGCGCCCAGCGGCCTCGTCGCCGCCTACTCGTTCGAGGACGGCGCGGGCGCGACGCTCTCGGACGTCTCGGGCCACGAGCATCCCGGCACGCTGGCCGGGCCCGTCTGGTCCCCCGACGGCCACAGCGGAGGGGCGCTGTCCTTCGACGGCAACGGCGACTACGTCGCGATCCCGGACGAGGCCGAGCTGCACCTGACCACCGGCATGACGCTCGAGGCCTGGGTCCGGCCCCACGCGCTCGGCGGCATCTGGCGCACCGTCCTGTTCAAGGAGCAGGCGAGCCACATGACCTACGCCCTCTACGCGAACACCAGCACGGACAGTCCGACCGGCCAGGCCTACGTGGGCGGCCAGCGTGACGCGCGCGCACCCACGGCGCTGCCGGTCGACGCCTGGAGCCATCTCGCCGTCACCTACGACGGCTCGACGGTCCGCCTGTTCGTCAACGGCACCGAGGTCGCCTCGAAGGCCGCCGACGGCCCGATGACCGTCTCCACCGGCCCGCTGAAGATCGGCGGCAACGCCGTCTGGCCCGAGTGGTTCAACGGCCTCATCGACGACGTGCGCGTCTACAACCGGCCGCTCAGCGCCGCCGAGATCCAGGGGGACCTCGCAAGACCGGCTCCGTAGTGTTCAGCCCATGAGCACCGAGCGGCGCCCCGCGATCGTGGCGGTCGACGACGAGCCTGCGGTGCTGGCCGCCGTGGCCCGCGACCTGCGGCGCGGGTTCGGCGAGCGCTACCGCATCCTGCGCGCCACGTCCGGTGCCGAGGCGCTCGAGCTGCTCGCCGAGGTGCGCCGGCGCGGCGACGCCGTGGCCATGCTGATCGCCGACCAGCGCATGCCCGGGATGTCGGGGACCGAGTACCTGGTCGAGGCGCGGACGGTCGTGCCCGACGCCAAGCGGGTGCTGCTGACCGCGTACGCCGACACGGAGGCCGCGATCGCCGCGATCAACGAGGTGGCGCTGGACTACTACCTGCTCAAGCCGTGGGACCCGCCGGAGGAGCAGCTCTTCCCGGTCGTCGAGGACCTGCTGACGACGTGGGAGAGCGGCGCGGCGCTGGAGGCCGGGGGCGTGCGCGTGATCGGCCACCGCTTCTCGCCCGAGTCGCACGATCTGCGCGACTTCCTCGCGCGCAACCGCGTGCCGGGTCGCTTCCTGGACATCGAGCGCGACGGCGAGGCGCGCGAGCTGCTCAAGGTCGCCGGCGTCGAGGACGACCGGCTGCCGGTGGTCCTCCTCGAGGACGGCGCGGTGCTGGAGCGGCCGACCGTGCTGGAGATCGCGGAGCGGCTCGGCGTCGCCGGCCGCCCCGCCTCCGACCACTACGACCTCGTGATCGTCGGCGGCGGCCCGGCGGGCCTGGCGGCCGCCGTGTACGGCGCCTCCGAGGGCCTGCGCACCGTGATGGTCGAGCGCGAGGCGCCGGGCGGCCAGGCCGGCCAGTCGAGCCTGATCGAGAACTACCTCGGCTTCCCGAACGGGCTCAGCGGCTCCGACCTCGCGCGCCGCGCGACCGACCAGGCACGGCGGCTCGGCGCCGAGCTGCTCAGCATCCAGGACGCGGTCGCGCTGCGCGTGGAGGGTGCCGGGCGGTTCGTCGAGCTCAGCGGCGGCGGCGCCCTGAGCGCCAACTGCGTGCTCGTCGCGTCCGGCGTCGCCTACCGGCAGCTCGACACCCCCGGCTTCGCCGAGCTCACGGGGCGCGGCATCTACTACGGCGCGGCCATGACCGAGGCGCGCTCGTGCCGCGAGCAGCGGGTCGCCATCATCGGCGGCGCCAACTCGGCCGGCCAGGCCGCCGTCTACTTCAGCGACAACGCCGCGCACGTGACGATGCTCGTGCGCTCCACGCTGGAGAAGTCGATGTCGCACTACCTGATCGAGAACATCGCCAGGCGGGCGAATATCGAGGTCCGGCCCGGCAGCGAGGCGGTCGCGGCCGAATCGCGCGACGGCCACATCAGCGCGCTGCACGTGCGCAACGGCGACGGCGCCGAGGAGGTGCTCCCCGCCGACGCCTGCTTCGTGTTCATCGGCGCGGTGCCGCGCACGGACTGGCTCGCCGGCGTCGTGGCCCGCGACGAGCGCGGGTTCATCCTCGCCGGCCCGGACGTGCACGACGCGGGCTGGCCGCTCAAGCGCGACCCCTACCTGCTCGAGACCAGCGTGCCCGGCGTGTTCGTCGCGGGTGACGTGCGCGCGCGCTCGATCAAGCGCGTGGCGAGCGCCGTCGGCGAGGGCTCGATGGCCGTCTCGCTCGTCCACCAGTACCTGGTCGACGCATGAGCGCGTTCACGGTCGCCGACCTGCGCCCCGTCGACCTGTTCGACGACCTCAGCGACGGCGAGCTCGCCGAGTGGGCCGCGGTCGCCAAGCCGTACGACCACCGCGCCGGGGAGGTGATCGCCGCGCAAGGCGAGACACCGGACGGCGTCGTCCTGCTGCTCAGCGGCACCGCGCAGGCGGCGATCGTCGAGGGCGAGAGCCACGAGCCCGTCGGCCGCCAGCGGTCGCCGACGTGGATGGGCGCGATCGCGATCCTCACCGGCGACCCGCTGCCGGTCCGCATGGTCGCCGAGACCGACTGCCACGCCGCGCTCATCGAGCCGGACGACTTCCGCCGCCTGGCGCTCGCCGACAAGTCCGTGCACGGGCGGGTGATGCGGCAGGTCGCGCCGGTCATGAGCCGGGTCACGGCGATCGAGCAAAACCGCGAGCGGCTCGCCTCGCTGGGGACCATGGCGGCCGGCCTCGCGCACGAGCTCAACAACCCGGCGGCCGCCGCCCAGCGCGCCGCGGCGCAGCTCGCCGAGGCCATCGACGTCGTCGGCGCGGCCGTCGGGCGCTTCGTCGAGTCCGGCGTCGAGCGCCGCGAGGCCGAGCAGCTCGTCGCGCTCCAGCGTGAGGCGCTCGAGGCCGCCGCATCGTGCACCGCCCTCGAGGCGCTCGACGCCGCCGACGCCGAGGACGAGTTGGCCGACCGCCTGGCGGCGCTCGGCGTGCCCGAGCCGTGGCGGCACGCGGAACCCCTGGCAGCGGCGCGCGTCGACGACGCGTGGCTCGAGCGCCTGGCCGCCGCGGCCGGGCCGGCGACCGGCGCCGCGGTGGCCTGGGTCGCGGCGACGCTGACCGCGCGCTCCCTCGCCGGCGAGCTCCAGGAGTCCACGCGCCGCATGTCCGACCTCGTGGGCGCGGTCAAGGAGTACACCTACATGGACCGCGGCGACCGCGTCGAGGTCGACCTGCACGAGGGCCTGGAGACCACGCTGAAGGTGCTCGGCCACAAGCTCAAGCACACCTCGATCGAGGTCGTCCGCGACTACGACCGCTCGCTGCCGCGGCTCACCGTGTTCGGCTCCGAGCTCAACCAGGTCTGGACGAACCTGCTCGACAACGCGATCGACGCGCTCGGCGAGCACGGCACGATCACGATCGCCACGCGGCGCGACAACGCGTGCGCGCTCGTCGACGTGCGCGACGACGGCCCCGGCATCCCGCCCGAGGCCCGCGACCGCGTGTTCGACTCGTTCTTCACCACCAAGGAGGTCGGCGCCGGCACCGGGCTCGGGCTGGCGACGGCCCGGCGTATCGTCGTCGACCGCCACAACGGCTCGCTGACGTTCGACTCCGAGCCCGGAAGCACCACGTTCCACGTCTCGCTCCCCATCGGCCGCACCTGACGGGAGGCTCCCATGCCCTGCACCCACCTCGACCACGTCCTCGTCACCGAGTTGCCCGACGCCGTCGACGGCTGCGAGGACTGCCTCGCAGCCGGCGGCGAGTGGCTCCACCTGCGCATCTGCCTCGAGTGCGGCCACGTGGGTTGCTGCGACAGCTCGCCCGGCCGTCACGCGAGCGCGCACGCGCGCGGCGCGTCACACCCGATCATCCGCTCGCTCGAGCCCGGCGAGGACTGGTCGTGGTGCTTCGAGGACGAGGTGGGGATGATCATCCCGCGCGTGCACGGGCACACGCGGATCCCGCCGTCACCGCTCGGCTGACCGGCGCACCTGCGCGTAGACCTCGTCGGGGTCGCCGCGCCCGTCGACGCGGCGCAGGAGCCCGCGCTCGTCGTAGTAGGCGATGAGCGGCTCCGTCTGCTCGTGGTAGACGCGCAGGCGCTCGCGCACGGTCTCGGGGTTGTCGTCGCTGCGCCCCTGGCCGCGAGCGAGGATCCGCTCGACCACCTCGTCGTCCGGCACGTCGATGAGCACGGCGGCGGTGAGCTCCCGGTCGTTGTCGCCGAGCACCCCGGCGAGCGCGTCGGCCTGCGCGGTCGTGCGCGGGAAGCCGTCGAGCAGCACGCGGCCGTCCTCGCGGGCGATCGCCTCGCGCACGAGCGCCACGATCAGCTCGTCGGGCACGAGGTCGCCGCGGTCCATGTACTCGGCCGCCCGGCGACCCAGGTCGGTGCCCTGCGCGCGGGCGGCCCTCAGGATGTCGCCGGTCGCCAGCGGGGCGAAGCCGAGGTCGTCGCGCAGACGCGCGGCCTGGGTGCCCTTGCCCGAGCCGGGTGGCCCGAGCAGCGTGATCGTCGCGTCCACACGCGCATCATCGCGGCTCGGTCACGCTGCGCGCAGGGACGTCGTCGACCGGGGCACCATGTCGAACAGGAGCGCGACGAGGCGCGGGTCGAACTGGCGGCCGCTCTGGCGGCCGATCTCGGCCAGCGTCTCCTCGACGGTCCACGCGGACTTGTACGGGCGGACGGAGATCAGCGCGTCGAAGACGTCCGCCACCGCGCAGATGCGGCCCACGAGCGGGATGTCCTCGCCGGCCAGGCCGGCCGGGTAGCCGCTGCCGTCCCAGCGCTCGTGATGCGTGCGCGCGATGACCTCGCCCATCTGCACGACCGGCGAGCGCGACCCCGCGAGCAGGTCGCCGCCGATCGTCGTATGGCGCTTCATGAGCTCCCACTCGTCCTCGGACAGCGGCCCCGGCTTGCGCAGGATGCTGTCCGGGATCGCGATCTTGCCGACGTCGTGCATCGCGCTGGCATGACGCAGCAGCTCGGCCTCCTCGGGGTCCATGCCGGCCGCGAGCGCGAGACGCTGGCAGAGCTCGCTCATGCGGCCGATGTGGTCGCCGGTCTCCTCGTCGCGTGACTCCACCGCCTGGCCGAGCCGCTGGATGACCTCGAGCTCGGTGGCGCGTAGCTCGCTCGTGCGCAGGCGCACCTCCTCCTCGAGCAGCTCGTTGAGCTCGGCCATCTGCTGGCGCTCGAGCGTCTCCAGGAGGTGGCTGACGGCCACCGTCGCGACCGCGGCGAGCGTGAGGCCGACGAGCGGCGCCACCACCGCGAGCACGATGCCGTGCTCGAAGGCCAGCTCGGCGATCGCCAGGTACGCCACGCCGAGCACCGGCGCGGCGAGCGCGGCGAGGATCGCCCGGATGCGCAGCGCGAGCAGCGGGACGATCAGCGAGAGCGCGACGATCGCCAGCAGGTCGAGCCACGACGGCGCGGCGTCGAGCGGCAGCCCGTGCAGCAGCGTCCAGATCGTGTTGGCCTGCACCTCCGGGCCGGACATCAGCTCGGGGCCGGCCGACGTGGCGTGCTGGTCGTGCACGGTGGGCGACGCCACGCCGACGACGACGATCTTGCCGCGCAGCGCGCCCGCCGGCACACGGCCCTCGATGAGGTCCGAGAACGAGTAGGTCGGGATCGTGCCGGCGGGGCCGCGGAAGTCGATGAACGCGCCGTCGGGGCCGAAGGCGGCGGGGTCGACGCGGCGGCCCTCGCGCTCGGCGACCGCCACCGCCAGCGTCTTCAGGCCGCCCATCTCGTACGTGAAGCGGCGGATGACGCCGCCCTGCTCGTCGGGCAGGTTGGCCGCCGCCGCGCGCGCCCCGATGCGGCGCAGGTTGGCGTCGCCGCCGAGGACGTTCGTGCGGCCGTGCGCGTCGGTCTCGCTCGTCGCGAGCACGGCGCCGCCGGCCCGGCCGAGCGCGTCGAACAGCGCCATGTCCTCGCGCGGCTTCGTCGGCTCGGTGAACTGGACGTCGTAGACGATCTCCCGCGCGCCCGCGCGGTGGAGCGCGGCGACCGCCTGGGCGTGCAGATGCCGCGGGAACGGCCACTGGGTCTCGAGGTCGGAGAACGTGACGTCGTCGATCGCGATCAGCGCGATGCCGTCGGCCTTCTGCTCGCCGCGCACCTCGAAGCGGCGGTCGATCGACGCGTTCTCGACGGACTGGAGCGCCCCGGACGAGTGCGCGGCGGCCGCCAGCCCCGCCGCGAGCACGCCCGCCGTGAGCAGGAGGCGCAGGCGCGACGCGCGGCGGCGCCGGCGATGGCTGGCGGCGGGCATCTAGAGGCGGCGGCTGGCCCAGTAGGCGTGGCCGGCCGTCACGAGCACGCGGCGCTGGCGCCCCAGGTCGCGGACCATGACCGCGCCGTCGCGCACGCGCGTCAGCGTCCCGCGGCAAGTTTCGCGCGTGAGCCACTTGGTGCCGCGCGCGGTCGCGACGCTGTCGTGGCCGTGGGTGCGGAAGCGGCCGTGGTTGTCGCTGCCCCAGAGCGTCCGGCGGCGGCGCCTGTGCTTGCGGCTCGTGATCGCGACGGCGCCGGCGTGGGCGACGTGGCGGCCGCAGCCGCGCAGCTCGGGCCCGCGCAGGCTCAGCGTCGTCATGCCCCCGCCGCGGCGGCTCTGCGTGGCGCGGAAGCGCGTGCCCCAGAAGACGCCCGACTGCACGGCTCCGGCGGCGCCGATCGCGCTCACGAGCCGCACCCGCCCGCGGCGGGCGTCGAGGATCGAGCCGACCGGCACGCGCGCCGCCTCGTCGAGCGGCTCAAAGCCCTCCGACCCGGGGCGGCGGATGCGCACCTCGCCGCCCGCGGCGCCGACGACCACGGACACCCCCTGCTTGGGCAGCGGCACGCCCAGCACGTCCTCGGGCATCTGCGTCTCGGTCTCGGTATCGCCGCCCGCCGCGACGACGGGGACGAACTCGTAGGCACCGATGTCGGGCGCCGCGCCGAGCGACCGCGGGTGGCCGTCCGGGTCCGGCGACACCGAGAACGCGTCGAGCGCGCCGGCGTCGATCGTCGGCGAGCCGGGCGCCGGCCGGTAGTCGTCGTCGGCGAAGAGCGGTTCGGCGCTCTGGTTGCCCGCGCCGGAGGCGACGCCCGGCGAGTGATCGGTCCGGAAGTTCGAGAAGGCGGCCGTCACCGTGCCGGCGTCCGCCACGACGTCCGAGTCGCCGCCCCGGGCGATCACGTTCACGAGCGAAACCGTGTCGTGGACGTCGGCCTTGATCGCGACGCCGCGCGCGCCGGCCGCCATGACGGTCAGGTTGCGCAGCGTCATGTCGCCGTCGTCCTTGAGGCTGATCGCGGTGCGGGCGGCCTTGACGACCGAGTTGCGCAGCACCGTCCCGGCGCCGGAGCCGTCCACGACGACGCCGTCGCCTGACGTCGAGACGGCGCGGATCCCGTCCACGGTGCCGCTCTTGAGCTTGAGCGCCGGCCCCGTGCCGGCGTGCGCCTCCAGCGCGACGTGACCGAGCGTGCCGGACTCGAGCAGGATGAGACCGTCGCCCAACGAGCTCGTGGTCATGAGCCGCGGCGCCGCATGGTCGCCGTCCCCGTGCAGCTCGATGTCCTCGGGAGGCCTGAGCGTCGCGCTGATCTTGTACTCGCCGGGGCCGACGACGACCTCGTCGCCGGCTGCGGCGTCGTTGACGGCGCGCGCGAGCGTGCAGGGCACGTCGGCGGCGCAGGAGGACGACTTCGAGGAGCCGTCCGTGGCGGCATAGCGCGTCGCAGCGCGCGCGCCCGCGGGCGCGAGGAGCAGGAGCGCGAGGACCAGCACGACCATCCGGGGCATCGGTCCTTGTTTCGGCAAACCGACCCGAGGGCCTGAGTGCGACGATGGTCCAATGGAGCATCGACAGCTCGGAGATTCCGACCTCAGCGTCTCGGCGATCGCGCTCGGCTCGTGGCTGACCTACTCGGGCGGCGTCGGGCGAGAGCAGACCGCGGCGTGCACCCGCGCGGCGTTCGACGCGGGCATCACGTTCTTCGACACCGCCAACGTGTACGGCCGCGGGGCGGCCGAGAGCGCCTGGGGCGAGATCCTCGCGGACTACCCGCGCGACTCGTTCACGCTGGCCACGAAGGTCTACTTCCCGATGGGCGGCCGCGACCGCGGCCTCTCGCGCGGGCAGATCCACAAGCAGATCGACGCCTCGCTCGCCCGCCTGCGGACCGACCACGTCGACCTCTACCAGTGCCACCGCTACGACGACGACACGCCGCTCGAGGAGACGATGCAGGCGCTGACCGAGGTCGTCGAGGCCGGCAAGGCCCGCTACATCGGGTTCAGCGAGTGGCCGCCGGACCGCATCCAGGCCGCGCTGGACATGCCCGGCGTCGCGAAGTTCGTCTCCAGCCAGCCGCAGTACTCGGCGCTGTGGCGCGCGCCGGAGGCCGAGGTCATCCCGCTGTGCGAGCGCAACGGCATCTCGCAGGTCGTGTGGTCGCCGCTCGCCCAGGGCGTGCTCACCGGCAAGTACCGGCCCGGCGCGCCGCCGCCGGCCGACTCGCGGGCGACGTCGAGCGCGATGAACCGCTTCATCAAGCAGTGGCTGAACGACGACATGCTCGAGGCGGTGCAGCGGCTCGTCCCGGTCGCCTCCGAAGCCGGCCTGGAGATGTCCCAGCTCGCGCTCGCGTGGGTGCTGCGGCAGCGCAACGTCGCGGCGGCGATCATCGGCGCCTCGCGGCCCGAGCAGGTGCACGAGAACGCCGCGGCGGCAGGCGTCGAGCTGAGCGCCGACACGCTGGCCGCGATCGACGAGGCGCTCGACCCCGTCGCGATCAGAACAGGGGCGGTGTAGTCAGCAGCGGCTCGACCCGCCAGCCGCCGCGGGCGGCCGCGGTCGCGTGCCAGAGCTCGTCGAAGCCCTCCTCGGGCGCGGGCCGCACGAACCGGCGGGCGGTGGCGGCGACGCTGCCGGGCGGGATCCGGGCGGCGCCGGCGCGTTCCGCGTTGCGCGCGAACGCCTCGGCCGGCCCGACCTCGACGAGGTAGCCGACGACCCGGAAGCCGGCGGCGCGGGCGGGCGCGACGTAGCGCGCGCGGTCGGCCGCCGTCGGGTTCGTGTTGTCCACTACGAACGGCCGGCCGGTCTCGAGGCACTCCTCGACGAGCGCGTCCTCGCGCGCGCGGCTGCGCAGCTCGTCGAGGCTCACGCGCACGTGGCCCGGGAAGCGCTCGCGGCACAGCGTCGTCTTGCCGCTGCCCTGGAGCCCGCAGAGGACGACCGCCTCCATCGTCCTAGGAGGTTCCCTGATGCGGGGCGGTGATTGCAAGTGCAACCGTCCCCGCATGTCCTCCCTCCCCATCCCCCGCCTCGTCGCGGTCGCGCTGATGCTCGTCGTCGGCTCGCTCGCGGCGATCGCCTCCCCCGCGTCCGCGACCCCGCGCGCGACCGCGTTCAAGCTGCCCGAGGAGTTCGCGCTCCCGAGCGATGTCGTCACCGGGCCCGACGGTGCCGGCTGGGCCACCGACTCGAGCCTCGGCAGGATCTGGCGCATCCCCGCCAAGGGCGGCAACATCCGCTCCTACGACCTCGGCGAGATGCCCGGCGGCATGACGACCGCGTACGGCTCGATGTGGGTCGCCGACTCCGGCGCCGATGCCATCCACCGCGTCGAGACCGACGGCAGCGCCAAGACCTACCCGCTGCGCGCCGGCGCGTTCCCCATCGACATCGTCCAGGGCTCCGACGGCGCCCTCTGGTTCACCGAGGGCCGCGGCGACGCGATCGGCCGCCTGGCGCTCGACGGCACGGTCACCGAGTACCCGCTGCCCACGGCGGGCGCGTTCGCCGTCGGCATCGTCGCCGGGCAGGACGGCGCGCTGTACTTCAGCGAGGAGGGCGCTGGGAAGGTCGGCCGCATCACAACGGGCGGCGCGATCACCGAGTACGCGCTGCCCGGCGAGGACGCGCAGCCCGGGCCGCTCGTGGCCGCCGGCGGCGCGATCTACGTCGCCGACGGCACCAACAACACGATCGAGCGCATGACCACCGACGGCACGTTCACCGCCTCGTACCCGATGCCGCGCGAGTACGCGATCGCGCTCGCGATGGTGCTCGGCCCCCGCAACGCGATCTACATCGCCGAGAACCGGACCGGCGTCGTCTCGCGCATGACGCTCGACGGACGCTTCACGAAGCGCTACCGGATCCCCGGCGGCTGGCCCGACTCGCTCGCCACCGGGCCGGACGACACGCTGTGGGTCGGCTCGGGCAACACGGGCCAGGTCACGCGGCTCGACGTCGGGCGCCGGCACGCCCACTAGTCGCCGATGTCCTCGTCCCACACCTCGGGAGCGCGCGCGATGAACGCCTGGAGCATGTCGACGCACTCCTGCGAGTCGAGGTCGATCACCTCGACCCCGCACTCGCGGAGCCAGTCGATCCCGCCCTGGAAGGTGCGCGACTCGCCGACCACGACCGTCCCGATGCCGAACTGGCGGATCAAGCCGGAGCAGTACCAGCACGGGGCGAGCGTCGTGGCGATCGCGACGTCGCGATAGGAGCGGCGGCGGCCCGTGTTGCGGAACGCCTCGGTCTCACCGTGGGCGGACGGGTCGCCGCGCTGCACGCGCTGGTTGTGACCGCGGCCGAGGAGCGCGCCGGCGGCGTCGAAGAGGGCTCCCCCGATCGGGATCCCGCCTTCGGCCTCGCCGGCGCGCGCCTCCTCGATGGCCACCCGGAGCATCGCCTCGTGATCCATTCCGCAGGACAGTACTCACTACCCTCCAGGCCCCGTGCCGACCGTCGAGGGCCTGAAGTTCTCCTACGCGCTCCACCCGCTGCCGCCGGGGCGCCTGCCGTTCCGCCGCTGGCGCTGGGAGCTGTGGCACGGGGCGACGCTGATCGCCGCCGGCTGGCGGCTCTCGCGGCCCCCGGCCGGCCGCCCCCCCCGCGCCC
>Ga0081539_10004656_pt1 | contig 14923 bp, 10 predicted proteins | sample TabmetS4T2R2_FD_71023 | JGI IMG/M metagenome (GOLD analysis project Ga0081539, IMG submission 71023) | Tabebuia heterophylla rhizosphere microbial communities from the University of Puerto Rico - S4T2R2 | ecosystem: Host-associated > Plants > Roots > Rhizosphere ...
GTTCGTCGACGGAGAACGAAACATCGCCGCTTAACCTGTCACGGCCGTCCACAGGTTTTGGAAATAACTCAGCACGCTGATGCTACATCATCTGCCGGGCGAGGCGCGTCGGGCGTTCTTGCGCGAAGCGCGGCGCGTCTTGAAGCCGGGCGGACGCATGCTGGCCGTGGACTTCGCAGCTCCCCAGCGCAAGCACGGAAGCTTCCTCGCGCATTTTCATCGCCATGGCTACGTCAACTTCGGCGACGTCGTCGCCACAATGAGCGCGGCGGACCTGCGGGCAGTCGAGAGCGGACTGGTAGGGTTCCGCGATCTCCAGTTCGTTCTCGCGGCACCCGCCGGCAGCACTCTTGCGGGGAGCGGTTCGACCGGGAGCGACGGACTCACGGAAGCCGCGAATGACGTCGGGAACGGCGAACGCGCCGGGCCGCGTGCGCACGTCTGGATGTTGGCGCTGTTGGCCGTGATCCTCGTCGCCGGTCACGGGACGGTCCTGTACTACGTATCCTCTCACGTGGCCGTGTCCGGCGCAGTCGCGCTGGGCGTGACTGTCCTGTTGGTGCTCAAGCATCTGGGCTTGCTCGCCGGGTTGCTCGGCCCGGTTTACGCGCTGATACGACGTCGATCCGCGAGTCGCGGCGGCGGTGGATCCTGAAGAATCTCATCGCCGCGCAATTGCCGCGTGAGTGAATCGGCGGCAACTTTGGCGCGCGGCGATCGGTTTCTATAATGCGGCGACCGTGCCGATGCAGATGCAGAAGATCGTCAGGACCACCTACACCATCGGCGCACTCGCGCGGGCCGCGAGTGTACCGACGACCACCGTGCGCTATTATGAGCGGCTGGGTCTGCTCATGCCCGAGGGTCGCACGCGGGCGCGATACCGCTGTTATGGCCCGGCCGCGCTGGAACGGATTCACTTCATCCGGGCGCACCAGCGCAGGGGATTGACCCTCGAGAACATTGCGGAGCTGCTCAGCTTGAATGACGGGCGAACGTCGTTGATCGGACACGTCCAGCAGATGCTGACGCGGCGATTGGAGAAAGTTGACCAGAGCCTGCGCGAATTGCGTCGCACGCGCACGGCCGTGCTGGCGTCGCTCGAGTGCTGCAAACATGCCGGTCGCCACCGCAACGCGGCCGGTATCTGCCCGGGGCAAGGAAAATGGCGCGAGCACGCACTTGACCTTGCACCCGGGTCCAAGCTGTAGGCTTCTTCCTGACGGTCCGCTGTCCCGGCGGGATGTTCCCGCCGGCGCCGGGCCGGGCAATTCAGAAAGGAGCCGATTCATGATTCGGCTATTATTTGTCGCCGGCGCGACGCTGCTCGGGCTCGCGGCGGCTCACCTGCCGCCCCACGAGAAACCGTGTCAAGAGGCTTCCGCGCCGACGGCCTCGTCCGAGCCGGACACGTGTCCGCTTAAGGGCAAGTGTGACGCGGCGGCGTTCCACGCGAAGATGGCGCGGCGCCACTTCTCCGGGTCCGAAGAATCCGGGGAGGTCGGCACGTGCCCGCTGATCGGCCTTTGCGGGCAGGGACATCCCGCTCACTGAGCGGCCGGCATTCGTGAACGCACGAGCCCCTGGTGCGCGCGGCGCACCGGGGGTTCGCTCGTCTTTCCGAAACGGTTTATCATCCTCGTGTCCTGTTGAATGGAGCTGCTTATGAGGATGGTGCTGATGGTGCTCGCGCCGGTGTGGGCCACGTCGCTTCTCGTGTTCGTCGGTTGCGCGGCGCATCCGGCGACCGTCGATCGATCGACGCCGCACACGGTGGACTTGTTCGCGCTGGCCGAGTCGCGAACGACCGTTGTGGACGGCGCGTGGGCGTTCGATCAACCCGGCGCCGCGGCCGTGTCGGACGAGTCGAAGTTCGCGCGCCTCGCGTTCCCGTATCGTCCGCCGGCGGAATACGACTACGTCGTCGAGTTCACGCGACTCACCGGCACCGGCGACGTGTGGCAGCACCTCTCGCTGAACGGGCGGCCGCTGGCGACGGCCGTCGGGGTCGGCGCGAAGAACGGGTGCTGGATCGGGCGATTCAACGGCGAATGGGGACACAATCCGACGCGCGTCGATCTCGGTGAGCCGCTGAGCAACGGCCAGCGACACCGCGTCGTCGCGCGCGTGCGGAAGGACCGGGTCGAGGTCGAGCTCGATGGGAAGTTGGTGACGCAATGGCAGGTCCGGGATGTTGAGCTCTCCGTTCCCGATGGATACCGGTTGCCACAGCCGGGTGCGCTCGGGTTGGGGAGCTACAAGAGTCCGACGCGGTTCCATTCCGCGCGCGTGATTGAGTTGAGCTCCGAGCGGCCGGCCGACGCCGGGCGAAACGATGGGCGATGACACGCGCGGCCTCGTCGCGCGGTCGGACGCGAGCGGATCTCGCTCGGAGGCTACATCATGCACCTGTCACGCATGGTCGTGTTGTTCACATTGATGCAAGCCGTCGGAGTCGCCGCCGCCGCTGCCGATGAGCCGGCGCTGAAGCTTGTGCTGACGATCCCGCTCGACGAGGTGAAGGGCCGCATCGATCACCTGGCGGCCGACGTCGAAGGCAAGCGGCTCTACGTCGCGGCGCTGGCGAACGATACGGTGGAGGTGATCGACCTCGCCGCGGGTCAGCGCATCAAGAGCATCGGCGGCCTGAAGAAGCCGGCGGGCATCCGCGTGCTGCCGAACTCGCGAAACGTCGTCGTCGCCAGCGGTGAGGACGGCAAGGTCCGCGTGTTCAGTCCCGATCTCAAGCTGCTCGGCGAGGTGAGCGGTCTCGATGACGCCGACAACGTCCGCCTCGACCCGCAGGGCAAGCTCGCCTACGTCGGCTACGGCGACGGCGCGATAGCGGTCATCGACCCCGAACAACTCAAGAAGCTCGGCGAGGTGAAGCTCGACGGACACCCCGAGTCGTTTCAACTGGAAACGACCGGCGACCGCATCTTCGTCAACGTTCCCACCGCGCGACACGTGGCCGTGATCGACCGTCGAACGCTTACGGTGATCGCGACGCATGCCATCGGGGATGCCGCGTCGAACTTCCCGATGGCGATGGACGAAGCGAACCACCGCCTGTTCGTCGGCTGCCGGAGACCGGCGAGAGTGCTCGTGCTCGACACCGAATCGGGCAAGATGGTCGCATCGGTCGAATGCGTCGGCGACGCGGACGACGTGTTCTTCGATGCGCCGAGCAAACGCCTCTACGTCAGCGGCGGCGAAGGCGGCATCAACGTGATCGAGCAGCGCGACGCGGATCACTACAACCTGCTTGAGACGATCCCGACGGCCGCCGGCGCTCGCACGTCGCTGTACGTGCCGGAAACCGGAAGGCTCTACGTCACCGTGCCCAGCCGTGGCGGGCAACGCGCCGAGCTGCGCGTGTTTGCTTGCGGCCGCGGACCGTGATGCGCGCGCCCGAGTCACTTGACCGGACGGGTTAACGGTCGACGTGCGATGTCCAAGGTCCGCGCTGTCGCGCGATGCGTCGTGAGGATATAGTTGTCTGAGAACGGACGCACGATTCTGTTGCACGAGGAGCTGCCGTGGACGAAGCGACGATTCGACTGCACGTGGAGCCGTTGGACGAAGGAGGGTTCGTCGCGACCAGTCCCGACGTTCCTGGGCTCGTTGCCGAAGGCCGCACGATCACCGAAGCGACCGAAGTCGCGCAGGCGCTGGCACGTAAGATCGTCGAATCGTGCATCGATCACGGCGATCCCATTCCGCCGGCGCTGGTACCAATGACTGCGAAGGGCTCGGTCGATTTGCTAATACCGGTCGGAGTCAGGTGATGGGGCGGCTCGCCGGGCACCGGTATCGGGACGTTGCACGGAAACTTCGCGCACGTTCGGGTTCGTGTTCGACCGGCCCGGCCCGGGCCGGGGAGTCACGAGGTTTGGCGACACGCTCAGACCGGTCGGAAGGTCACGCTTCCGCACCATCCTGGCGACATGAAAGAGGGGACGCTTCGCGCGATCCTGCGCGAGGCCGGCGTCGATATTGACGCCTTCTTGAAAGCCTAAATCGTTCGACGGCGCGCGCGTGTTCAACGAGATGCACTGCCCTTCGCTTGCACCACCGTGATGTTCGGCCGCGGCGGGGGCTTCATGTCGCGGCCGATGTAGAAGCTCGGGTGGGGTGGCTGGTTGTAGGCGACGTTCTGCCAGGCGATCGCCAGGCGGTATTGCGGGTCGTGCATGAGCGTGTGCATGCGGCGCGTCGTGGGGATCGTCGTCGCGTAGATGCGAAGTTCTTTGCCGTCGGTCGTGGGCCAGATCACTTCCTCGCGCCAGTCGCCGAGGATGTCGCCGCTGAGCGACGGCGTGGCTTTCGTTCCGTTGCAACTCGTGCACTCGTCGGCCGTGAGGATGCGTTCGGTCTTCTCGGTGTTCCAGTTCCACTTGTCGATGTGGTTCTTGTCGAGCAGCTCGCGCAGCTCGTCGCCGTCCCACCAGACGGCGAAGTTCACGCTGCCGGGTTTGACGCGGCCGATCTCGTTGCCCTTGGCGTCCCAGACGCCTTCGACGCCGGCACCGGCGGTCCAGGACTCGTTGCCGGGGTAGCGCGGGTCGATATCGAAGCACACGCCGCGGCCGGGGCCCTCGACCTTTCCGGTCGTTTGTCGTTTGGCCGAGGGCTTTCGCCACAGCACCTCGCCAGTCTTCAGATCGACCATGTGCGCGCCGGCGTCGTCGAAGCGCTCCTGAATGCGGAACATCTCCAACCCCGGATGGTTCGGGTCGAGGTCGCCGACGTGCATCGCGTCGCCGTGTCCGAGGCCGGTGGTCCACAGTCCTTTGCCGTCATCGTCCACGCACATCCCGCCGTAGACGATTTCGTCCTTCCCGTCATCATCGACGTCGGCGACCGAGATCTGATGGTTGCCCTGCCCGGCGTAAGGATTGCGGCGGTCGGGGCCGGAGTCGAACGTCCAGCGGCGCGTGAGCCTTCCGTCTTTCCAATCCCACGCGACGAGGAACGTGCGCGTGTAGTACCCGCGGCACATGACGATGCTCGGGTGCACGCCGTCGAGGTACGCGACGCACGCGAGGAACCGATCGAGGCGATTGCCGTAGCCATCGCCCCAGAGGTCTTTCATCTCGTCGGGCGTCGGGTCGGACTTGTCGATCCCGCGGATGGGGACGTAATCCGTCGTGGCCAGCGCCGCGCCGGTGAGACCGTCGAAGACGGTGAGGAACTCCGGGCCCTTCAAGATGTAGCCGGCGTCATTCTCCCAGCGGGCGTTGGCGTCGCCGATGACCTTGCCCTTGGCGTCGGTGGTTCCGTCGGCGGTCTTGCAGACGAGTTCCGCGCGGCCGTCGCCGTCGAAGTCGTAGACGAGGAACTGCGTGTAGTGCGCGCCCTCGCGAATGTTCGGGCCGAGGTTGATCGTCCACATCAGCGTGCCGTCGAGCTTGTAGGCCTGGAGGATCGGCGGGTCGGTCGGGCCCTTTTGCGAGTTGTCGTGAGATCGGCCGATTTGGTGCAGGACGATCTCGTACTCGCCGTCGCCGTCGAGGTCGGCGACGGAGGCATCGTTCGGCTTGTAGCCTTCGGGCGTTTGCAGCGCGATTGAGAGGTATGGTCGTGCGGGCGCGTTGGCGGGAAGCGTGAACGGCTTGCTCGGGTCGAGCTCCTTGCCGTCGAGCACCGGACGGACGAAATAATCGAGCGGCTGCGAGACATCTGAGGTCGGATCGACGAAGAACGTCACGTCGGCAATTGGTTTGTCATTGAGCTTCGCCGCAGCCGCGCCTGACTTGCGGTAGACGTTGAACGCGATCGCGTCGGGATCCGTTCCCAACAGGCGCCACGAGACGTACACTTTGCCGTCCGCCTCGCGGAGGGCGACAACACCGCGGCCGAGGTTTTCCATCTGGCGGGGCGGCAGGTCCGCGCCGGCTGCGAAGGCAGGCGGCGCCAGCAGCATCACGAGCATCGCAGTTCGATTGAGAACGGAGCGAGTGGCCACGGTGGGTTTCCTCCTGACCCAAGATGCTACCGGCGGGGCACGGAACCGTTGTCACGGATTTTCACGATCTACCACAACAATTTCCGCGCACGGTGGTACTCGCGGGGGTATTCCCGTTTGCCCACTTCGCCGGAGTCGCATATGAACAGGCCCAGCCGACGCGAGTTCGTCCGCGGTGCCGCCGTCGCCGCTGCCGGTATTGGGACGGCAACACATTTTGCTCGGATGACGGCGGCGCAATCCGCGACGGCGCTCGCTCAGGCGGATCGCCCCGAGGTGCAACCCGTGAGCGTCCAACTCCATTTGCTCGACGGCAAACCACCGGCATTCTTCGCGGGCACGACGTGGGGCGTCCCCTGGCCGCGCGGGACACTCAAGGTGGGTCAAGCGCTCTCGCTGAAGTCATCTGCAGGCGACGCGTTTCCCGTTCAAACGTGGACGACCGCGACCTGGCCTGACGGGTCGATCAAGTGGACGGCGCACGCGCTGCCACCAAGCGCGAACAAACTCCCGGAAACCGCGACGCTCGCGCCCGGCGATGTGACCGCGCCGTCGCAGGCTGTGAACGTGCGCGAATCGGACCAATCGATCGACATCGACACCGGCGTGATCCGCTGCCGGATCGCGCGGCGCGGCGAGAAGATCATGGAATCGATCGAGCGCGACGGCAAGCCGATCGCGAGCGACGTTCGACTCGTTTGCCTCTCGCAAGATCGTCCCGAAACGGATTCCACCGAGCCGGTGAAGCGCGAATCGTTCGCGAGCGCGATTGAGTCGGTAACGGTCGAGCAGACCGGTCCCGTGCGAGCGGTCGTGCGCGTCGAGGGGAAACATGTCAGCTCGGCTGCCGGTGCGGGCGGCCGCGCGTGGTTGCCGTTCGTCTTGCGGTTTTACTTCTACGCCGGCTCGGACGCGGTGCGCGTGATGCACACGTTCGTCTTCGACGGTGACGAGCAGAGCGACTTCATCGCGGGGCTGGGCCTTCGCTTCGACGTGCCGATGCGCGACCAGCCGCACGACCGGCACGTCCGCTTCGTCAACGCCGAGGGTCACGGCATGTTCGCCGAAGCGGTGCGCGGGCTCACCGGACTGCGTCGCGACGCCGGCGAGCCGTTCCGCGAGGCACAGGTCCGTGGCGAGCCGACGCCGCGCGTGAGCGACTTGCCCGACGGCGTGCGCGACCGGCTGCGCCTGATCCCCGCGTGGGGCGACTACACGCTTTCGCAGCTCTCCGCCGACGGGTTCGACATCCGCAAGCGCACGAAGCCCGGCCACGGCTGGATCCGCGCCGGCGCGGGCAGGCGCGCGTCGGGCGTTGGATACGTCGGCTCGATCTCTGGCGGCGTCGCGTTCGGCATGCGCGACTTCTGGCAGCGCCACCCGACGCAGTTAGACATCCGCAACGCGGCGACGGATCAAGCGAGCGTGACGATGTGGCTCTGGTCGCCCGATGCGCCGCCGATGGACCTGCGGTTCTATCACGACGGCATGGGGATGGACTCGCATCGCGAGGAACTGGAAGGGCTGGAGATCACGTACGAGGATTTCGAGAAGGGCTTCGGCACGCCGCACGGGATCGCGCGCACGAATGAGCTGTGGTTGTGGGCGACCGGCGCCACGCCGCCGCGCCAGCGGCTGGCCGAGTTTTCCGATAGCGTGAGCACTCCGGCTCTGCTCGCGTGCGCGCCCGAGCACTACGTCGCGTCGGGCGTCTTCGGTTCGCTCTTCAACGTTGTCGATCGCTCCGCGCCGCAGCGTACGACGATCGAGACCGCGCTCGACTTCCTCACTGACTACTACTTGAAGCAAATCGACGAGCGCCGCTGGTACGGCTTCTGGGACCACGGCGACGTGATGCACAGCTACGACCGTGACCGCCACGAGTGGCGCTATGACGTCGGCGGTTACGCGTGGGACAACGGCGAGCTTTCGCCGGAACTGTGGCTTTGGTACAGCTACCTGCGCAGCGGCCGGGCCGACATCTTCCGCATGGCCGAGGCGATGAGCCGGCACGTGGGCGAGGTCGACACGTACCACGCCGGGCGGTTCAAAGGGTTGGGGTCACGTCACAACGTGCAGCACTGGGGATGCAGCGCCAAACAGCTTCGCATCAGCACGGCAATCTACCGGCGGTTCCTCTACTTCCTCACGGCCGACGAGCGCGTCAGCGACCTGTTGCACGAGCTGATCGACGCCGACCAGACCTTCCTCACGCTCGACCCGATCCGCAAGATCCGCCAGGGCGCGTACAAGCCCGACCCGCACGCGCTGGCCGTCGGATTCGGCACGGATTGGGGCTCGCTCGCGGCGGCATGGCTCGCCGAGTGGGAACGCACGGGCGACGCGCGCGTGCGCGAGAAGCTCGTCAACGGCATGAAGTCGATCGGCTCGATGCCGTACGGCTTTTTCACCGGCGGCGCGCTCTACGACCCGGACACCGGCGCGTTCAAGATCGACAAGGGCAAGGCGACTGCGGGCGTCTCGCACCTCAGCGCGGTGTTCGGGCTGCTCGAGGTCTGCGCGGAACTGATCGTGCTGCTCGACGTGCCGGAGTTCGAGAAGGCCTGGCTGGACTACTGCGAGTTGTACAACGCGTCGCGCGAAGAGCGGATCAAGCGGCTGGGAGAGAAGGCCGACTTCCGCACGGGCGGGCTGACCAGCGCGCACTCACGACTGACCGCGTACGCGGCGCGGAAGAAGAAGGACCCGGCCCTCGCGAAGCGCGCCTGGGGCGAGTTCGTTGCCGACGCACGCTGGGCCCCAAGACGCTACCAAGCGACCACTACCCGCATCGACGGACCTGCCGTGCTCAACCCGATCGATGAGGCCGCGTGGGTGTCGACCAACGACTCGTCGCAGTGGAGCCTGGCGGCGATCCAGAACCTGGCGATGATCGGCGACGCGTTGCCCGCTTCGTTTCCCGCACTACCGGCCGCGACGCAGGCGGTGCCGGCTCCGGAACCGCGCTCGTGAGCGCGCATCGCCCACGCCGACCCCGTATTTCATAGATTACCACTAATTTCCACAAGCGACGGATGGCCTGATTTGACGCTCGATAGGTGGTCCCGTCGCCATCTCACTGGAATTAACGCGTTAACCGTTGCCCTCAGCGCATTCTGGAAAGCCCGGAATCTGCGGCGGAAGCAATGTATTTCGCGCGATTCCCGCTCCGTCCGGGCGCGTGGCGAGAATCGTTGTGCAATTTGCAAAGATTACCATTGCCACGCGTCACGCAACTTGTCATATTGTCACTCGCGGGATTAGTCTCGCCCGGCGAGATGGGCGGCGCTCGGCTTTGCCCGAAAAGTTCGGCGGAAGAACAAGTTGTTCAGCGCTGGCCGTTCCCGATTGCGGGCCAGGCTTTTGTCGGTCGCGCCTGAGTGTGTGGGACCGGGACGACGGAGGAAGGAACGATGAAACGCGCTCGCCGCTTCACTCGCTCTGGCGGTTTCCACCGCACCGGCGGCTTCACCCTCGTCGAACTCCTCGTGGTCATCGGGATCATCGCGTTGCTGATCTCGATCCTCCTCCCCGCCCTCGGCCGCGCACGCGAGAATGCTAAACGCGTCCAGTGCGCGTCGAATCTCCGGCAAGTCGGCTTGGCGTCTGTCAACTACGCCAATGACAACAAGGGCGCCCTCCCGCCGTACCGGCAAGACAAGGGTTCGCCGACTTACGACCTTAGCGGGTCGTTCAATTACCTCTACACCCAAGATTTCGGGCCGACCGGTGTCACCAACGACCCGGGCGCGCTCATCGGCCGGCTCATCCGCACCAAGTACATCAATGCCAAGGAAGAGAAGAACTACTACCTGTGTCCGGCCGTTACCGCAGTCAGCGCCATGGACGACGGCGGCTGGTACCGCGCCAGCTATTACTACAACGGGCACATGAAGTGGGTGAAGGACTCCGGCGGCAACAAGTACATGCAGCCGTGGTGGAAGAAGATCAACAACTTCGGGAAGGTGCCCAAGGGTGCGATCCTGGCGTGGACGCCCTTCAACGGTGACCAGACGATCACGTTTCACAACATCCCGCGCGCCTTGGCCTCCGACCCGCTGTACGACGTCCAGTACGCCACGCACCTCAACGGGAAGTCCCGCGCCTGGAACTTGTTGTTTTCCGACGGCAGCGTGCGGATCGTCGCTTGCGACTCTCGCGTCGGTCGTGCGGGCGGCAAGTGGGAGCGGTATCTGGACCACCTCGGTCTGCTCGAGGCGCTCGCCACGGGTGAACAGGTCGACCTGAACGGCGCTTGGCAGAACAAGGAATACAACGCGATCCCGTACCTGAATAACTAGCGGAGAGAGCGCGCGCGCAGTTGAAAATGGCACGCGCGCGCGAACGCATGCACGCTGAAAGCGAGGGAGAGACACCGAGAGGGTTCCGCGCGTGCGAAACGAGATCTGAACCGACCGCGCCCGCAAGCTTCTCACGGCCCGACCATGGCCCTAGTCGCTCGCGCGGCGCGCGCACACGATCGCACGCGCAGTGCGCCTTGACACGTCTCACGCTCGTCCCGGGCATCCAAGATCGACACGCAGTTCTTCTGGAATTCACGATTCCGCGGAGGAGAGAATGAACCCGTCCAGCACGTCCGTTTCACGCTCGAGCTACCTTCAGGTTACACCGCGCGCCGCGCGAAGGCTCGTCCTCGTCGCGGCCGCCGTTGCTGCCGGGGCGGTTATGGGAGGTTCTCCCGCCGCCAGCGCGGCTGACGTCTTCAAAGCGGACAACGCCGACGCGCTGAACCTGGACAGCTCGTGGTTCACCAGCCCTCAGCCGGGCGCCGGCGACGTGGCCGTGTGGGACAACCGCGTCAGCGCCGGCAACGCGACCGCCACGATGGGCGGGGACCTGAGCTGGTCGGGCATCCGCGTCGCCGATCCTGCGGCCACCGTCGTCATCAATGCGGGCAACACGTTGACGCTCGGCGCCGCGGGCATCGACACGTCCGCCGCGACGGTCGGCCTCACGCTGAACAACGCGCTCACGCTCGGCGCATCGCAGAACTGGAACGTCGGCTCGACCGGCACCGTCACGATCGGCGGCGCGATGGCCGGCGGGACCAGCGTGCTCACCAAGAGCGGCAGCGGTACGGTGGTGTTCAACGTCGCCTCCACCGGCACCTACAGCCTGAACGTCAACGCCGGCACGATCGCGCTGGGCAACGTCTCCAACAGCATGCTCGGCAACGCGACGATCACGTTCGGCGGCGGCAACATCCACAGCCTGGGCAACGGTTCTCAGCCCGCCCTGGCGAACCACATGATCGTGCCGACGGGGGTGACCACCACGATCAACATGGGCAACCGCATCATCCTGGGCAGCGGGTCCAACGGGTTCACGCTGACCGGCGACGGCACGCTCAACCTCATCGCGAACACCACTGTCGCCCGCGACGACGTGAGGCACAACGCGACCGCGTTCACCGGAACGGTCAACTACTCCGGCTCGGGCACCGTGCGGCTGTTCATCAACGGCGGCGCGTTCGGCGCGGGATACACCAACGCCTTCGTCAACGTCGACGGCTCGGCCAGCCTCCAGCCGCAGACGAACTCCGGCGGCAACACGATCAACATCGGTGCGCTGGGCGGATCCTCGGCCACCGCGTCGCTCGCCGGCGGAACCGCGGGCGCGCCGAACTGGACGATCGGTGGCAAGAACCTCTCGACCAGCTTCGCCGGCAACATCATCGGCAACAGCATCGTCACCAAGACCGGCACCGGCCGGCTCACGCTCGCCGGCAACTCGAACAGCTACACCGGCGCGACCAACATCAACACCGGCACGCTCACGCTGAACGGCCTGAAGAACGGCGCGAGCGTCGTCAACGTCAACAACGGCGCGGCGCTGGGCGGCAACGGCACGATCGACACGGTCGGCGGCGCGATCGTCAACTCCGGCGGGCGCCTCTCGCCGGGCGACCCGACCGTCAACAGCGGCGTCGGCACGCTGACCAGCGGCACGCTCACGCTCGCCGCCGGGTCGCAGCTCGACCTGGAGTTCGGCTCCGGCGTCAACGACACGATGATGGTCACCAACAGCAACGGCCTGACGATCAACGGCGGCGCGGTCAACCTCTTCGCGGCCGGCACGAGCAACCCGTTCAGCACCGACGGTACGTACAACCTGATCGGGTACAACGGCGCGATCGGCGGCAGCGGCGTGACCGCGCTGACCGTCACGTCGCCGCAGACCGGCAAGAGCTACGCCTTCGGTTCCACCGGCAGCTTCGTCACGCTGGCGATCAGCTCCGGCGCCACGCCGATCTACTGGAACGTGAACGCCGACGGCGCGTGGGGCACCGGCGGCAACTGGACTGGCGGCGTCGCACCCGACGCGCCCGGCGCGTTCGCGAACTTCGGCGGCGGGGGCACGCCGATCACCGCGCCCCGCACCGTCTCGCTCAACGGCTCGCGCACCGCGGGCGCCGTCTCGTTCAACAGCGCCCAGTCCTTCACGATCGCCCAGGGCAGCGGCGGCAGCCTCGTGCTCGACAACAACGGCGCGACCGCGCAAGTGACCGACGCGCTGGGCAGTCACACGATCAGCGCGCCGGTTTCGCTGACCGCCTTCGGCGCCGCCGTCAACGTCGTGGGCGCTTCCGACACGCTCTCGATCACCGGCGCCCTCAGCGGCTCGGGCAACATCAGCAAGTCCGGCGCGGGCGTGCTGCTCCTGGGCGGCAACAACACCGGCTACACCGGGGCGACCACCGTCTCCGGCGGCACCGTCCAGCTCGGCCACGCCGACGCGCTGGCCAACAGCGCGATCAATCTCACCGGCGGGAACCTCGGGTTCAGCAGTGGCGTGGGCACGTTCAACACGCTCACGAGCCTCGCCGGCAGCGTGGCGCTGACCGACGTCGCGGCCGGTCCGGTGTCACTCGCGATCGGAGCGGCCAACGACACCGCGAACTTCACCGCGACGCTGAGCGGCGCCGGCACGCTGGTCAAGAACGGCTCGGGCAGCATCGGACTGACCGCCAACAACACGAACACCGGCGGCGCGATCGTCAACAACGGGACGCTGGCGATCGCCCCGAACGCCGGCCTCAGCGGCCCGACGGTGCTCGCCAACGGCACCGCGCTGGGCCTGGCGCAAACGGGCACGCCGTCGACCTTCTACGGCGGCGACGTGACCGTCGCCGCCGGCGCGACCGCGAACATCTTCTCGGCCGCGTTGGGCAACGGCTTCGGCAGCAACTTCATCTCCGGCGACAGCACCAGCATCCTTCAGGTCTCCGGCCCGACGTCGGCCAGCAACAACAGCGCCGTCAAACAGTTCCAGGGCTTCACCGGGACCGTAAAGGTCCTGGACGGCGCGGCGCTGCGGTTCAGCGGCTCCAGCCAGTTGAACAACGGCGGCGACAACACCACGTTCGACGTCGCGCCCACCGGCGTGTTGCACACCCGCAACGGCGGCGCGATGTCGCTCGGCGCGCTCACCGGCTCGGGCATCGTCCGCGGCGGCTCCAACGCGGCCGGACTGGTCACGTTCACCATGGGCGCCAAGAACATCGACTCGACGTTCGACGGGCAGATCCTCGACGGCACCGTCGGGACTTCGCCGGCTGCGATCGTCAAGGCCGGCAGCGGGAGGCTCACCCTCACCGGCACGCATGGCTACACCGGCTCGACCACCGTCAACAGCGGCGTGCTGAACGTCGGTAACGCCGGCGTGATCCCCGCGGTCGCAACCACGGTCAACGGCGGCACGCTCAACCTCGCCGCGGGCAATCCCAACGCGCAGAAGCTCGCCTCGCTGACGATCGCGGCCGGTACCGGCTTCGTCGACGTGAACGACAACGACCTGGTCGTCACCAACCTCACGCCCAAGGCGACGATCGAAGGCTACGTCCACGACGGCCGGAACAACGGAGCGTGGACCGGCAGTGGCATCACCAGCAGCTCGGCCCGGGCGCTGGCGACGACGGGCGTCGGCGTGCTGAGCGGCGCCGAGTACTCGAGCGTCGGCGGCACCGGCAACTTCTCCAACCAGCCCTACGCTGCCGATGACACTCTCGTGAAGTACACGTGGAACGGCGACGCCAACTTCGATGGCCGGATCACGTTCGACGACTACGTGAAGATCGACACCGGGTTCAACACCGGTCTCACCGGCTGGCTGAACGGCGACTTCAACTATTCTGGTGCCGTCAACTTCGACGACTACGTGTTGATCGACATCGCGTTCAACCAACAAAACGGGACGCTGGGCCGCGCGATCGACTGGATTTCTGGAGACGACCGCAGCGCCGCCGGTCTGAGCGGTGACGCGATCGAGACGATGCTCGGTCACCTCGATCAGTTCGGCAGCGCGTACGGCGCCGCGTTCCTCGCGGCGGTGCCGGAGCCGACGTCGCTGGCGCTGCTCGGCGCGCCGGTCATCGCGGGCATGATCCGTCGGCGTCGTCGCGCCTGATCCGGTTCCGCGAAAGTGTTCTTCCTCCGCCGGCGGCGGCGCATCACAGCGATGCGCCGCCGCCACTGTTTTCCGGACTCGCCGACCCGCGCGTCCCCGATTCAGAGACACGAAGGCCACGAAGTAACGAAGCACGCGCGAAGCACAGTTTCGCACCTGCGTCCTGCCTTTGTGGACGCTTCGTACCTTCGTGGTCTTCGTGTCTCTGCGAGAGTGCGCGGACGGGACTTCAGAAGAGTTGCTTGGCGGGTTCTGGCTCGATGAGGCAGGGTTCGATCATCGCGCAGATGCGCTCGGATCGGCTGGGGTTGCGCATCCGCCAGAGGAGCTGCTCGACGCCGCGGCGGCCGATGGACTCGACGCGGATGTCGATCTCGGCCGGAACGGAGCGGAGGCCGAGCAAGTGCGGACGTTCGTTGTTGCAGGAGATCAGGTCGAGATCGTCTCCCACGCGCAGGCCGCGACGCGCCAAGGCCGCATCGACGTGCGGCGTAAGGCGATCCTCGGCGACGAACAGCCCCGTCGGTC
>Ga0081539_10004657_pt1 | contig 14918 bp, 16 predicted proteins | sample TabmetS4T2R2_FD_71023 | JGI IMG/M metagenome (GOLD analysis project Ga0081539, IMG submission 71023) | Tabebuia heterophylla rhizosphere microbial communities from the University of Puerto Rico - S4T2R2 | ecosystem: Host-associated > Plants > Roots > Rhizosphere ...
GCGAGTTGACGCCGAGGACGCGAGGTTTGCCGGGCTTGATGTCGGTCTGGCTGGTCATGCGAACTTCTCCTTTGTGCTCCGATACCGCTGGACTCTTCCCCAGTGTCCTAAGCTAGCGAGCGGCTCGGACGTGGCTCGGTGACGCGGGCCCGACATGGTCGACCTGAATTCCGATCGGGATCGGGGCAGGTCGGCTATTACCTCGCGCGGGTCACGATCGCCGGCCGCTTCCTCGGGCTCGCGTTCCAGGCGGTCGAGCCCGGCGGGCCCGGATATCCGCGCGACCAGATCGAGCTGGTCGGCGAGCCTCACCTGCGCACGGCGCTTGGGCTCGCCGACGGCGACACGATCGTCGTCCGCGTCCAGTAGACGTGCGTCTCCCACGCGCGCCGGTACTCGCGGGCGCGCAGGAGCGAGCGCACCTTGTCGAGGAGCGGAAGGCGCTCCGCGTCTGGGAGGTCGGCGATCCAGCCCATCGAGGCGTAGAAGGCGACGAGCCCTTCGCGGTCGAGAGTCTGCGGGTTGGGAAGGCGCGTCTCCCGGAGTGGCTCGAACGACGGGCCTTCGAACGCGAGCCGCCACTCGCCGGAGGTGTAGTGCGGGCCGTCGAGGTCGAGCGGGTACCAGCTCGCCTCGTCGCGATCGGGCATGTGCTCCTCGAGCAGCTGCTCCGCGTCCGCGGCCGACGGGTCCCACTCGGCGGCCGGGAAGTTCCACAGCAGGACGAGCGCGCCCCCCGGTCGCAGGACGCGCACGATCTCGCTCAGCGCGCGCTCGTCGTGGAACCAGTGAAAGGCCTCGGCGGCGAAGACGGCGTCGACGGAGGTGTCGGCGAGCGGGATCTCCTGCGCGGCGCCGGGGAGCGCCTCGGCCTGCGGGCAGACCTCGGCGAGCACGCGGCGCATCGCGTCGGCCGGCTCGACGGCCACGACGCGGCGAAACGCGGGGACGAGCACGCGCGTGAGCTTCCCCGTGCCTGCACCGAGGTCGAGGATGGTCGCCGACGGCGGCAGCTCCGCGACCGCCACGGCTGCCGGCGGCCAGCCCGGCCGGCCGCGCTCGTAGTCCTCGGGCCAGCGATCGCCGGCTCCTGCCGGCATCGACCACGCGTCTGCCAAAGCGACACGAGCTTACGACCTCGACCATCGGCGGGTCGGGGTCTAGACCCGAGCCGCCGCGGCCTAGACCAACGACCGTCGCGATGGCCGGCGGCAAACGCCACCCTGGAGACATGCCGCTTCGGGTCCTGCTCGCCGACGACCATCCGCTCATCCTCTGGGCTTTCCGCCACGAGCTCGAGAGCTCGGGCGCGTTCCAGGTCGTCGCCGAGGTTGAGACGGGGAGCCAGGTCGTCCCGCGCGCCCGGCAGACGGAGCCAGACGTCGTGCTGCTCGACCTCGGGCTGCCGGAGCTCGGCGGCCTCGAGTGCCTCGAGCGCCTGCGCGACGCGCACCCGGACGTCCGCGTCGTGATCTGCTCCGCCTCGTCCGAGCCGGCCGACATCGCGGCCGCGCGCGACCTCGGCGCCGAGGGCTACGTCGTCAAGTCCGTCGGCGCCGACGAGCTTCCCGCCGCCGTCCTACGCGCACTCGAGAGCGAAACCTTCGTCGCCGTCGGCGCCGAAGAGGCGGGCGAGGCCGACGACGAGCTGGTCGCGAGCCTGAGCGAGCGCGAGCTCTCGATGCTGCGGACGCTCGCCCGCGGCCTGTCGAACAAGGCGATCGGCAACGAGCTCTGGATCACCGAGCAGACGGTGAAGTTCCACCTGACCAACATCTACCGGAAGCTCGGCGTCGAGAACCGCACGCAGGCCACGCGCGTGGCCTACGAACACCACCTGGTTTAGACGAGGCCGCTGCGAATCGCGTACGCGGTCGCTTCGGTGCGGTTCGAGATCTGGAGCTTCGAGAGGATGTTCGAGATGTGGTTTCGAACCGTGTTCGGGCTCAGGTAGAGCATCCGCGCGATCTCGCCGTTCGCCTTGCCGCGCGCCAGGAGCTCGAGCACCTCGAGCTCGCGCTCGCTCAGGACCTCGCCCCGGGCGCGTCCGCCGGTCGTCGACTGGGCCCGGATCCGGCCCAAGAGCTTCGTCGCGATCTCCGGCGAGAGCATCGCGGCGCCGGCGGCGGCGGCGTGGATGCTGGCCACGAGCGCCGCGGGCCCGGTGCCTTTCACCAGGTAGCCCGACGCGCCGGCGAGCATCGCCTCGAGGACGTCGTCGTCGGCGCCGGACACGGTCAGCATGAGCACGCGAGTCTCGGGCGCGACCGTCTGCAGCCGCGCTGCGGTGACGGCGCCGCTCACGCCGGGCATGTGCATGTCCATCAGGACGACGTCCGGGACGACTACCGCGACTGCTTCGAGCGCCGCCTCGCCGCTTCCGGCCGTGCCCACGACGTCGATCCCATGGGCGCGAAGGAGCTCCGTGAGGGCGTCGCGGAACGCGGCGTCGTCGTCCACGACCAGGACGCGGACTGGTTCCGGCGCAGGTACCCTCGTCGTCAAACGTTCCTCTCCCGAATTGCTGTCGCCTCGATCTCTCGCCGCAGGGACTCCTTAATCACTCGTTCTCCTGTCGAGGCTTCTACGGGTTCTAGGTCGCGTCCTGTGGAATGTCAAGCGGAACCCGCTGTGGACAGCGTCCGCCGGGAAGACGCGCATTCGCAGCCGGCCGGCCTTTTCCTCCTGCTCGGCCGCAGATATAGGACGTTCGTACCATTGAGCCGCGTCCCCGCGGCTGTCACTCTCTCGTGTGGAAAACGCGGCGCCGTCAGCTCCGACCGCCGCCGCCCGGTCGGGGAGATGTAGGACGGTTTGGGGAGGGGACATGGGCATCCGAGTTTTGCTCGCCGACGACCATCGGCTGATCTTGGAAGGACTTCGCCTCGCCTTCGAAGAGGTGGACGGCATCGAGGTGGTGGGGATGGCGAACGAGGGGCGGCAGGTGCTTCCGCTCATCGCCTCGACGAACCCCGACGTGGTGTTGCTGGACATGCGGCTTCCGGACATGGACGGCCTCACGTGCCTGGAGCGGATCCGCAAGCTCCACCCGTCGGTCAAGGTCGTGATGCTGTCCGCGTCGTCCGAGCCGGCACGGGTGCGCGCCGCGCTGGCGCGCGGGGCGAGCGCCTACATCGTGAAGACGGTCGATCCGCTGGACATCCCGGCCGCGCTTCGCCAGGTCTTCAAGCCCGCGATCTACTTCGGCACCTCGGTCGAGGAGGACGATCCCGGCGCCGCCGCCGGTCTCACCGACCGCGAGATCGCGATGCTGCGGGCGATCGCGCGCGGGCTCTCGAATGCGGCGATCAGCAAGGAGTTCTGGGTCACCGAGCAGACGGTGAAGTTCCACCTGACGAACATCTACCGCAAGCTCGGTGTGAAGAACCGCACCGAGGCGACGCGGTTCGCGTACCAGCACGGCCTCGCCGAGGACCTCGCGGTGGCCGGATCGGCCTAGTCCGAAGGGCTCGGCGGCACCCAGCGCGGGATCTCGGCGGCGACCGTCGTCGGGCCTCCGACTGCGCTCTGCACGTCGAAGCGGCCGCCGAGGAGCCGGACGCGCTCGTTCATGCCCACGAGGCCGAGGTGGCCGCCGCGCGCAGCTTCCACCAGCGTCGGTTCCACGTCGAACCCGGCGCCGTCGTCGGTTACGGACACGTGCAGCTCCCGCCGGCCGCCGCGGAGCGCGACCCGCACGTGCCGTGCGCGGCTGTGCGACTCGACGTTCTGCAGCGCCTCCTGCACGATGCGGAGGAGCGCGATTCCCTGCGACGGCGTCAGCGGCTCGAAGGAGCCCTCGAGCAGGAGGTCGACGTCGATCCCGGTGCGCCGGCCGAAGACCTCGATCTCCTGGCGGACGAGGTCGGGCAGCGGCGCCTTGAGCACGGCCGGGGACTCGAGCGAGCGGGCGAGCTCGCGGAGGTCGTGGTCGACGGCCACGGTGCGCGCGTCGATGTCGTCGACGCGGCCGAGGAGGATGGCCGCGTGGACGTTCCCGTCGAGCGCCCGCGCGAGCTGCGTCCGGAAGAGCCGGATCTCGCTGGCGAGCGCGAGGACGTCCTGGACGGGGCCGTCGTGGAGGTCGAGCCCGACGCGCGCGAGGCGGCGCTCGCTCGCGTCCGCCAGGTGGCGCTCGCGGGCCGCGGCGCGGGTCAGCAGAATTCGCCGCTCGAGCGTCGGCACGAGCGCCGCCGCCAGCTCGTTCGCGAACGGGAGCACGGCATCGCGACGGCCGGGCCGGCTGCGGAGGACGAGCGCCGCCTCCGGGTGGTCGCCCCAGCGCATGACCGCGATCGCGTGGATCTGCGCGCCGCCCCGGTCGTCCTCGACCGGCTCGCCTTCGAGCGTGCGCTTCGCGGTCGCGCGCGCCCGGCGTGACGGCCGCTGGCTGCCGAGATGGACGAGGCACTCGAGCGCCGGCGGATCCCCGTCCTGCACCCAGACCGAGGCGTCGGCGACCGGCGCGAACGCGACGAACAGCCGCAGCTGTGCCTCCAGCGCGAGGTCGGGCGGGAGGTCGAAGAGCTGACGCGCCGTCGTCGCTCGCGCGAAGCAGGCGAGCGCGGCGACGTCGGTCGGGAGACCGAGCCGCTCCGACATCCCGGCGACGATCCGCTCCACGTCCTCGCGGCTCCAGTCGCGCTCGACCAGGAGCCCGCACACGAGCTCGGCGACGAGCTCGACGGCCGCGAGGGTGAAGACGCCCGGCTCGGCGCCGCCCGCGCGGGCCACGGCCGCCGCCCGCTCCCGCGCAGCGGCGATGACCGCTGCGCCCTCGGCCGTCGGCAAGCCGCCGCTCGCGACGAGCGCGACGATCGAGTCGGCCACGGCGCTCCAGGCCTCGGAGCCGGTCGACTGAGACGGGGGGCCGATGCGAACCTCCAACTGCCCCGAAATCTAGCTCCGGCAGTCGCCGGATGGTCCCCCCGCTCAGGGGATGTTCGCGAGCCCGTAGCTCCCGTGCGCTTCGTAGTACGCGTGCTCGATCGCCTCGACGAGCCGCTCGAACGAGCTCCACTTCGCGACCGCCGCGCGCGACCTGAGCGGGCGGACGTCGCTGCTCTCGTCGACGACCACGAGGCCGTGCGGCCGCTCGAGCGTCGCGAGCAGCGCGGCCGTCTGGGCGCCGGCATTCGACGAGTCGCTCCCGTCGACCACGACCACGTCTGCGCCGTTGCGCTCGAGGAGGCTGATCAGGCTGCGCGGCGAGCGGGCGGTCTCGACCGCATAGCCGTGCCGGCCGAGCAGGAAGCTCGCGACGCGGACGAAGCGGCGATCGCGCGCGACGAGCGCGACCCTGACCTCGGGAGGAGCGCCGGCCGGCATGTCCGTCACGCCGCGGCCCTCGCGGAGGGTACGAGCGTCAGCGCCTCGCCGGTCCGGATCCCGCGCCGTTCCGACTCGCCCGCCGCCAGCTCGAGGACCGAGCGGGCGCCGTTGCTCGCGGCGAGTCGCCACGGCCGGAGGTTCGGCACGACGCGGACGACGTGCAGCTCCCGGTCGAGGAAGACGGCGTCGACGGCGAAGCGCATGAAGAACATGTGGATCGAGGAGCACGGGTGGAGCAGGAGCCCTTCACCGGGCGCGAGCCCTCGGCGGCCGAGCAGCCCGCGGAGGCGCGGGAAGAACGTGTCGGCTACGGCGAGGCGATCGCAGACAGTCCGTCCGTCGGTGGCGACGAGACGGCGTCCCGCGCGGCCTGCCCGCGCGGATGACTCGCGCGCGCTCGGGGCACTTCGAAACATCCAGCTCCTCTGTTGACGTTGGGCTTCGCACCTACTATCCGACCCCGAGCCGGTCGGGCGCGCCCCCGGGAGGTCCAGCCGCACCCATCCTTCCGGCTGATGCGGCGAAGGCGCGATTGAGGTTCAATCACGTCGTGGATCACGCCGACCCGCGCGCGATCGCCGCGGTAGCGCGGGGCCGACCCGGTCCCTGGCGCCGCAGGGGATCGATGCTGGTCCTGATCGTGGCGTTGCCGCTGAGCGTCGCGGCCGCAGGATTCATCTGGGTCGACGTCGCGAAGAAGCTCAACAAGCCCGATCCGGTGTTCGTCCCGAAGCCGCCGGTCGTGTCCGGGGTCGTCTGGTCGGACCGGGTGTTCACCGACCGCGCCGCGTTCCAACGGTGGCTGGCCGCGCGCCACCTGTCGTACGTCGAATGGGAGCGCGCGCATCCGGCCGCGGCTGCGCTGCTCCGCTCTCGCCCTCGCTGATTAGCAATCCGCGGCGGCGGATATGCTCAAGGAGTACAGGCAACCTGCCGAAAGGAAGGTCGTGCAGGCCGACGCGATCCTCGCTTTCTTCTGCCTGGGTGGTGCAGCGCTCGCGCTGTGGCTGCTCGCACGTTTTCCCACCGCTGGACCGCGGCGCCCGATCACGATCACGGCCGCGGTCTTCGGGGTGATGGTGGCGCTCTCAGTCGCCGGCCAGATCGTGGCTCCGGTGTTCGCGCTCGGGCGGTTCGGACCGGCCGTCGCGCTGCTGGCGATCGTCTTGCCCGCGCTGACCGGCGCGTTCTGGGTCTCGGGATGTGCGCTTCGCGCGCTCGCCGGGATGCCCGGCATTCGCCGCTAGGCGCTCGCTACATCGACGAGAGCTGGCGGACGACCCCGATCAGCGGGCCGCCGAGCGTGACGATCAGAAGCGCCGGCAGGATCAGGAAGATCAGCGGGAAGAGCAGCTTCGTTGGCGCCTTGTTCGCCTTCTCTTCCGCGGCGTGCCGGCGGCGCTGGCGCATGTCGACGGCGAGGTCGCGGAGAACCTTGCCGATCGGGGCGCCGAGGGTCTGTCCCTGGAGCACCGCCTGCACGAACGCTCGCATCGCCAGGCTGTCGACGCGGTCGAGCATGTGCTGGAGGGCAGACTCGATCGTCATCCCCATGTTCTGCTCCTGGAGTGCGAGCCGGAGCTCCTCGCCGAGCGGACCCTCGACCCGGCGCGCCACCATCTGGAGCGAGCCGGTGAAGCCGACGCCTGCCTCGACGGTCGTCACGAGCAGGTCGACGAGCTCGGGCATCTCGTGGTCGATCCGTTGCAGGCGCGCGGTCGCGCGGCGCGCGAGCAGGAACCCGGGCAGGACCCAGGCGAGCCCGCCGACGATGCAGACGGCGAGGACCGCCTTGAAGCCGACCGTGCCCGCCGAGACGGCCATCACGAGCCACAGGAGCGGCAGGAGCACAGCGCCCGCGATCCGATAGCCGACGAAGAGCGCGGGCTCGGTGCGGTAGTAGCCGGCAGCGCGGAGCAGGTTCAGGATCTTGCGCTCGTGCGCCGGCCCGAAGCGCTGCGTCGCCAGGTTCCCCAGCGCCATCGCGCCGCGGTCTGCGAGCTGGCGGAGGCCCGGGCGGTCGACGACGCGGACGGCTGGGCCGCTGAAGCCGTAGGCGCTGATCTGCGCCAGCATCTCGCGGCGCCGTACGTGGCCGAAGGCGAGGCTCCGCGCGAAGAGCGCGACTGCCGTTCCTGCCAGGACGACACCGAGGAAGAGAAAGATGACCATGCCTGCTCCTAGACGTTGATGTCGACGATCTTCTGGATGATCAGCGAGCCCGCGACGATCATGACCGCGGCGATGACGATCGCGATTTGGCCGCCGCTCGTCGTGAACAGCGGACGCATGAGATCGCGCTGCAGCAACCACATCGCGAGGCCGGCGAAGATCGGGAGCGCCGTCAGGATCCAGCGCGCCATGCGGCCCTGCGCGGTCAGCGTCCTGATCAAGCGCCGTACGTCGGCCCGCTCGCGGAGGGTGCGGATGACGGTGTCGAGCACCTCGGCCGCGTTGCCGCCGGCCGTGCGCTGGAGCTCCGCGAGGAGCGCGACCTGCTCGAGGTCGCGACTCGACATCCGCTCGGCGATCCGGTTGACGGCCTCGTCGACGGGGACACCGAGCTGCTCGTCCGTGAGCACGCGCCGCAGCTCGCTGTGCGACGGCTCGTGCGCGTTGTCGGTGACGACCGCGAGCGCACCCGTGAAGCTGTGCCCGACGCGGAGCGCGGAGGCGAGCACCTGGAGGTTCGGCGCGAGCTGATCGGCGAACTCCTCGCGGATCTGCCGGCGCTTGCGCGCGATCAGACCGCGTGTGATCAGCGGCGTCAACAGGCCGAGGACGACGAAGGGCGGCGCGATCAGTCCGAAGAGGATCATCGCCAGGACCGTTCCCGCGGCCGTCAGGCCGATGACGCGCGTGGCGGTCATGTCGATCCTCGCGATGTCGAGCTGGTTCTCGACCTTCGAGACCCACTGGAGGTCGCCGAGCCCGAGGGCGAGCCGGCGCCGGACGCGCTCCCTGGGCACGATCCCGAGCCGGTTCGGCCGCCCGGCGAAGTCGGTGATGCGATCGACCACGGTGTTCTCGCGCGGCCGCAGGAACCCGATGATCGCGAGCGCCGTCAGCAGCGCGACGAGCAGCCCGACCGAGGCGACGGCGGCGGACGACATCACGAACCGCGAGAAGAGGGAGCGATGGAACGGCGCGAGCCCGGACGGCGTCGGCGCCGTGTACGGCGCGGAGGCCCGGCCGACGTTCTGCACGGTCACGAGCACCTCGACGTGCGAGTGCGGCAGCGCGTCCGACCGGTAGCGCACGAGGTACTCGCTCGCGAGCCGCCGACCGAGGACTCCGTAGATCTCCGCAAGGCGGGACGTCGACGACGCTTCGGCGTAGCTCGCGCCGGTCCGGGCGGCGAGCGTCCGGAGCGCACCGGCGTCGAACGCTCCCGAGCGGAGGCCGACGGTGAAGATCCGGACGTGCCGCGCCTGGGCTTTCGCGATGACGTCCTTCGCCGTGAGCCGGCTGCCGACGTCCGCGCCGTCCGAGAGGAGCACGATGGAGCCGGCGGAGATCTTCGCCTTGTCCAGCAACTCGAGCGCAGCGCCGAGCCCGTCGTAGATGTGCGTTCCGTACGCGAGGGGCGGCGCTTTCGCCAGCGCAGCCTCGAGCTGGCTTCCGTCGGTCGTCGGCGCCTGGAGCACCCGGGCCTGGCTGTTGAACGCGACGAGGCCGATCGCCTCTCCGGTAGTCACGTGCGCCACGAACGTCCGAGCAGCGGTGATGGCGGCGCCGATCGGCTTGCCGGCCATGCTGTCGCTCGCGTCGACCGCGAGGACGACGCCGAAGTGGATCCCGGCGTCCCCGACCGGGAGCACCTGGAGGTTCTGGACGGGCCGACCGTTCTCGAGCACGTGGATCGCGCTCGGCTGGACGGCCGAGCCCGTCGGCAGGTCGACGACGAAGCCGCGGTCCGGGAACGGCAGGCGCCCGACCTGCGTCAGCTGGACGCCTCCGTCCGCCGCTGCCGAGACCGGCGAGGCGGCGACGAGGGCGGTCGCGAGGAGCGCGAGCGCCAGGAGGAGCGCGCGCCTCACCAGGTCCCTCCGGCTGCGCGTCGGTCGTGGTTTCGGAGCTCGGCATCGGCGCCGTACATCGCGGCGAGCGGCGTGCCGAAGAGATCGGGCGGGAGCTCGATCCCGTGCCGCGCGAACTTCGGGAAGAACGACGGCCGGATACCGGTCGGCAGAAGCTGCCCGACGACGGTCCGGTCGGCCTCGACCCGCTCGACGTGGAACTCGAACAGGTTCTGGAGAGTGATCGTGTCGCCCTCCATCCGCTGCACCTCGGCGATCGCGGTCACGCGCCGAGAGCCGTCGTCGAGGCGCTCGAGCTGCACGATCACGTCGAGCGCGGAGGAGACGTGCCCCCGGATCGCCTTCACCGGCAGGTCGTAGCCCGCCATCAGCACCATCGTCTCGAGACGGCTGAGCGCGTCTCGGGTCGAGTTCGCGTGGATCGTCGAGAGCGAGCCCTCGTGGCCGGTGTTCATCGCCTGGAGCATGTCCAGCGCCTCGGCGCCGCGGACCTCGCCGACGATGATCCGGTCGGGCCGCATGCGGAGAGCGGTGCGGACGAGGTCGCGGATCGTGACCTCGCCCTCGCCCTCGATGTTCTTCGGCCTGGCCTCGAGCCGGAGCACGTGCTCCTGCGAGAGCTGGAGCTCGGCCGCGTCCTCGATCGTGATCGTGCGGTCGCCTTCCGGGACCGACGCGGACAGCGCGTTCAGGAGCGTCGTCTTGCCGGTGCCGGTACCGCCCGAGATCAGCATGTTCAGGTCGGCCTTGACGCCGGCGCTCAGGAGCGTCGCCGCCTCCGGCGACACCGTCCCGATGTCGATCAGCTCGTCGAGCGCGTAGCGGTTGCGTGCGAACTTCCGGATCGTCAGCAGCGGGCCGGAGAGCGAGAGCGGCGGGATGACCGCGTGGATGCGCGAGCCGTCCGGCAGGCGCGCCTCGACCATCGGCGACGACTCGTCGATGCGGCGGCCGACCTGGCCGACCATCTTGGTGATGATCCGCCGCAGGTGCGACTCGTCCGAGAACCGCAGCGGAATCCGCGAGAGGAGGCCGCGGCGCTCGATCCAGATCTCGTGCGGGCCGTTCACCATGATCTCCGAGATCGTCTGGTCGGGCAGCAGCCGCTCCAGCGGCCCGTAGCCGAAGATGTCGTCGGAGATCTCGGACGCGATCCGCTCGCGATCCTCCCGCGAGAGCCCGGTCTCCTGCTTCAGCTGGGCGCGGACCTCGTCTTCGACGCGGACGCGAGCCGAGCCGCCGTCGCCCGCCTCGAACAGGCGCGGGCCGAGCTCGCTGACGATCGCGAGATGGATCTTGTTCTTGACCTCCGCGAACGGATCGACGTTCCCGTTGAGGAGCGCGGACTCGGAGCCCGCCTGCGCTAGACGCTCGTGGAGCTCCATCAGCCTGCCCTCTTCCTGAGTAGCGCCCGCCGCCGACGGCTCTCGGGCTCGGCCGCGGCAGCTGCCGCGATCGGCTTCGAGGCACCGGCGAATCTCCGGGCGAGTGACGTGAACGCTTGCGCCGCGCCCGAGCGCGGCTCGGCGGCGACGATCGTCCGACCCTCGGTGATCGCCCGCGGAATCGCCCGATCGCTCGGGACGAGGACGTCGGGCCGGCGGCCGAGCAGGCGCTCGACGTCGTCCATGCCGATCCCGACGCTCGTGTCCGCCCGGTTCAGGACGAGCGTGACGTCGGCCGGATCGAAGCCCATCTGGTCGAGCGTCTCGAGGCCGATCTTCGTGTCCTTCAGCGAGAGCGCGTCGAGCATCCCGACCATGCACAGGGTGGAGGCGGCGTCGATCGCCGCGATCACCTCGGGCGAGAACGACGGCGGAGTGTCGACGATGACGAACTCGTGTCGCGACCGAAGCGTCTCGAAGAGGACGCGAAGGAACGCGGTCGAGACGGCGGCCGCCTGGTCGGGCCGCAGGGGTGCGAGCAGTGCCTGTGCCCCCGACGGATGGACCGCCAGGTAGCTGTCGACCTTCTCGCCGTCGAGCGACCCGCCGGCGACCGCGAGGTCGTAGATCGTCTGCGTCGGCCTGAGCCCGAGCGCGAGCCCCACGTCGCCGAACTGGAGGTCGAGGTCGACGACGACCGTCGAGCAGCCGGCGATCGCGAGCGCCTCGGCGAGGTTGCAGGCGGTCAGCGTCTTCCCGGTGCCGCCCTTCGGCCCGAGGACCGCGATCATCGACCCGGTCTTCGTTCCTTTCGCGCCGCCGCGCGTCCGGGCGATCGCCTTCTCGAGCGCGAACGAGAGGTCGGCGTGCGACTGCGGGAGCGTGATCAGGTCGGCGGCGCCCGACTGGAAGGCGCGCTGCATGATCCCGTTCGGGCTGCCGACGAAGAGCACGACCACCGGCGGCCGGCCCGGGATCTCCCGGGACGCCGTCTCGATCAGCTCGAGAGCCTGGTCCGCCTCCTGCTCGCACGCGACGAGCACGAGCTCGGCCGTCACGTCCTTCAGCGGGAGCGCCGGATGGCTCGCGTCGGGGAGGCGCGCCGCTTGGATGTGAGTCCCGCGCGGCAGCGCCTCCTCGATCGGACGCGCGTCGACGCCGTCCTCGAGGACGAGCAGGACGTTCGGGGCGGCTCGGTTCATCTACGGCCTCCGAACCCGCGCAGCACGGTGACCGGCCGCACGCCGAGCAGCAGTGTCTCGAGGGTCACGATCTGCGGCTTCGAGGAGCGTGCGCCGACGCTCGGCCGCAGCGAGAGCCAGACCTTCCCGTTGTCGGACGCGAACGCGATCTTGCCCGCTTCGACGTCGTTCACCTGGAGGGCCACGTTGGAGGTCTTCGACGCGAGGCTGGCTCCGCCGCTGTCGATCGCGACGACGGGCACGTTCGGGACGATGAGCTTCAGCACCGGCCGCGCCTGGCCGCCGTTCACGGGAGCTCCGTCCGGGCCGATCGGGATTACGTTGAACGCGCCGTAGATGTCGACGTGGTTTCCGACCTCGACGTCGCCCGAGAGCCCGTGCGCCGTGTCGAGCGGGATCGACACGATCCGCTGGCGGTCGCTGATCGTCGCGGCGAGCGCCGACGACGAGGTCGAGAACTCGCCCGCCGTGAGCTGCGAGCCCGCGAAGACCTGGCTCGTGGCGACGCGACCGGTGAGGCTCGCGGCGTCGCTGAACGCGCCGTCGCGCAGCTGGCTCTCGCGGATGGTCGTGGCCGTGAACAGGTGCTTCGCGGCGACGACGCTTCCGGGCGTACCCTTCGGGATCGTCTGGCGCGCGATCAGCACCGTCACCGGCGTCGTCCCCGACTGGAGGTTCTGCCGGTAGCGGTTCAGGTAGATCAGGATCGCGAGGCCGGCGATCAAGGCGGCGATCACGGCGATGTAGAGCGAGCCCCTTCTCGTCGAGACCAGCTTGTGTGCGATTTCCATGTCGGTCGTACCTCCAGTCGGGTTACTTAACGAGAACGGGGATGCAAGGGGTGAGCGCGAGCGGGTCGCACGTATCCGTCCCGCCGCTGTTCGGGTCAGGTGCCACGTACTTGACGAAGTGGCCCCAAATGGCGCCCTTCTTCACGTCGCCGGGCGGCGCCTGGTTGTTGCCGCACTTCGAGTCGGTCCAGCCGGTGACGTAGAAGGCGGCGAAGTTCGTGACCGGTACGTCGGTCGTTCCGCTGCCGCCTAGGGCAGAGAAGTCGGTAATCATCAGCTTGACGACGCGTGGGTCGGTCTCGATGTCGAGACCCGGCTGGCCCCAATTGTTCGGCGGACACGACGCGAAGCGCGTGTCGAGACCCTGGAGCGTCGGTCCCGCCGTCGTCCCAGTCTTGGTCGGCACGCAGTCGGCCGGCCCCGGCGGCGGCGACGGGTCCGGGCAGACGTCCGGGATGTTGAGCTGGTACGGCGTCTGGCAGCCGTTGATGATCGAGTTCCGAAACTCGTTCGCGCCGGGCCCGTCGCACGCGACCGCGCTCGTCCGGCTGCCGCCCGTCAGGCGGAGCATCACCGTCGATGCCTGGTTGGTCAGGTCGAGACTGCCCTCGATCCCGACGTTGACGCCGATGGTGTAAGTGCCGGCGGCGAGCGTGTAGGGGGAGCCGACGGCGCTGGAGGAGCTCGTCAGCGAGAGCGCTTTCACCGGCCCCGAGCCGTCGTCCCAGCCGCTGTAGACGCGCTGGACGTTCGGGTAGTTGGTCGCCTTCTTCCCGGTCGTGGAGAGCCACGAGAGCGAGACGTCGAGCGGGCCGGTCTGCACCGGGATCGTGTAGACGAAGCCAGTCGACCAGTAGCCGTTCGCGGCACTGTAGGTCAGCGGCTTCGTCGAGCCGTTCAGCGTCGCCGTGAAGGTCTTCTTCTTCGCCGGGTCGACCGCCGTCCCGCCGGCCTTCATGATCGCCTGCACCGACGCGCCGCAGGTGGTCCCGGGCGGCGCCGGCGACACGTCCGAGAAGAACGGCGACCCCGTGCAGTTCGTCGTCGCCCAGACGAGCGCCTTCGGCGCGTCGACGTTGCCGCCGGAGCCGACGCCGTCGATGGCGACGAGCCCCATCGTCGAGTCGTTGTAGTCGTAGCAGACGTAGCCGGCGCCGCCCGTGCCGTTCGCGGCGGCGCAGGCGCCGCTCTGGCCGCCCATCCCGATCCGGACGCCGACCTTCACGTCGGCCGGGATCGCGACGGAGCCGGAGCCGTTCCAGTAGTTGAGCCCGCCGCTCGCGGCGCCCTTCGTGAGGTTGAACGGGCCGGCGAGGAGCGTCCCGCCGGCAGTCTCGTTCACGAAGGTCGCCGTCACGTAGCGCGGGTTGACGTCGGGGACGGCGAGCGGCAGCGAGCCCTTCACGATCGTCGCCTTCTTCAGCTGGACCCGCGCGCGCGCGTTGATCGCCGGCACGATCTTCGTCCCGCCGGGGACAAGCCAGTCGATGACTCCGCCGAAGATGTACGGGACGTCGATCTCCGTCTGCTTGACGTCGAACATGTAGCGCTGGTTCGGATCGGAGGCAGAGGCGGTCTCGCAAGGCGGCTTCTCGACGGTGTCGTCTGGCCCCGGCCCGCCCCTGAAGAACGTTTTGCTGTTGAAGAGGGTCGTGACGCGCGAGGCGCCACCGCCGACCTGGAGGTTGTACGTGCTCGAAGAGTTGCCGGCGTACTGCGTCGCGGCGTTCTCGATCGTCGTGTCCGCGTTGGCCGGATCGGAGAAGCAGTCGCCGAAGTTGTCCCCGCCCGCGAGTGCCGCGGCGTCCGCCTGCGTCTGGAGGTGGCGCGAGTGCACCCACCAGTTGCCGATGTCGATCGCGAAGGCGAGGACCAGGATCATGACCGGCAGGAGCAGGGCGAAGAGAACGACTGCGCCGCCGCGCTCGTCGTTGCTGACCTGTCTGAGGATCATGAGGAGCAAGTCACCCCCGACCCGGGAAGCTGCTCGAGGCGCATGGTCGCGGTGGCCGTGATGTTGAGCGTGGTCCCGCCGATGAAGGAGATCCACTTGTAGGGCGCCGTGACGGTCGCCGTCACGGGATCGCCGATCTGACCCGAGCCTCCCGGGGCGATCGTGACCTTGAGCGGTGAGGTCACCGATCCTGTGCCGTCTCGGAGCTCCGTCGT
>Ga0081539_10004658_pt1 | contig 14918 bp, 15 predicted proteins | sample TabmetS4T2R2_FD_71023 | JGI IMG/M metagenome (GOLD analysis project Ga0081539, IMG submission 71023) | Tabebuia heterophylla rhizosphere microbial communities from the University of Puerto Rico - S4T2R2 | ecosystem: Host-associated > Plants > Roots > Rhizosphere ...
CGTGCCTGGGGGCACCTCCCGGCCCCCCAGGGGCTGGGGGATGCCTGCGGGCGTCCACGCGACGCCGATCGACCTCAACAACCGGGGCGACATCCTCTTCGCCAGCGTCGACCTGCCCGGCCAGGGCCTGCACCTGCGGTACGCCGACGGCACGATCGCCCCGATCCTGTCGCCCGACCCGGCGTTCCCGTTCCCGCAGACCGGGACCTTCGCGTGGAACGAGTACCTCGGCGACGACGGCTCGGTGGCGTTCTTCGTCCGACCCGGCCTCGACCGCCCCACCCGGAGCTGGCTCTGGCGGGCCGGCCGCAGCACCGAGATCGGCCCCGTAGCGGCCGAGCACCTCGGCCGCCGCGGTCGCGTCATCGGCACCGGCGCCGGGCTCGAGGGCGGGCCGCGGTTCGTCTGGCAGCGCGACCGCCTGACGCCGCTGGCGGGCGCTCCGACGGACGTCGACGCGCACGGCGTCGTCGTGGGCGCGGCGCCCGCCGGCCCGAACGCGCAGCCGACGGCCTGGCGGGACGGCGTCGCCCAGCCCCTGCCGGCCCTGCCGGGCCAGGTCTCGGGCACCGCTCGCGCTCTCGACGACCGCGGCCGGATCGCCGGCGAGGTGACCACCGCCGCCGGCGTCACCCGCTCCGTGCTCTGGGACAACGGCCGGATCTTCGACCTCGGCGACGCCGCGGTGGCGTGGGTCGTGGCGCCGGACGGCGCGGTGTACGGCCACACCGGCGGACGGTCCCGCTCTACCGCTGGCGCCTCGTCCGGCACTGAGGCCGGGCAGGCGTAGGGTCGGCTCACCACCCGTGGAGGAGCCATGCCCTCGTACGAGACCTCCGTCGAGGTCGCCGCGCCGCCGGCGCGCGTCTACGCCGTCACGGCCGACGTCGAGTCCTGGCCCGACTGGAGCCCGACCATGGACGCCGTCACCCGCGAGGACGACGGCCCGATCCGGCCCGGCAGCACCGCGCGCGTCCGGCAGCCGAAGCTCCGGCCGGCCACGTGGGTGGTCGACCGGGCGACCCCCGACAGCGCGTTCGTCTGGCACACCGCCGGGCCGGGCTACCGGGTGATGGCCACGCACCTGCTCAAGGCGCACCCGGGCGACGAGAACCGGACGACCGTGCTCCTCGGCGTCGCCATGACCGGCCCGCTCGGGCCGGTGCTGTGGGCGCTGACCGGCCGCACGGCGCGGCGGTACCTCGACGAGGAGGCCGCGGCGCTCAAGCGGCGGTGCGAGTCCGCCTGACGATGGACGAGTCCGTCCTCGTCGTCGGCCTCGCCGTCCTGGTCCTCGTGCTGGCCGCGCTGCTGGCCGTCGCGGTCTTCCTCTTCGTCCGCCTGGTGCGGCTCTGGGCCGCCGTCCGTGACCCGCGGATGCCGACCCAGGGCAAGGTGGCGTTCTGGGTGGCCGCCGTCTACGCCCTGTTCCCGCTCGACGTCCTGCCGGACCCGGTCTACCTCGACGACGCCGGCGTCCTGGCCTTCGCGGTCGCGTTCGTCACGAACCTCGCGCGCAAGCACGGAATCGCGGTCAGGCCACGGGCGTCCGCGCCGGACGACCGCCCAGGACGTCGCTGACGTTCCGCGCCGCCAGCACGGCCATCGCCTCGCGCGTCTCGTGCGTGGCCGATCCGAGGTGCGGCGTCAGCAGCACGTTCGGCGCGGCGCGCAGGCCCGGGTGCACGGCCGGCTCGTGCTCGAACACGTCCAGCCCGGCGCCCGCGATCCAGCCCTCCCGCAGCGCCTCGGCCAGCGCCGCCTCGTCGACGACCGGCCCCCGCGAGGTGTTGACGAGAAAGGCGTTCGGCCGCATCGAGCGCAGCGCCTCGCGGTCCACCAGGTGCCGCGTCTCCGGCGTCAGCGGGCAGTGCAGCGACACGACGTCGGACGTCGCGAGCAGCTCGCCGAGCGGTAGCCGGCTCGCGGTCACCCCGGGCACGGCGTCCGCCGGGGCCGCGTGCCGCGCGGTGTAGGCGACGGTCACCCCGAACGCCGCAGCGCGACGCGCCACCGCCTGCCCGATCCGGCCGAACCCGACGAGCCCCAGCCGCCGGCCCTGCAGGCCGGTGCCGAGCATGAACGACATCGACCACGTCCACGACGTCCCGTCGCGCAGCAGCGCGTCGCCCTCGCGCACCCGCCGGGTGACGCCGAGCAGCAGCGCGAGCGCGAGGTCCGCCGTCGCGTCGACGAGCACGCCGGGGGTGTTCGTGAGTACGACGCCGCGCCGCCGGCAGGCCTCGACGTCGACGTTGTCGTACCCGACGGCGACGTTCGCGACGACCCGCAGGCCGGGGCCGGCCGCGTCGAGGAAGGCGTCGTCGACCCGGTCGTGCAGCATCGTGACGACCGCGTCGGCGCCGCGCACGGCGTCGCGGAGCTCGTCCGGGGCGAGCGCGCGGTCCTCGCCGGACACCCACAGCTCGCCCAGCGGCGCGAGCTCGGCGAGCGCGGCGTCGGGCAGCGCCCGCGTGACGACGACCCGGGTCACGGCGTCAGGCCCGCATCGGGCCGCATCAGGCCCGCGTCGGGCCGCATCAGGCCCGCGTCGGGCCGCATCAGAACGGGAACGCCGCGTCGGGGGTGTGGGTCCGCACCGCCAGCGCCCAGCCGGAGCCCTCCCAGGTGTAGAGGGCCGTCATCCACGCCGAGTAGTCGGGGAGCCATTCGGCGGCCATCCTCACGTGGTAGCTCACGACGACGTTCGACCCGTCGACCAGGGTGAAACGCGGCTCGGACAGCTCGTAGCCGTGTACCGGCAGGTGCTGGTTCCACCTGGCGATCAGCTCGTCGCGGCTCACGACACCGGACGGGATCACGACGTACCCCTCGGCGATCATGTGGCGCTGGTAGAAGCCACCCGCGTTGCCGACGCTGCTCTCCTTCCAGAACTCCTGCTCCAGCTCCCACGCCTGGTCCATGCCGACCGATTCCCATCTGCTGCGGTGCCGTGGCCGGGCCCCCCGACCGACCCGAGACGGATGCTAGGTGCTCCGGACCCTTCGCGCACTCAGGGCGTGTCTCACGACTCCGCGTCGTCGGGACGCGGTCCCATGACGCCGGGCACGACACACGCCCCTGACCGGGGTCGGGCTACGGTGACGAGATGTCCACCTCCCCGTTCGCCCAGCCGGCCGCGCAGCCGGCCGCGCAGCCGGCAGCCGGCACGAACCCCGGCCCGACGGCCGAGGACGAGGTCGTGGGCATCTGCCGCGACCTGATCCGGATCGACAGCACGAACTACGGCGACGGGTCCGGGCCCGGGGAGCGCGCCGCCGCCGAGTACGTCGCCGGGCTGCTCGCCGAGGTGGGCCTGGAGCCGCACGTGTTCGAGAGCGCGCCGCGCCGGACGAGCCTGATCGCCCGCGTCGAGGGGGCGGACCGCTCGCGGCCGGCGCTGCTCGTGCACGGCCACCTCGACGTCGTCCCGGCCCGCGCCGACGACTGGGCCGTCGACCCGTTCGCCGGCGAGGAGCGCGACGGCTGCCTCTGGGGCCGCGGCGCCGTCGACATGAAGGACATGGACGCGATCGTCCTCGCCACCGTCCGGCAGCTGGTGCGCGCCGGGGAGCGCCCGCCGCGGGACGTCGTCCTGGCGTTCCTCGCGGACGAGGAGGCCGGCGGCGTCAACGGGGCGCACTACGCGGTCGACCACCACGCCGACCTGCTCGACGGCGTCACCGAGGCGGTCAGCGAGGTCGGCGGCTTCTCGGTGGACCTCGACGGGCGCCGGGCGTACCTGCTGCAGACGGCCGAGAAGGGGATCATGTGGCTGCGGCTGGTCGCGCACGGCCGCGCCGGCCACGGCTCGCAGGCGAACGCGGACAACGCGGTGACGCGGCTCGCGGCCGCCGTCGCCCGGATCGGCGCGCACGAGTGGCCGGTCGAGGTCCCGGCGACGGTCCGCGCGTTCCTCGAGGGCGTCACGGACGTCACCGGGCGCACGGTCGCCACGGGGGTCCCCCAGCCCCTGGGGGGCCGGGAGGTGCCCCCAGGCACCGCCCTGGAGCTCGACGTCCCGGTGCTGCGGGAGCTCCTCGGGACGACCGCGCGCTGGGTGGAGGCCACGCTCCGCAACACCAGCAACCCGACCGTGCTGGAGGCCGGGTACAAGCACAACGTCATCCCCGGCACCGCCACCGCGCTCGTCGACTGCCGGTTCCTGCCGGGCCGGGACGACGAGCTGTTCGCCACGATCCAGGAGCTCGCCGGGCCGGGCGTCGACGTCCAGACGGTGATCCGGGACGTGGCGCTCGAGGTGCCGTTCGAGGGACCGCTGGTCGACGCCATGGTCGCCGCGCTGCACGCCGAGGACCCGGACGCCGCGGTCCTGCCCTACTGCCTGTCCGGCGGCACCGACAACAAGGGCTTCAGCCGGCTGGGGATCGCCGGCTACGGGTTCGCCCCGCTGCGGCTGCCGCCGGAGCTGGACTTCGCCGGCATGTTCCACGGCGTCGACGAGCGCGTGCCGCTGGACTCGCTGCGGTTCGGCGTCCGGACCTTCGACCGCTTCCTGCGCACCTGCTGAGCGCCGGGTCAGGGCGCCCGCGGGGTCTTGGGCGCCGGGTCAGGCGGTCCGGACGACGCGGAGGATCCGCCGCCGCAGCCAGACACGCCGGGCGCCGCCCATGTAGAGCTGGACCCTGGCGAGCTCCCAGTGGCCGTACTCGGCCTCGTCGGTCAGCAGGCGACGGACCTCGGACCGGCTCAGCCCGCGTGGGAGCGTCAGCGTGCGGAACTCGTACTCGCCCGCACCGGTGGCCGGGCGGCCGGCGGCGGGCCGGGTGGGCGGCGGCGGCGCCGCTCGGCGCATGGGGTCGGTCATGGTGTCTCCATGTCACCACGAACCGCTACGGTCATGCCATGACGACGGAGCCACGTGCTGCGCTCGACCGCCTCATCGCCGCACTGGAAGCACACCTGGCGGCCGCCTCACGACGCCAGGGTGAGGCCGACCCAGCCGTCGTCGCGGCCTACCAGACGCTGGCGGACGCCTTCGAGGAGTACGACGAGGCGCTGTACGACGCGTTCGACGAGGTGACGCCGTTCGTCCTCTACGACGAGGCGGAGGACGCCGCGGAGGACGACGACGAGCTCGACGACCTCGAGGAGCTGGACGACGACGACGTCCTGGACGAGCTCGAGGACGACGACGAGGACGAGGGGGACGAGGACGACGAGGTGGAGGACGACCTCGACGACCTCGACGAGACCGGCCTCGACGACAGCGAGCTCGACGGCGAGCGCACCCGCCGGTAGCCGGCGCCGCTCAGCAGCCGCCGGAGCGCTCCGGGTAGCCCGTCGGCGGGGCGGACACCTCGTCCAGCGCGGCGCGGATCTCCGGCGGCAGCTCGACGTCCTCGCTGAGCAGGGACCCGCGCAGCTGCGCCGCCGTCCTGGCGCCGACCAGGACGGCGGCGACGCCCTCCCGGTCGCGCGCCCATGCGAGCGCGACCTCGAGGGGCTCGCAGCCGAGGCCGTCGGCGGCGGTGACGACGGCGTCCACGACCCGCCGCGACGCCCGCCCCAGGTACGGGCCGACGAAACCGGACAGATGCGGCGACGCCGCCCGCGAGTCGGCCGGCGTCCCGGTGCGGTACTTGCCGGTGAGGACGCCGCGGCCGAGCGGCGACCAGGCCAGCAGCCCGAGCCCGAGCGCCCGCGCCGCCGGCAGCACCTCCCGCTCGACGCCGCGCTGCACGAGCGAGTACTCGGCCTGGACGGCGACCGGTCCCCAGGCGCCGCCGCGGGCCGCGGCGAGGGCGGTCTGCCAGCCGCAGTGGTCGGCGACGCCGGCGTAGCGGGCCCGGCCGCTGGTCACGGCGTACTCCAGCGCCGAGGCGGTCTCCTCGACCGGCACGTGCGGGTCCCAGCCCGGAGCCAGCCAGAGGTCGAGGTGGTCGGTGCCCAGGCGGTCGAGCGTGGCGTCGAGCCCGTCGAGCATCCCGCGGCGGGAGCCGCCGGACTCGGGGCGCGCCGCGAGCACGAGGTCCTCCCGGGCGACGAGGTGGCCGAGCAGGTTCCCGAGCAGCTCCTCCGCGGCGCCCGCGCCGTACCCGGCGCCGGTCTCGACCAGCGTGCCGCCGGCGGTGACGAAGTCGCGGAGCTGGTCGGCGGCCTCGTGCTCGTCGGTGTCGCGGCCCCAGGTCATCGTGCCGAGCCCGAGGCGCGAGACGCGCAGGCCGGTGCGCCCGACGTACCGCTCCTCCATCACCCCTCCTCGCCCGGAGAGCGACCCTAGTGCAGGTGATCGCCGGACCCCGGCAAGGGCGCGAGGGCGGGCCGCGGGCGTGGGCAGGGCCTGGATAGGCTCGCGGACCATGCGACTCGGACTGAACCTCGGGTACTGGGGCGCCGGGAACGACGCGGACAACCTGGCCCTTGCGCGCGAGGCCGACAAGCTCGGGTACAGCGTCTGCTGGGCGGCGGAGGCCTACGGCTCGGACGTGCCGACGGTGCTGGCCTGGGTCGCGGCGCAGACCGAGCGCATCGACGTCGGCGCGGCGGTGATGCAGATCCCGGCACGGACGCCGGCGGCGACCGCGATGACGGCGGCGACGCTCGACACGCTGTCCGGCGGCCGGTTCCGGCTCGGCCTCGGCGTGTCGGGGCCGCAGGTGTCCGAGGGGTGGCACGGCGTCCGGTTCTCGAAGCCGCTCGGCCGCACCCGGGAGTACGTCGAGATCGTCCGGATGATGCTGCGCCGCGAGCGCGTGTCGTACGCCGGCGAGCACTTCACGCTGCCCCTGCCGGACGGACCCGGCAAGCCGCTCAAGCTCACCGTGCACCCCGTGCGCGAGGAGATCCCGGTCTACCTGGCCGCGGTGGGGCCGAAGAACCTGGAGCTGACCGGCGAGATCGCCGACGGCTGGCTGGCCATCTTCTTCTCGCCCGAGCACGCCGAGCTCTCGCTCGGGCCGATCCGCGCCGGCCGCGAGCGGGCGGGCCGGGGCGCGGGCGGCGACCCGATGGCGGGGTTCGACGTCGTCCCGACGGTGCCGCTGCTGTTCGCCGACGACCTCGACGAGGCCGCGCTGCCGATCCGCGCGTACGCGGCGCTGTACGTCGGCGGCATGGGCAGCCGGGAGCAGAACTTCTACAACGCGCTCGCGGTGCGGATGGGGTTCGAGACCGAGGCGGAGCAGGTCCAGAACCTCTACCTGGACAAGCGGTACCAGGAGGCCGCGATGGCGATCCCCCGGGACTTCGTCGACCAGACCAGCCTGATCGGCCCGTTCGAGCGGGTGCGCGACCGCCTGCACGCCTACGCCGAGGTGGGCGTGACGACGCTCACGATCTCGCCGTTCGCCCCCGACCTCGACACCAGGGTCGACACCCTGCGAAAGGCGGCCGAGGCCGTAGCGGCCGCCGGCCTGGCCGAGTAACCGCCGCCTTGCCCGCTGGGCGGGCACGCTGTGACGTTGTGCCCGCCGAGCGGGCACGCTGTGACGTTGTGCCCGCTGGGCGGGCACGCTGTGACGTTGTGCCCACCACGATCTGCCGAGGAGACCCCGAACCGTGAGTGATCTGGGTTACCTCGACGCCGTCCTGCTGGGCGTCGTCGAGGGCCTGACCGAGTTCCTGCCGGTGTCGAGCACCGGCCACCTGACGGTCGTCGAGGGCCTGCGCGGGCTGGACGTCGACGACCCGGCGGTGACGGCGTACACGGCGATCATCCAGTTCGGCGCGATCGTGGCGACGTTCCTCTACTTCCGGGCCGACATCGTCCGGCTGGCTGCGGCCTGGTTCCGCGGCGTGCGGTCGCCGGAGCACCGCGGGGTCGACTACCGGTTCGCCTGGTACGTGGTGGCCGGCTCGGCACCGATCGTCGTCGTCGCGCTGGCGGCGAAGCCGCTGATCACCGGGCCGCTGCGCAACCTGTGGGTCGTGGCGGCCGCGCTGGTCCTGTGGAGCGGCGTCATGTGGTGGGCCGAGCGCCGGCCGGCGCAGAAGTACGAGGAGGAGGACCTGTCGCTGCGGCAGGTGCTCGCGATCGGGCTCCTGCAGTGCGCCGCGCTGGTCCCGGGCGTGTCGCGGTCCGGGGCGACGATCTCGGCCGGCCTGCTGCTGGGCGCCACGCGAGTGGCGGCGACGCGGCTGTCGTTCTTCCTCGCGATCCCCGCGCTGACCGGGGCGGGGCTGTTCGAGCTCAGGGACGTCGACACGTCCGTCGTCGGCTGGTCCCAGATCGCCGTCGGCACGGTGATCTCGTTCGCCGTCGCCTACGCCTCGATCGCCTGGCTGCTCCAGCTCGTGGCCAAGCACCCGATCTCGGTCTTCGTGCCGTACCGGGTGGCCGCCGGCCTCGCCGTGGCGGCCCTGCTGGCGGCGGGCGTCCTGTAACGCACCCCGCCACCGGCGCCGTGCCCGTAAGGAGCGGGCGCAACGGGCTGACATAGCCTGGTGGCCGTGCCCACCGTCCTTCTCGTCCGTCACGGCCGCACGGCCGCCAACGCGGGTGGGCTCCTCGCCGGGTGGTCGCCCGGGGTCGGGCTCGACGAGACCGGCCGCCGGCAGGCCGTCGGCCTGGCCGGCCGGATGGCGGCCCTGCCGCTGGCCGCCGTCGTCTCCAGCCCGCTGCAGCGCTGCCTGGAGACGGCGGCCGAGCTGCTCGCCGTCCCGGGCCCGGGGGGCGTCGCGCGGCCGGCGCCGGTCGTCGACGACCGCCTGGGGGAGTGCCGGTACGGCGACTGGACCGGCCGCGCGCTCAAGGACCTGGCCAAGGACCCGCTGTGGCGTGCGGTCCAGGCCCACCCGTCGTCGGTGACGTTCCCCGGCGAGGGCGGCGAGGCGATGCTCACCATGCAGCAGCGCACGGTCACCGCGCTGCGCGAGCACGACGCCCGCGTCGCGGCGGAGTCGGGGGAGCACGCGATCTGGGTCGCGGTCTCCCACGGCGACCCCATCAAGGCCGCGCTGGCCGACGCCCTCGGCATGCACCTCGACCAGTTCCAGCGGATCGTCGTCGAGCCCGGCTCGGTGTCCGTGGTCCGCTACACGCCGCTGCGGCCGTTCGTGCTGCGCATGAACGACACCAGCGGCGAGCTCACCCCGTTCCTGCCCCCACCGCCCCAGCCGCGCCGGCGGGGCGCGCGCCGCAGCGCCGAGGCCAGTGGCTCGGACGCAGTCGTCGGTGGGCCCGCCGGGCCCCCGACCGGGACAGGCGCCGAGAAGCCGTAGGGTCTCTGCCATGCCGCGCCAGGTCTTCGAGTACGACGCGCCGGAGCGCTTCGTCGCGGGCACCACCGGCGAGCCCGGAGCCCGCACGTTCTTCCTGCAGGCGCGCGTCGGTCCGCGCGTGACGACCGTGCAGCTCGAGAAGCAACAGGTGTCCGTGCTCGCCGAGCGCGTCGACGAGCTGCTCGACGAGGTCGTGCGCCGCACCGGCGGGCAGGCCCCGGTCCCGGCGCTGACGCCGGCCGACGTCGAGGACACCGCGCCGCTCGACGTCCCGATCGAGGAGGAGTTCCGGGTCGGCACCATGAGCCTGGCCTGGGACGGCGACGTCGAGCGCGTGGTGATCGAGTGCTTCGAGGCCGGCGAGGGCCCGAGCGACGAGGAGGACCTGGCGGACACCGACGACGCCGCCACGGGCGCCGTCCTGCGCGTGTGGCTGACGGGCGCCAACGCGCGCGCGTTCGCGAAGCGCGCGCTCGCCGTGGTCGCGGCCGGCCGGCCGCCGTGCCCGTTCTGCTCCGGGCCGCTCGACCCGGACGGCCACATCTGCCCCCGGGCGAACGGCTACCGGCGCTGACCATGTCCCCGGGCCGCACGTGAGCGCCGGCGCACCGGGCCCAGACGGCCGGCCGGCCGCGTTCGGCGACGGGCTGCCGGACGAGGCGGCGGTGCTGGAGCTGCTCCGGTCCGGCGAGATCGAGGTCCGCGGGCGGCTCAGCGACGCCAGCAACGCCACGCTGTACGCGCGGGTGAGCCTGGACGGCGTCGCCGCCGGCTGCGTCTACAAGCCGGTGGCGGGGGAGCGGCCGCTGTGGGACTTTCCGCGGCACACGCTCGCCCGGCGCGAGGTGGCGGCGTACGAGCTGTCCGCCGGCGCCGGCTGGGACGTCGTCCCGCCTACCGTGCTCCGCGAGGGGCCGTTCGGCCTCGGCAGCGTGCAGTGGTGGGTGGCCGCCGGGGGCTTCGACGCGGACGGCGACCCGCTGCCGGGGGAGCCGGGCGCCGGGCTGGTCGACGTCGTCCCGCTGGGCCGGGTGCCGAGCGGCTGGCTGCACGTGCTGGACGCCGAGGGCGCCGACGGCCGGCGGGTCGCGCTGGTGCACGCCGACGACCCGACGCTGCGGCGGATGGCGCTGTTCGACGTCGTCGCGAACAACACCGACCGCAAGGGCGGCCACGTGCTGCGGCACGCCGGCGGCAGGGTGTTCGGCGTCGACCACGGGCTGACGTTCAACGTCGACGACAAGTTGCGCACGGTGCTGTGGGGCTGGGCCGGGCAGCGGCTGGACGACGCGTCGTCCGAGGCGCTGGACCGCCTGGTCCCGGAGCTGGCCGGCGGCCCGCTGCGCGAGCGCCTGTGCGCCCTGCTGGCCCCGGAGGAGGTGGAGCGGACGGCGAGGCGCGCGGCCGCCCTGCGGCGCCGGGCGCGGTTCCCGCGCCCGTCCGGCGAGGGCCCGGCGATCCCGTGGCCCGCGTTCTGACCGCCGGGCCGCCCCCACTCTTCGCACACAGGGCGGCGTTGCGATCGATAGAAGCGCACAACGCCGCCCTGTGTGCAAAGACCGGGCGGCTGACCGGTGCGTCAGCGGCTTCCGGGGGCCGGGTTAGAGTCGCCCGTGTGATCCCATGGCCCTCCTCAGCCGTTCCTCGCCTGCCCGGTGGCGGGCTGCCGGTACGGCTCCACGACACGTCGTCCGGCGTCGCCGTCCCGACCTCACCGGGGGCCTCGGCGCGCCTGTACGTCTGCGGGATCACGCCCTACGACGCCACCCACCTCGGGCACGCGGCCACGTACGTCGCCTTCGACCTGCTCCACCGCGCCTGGCTCGACGAGGGCCGCGAGGTCACGTACGTGCAGAACGTCACCGACGTCGACGACCCGCTGCTCGAGCGCGCCGCCGCCACGGGCGACGACTGGCGCGAGCTCGCGGCCCGCGAGACGGCGCGCTTCGTCGACGACATGACGGCGCTCGCGGTGCTCCCGCCGGCGGCCTACGTCGGCGCCGTCGAGGCGATCCCGCTGATCGTGGACGCCGTCGAGCGCCTGGTCGACGCCGGCCAGGCGTACGTCGTCCCCACGCCGGACGCCGTCGGCGGTTCGGCCGGCGCAGCGGCCGGTGACGTGTACTTCGACGTCTCCGTCGACCCCCGGTTCGGCGCCGTCTCCGGGCTCGGCGAGGCCGAGATGCTGGCCGCGTTCGGCGAGCGCGGCGGCGACCCGGACCGGCCGGGCAAGCACCGCCCGCTCGACCCGCTGCTGTGGCGCGTGGAGCGCCCCGGCGAGCCGGCCTGGGACGGCGGCCGCCTCGGCCGCGGGCGGCCGGGCTGGCACATCGAGTGCAGCACGATCGCGCTGGAGCACCTCGGGATGGCGTTCGACGTCCAGGGCGGCGGCAGCGACCTGGCGTTCCCGCACCACGAGATGAGCGCCTCGCACGCGCACGCGCTGACCGGCAAGTGGCCGTTCGCGCGGGTGTACGCGCACGCCGGCATGGTCCGCCTCGACGGCGAGAAGATGAGCAAGTCGCGCGGCAACCTGGAGTTCGTGTCCCGCCTGCGGGCCGAGGGCGCCGACCCGGCGGCGGTCCGGGCCGCGATCCTCGCGCACCACTACCGCAGCGACTGGGACTGGTCGCGCGCCGAGCTCGACGCCGCGGCGGCGCGGCTGGCGCGCTGGCGCGACGCGGTCTCGCGCGAGGGCGGGCCGGACGCCGAGCCCGTGCTGCGCGCGGTGCGCGAGGCGCTGGCGGACGACCTCGACGCGCCGGCCGCGCTGCGCGCCGTCGACCGCTGGGTCGACGACCAGCTCACCCGCGGCGGCGACGTCACCGGCGCGCCGGGCGTCGTGGCCCGCACCGCCGACGCGCTGCTCGGCCTGCGCCTCTGACGCGCGCCCGGCCCTCCTCCCCTTGGTCGCGACCATGCACGTTCATGAGGCGCTCACCTCGTAGAACGCGGTGATCATGCACGTCGTGTAGGCCGGCTCCCGCGCCGGCGTTCCCTCGCGCTCCAGGTGGCCTACACGACGTGCATGATCACCGCCCGGGGTTACGGGCCGCTGCTGTCTCGCCGCCCGGGTCGTGGTTGCCTCAGGGGCCGGTGCGGGTGCTCCGCACCAGGCGGACGGCGTCGCGGGCGCGCTTCAGCGAGTACATCGCGGCGTCCGCGCGGTGCAGCACCTCGTCGGCGTCCAGGCCGGCTCCCGAGACGGTCGTGACGCCGATGCTCGCGTGCACCGCGACCCGGACCGGCGCGCGGGAGCCGTCGGCCGCGGGCAGCAGGAACGGCGCGTCGACGGCGGCCGTCACCCGCCGCACGACCTCGTCGGCGTCCCCGTCGGACTCCAGGTCCTCGCAGATGACGACGAACTCGTCGCCGCCGACCCGGGCGATCGTGTCGCTCGGCCGCAGGGTCTCGCGCAGCCGGTCCGCGAACTGCCGCAGCAGCTCGTCGCCGGCGGCGTGGCCGTGGGTGTCGTTGACCGGCTTGAAGTCGTCGAGGTCGCAGAACAGCACCGCCAGCGGCCGGCCGGTCCGCGCGGTGCGGGCGACGGCCTGCTTGAGGTGGTCGCGCATCAGCGTCCGGTTGCCGAGCCCGGTCAGCGGGTCCTCCATGGCCATCGCGGCCAGCCGCGCGGTCTCCTCGCGCCGCGCCGTCACGTCCTCCACCTGCTTGATCAGGTAGTACGGGCGCCCGGCGCCGTCGCGGATCAGCGTGCTGTTGACGACCGCCCACACCGTGCCGCCGTCGGCCCGCACGTACCGCTTCTCGATCTGCACGGTGCTGGTGCTCGGCCCGTCGTCCCGCGGGTCGCCGTCGCCCCAGCCGTGCGCCTTCAGCAGCTCCTCGCCGGCCGCCCGGTCGTCGGGGTGCGTGACGTCGAGGAACGTCATCCCGGCCAGCTCCTCGCGGCTGTACCCGAGCATCGCGCACAGCGCGTCGTTGACCCGCAGGAACTGCCCGAGCACCGGGTCGCCCGGCGCCGCCGGCGGCGTCAGGTTGTTGACAGCCATCCCGACGTGCGCGTGGTCGAAGGCGAACCGGAACCGCTCCTCGGCCGCCCGCAGGTCCGCCTCGGCCGCCTGCCGCGCCGAGACGTCGTGGAAGACGGCGACGGCGCCGGTCACGCCCGCCGCCGGGTCCAGCGGCCGCGCCGACACCAGCAGCTGCCGCGACCGGATCTCGCCCGGCGGCCGCACCACCATCTCGACGTCGTCGCTCTCGACGCCGTCGATCGCCCGGACCAGCGGCAGCTCCTCGGTCGGGAACGGCGTGACGCCGTCCGCCCGGTAGATCCCGTAGTGCGCCTGCCACGCCTCCGGGTCGTCGACGTCCAGGTCCATCCCGAGCAGCCGCCGCGCCGCCGGGTTGCTCAGCAGGAACGACCCGGTCTCGTCGACGACGCCGACCCCGTCGCTGATGCTGTCCATGACGGCGGTCAGCAGCCCGGCCTGGCGGCGAGCCTCGCGCTCGGCGCCGCGCGCCTCGGCGGTGGCCCGGTCCACCGCCACCAGGGCGTGGCTGCGCGACGTCATGATCATCAGCAGCAGCGCCGACAGGAGGAGGGTGACGGCGGTGCCGCCGGCCAGCACGAACGTGTCCAGCTGCCCGCCGCCGGCGTCCCGGCGCGCCGCGGCGTCCGTCGTCTGGGTCCGCAGCCACCACAGGTTGTCGGTCGCCGGCACCACCGCGTCCCGGACCAGGCCGGCGTCGGTCGCCGGACCGCTGGTCCACCGGGCGACCACGGCGCGGGACGGCGGCGCCCGGCCCCCGGCGGCCGGCCGGCCGGTGGTCAGCCACACGTCGACGCGGCCCTCGGTGGCGTCGCGCAGCGTCTCGCGCAACAGGTCGCCGCCGCGGAAGCCCATGATCAGCCAGCCGCGCTGCCCGGCGGACGCCGTCACGTCGGTGGCGTCGCCCGGGCAGTCGACCGCCGCGGCCACCGTGAACGAGAGCTGCCGCTCGGCGGGCGGCAGCCCGCGGTCGGCGTCCAGGACGTAGACGTCCGAGATCGCGACGCCGCCGACCCGCCGGGAGCGCTCCAGCGCGTCGACGACCTCGGCCGAGCCCGACAGGTCGTTGCCCAGCGCTCCCGGTCGCATGTCGAGGGCCCGCTCGAACACCGGGAGGTAGTGCTCGGCCGAGCCGGCCGTCGCCGGTCGCGTGAGGTGGAAGCGCAGGTCCGGGGCGCCATGACCGCGCCAGTACCGCTCCGCGGCGCGTACCCGCGCCGGGTCGCCGCCGTCGACCGGCACGACCAGCAGCAGGGCCGACGCGCCGGCCAGCCGGGCCCGCGGCAGCAGCGCGGTCACCTTGTCGAAGTCGGCGGCCGTGAGGTCCCGGGGGGCGGACAGCGCCGCCGCGAGCCCGGCGATCGTCTCCTGGTAGCGGCGCATCTCGTTGGCCACGGCGGTGGTGGCACGGTCCGCGTCGCGGTCGGCCCCCGCCGCCTGGGCCCGCCGCTCGGACGCGTGGACGGCCCGGGCGGCCACCGCGGTCAGCGCCAGGCCCACGAGCAGCACGAGCACGGCGGTGACCGCGGCGGCACCGCGCCCGGGGATCATCCCGGCCCTGAGCCGACCCACCTCAGGGGTATCGGTGGCGGCCGACGTCCGGTGAAGTGGTCCACCCGGGGGGCCGCTCCTCCCCCTACGCCGCGAGCATAGACCGTATTTTGGTTTCGGCCCCCGGCCGGAATGGCCCGACGGGGCAGATTGCGGGCCGGGGGGGGGGGGGGG
>Ga0081539_10004659_pt1:0-5000 | contig 14916 bp, 17 predicted proteins | sample TabmetS4T2R2_FD_71023 | JGI IMG/M metagenome (GOLD analysis project Ga0081539, IMG submission 71023) | Tabebuia heterophylla rhizosphere microbial communities from the University of Puerto Rico - S4T2R2 | ecosystem: Host-associated > Plants > Roots > Rhizosphere ...
TAACGGGGAATCAGGGTTCGATTCCGGAGAGGGAGCCTGAGAAACGGCTACCACATCCAAGGAAGGCAGCAGGCGCGCAAATTACCCACTCCCGGCACGGGGAGGTAGTGACGAAAAATACCGGGAAGGGACACTCTTGTCCCCGCTCCCGGAATGAGACGATTTTAAACCTCTCTACGAGGACCCATTGGAGGGCAAGTCTGGTGCCAGCAGCCGCGGTAACTCCAGCTCCAATAGCGTATATTAACATTGCTGCGGTTAAAAAGCTCGTAGTTGGATCTGAGCTCCGGCCGGCGTCGGCGGGGTCGTGGTACGGTCTCCGTCCGTGCCGGTGCCGGGCTTCTTGCCCTCGCCGTCGGCCGGGTCGGGGGCGCCGTCGGTCGCGCGTGCGTGCGGGGCAACCCGCCGCGCGCCGGCCGGCGTGCCGTTCCCCGGCCGTCTCTGGCTCGGCGAGGGCGGTTTACCTTGAGAATAAAGAGCGTGCTCACGGCAATCACTCAGACGCGCCCGGCCGGGCGCTCCCCGCGCCGGGCGCCGACTCTGCATCCCTGTGCATGGAATAATGTAACATGGCCTCGGCGGCCAGATGTTGGTTGCGCTTCACTGTGCCGCTGGCAATGATTAAGAGGGACGGTTCGGGGACATTCGTACTGCGGCGGGAGAGGTGAAATTCTTGGATCGCCGCAAGACGACCGACTGCGAAGGCATTTGTCAAGGACGTCCCTATTAATCAAGAACGAAAGTTAGAGGTTCGAAGGCGATCAGATACCGCCCTAGTTCTGACCGTAAACGATGCCAACTGGCGATCGGGCCCCGGTCGCGTGTAAGACGGGCTCGGCAGCCCCCGGGAAACCAAAGTCTTTGGGTTCCGGGGGGAGTATGGTTGCAAAGCTGAAACTTAAAGGAATTGACGGAAGGGCACCACAAGGAGTGGAGCCTGCGGCTTAATTCGACTCAACACGGGAAACCTCACCAGGCCCGGACACTGGTAGGATTGACAGATCTTTCCCCATGAAGCTCTTTCTCGATTCAGTGGGTGGTGGTGCATGGCCGTTCGTGGTTGGTGGAGCGATCTGTCTGGTTCATTCCGATAACGAACGAGACTCCGTCCTGCTAACTAGCGGTTGACTCCGCGCTCTCGTTGCGGCGTTCGACGCCTTTGCTTCTTAGAGGGACGGGCGGCGGTTGACAAGCCGCACGAAGCCGGAGCAATAACAGGTCTGTGATGCCCTTCGATGCCCTGGGCCGCACGCGCGCTACACTGAAGGAGGCAACGCGCTCCCTCCCCCGTGGAGGGCAAGCTCGTTCGCGCGACGCGTTCCCGGCCCGAGAGGGTCGGGCAACCGCTCAAACTCCTGACGATGTAGGGCGCGGCGTCGTCGCTCCTCGCGGGCGGCGGCGTCGCGTCTGGCTTTTCGTGGTAGGAACTGGGGCTTGAAATTGTGCCCCACGAACCAGGAATTCCCAGTAAGCGTGAGTCAGCAGCTTGCGTTGATTACGTCCCTGCCCTTTGTACACACCGCCCGTCGCTACTACCGATCGAGTGCTGTAGTGAGGCTTTTGGAGCGTTGATGCCCGCGGCTGCCGGCCGGCTGCTCGCGGCCGGTCGGCGACCACCGGGCGACGTGAAGACGGCCGAACTATTGCGCTCAGAGGAAGTAAAAGTCGTAACAAGGTTTCCGTAGGTGAACCTGCGGAAGGATCATTACCTGAACTCTGCTCGCCGGCTTGCGCCTGCAAGACGGTAGCGGAAGCGGTTTCCAAATGCCTCGTACCCGTGCGGCGGGCGAAAGTCGGTGGCTCCACGTCGCCGGCAAGTAGCCTGCCGTGCGTACGTACACCGGTTCGTCGCTGAACCTGCCCCCGGGCTCTTCGGGCCCGGGCGCGGCGGGCTCGCCGGCCGTGTGTGACTCTGTGGGGTGCGCTGCCGCTGGGCTGCACGCTGGCCGACTGTCCGTCGTCCGGCCCCGCTGGGCTCGCTGTGCTTCGCATCATCGGGGGGCGGAGCACGCGCTCGCGGGCAGGCGACGGGCGGCCGGGGGCTGTGCGCTCGCCGGTGTGCCCCTTCTCTTGCGATTCGATCAGTTGAGAGCAAGGTAACGCGGCGTAGTTGCCGTGTGTCGAACCGTTAACACAGTACCCTAGGCGGTGGATCACTCGGCACGTGGGTCGATGAAGGACGCAGCAAACTGCGCGTCTTCGTGTGAATTGCAGGACACGAAAGTCGACAGTTCGAACGCACATAGCACCCGGGGAGTATTCCCTTGGGTACATCTGTCTGAGTGTCGCTTGACGCAAGCCTTGCGGTGGACTTGCCCTGCCTGCGCGAGCGGGCGGGGTGTCCGGCAATGGGAGTCTGTCGGAGCGTGCCGCGGCCTTGCGAGGCCCGCGCCTCCTGCCGCTCGGGTGTTCGCTCACCCTGTGTGGCAGGACTGCGGGCTGAGCTCGGCCACCGCCGTTCGTCGCTCTTCCGTCTGGCCGGTGCCCGCTGCTGGAGCGGCCCGGGGTGCCAATTGTGTGCTGGTGGTGTCAACGTGGGCGCGCCGTTTGCTCCGGTCGCTAGTAGCCGCTCGTCGGCGAACGCGACCCAGGCGGAACGTGTGTGCGCACTCGTACGCTGCCGGCCGCTCGGTGCCTCGGCCCCCGGCGGCGGGCCTGGCTGGTGGTCGTGCTTCGCTCGGCGGCAGTTCGGTGCTCCGTCTCCTTAAAGTTTTACCCGGCACGTTCGTCGCCGGTGCACCGTTGCGGTGTCCCTTTGCCTCTGCGTTGGTGGCCTTGCGTCTGTCGTGAGAGTCTGCTGGCTGCTGGGGGATGTTGCCTGCCGGCCGGCCTCTGCGCCGGCTGGCGGACTGCTGTTCCCCGGCTCTGCTCTGCGGTCTCTCGCTCAGCGACGGACGCCTTGCCCGGTGCTGCGACCCCTCTCCGCGGGGGGATGCGGCCCGGGGAGGCCTTCGGCGTCGACGCCTGTCGTCATCGCTGCCGGTCGCGCGGGACTGGGCCCCTTGTCGGGCCCGGACCTGCAACGCTGGCGGCGGCGAGCGGCTTCTGGGCGTTGATGCTGAGTACGGGCGGGTCGTAGCCCTTGTGCTCCCCGCCTGTTCCATCGCGGTAGCCCGTGCCGAGACTGCGACGCACTCGGGCGTCGCGGACGAGGCGTGGGCCGTGTCGGGCGAAGGGACGTTCGATGCGCAGGCCCCAACCATCCTGCGCGCCGTCCTACGTGGGTGTGCTGGCGCGATCGTGAATGTGCTCGTTTACGGACACGTCGGGGCCTCCGGGTCCCGGCGTGGACTCCAAGCCACAGGTTCAGTATCGGCCGGTGTGGCCTCCCCCGTTGCTGCGGACCGAACGAGTTGCGTTACATCCCGCGACGTGCAAGTTGGCTGTCGGGCGGCTGGGGCCGGTCCGCGGCGAGTGGGCATCCCGAGTGCCCGCGAGCTGCGCGGCTCTGCCAGTGCTTGAATGCTCGCCCCGGCATCCTCCACGGCCGTCGTGTGGCCCCCTGCGCCTCCGTGCGCGTGGGCCTGAGTGGACGGTGGATCTGGCCGGCTGGGAGACCAGCCGGCTGGCCTGCATTTAATTGCTGCCGACCGCTTGGATGCGACTGCATCGGTCTGTGTGGTCGACGGCGGGTGGCCGCTTGAAGCACCGTGTCCGGACAGTTGAAGTGGAAGGAGTCCCTTGGTCCTCCCCGGTTCGCACTGGGGCGCGAACCGGGCGATGCACGCCAACCCCTGCTGGCCGTTCCGAAACGCCAGAGTCGACCTCAGATCAGGTGGGACTACCCGCTGAATTTAAGCATATTACTAAGCGGAGGAAAAGAAAACAACAGTGATTCCCTTAGTAGCGGCGAGCGAAACGGGAGAAGCCCAGCACCGAATCCGTTCCCTGACTGCATCGGGGTACGTGAACTGTGGTGTTAGGGGGCGGTCAGCTTGCCGTGTGTCTTCGCCCGCCGGCGTCCAAGTCCGATCGAAAGCGGCGGCCTCTCTGCCCGTAGAGGGTGAAAGGCCCGTGGGACCGGTAGCGAGGCGCGCACGAGCGGCCGTTTCCCGTGGAGTCGGTTTGCTTGAGAGTGCAGACCAAAGCGGGAGGTAAACTCCTCCTAAGGCTAAATATGACCACGTGACCGATAGCGAACAATGTACCGCGAGGGAAAGTTGCAAAGGACTCTGAAGAGAGAGTTAAACAGTGCGTGAAACCGCCTAGGGGTAAACGGAAGGATTTGCCGAAGCTCGAACGGGAGGATCTCAGGCTCTTTTGGCGTTTGCGTGGCCCGTGCTGCCGTGGGCACCCGGCTTCTCTTCCCTTCTCTGCCCTCACGGGACTGGAGTCGGGGGCCGGGTGTTTCGTGTCGGCGCTCGTCGTGCTCACCGCCGGGGGCCGGACGGCCTCCTCAGTAGGACGTCGCGACCGATTGGGCGGCAGTCGTGCCGGCCTGTGCGGTAGCTTCCTTGTCGGTTTACACCGGCGCCCGGGAGACCGGGTGCCGGTGGGCTAGCTGGCGGGGCGGTGCGGTCCTCGCGGCCGTGCCGCTCTGCCAACGCACTCGGGTCTCGGTCTGTCTGCTGCCCGATCGTTGTAAACGGACCTGCCCACGCATCCGCGCGACGGCAACGTCGCCGGGCGGGCCGGGGCGGTGCCAGCGGCGTGCGGGCGGACGGTGCGGTTTCGGTCTCGAAAGGGGCCCCTGCCGTCTGTAAAGCCGGTGCCCTCGGGCGTCGGTCCTGCGCGCCGGGTTCTTGGCGCCTGCCGCGCGTCCGTCAGAGTGGTGTGGTGGCGGTCTGCGGCGAGTAGGTGTTGCGAATCGTTCCGACCCGTCTTGAAACACGGACCAAGGAGTCTAACATGTATGCGAGTCTCGGGGCTCTTGAACCCCCAAGGCGTAGCGAAAGCGAAGGTCCGTCCTCGCGGCGGACCGAGGGAGGATCCGTCCTTCTGCTCTGCACAGGGCGGCGCACTCCCGGGACGTCCCCGACTGGGGCGCGTTTCGGCGCGTC
>Ga0081539_10004659_pt1:10000-14916 | contig 14916 bp, 17 predicted proteins | sample TabmetS4T2R2_FD_71023 | JGI IMG/M metagenome (GOLD analysis project Ga0081539, IMG submission 71023) | Tabebuia heterophylla rhizosphere microbial communities from the University of Puerto Rico - S4T2R2 | ecosystem: Host-associated > Plants > Roots > Rhizosphere ...
GTCACGGTCGCGGAGGTGGGCTGGACGGCAGTCGGCATGCCTTCCGGCGTGGCTTGCTGCTCTGCCCGACGAGACGGGGCAGCTCTGGCGGCGGCAGCGGTCAGCGCTCTCTCGCTCCTGGCATCCCTAAAGTGGTCATGGCCCTGCTGCGTGCATGCACGACGGTCGGCACCCAGCGCCTGGCAGTGGTTGGAGCAGCACCTTCCGGCGGGCTGCAGGCGGCCACGCGACCGATGGATAGCGAACAATGTACCGCGAGGGAAAGTTGCTCATTTGCCTCACGCCCTTGAAGCGGACGGGCGCGTGCGAGGCGTCAGCGGCAGTGCTGCCTTCCCTTCCCTTGCCTCCCCGCTCGCCTCGCCTTTCCTCCTCCTTTGTCATTCCGTCGACATCGTATGCTCGTGAGCGCCGTGGGCCGGGCGGGCGGCGGATGGGAGGGGCCCTGCATCACCCTGCACGCCGGGCCTCCTCCTGGCCTCTGCGCTTGGGATTCTTCTTCCTCGAGCATGCCGTGGGCGCCGACGGCGGCAGCCAGGGCGGCGGCGGCGGCATGCCGAGTCCAGCCAGGTCACGCTTGCCCGAGAGATGGCCACAGCGGCAGGTAGGTAGGCAGCCAGCTGCCCTGCCTTGCGTTCCTGGACTTTCTGTGTCATTCTGTGCCCTGGCCGGGGCGGCGGCGGCGGCGGCGGCGGGCGGCGCGGCGGCGTCCAGCAGTCTGTCGGCCGGCGGCGCCATCAGGCAAGCAGGGTGTGGAAGAGCTGCCAGCTTGGCCACCGAGCGCCGAGCAGCACAGAGTGGTGCCTGTCGGCGTTTGCATTTGTGGACTTGTGATTCTTTTGCCCCGCCTGCCGGCCCAGGGCGCCGGCGGCCTCACGCGGTCAGCTCGATCGGCCGCGACTCGGACGTCTTGGCGCTCTCTCATCAGTCAGTTGGACTCGTCAACTTGGCGTAGCCTTTGCACACGGCGCCGGCGGTCTGAGCGGGAGCTGGCGGCGGCAGTCTCTCTCGGCTGGCAGGCACCACGTCGCATGCGTTGCCTGCCAGCCAGGCATCGGTCCACCTGTGGACACTTGCGGCGAGTGATGTTATGGGCTTGGTGAACCCCCGTGCACACGGCTTGGCGGCGGCGGCAGTCTCGGCGGCGGCGGCAGTCTCGGCGGCGGCGGCAGTCTCGGCGCCGACCAACGTACAGTGTTCCACGGTACGCTTGCCTTCCACGCCATGAGCGAGCGCCGGCGGCTGCGGCGTTCGCATCTGGGACGTGGGGGTAGTCTTACGCTGCACAGCTTGCCTTCCCAGCCTTGAGCGCCTGCCTGCTACACCTGGCACTCCTACCGTCCTACCACCTACCTAAACACCTACCTACCCACCTGTGCACAACTTGCCCTCCTGGGCCCCGAGCGCCGGCGGGTGGCAGCAGTCTTCCGCTGTTCTGCAGACGCCGCCTGTCTTGGCCCTGCAGGGACAACTTGTCCTTTTTCCCAGCCTGAGCGAGCGGCGGTGGCGGCGGCAGTGGCGGCGACGGCGGCGGCATTCTTTCCCAGGGACGAGCGGTCTTCCTGGCCCCGAGCGCCGGCGGCGGCACTACAATGCTGCATGGAGCGCACCGGCGGCGACGGCAGCGGCAGCAGTCTTCCATCTTCACCCCTGTCTTGGCCCTTCGTTGGGACAACTCCCTCGGCTGGCACCACGTCGCATGCGTTGCCTTGGGCTTTGAATGCGGCATTGGTCCACCTGTGGACACTTGCGGCGAGTGATGTGATGGGCTTGGTGAACCACGTGCACGCTTCTTGGCGGCGGCGGCAGTATCGGCGGCGGCGGCAGTACCGGCGCCGGCGGCAGTCTTGGCGGCGGCGGCAGTCTCGGCGCCGACCAACGTACAGAGTGCAGTACAATCGGCGCGACGAGCGCCTGCGCCGTCGGCAGTCCCCGAGCAGGCGGCGGCGCCTGCCTTCACTGATCCCCACTGTTCCTACCAGCCCTCCTCCGCTGGACAACTTGCCTTCCAACGGCGGCGTCGGCGGAGGCGGCGGCGGCGGCGGCGGCGGCGGCAGTAGTCTTCCACGGACTACTTGTCTTGCTTGCCTACGTGAGCGCCGGCGCGGGGGTTTTCTTTTTTTTTCCTCCACGCTCTTCTTTCAGTCTTCCACGGTGCACTTGCCTTCCACGCGGCGGGAGCACTCTTCCGCGGCGTGCAGCTTGCCGTCCTAGCCAGAGCGCCGGCGCTCGGGGCCGCTCGTGGGTCTTCCGCGGTACAGCTTGCCTTCCCAGCCTTCGTCGCTGCAGGCGGCACTCCTACCTACCTGTCTGTGCACAACTTGCTCCTCCTGGGCCCGAGCTCCGGCGGCGGCGGCGGCGGCGGCGGCGGCAGTTTTTCCCAGGGACAACCAGTCTTCCTGGCCCGAGCGCCGGCGGCGGCACTACAATGCTGCATGTACAACTCGTCTTCCTAGCCTGAGGGAGCGCACCGGCGGCGACGGCAGCGGCAGCAGTCTTCCCTCTTCACCCCTCTCTTGGCCCTGCAGTGGGACAACTATTCTTGTTCACAGCCCGAGCGACTGCCGGCGTTCTCTCTATCCCTCCCTAGCCCGAGCGCCGGCGGGAGCACCCTTCCTCGGCGTGCAGCTTGTCTTCCTCGTCTGAACGCCGGCGTGGGCACTCTTCCAGGCCTTGCTAGCCCTTCGGCGCTGGCGGGAGCACTCTTTCGAGGCGTGCAGCTTGCCTTCCTAGCCCGAGCGCCGGCGGGGGCACTCTTCCGGGGTACAGCTTGCCTTCCTAGTCCTCAGCGCTGGCGGGAGCACTCTTCCGGGGACCGAGCAGATTGCCTTCCTAGCTTGGCGTCCGTCGTAGGAATTTTTCAAAGCACACCTGCAAGGCATTCATACGAAACTTGACAGGGAAATGGTCAGAATCGGTTTTCGGAAACAGACGGGGAAGTATTTTTTTCCTTCCGTAAGGACAGCTCAGAGACTAAGTCCAGACCAGTGTCGCCTTCGGGCAAGGGTGGCGAAAGTTAGCTTGGCTTCCCACTCTGCGCAGAGAGTGGAGTTTGTGGATCGAATGTCGACCCGGGCACGTCGTTAAACTGCCTCCTCGCCCTGTCCGGGCGTGCAGAGACGCTGGGCCGCGTCTGTACAAAACATTGGCCCAACCAACTGCAGCCGCGACGCGAACCCACCGGCCGGCCTCGCGGTCGGCCGCACAACAGCCAGACGTCGGTCCCGGAGGACGGGCGACGGCGGCCAACCCGGCTGCCCGAGCCCGGCCAGTGCTTGAATGCTCGACCGGGATGCGATCGACTGGCAAGGACGTGCGGCCGACACGCGGGGCCGGCAGGCCGCCTGCTCTGCGAGGGGGAAGCGGGACACAACCGCGACAAACCCTCGCGTGCAGGCGTCGGGCTCTCGTTGCGGTCTCCTCCGCGGTGCGGTGGCTGGCCTGCGCGAACGGACCCCGGACGGCCCCTCGCGGGGCTCGACGGGCCTGGATTGAATTTCGAGTTGGCAACGGCCGGCCCCCTCACGGCTGATGTTGTGTCAGGATGCGATGCGAGTGAGAGCGATGCTCTCGAGCAGGGGGGCCGAGAAGCCCGTCCCGGATGAGATTGGGTGTGCGTCGGGCGTCTCGGGCGTGCGCAGTGCACTCTGCGCTCCGCTCGATGGCCCGGCGTGCTGCCTCTCGAGAGGCCGGTGCGTGCGAGTAGGCTCCGGGAACCTGCGTGGCTCTCGGCTGTGTTGTGCTCGCAATGCAACGCGAGCTTGGTTCCCCCTCGCGGGGCGAACGTCGGCTCGGCGTGTGAAGAGGTGCGCTCCGGTACGCAGTGTGCGTCGGGTGGCACGTCGGGTGGGCGTCGGGTCGATCGCTCGGCCCTTTGCCCGCCCGCCGCCGTCTCCCGGCGAAACCGGCGGCCGCCACTTCGGTGGTGGCCGCCGCTCCGGACAGGCGGTCGCAAGGCCGTCTGGATTGGGCGAATCTCGTGCAAAGTTTGATTGTGGGCCGGCGTGACGCTGCGAGCGCGTGCGACGCTGAGAGCTCGGCGTACCCTCGTCGTTCTCTCGCCGCTGCGCCGCGGCGTGCGCCCTGAGTGCCTGTGTTTGGCGGCGGCCGGTTGCCGCCGGCGGGTTGCTCCTCTCGTGTGACGACGGTGGATGCCAGCCAGCGAGGGCCGGGTGCGGTGCGTGGCCACTCGGCCGTGCTCCGACGACCACCCCGGCCCGAGCGAGGCGAGGCGTCAGCTCGGCGGTCGCCGACCCGGGCCCCTCTCCACCTCGGAGGGGGGCACGGCTCGCCCGCCGTGTGGGCCGTCGTCGTGTCGAGTCGAGCGTCCGCCGGCAACGGCGGCCGGCTCGCTTGCCGGCGATTGCGTGTGCCCGTGTCCCGGGCGCACGCCGTTGCTACCTGGTTGATCCTGCCAGTAGTCATATGCTTGTCTCAAAGATTAAGCCATGCAAGTCTAAGTTCAGGCCTCTGCGGAGGCGAAACCGCGAATGGCTCAATACATCAGTTGTGGTTCCTTGGACCGTGCTTTTCTACTTGGATAACTGTGGGAATTCTAGAGCTAATACATGCATTCAGGCTTCGACTCCCGGCAACGGGACGGAGGAGCGCTTTTATTAGACCGAAGCCAACCCGGGCGCGCGCTCGCCGCGCGTTCCGGTCCTCGGCCTCGCGCCGGGGGCTTGGTGACTCTGAATAACTACAGGCCGATCGCACGGACTCGTTCCGGCGACGCATCTTTCAAGTGTCTGCCTCATCAACTGTCGACGGTAGGTTACGCGCCTACCGTGGTGATGACGGGTAACGGGGAATCAGGGTTCGATTCCGGAGAGGGAGCCTGAGAAACGGCTACCACATCCAAGGAAGGCAGCAGGCGCGCAAATTACCCACTCCCGGCACGGGGAGGTAGTGACGAAAAA
>Ga0081539_10004660_pt1 | contig 14915 bp, 11 predicted proteins | sample TabmetS4T2R2_FD_71023 | JGI IMG/M metagenome (GOLD analysis project Ga0081539, IMG submission 71023) | Tabebuia heterophylla rhizosphere microbial communities from the University of Puerto Rico - S4T2R2 | ecosystem: Host-associated > Plants > Roots > Rhizosphere ...
CGATGACCTGGTGACAGGCCGTCTGATAGGCCACCACGTGGGCATGATAGTCTTCGGGATCGAGCTGCTGCGAGAGGGTCGTCGACCCGACCAGATCAATGAACATCACGGTCAACTGCCTACGCTCACCCGCAGACCGTCCGGTGTCCGGCGTCTGAAGCCTGTCCTGCCTGCGCCAGTGCCGCAGGCACAGGTGAGTCCAGTCGAAGGGTCCGGCCTCTTCTTCCTTTTCGCCTTTTCCTTGTTTCCCCTTTTCGCCATCGCTCGCTCCATTTATCCGTTGAGCCTTTTCTCCATTTATCCTGTCCCCAGTCCATACTAATACTTTGCCGTCTTCATCTACCGCGAGATGTTTTGCGTCGATCAGCTCGGCTTTGAGATCTTCGATATAGTCGTCGTCAAGCGCAAAGCGCCGCTTCAGCGCGCGGTACGACACCCGGCCCTCGCGGTGGAGCAACTCGCGGATCTGATCCAGCAGCTCGTCGAAGGTCATGGCAGGTCCCCAACGTTGTTGTACGCTTGCGAGTGGCACAGGACAACTCCTGTGCCAGTGAAAGTGGAGCTGCGGTTATCTCAATCTGCTACCGTGCGTTTTTCGTCGCGAGGCCAACACAACAGGGTATCGCTGTCAGGACGCCAGTCGGACCTCCACAGGATAGCGCAGTTTGACGCCGAGGACACGCGCCACCGCCGTCACCCGTTCCAGACTCGCTGATTGATACTCCGTGGCTTCATGGCGTTGGACCTACTGTGGTTTGAGGTCCAGCTTCGCTGCCAGTTCCTCCTGACTGAGTCCACCCGCGATTCGCGCCTGAATCAGAGTCTGCGGGAGTTCCTCTAACGATCCTAGGGCAACGACTTTCTGCTTCCCCGACTTCAGCCGTTCGTATGTAGTGCTTCGACGAGGAAAAAACTATTCAGCTCTAGAGTGAAACATCGTACGGTACGAGTAGAAGACCGAAAATCCGAAAATCACTGTCCACCGTCACCACATGGTGGATATTCTGGGCTTGGCAGAGAACAAAAGAGGTACAGTCGGTAAACGAGAATTTCTGATCTTGGTACTGACGAAAGAGGTTCTCAGCTCGTCGACGAAGGTCGTTATCGAGCTATGACATGACAATAATCCAGAAGCCTCCAAATCGCGAAAATTGTCCAACGCAATGCACGCCGTGGCATGGCTAGTGTGATAACGGAGGAACGTCGCAGTTTCGTCAATGATGTAGTCGGAGGTATGGAGAAGCCAGTCTGTCCCACATATTGCTTGAGAGAGGCAATCTTTGAAAGTCACATGATCATTGTCGGCCTTATCGAAGTACGCAACCCAACCGCCAGTATCGACAAAGAGAGGTTGCGTCATAGCTTCCTTCCATACAACACTTCATCGATCCGTCGCGAAGAAAGCAGATCGCCAGAGTCTCCACAGCCGGCTGCCGCAATAAAGCGTTGACGCGCTGTTTCCGGGCCTGGGGTGCTCGGCTGTGCATCAGTGTCCTGGGACACGACCAAAATGACTTCCACTGGTCCCGGAGGCAGGGTAACCTCCGTATCTATCCGTAGCCGTCGGTCTTCTCCGACAACGGCCCTCGTTTTGATGGTTTCCACGATGGTTTCCTTTTTCAGCTTTCAATAATGCGCCGCTAGCGTGAAGCAAAATATGATTGTGAATGATACTCTGTTCCATCCAAGTTATACTATTTCTCCTCTCTCTTTAAGCCAATTTTTCCAGCAGCGCCTTCGCCTCTTGCAAGTCTTTAGTGTCAAACCCCTCGGTAAACCAGTTGTAGACCTCGGACAACAACTTGTGAGCTTCAGTTCGCTTGCCTTGCTGTTGCCACAAGCGCGCGAGGCTGGTGGCAGCGCGGAGTTCCCAGGACTTGGCTTGCTGGCTCTGGGCAATTTCGATGGCCTTCAGAAAACACGCTTCGGCCTCTTTGGAACGCTGAACGCTAAACGATGAATGATGAATTGGGGCAGAACCTTGCCCCTGTTTTATTGTCTGCCGTTCATCATTCTGCATTCTGCGTTCTGCACTTAAGAGAAGTTCCCCTTTGGTATGATACTTTTCGGGCTCGTAATGTCGCATCCCTTTTGCTTCCTCGCGTGTCAAATCCAACGCCTCTTCCACTAGACGCAGTCCTTCGTCGTACTGGCCGCGCTGTAGACATCCTCTGGCTAACTCAGGCAGCGCCCAGTCTCGCCCTCCTATTGCCCCGGTAGCTTGATACGCTTCCACTCCTTGCCGAAGCTGTTGCATCCCTTCTTCCCACTGGCCAAGTCGGGCGAGGGCATTCCCCCGCATTTGGAGTCCCATAGCTATCCAGTGCGGAAACTCGTGCTGAGTCGAGAAGGCAATCACTTCGTCTGCCAATTCGTATGCAATTTGCCCTTCCTGACGATACCAGTAGAGCCATGACGCCGCATTTAATGCCCAAGCCAAAGTGTAAGGATGACCTACTTGCCGAGCCAAGGTGACAGCAGCATCACATCTCTTACGCGCCTGCTCTGGATAGCCGAGATACCACAGTGACCAAGCTCCAATGGCGAGAGCTAAGACTCCACTATCTAACCCGTAGTCAAAAGCGAGGAAACGGTGCTGTTCAACATCATATAGCGCCATCGTCTGCTCGCAGTGTTCGTGCGATGTCGCAGGATGACCGTGGAAGAACCAGCTACTGACCAAGCGACTGTGAGCGACAAGCATGAGGCCGGTATCTTGTTCTCTTTCTGCAATTGATAAGCATTGTTGTGCAAGTTCTATCGAGTATGGCATCTCTTCTTGCTGGAGATAATACCCTGACAGAGCGAGGAGGGTACGGAAGAGCTGAGATGCGTTTCCCACCTGGAGACACAGTTGTCGTGCGCGGTCATAGACCGCACGCATTTCATGCGCACCGAGGCCTTTTGTCACAAGCAGCGCTGTCCCTAGCGCGGTTTGCAACGTCAGTTCTTGTAGTGGACGCTCAGGTGTCTCTGGCAAAGACTGAAGCAGTTCTATGCCGGTGGTGAGATGAGTGACTGCCTCTTCGTTCGCCGACCGCTGAATCGCACGTTGGCCCGCCTGCTGCCAGTAGGGTATCGCCTGTTCTTTGAGTCCGGCTTCAGTATAGTGATGCGCGACTAACTCGGGCTGCGCCTCAACTGTCTGCGGAAACTTTTCAACTAACACCTGTGCCACCCGCTGATGCAACTGCTGACGGCGGCTCTTGAGTAGGGACTGGTAGGCCGTATCTTGCACGAGCGCATGTTTGAACAGATAGCGTGCCTGTGGCGGCAGGCCACTCTGAAACACTAGCTCCGCCTCGACTAACTGCCTTAGTCCCTGTTGTAATGTATCCTCGTGTAATGGGGAGACCGCTGTAAGCAACTCGTAAGTGAATTCACGTCCCAACGTCGCACCTAGTTGGGCGATCTCTTTGGCGGTCCCGAGCCGATCGAGCCGGGCCATCAGTGCATCCTGCAATGTAGCAGGAATGCCTAGTTGTAGGGGCGACCGGCCATTCGCTCCTACGGTCTCTACAACTGATTTGGTCAGCTCTTCGACAAACAGCGGTACGCCATCGGTCTTGCTGGCGATCTGTCGTACGATCTCGCGCGGGAGCACCTTGCCGCCTGTGACCTTCTCCACCATCACCTCTACATGACTGTGGCCTAATCGATTGAGGGTCAACTGACTGAGATAGGAATGGGAACCCCAGGGAGATGTAAATTCAGGCCGAAACGTCATCACCACCAACAACCGTACCGTGGGAACTTGCGCCAGAAAGAGCGTGAGCAGCTCTAACGTGGACGGGTCCGCCCAATGCAAATCTTCCCAAGCGTACGTCACTGCTCGTTGTCTTGCCTCGGCACAGAGCCAAGCGACCACTGCTTCGAGGGTCTTCTCTTTTTGTTTCTGAGGAGTAAGGGCGAGTGGAGAATACTCCTCGGGATGCGGTAACGACAGTAACGCGGCCAGCAACGGAATGGCCGCTGGCTGGAGGGGCAGCCGGCCGTGCGTCCCTACGATGAGCTTCTGCAGTTTCTCTTCTGCTGTGTCGTCTGGTAGGAATTGCGATACGCGTTGCAAGTGTTCAATGACCGGTTGTAACGCACTGTTCTGTGTGTACGGCGAGCAGCGCAGCTCCAGACACCGTGCGCCTTCCTGCTCAACTCTCTCTTTCAACGCTTCCACCAACCGCGACTTGCCAATGCCCGGCTCGCCGCTGAGCAACACGACCTGGCCTGCGCCGTCTCTCACCTGCTGCCAGCGCTCGCGTAACAGGCCAAACTCATGCTCGCGGCCAATGAGCGGGGTCAAGCCTTTACGCACGACAACGTCAAAACGGCTATGGGCCTCGCTCTCTTTCACGACCCGATATAACGTCAGTGGTACCGCCACACCTTTGAGTTCGGGTTGCCCACGCTCCTCACAGACAAACAGGCCTTCAACCAGATGATGCGTCGCCGTGCTGATCACTACTTCATCGGGATTGGCTTGCCCTTGGATGCGAGCCGCAAGGTTGGGCGTCTCGCCCAGCGCAAGGATCTCGCGCTTCTCGCTGCTGCCGATCTCGCCGATCACGACTAACCCGGTGTGAATGCCGATGCGGACTTGAAGCGGTTCCCCTCTGCCCTGTCCCTCGCCCCCTATAACCTGTCTCCGGATTGCTTCGACAATCTCCAACCCGGCCCGCACCGCACGGGCCGCGTCATCCTCGTGCGCCACGGGATAGCCGAAGTACACTAACAAGCCATCGCCGAGGTGCTGGGCAATGTGTCCGGCATACCGCTCAACGACCCTCGCGCAGGTTCCCTGGTAGGCCTGTACCACCTCGCGCAATTCTTCTGGGTCGAGTTGGGCGGAAAGGGCGGTTGAGCCCACGAGGTCGCAGAACATGACGGTCAACTGCCGTCGTTCGGCGACAGAGTCCGGAGTCTGGCGTCTAGAATCGAGCGTCTGAGAGTTTGGAATCCGGGGTTCGGAGCCATTTTCCTTTTCGCCTTTTGCCTCTTTCGTCTTTTCGCCCTCTTCTATCCTACCGACCCACACAAAGACTTTTCCGTCTTCATCGCGAGCAACACGTTGCGCGTTAATCAGTTCGTCCTTCAGGTCCTGCAAATACTCATCGTCAAGATGAAAGCGTCTTTTCAGTGCGCCGTACGAGATACGGCCTTGACGCTGCAACAGCTCAATCACCTGCGTCAAGATCTCATCAAACTCCATGCGCCGTCCTCTACACCGCTTTTACACGAAAGGCGTTGAGATGGGCAACTGTACGATATTGCCTCCCGGCTCACGACCCCCTTCCCAGGCTCTGTCTAGGCATGAGGAAAAAGATTGCTTCACTTCGTTCGAAGTGACGTAACATACTGACTTTCTCTTAATGAAACTCCGGCATCACCTCTTTGGCAAATAGTTCCATCTGACGACGGGCACGACTGATATCGCGGGCGCCGGCGTGGAAATAGAAAGCGATGTGCTCGATGCCAAACTCGTCGCGCAACTCCGCTAAGCGCCGGCGACAGTCTTGCGGGGTGCCAACAATTGCCCGCTCCTCGATATTGTCCGGCAGAGAATTGGCTTGATCGAGAAACATCCGCAGTGGGTCTCCGGAACGTAACTGCGCGAGCAGCTCAGGCGGCGCAAATGAGAGGAACAAATCCACATAACGGCGGGTGCTTTCTTTCCCTTCGGCAAGGGCACCGCGATAGTCCGGATCAATAAACAAAAAGAAGATAAACACACTGCGTGAGTGATCCGCCTCGTGTCCGTGCTCTTTGAGTAACGATCGATAGCGCTCAACGCGACTCTTCACTTCAGGATGCGGGGCGGTCAGCCACGGCACGACAAAAGTATTATCCCCCGCGATACCCGCCGCCTCGAAGGCCTCGCGACTTAGTGTTCCACGATAAATAGGGGGATGCGGCTTTTGCAGCGGTTTGGGCGAAAGCGAAAGTTCCGGAATCTGCCAGAATTTTCCTTCGTACGAAAAACGCTCATGCGTCCATGCCTGGCGGATAATCTCCAGCGCTTCCTCATAGCGAGCCTGGCTCTCATGCGGTGATACACGGAATCCCTCGAAGTGCTTGGGAATGACCCCGCGCCCGACGCCGAGATTGAGTCGCCCGTCACTTAGAATGTCGACCATGGCAAAGTCTTCAGCTTTGCGTAGCGGATTCTCAAAGGGCAAGAGGCTGATGGCGCTACCCAGACGCATACGAGTAGTCTCGCGTGCCAGAGCAGTAAGAAAGAGCTGCGGGCTCGGACAGATGCCGAAAGAGTAAAAGTGCTCCTCTCCCATCCACACCGAATCAAAGCCCAGTTTCTCCCCGTGAACGACAAAGTCCAGAGTGTCTTTGTAATAAGCTACTTCGTTCTGACGGTCGGGAAAAAAGTCGAACAACGTAAACAGACCGAATTGCATGAGCCTTCTCCTCATCCGGAGGATACGTGTAAACTAGAAAATAGCCACCGGTTGACACGGAGAGCCAGTACTGCCGGCAAGGCGCAACGGCATCGCCACAAAGAGAAACTCATAGCGCTGCTCCTCAGCACAGGCTGTTACTAAGCGTTCAGGGTAAGCATTATCGATCAAACACAATCCCAGAAACGGAATTCCCAAATGGACACCGAAGTCCATCCCATTGTACCCAACCGGGTATTCATCCAGCATATCCCAGGCGACAGCGGAGATATCGTGCTCGCGTAGCCACGCAAGGCAAGCAATATGTAAACCGGGGCGCGTATTTACCGAGAAACTCTGCGGAGAGATCGAAGCGGAAAGGCTCGCTTTTGCCGCTTCGTAGGGCGCTCGCCCACTGCGGATCACGACCACATCACCAGGCTCAACCTTCACTCCAGCACGAGCCGCAGCCGCGTCCAATTCGGGAGGAGTCACGGGTTTGCCCAGATCGACGTATCCTTCGGCTCGTCCAGCCGCGACATCAAGCAGCACACCACGAGTGACAACCCCGTCGAACCACACATCTAGTGACCCCCACTGGGCGCCGCCGAAACGGACGCTCTCGTCAAAGCTGCGACCGTTATACAGTTGGCCTTGGTATTCGACATGACAGAGCGCATCCATGTGAGTGACCGTGAGCCCATGATACACCAGTCCAAAATAATCGACTGCGGCTTTAGAGCTGCCACGCCGTACTGGACACAGCATGTGATAGTCTAACGTTGGTTGTGGCGTGAGATCGCGCGATAACGATACGACACGCCCCTTGCGGGCCAGAGCAACCGCAGTAGCTTGCTTCTCCGGAGTAATCAAGTTGAGCGTACCGCGCTGATCATCGTTTCCCCAACGACCCCAGTTGTTGAGCTGTTTGAAGTATCCCTCGACTTCAGCCTGTGATGGCACTTTCCAGTCTGGCATTGTGTATCCTCCTTTATGGGGTTGCATTCTGTACAGTTCGCGACCTGTTCGCAAAACTACCCCGAGTAAGAACCACAGGGCAAGGGCTTCGTACCTTTTCCTCACCTCTGTGGCAGCGGTGATAGAGCAGCACTCCGTTTCTCGACAGCTGATTCCAGATTGTCACGATTTCACCACGCCACGTGCCTGGGACCGGTATGATAAAGCCCAGATATTGTTACCATAGTGCCAAAGGCGAACTATAGATTCAGGAGGAAGGGTTTCTGTTGACCCAATCTTAGGTGCTGTAAGGATATGTCAGAAGACATGAGGAGTGATCCCTCCACGAAAAGCCGACTACGCAAGCTCACAGGTGTTGCCGTTATACTCTTGCTTCTCCTGGTAGCCGTTCTTCTGGTGCCGTTCCTTTTCACTGCGCCGCTGGTGCGTCTAGTGTTGCAACAAGTCTTTCCGGCTCATACTCCAAGCGTGGATAGTGCCACACTCAGTCCTTCTGGCATGCTGATTTTGCGCAAGCTGGAACTGCGCGATACTGGAGGGTTGGCGCAGCAGCCACTGGCTACTGCCCGCGAGGTAGAAGCGGAATTTCGCTGGGGAGAATTGCTGTCGCTCCGGATTCGCCGGCTCCACGCCAAGGATGTGGCCATGTATGCGCGCTCTAATAACTCGTTGCAGCCTTCGCTGTTGGCTCTGGTTCTCCGACCACCTGCAGACGGTCCTGCTACTAAGGTCGGTCATAGTACCCAACCACTGTGGATCGATATCTTGGATGTCCAAGGCACAATGCACCTGGAACCTGTAAAGGGTTTCGGGTCAGCAGGTGCGCACTTGCCGTTAGTGTTGCATCTGACCATGTCCGGTGACCGTATGGCCCCGACACAGCAATTCCACCTAACGATCGGCGAGACCCTACCACTACCCGACAAATTCTCTGAAAAGCCTTCTATGACCGTGTCCAAGCCTACCTCTGGTGTCGATGCTGCTTTCGGTCTCCGAGCAGAAGCCGACACCCGGCCAATAACCGGGAATAACAGTAGAATGATGTACCGTCTGGCAATCAGACATGGGGCTCTTATGGTCGAAGCCGCTACCCTTCGCCGTTATGTAGCCAAGCTTCCCGCGGAACTCCAGGGGAACATCGAGACGAGTCTTGAGAACTTGTGGGTCGCGGGCGAGATAAACCAGCAGAGGTCGGCAGCGTATAAGCAACTTTCCGGCAGCTTACAGTTTACCGGGCTGCGCGTGCATGTGCCCGACAATTCTCCGGTGACACTTAGTCTTAGTGCTATAGACGGTGCGGCGAAGCTCGATACTCCTTTGCCGCCGGGACGCGGGACAGCCATCACTATCGAACGGCTGCAGGCCAGAAACACCAAAGCCTCGATTGCAGTGGAGGCTTTGCGCCGGTACTTTCCGCGGCTGCCGGTTACTTTCCCTGGTCCTCTCGACACCAACTTCGCGGCGCTGGACGCGGCTGGCCTGATAGCCATAGAGCGAGAAGATACGCTGAAGTTTAACGGCGATGTTCGACTGCAGGACCTGAGTACACACTCACCTGCCGGCGGCAACCTCGCCTTTGCTTTAGAGCGGTTCACCGTAGCAGGTCGTGTAGAGTCACGACTCGATCGCTGGATACCCGACACTCTCACAGTACGTGACGGCGTGCTGCAATGGGCGGCACTCACGTATAGCAACAACGCCGTGAACAATCTTGATGCGTCCTGGCGTATCGACGGTCATATGCTGATGGCCGATCATTGCACAGCGCAAATCTTCGACGGGCGCCTCGGTGGCGTGCTGGCCTGGGACCTCGTTACCAATATGTTGTCGCGTGGTGATTTTCAGATCAAGAGCATCAACATCCACGAAGCCCTGGCTAACCTCTCGCCGGAGCACATAGATGCAGAGGGCAGGGCCAGTGGCTCTCTGCATTTGGCCTTGAGTCCGGAGAGTGAACTGTCCGGCTCCGTCGATCTTACTTTTGATGGGCCAGGCATTTTGAGAATTGGAGAGATTGAAGAAGTCAAGCAGATGTTAATTGGCAACTTCGGCCTCGAGTTGGCCAACCTAGCGATGCACGATCTGCAGCAGTATCCTTTCCAGGAAGGCAAGCTGTCTCTGGAGAGTGTGGGGAAGAATTCCCAGTTACAGATCAAATTCGTGCGGCAGCCGAAAACCGAGGCCGAGAGGATACCGCCGCGTAAGGAGATCATCAATGGGACAGAGGTATGGATCGGATCACTGGTAGTGCCAACAATCGACATGACGATTCCGATTACCGGCAAATCGCTTGCGGAAATCCTCTCGCTGGTAAGCGGTGTTCATACACTAAGTGAGGCTGCCGGCGAGCGGCCTTGAAAGTAAGGATCCTACGATGAGACGCTTTCAGTTTTTGACCGTGATAGCCTTAGTTACTCTCGTAAAAATGGTCGGCTGCGTACACACGAAGAGTGATGTAGCTGTCAAACCCGTCGATATTAACCTCAATATCACCGGCCGGCTGGAAGTGGTGATTACTGACGCGCGGCGCCAGGAAGAACAGATTACCGGGGCGAAGCCAAAGCGCACAGTACGGCCCGAAGATATTGGCTTGCCACCAACGTTGGAGCCCAAATCAGAGGCCACGAGCCCCGGTGCGAAACTGAGGCCTGAGGATCTGGTGTTCCAGGTCGTACAGGTAGCAAACGTGTATGCGGCAGATACCAGCAGCGATCGGCAAGGGCAATTGATCCAGCAAATGGCCGCCCGGCGCTCCCAGATCGTAGCACTACTCGACAGTCAATTGGTCGGTGAAAGCCACACCGGTGTTCTTGTGCCTAGGGCCAGCCTCTCAGCGAGTCAGCAAGCACTCGTCAATGCCGAGAACGCCGACCGCACAGAACTTTATAAATTGGAAGCAGCAAACAAGAACTCACCCGTGGATACAGTAACAACGGGTTACTACCTGGCTCGACTAGAGCACGTCAACAAAGGGACGTGGGTAGAACGCTACAACAAATCAACCGGGAGCTGGGAGTGGTTCCAGTGGGACCGGTGAGTTTGTGCATGTACCTCATATTGTCCTAAGCAGTGGGGAATCACATGTTCAATATGTGACAGTCCTTCTGTGATTCTCTCAGGGCTCTGGCAGTACTCACAACGATGACGGGCACGCTCGGTAACAGCCTGGCGCAAAGTTGCGGAGACGTAGGCCACCAGCGATCATTGGTCCAAACGCAAATCGCCGTCTTCTCTTGCCTTAGTGACCGGTTCACGCTATCTGAACCGAAGAAGGAGATGCACTATGCAAAACAGAAAGAACGCTGGAGGAATGCTGACTCGCTTCGTACGGGCCGGACTTGTGGCTGTTCTCATCCCGCTGGCGGGCTGTGCCACCACTTATCACCCCGAAAACTCCACTGGTGGGTATACCAATTCCCGCCTTGCTGACACAACCTACCGCGTACGGTTCAAAGGCAATAATTACACCTCGCGCGACAAGGTCGAACAGTTTCTGTTGTATCGCTGTGCACAGTTAACCACCCAGCTTGGCTACGACCACTTTGTCTTGGTGGCTGAGGACACTCTCGACATCAGTGACCTCTTCGCCCAAGCTGGACTCTTTCCGCATAATTATTATGCCACAGCGCACATAAGAGTCCTTGCGAGCGCAGATCATGCAGCTGCGTACAACGCGAAAGAGGTAATGCGCAGGATCGAGGCGCAATATCCCAACGAGCTTAGCTCGTTAGGGAGTTCGGAGTATCAGCTTTTACCTGATCAGAAGCTCGGAGTGCTATAGAAACGCTAAGATATAGAGTGGCAAAAATACAGAAATAGCCAGCAATAGGTTCTCTCTCCCCTTGTGGGAGAGTATGTCCTACGCGTATTCGGAGGAAGTCAGAGAGAGGGGGCAAGCGCGATCATTACCCTCTCCTGTGTCCTCTCCCGTCAAGGGAGAGGAGAAAACAAAGCGCGTCATAACCTACATTTTGCTGTATTGTCTCCGTAGAAAGAAGAAACTCTTAGTGAGCGTTCTCTCCGAAAGTCAGTACGATCTTCCCGATTTGCGCATCACTAAGCATGTAAGTGTGGGCCTCAGCGATTCGCTCGAACGGGAACGTGCGGTCGAGTACCGGTTTGAGCTTGCCCGTCGCGAAAGCATCCAGCATGTCGTTGGCGAAGCGCTCACTACAAACTAACGCCTCCTCTGGTGTCCGTGTGCGGAAAGTGACGCCAATGATGCTTGCGCGTTTGCGTGCGATCTCGTCGAGGTTACAAGCACCAATCTGGCCGGCGTTACGCCCGACACTCACTAACCGCCCTTTGATCGCCAACACCCGGATATTATCAGCTAGCATCGGTCCGCCGACGTGGTCGATGATCACATCAACACCGCGCTGGCCTGTCGCGGTGAGAACGGCCTCGATCCCATCTGCTCGGCTGGTGTCGATAATCTCAGACGCACCAAGTGCACGCAAGGCGTCTCCTTTAGCTACCGACCTCGTTGTAGCCATCACTGGCTGTGCGCCGAGATAACAAACGATCTGAATCGCCGCTGTGCCAACTCCCGATGAACCGGCAGTGACTAATACCGACTCGCCGGACTTGAGTGCGGCATTGCTGACGACGGCATCATGCGCCGTAACGAAGACATTAGGAATCGCAGCCGCCTCGGCCCATGACATGCTATTAGGAACCCGCATTAAGCCACGTGCAGATACAACCGTATATTCAGCATAGCCAGGTCCACGAGCCATGACGCGATCCCCTACTATCCATCCGCTCACTCCCTCACCGAGGGCGACGATTTCACCGGCGAATTCAATACCTGCGCGCACCGGCTTGGCTGCCGGATTGTCTGAGCGCAGGAGTGGACGCGCGAGCAGTTCACCGCGATTGGTTCCTGCGGCTCGCACAGCCACAAGAACCTCACCCGGCCCTGGAGCCGGTACAGGAATCTGGCGGAATTCGTACACTCCACCCTCGGGACCAGGAACGAGAAATAGAGCCTGCATGGTCTGTGGCATTGTGTAGTTCCCCTAAATCAATTGTGGCAAGCGCCTTTCATGCTTCGACTTCACCCTGCGGGTATAGCCTGTCCTGAGCCCCAGTCGAAGGGCGAACTGAGATGTTTACGAAGCTCTCGTTTAGGTTCTCTATAAAGCATCTTCTTTCAAGACAACTGCTGTTTCCGTTACTGGCTACTTTGCAACTCGACCTCACGTCTCACGAAACGCCGGCATCACTTCTTTGGCAAAGCGGCCCAGAAGCTTTCGCTCGCTCGGAGCGAGGGAAATAGTAAAATGGCGAATACCAATATCAGCGAGCGAATGAATCTGGCGGCGTAACTCTTCTGTCGGTCCGCTCAACTGCTCTGAACGCAAAGAGATAGCCTTTTCGACCTCAGCTGGATTTCGGCCAACTTGCTGGCAGGTAGTATCGAAGGTGGCACTAAGCTTCTTGATCTGCTCCGGCGTAACCTCGCGTAGGCGCATGTGCCAGATATTCGCATGTCGAGCAATCACTGGCAGGATGAGCTTGGGTCCTTGGCCACCAATTAAAATAGGGGGATAAGGTTTTTGTACTGCCTTGGGTTGAAACGGCGCATCCTTAAGCTGATAGTATTTCCCGGTGTATGTGCTCTTTTCTTGCGTAAACAATAACTTCATTACCTCTAAAGATTCACCCAGCCGCCGCGCCCGGCCACCATTCGTAGAGAAAGGAATACCATACGCCTTGTGTTCCAGCTCAAACCACCCGGCCCCGATCCCTAGGATAAGTCGACCCTTACTGACGTGATCTACGGTCGCCGCCATCTTGGCCAAAATCGTGGGATTACGATAGGTGTTGCCAGTGACTAACAAACCTAACCGTATTCGCTTGGTTTGTGCGGCTAGAGCGGAAAGTAGTGTCCATCCTTCAAAGCAAGGACCATTAGGGTCAGAATAAATAGGAATAAAGTGATCAAAAAGAAAAGCAGAATCAAAGCCTAACTCATCCGCCTCTTGCCAAACTGATACGAGATCACCGTAAGCTGTATGCTGAGGAGGAGTCTGTATGCCAAACCGTACTTTTCCTTTTTGAGCCGCAACAGCCCAAGTTTCCTTCGGCCCTGGCACTCGCTCGGCCAGTACGGTTGCAGCAGCAACTGTCCCTACGCCCTTCAGAAACCTTCTTCGCGATACCGAATTGATTGTCATGCCTTCCTCCTTCAATTCTTAGCCAAGGCGCGGTCAATGGACCACTTTCCACCCCCGTGGATCATAATGGCGATAACAAGACCGATCGCCAAAATATGGTACTCGAATCCTTCTCTCGTCGGATTGCCAGCCCAATTCATAAATAAACCAAACTGCCAGTGAACAAAGATTATAGCTCCGAGCATGATAACACCAATCCCAGCAGCGACTCACGTGAGAAAGCCGACGAGTAAACCGAGCCCACCAAAAAACTCACCGATAGTCACCCATACGGCAATAATGGTCGGAAAGCCGATCTGATGAAAGAGATCAATCGTGCCGAAAAATCCTCGCCCGCCGAATCAGCCGAGCGGTTTCTGCGCACCGCACGGAAACATCACAATACCCAGCGCTAAACGCAATACCAGCGCCGTTACGGCATCGTCCGTCGGCGTGAGTTGTTGCCACAGGTGTTCCTCCTTTTGCCCTTACTTATTGCCAGGATGGCTAAGGAACCAATCAGGGTAAGAACTTACCACACTCGGGAACCACGTTGTGGAAGCTCCTAGAGATCAGGCTTCCCTCTCTTCCCGCAAGAACCTCTATGCGCACGATCGACATACTAGCTTGGAGATGAGGGAAAGGATTCCTATGGTCGCCACTGGCGTCCTCACCTATAATCTTCTTCGACAAGGGGAAAAGCATGGACCTGATGGAGGTATTAAAGCAAGTCCGGGAGTTGTTGCAAAAGAAGGGACGTATCACCTATCGGCTGCTGCAAGCACAGTTTCATCTGGACAACCAGGCTCTTGAAGCCTTGCGAGAAGAGTTAATTGAAGCAGAGCAGGTTGCGGTTGATGAAAACGGCAAGGTACTGGTCTGGGTAGGAAAAGGGAGAAATGGAGAAAAGGATAAACGAATAAGTGGGGAAAACGAAGGGGAAACGGCGAAAAGGGGAAACGGCGAAAGGGGAAAGAACTCCGAACTCCGAACCCTGAACTCCGAACTGCCGTCGGCGGAGCGGCGGCAACTGACGGTGATGTTCTGCGATCTGGTGGGTTCGACCGCGCTCTCCGAGCAACTCGATCCAGAGGAGTACCACACGTTAGTGCGCACTTATCAAGAGACCTGTACCACGGTGATCCGACGCTATGATGGCCACATTGCCCAACATCTGGGCGATGGCTTATTGGTCTACTTCGGTTACCCCTTGGCCCATGAAGACGATGCCCAACGTGCGGTGCGGACGGGGTTGGAAATCATCGAAAAGGTTCACATGCTCAGTGCTTCCTCTCCTGCGTCAACGGGAGAGGGCCGGGGTGAGGGCCGCCTTCAGGTCCGCATCGGCATTCACACCGGGTTAGTTGTCATTGGCGAGATCGGGAGCAGC
>Ga0081539_10004661_pt1 | contig 14915 bp, 17 predicted proteins | sample TabmetS4T2R2_FD_71023 | JGI IMG/M metagenome (GOLD analysis project Ga0081539, IMG submission 71023) | Tabebuia heterophylla rhizosphere microbial communities from the University of Puerto Rico - S4T2R2 | ecosystem: Host-associated > Plants > Roots > Rhizosphere ...
GATTGCGTGCTAGAGCATGATCCCGAAAAGTTGCAGACTTTTCGGATAAGATCATGCGCCAGAACAAAGAGTTAGAGCAGGATGAACGACTCCGCTCCAATTCATCCTGCTCTAGTGCGCCCATGGAATTCGAGGTACAAAAAATGGCCGACGACGAGATCATCCTCTCCGAACTCTCCGACGACGAGCTCGTGCAGCAGATGCACGACGACCTTTATGACGGGTTGAAGGAGGAGATCGAAGAAGGCACGCACATCCTGCTCGAGCGCGGCTGGCTACCCTACAAGGTGCTGACCGAGGCCCTGGTCGAGGGCATGCGCATCGTGGGCGAGGATTTTCGCGACGGCATCCTGTTCGTGCCGGAAGTCCTGCTCTCGGCCAATGCCATGAAGGCCGGCATGTTCATCCTGCGCCCGCTGCTCGCCGAGACCGGCGCGCCCAAGCAGGGCAAGATGGTAATCGGAACGGTCAAGGGCGACATCCACGATATCGGCAAGAACCTCGTCGGCATGATGATGGAAGGCGCCGGTTTCGACGTGGTCGATCTCGGCATCAACAACGCGGTCGAGAAATATCTGGCCGCGATCGAGGAGCACCAGCCCGACATCATCGGCATGTCGGCGCTGCTCACCACGACCATGCCCTATATGAAGGTCGTCATCGACACGCTGAAGGAAAAGGGCATCCGCGACGACTATGTCGTGCTGGTCGGCGGAGCGCCGCTGAACGAGGAATTCGGCAAGGCCGTCGGAGCCGACGCCTATTGCCGCGACGCGGCAGTCGCCGTCGAGACGGCCAAGGAGTTTATGAGGCGGAAGCACAACGTCCGCGCCTCGGCATGAGACGCGGACGCTGTGGGGACCACTTAGACCTAAGAGGCCTCAGGTCCGCCGCTACCGGATCGCAAGGCTAGTTCGCTGCCTTGGCGACGTCCTTGCCGGCCTGTTCGGTGGCATTGACGGTATTCGCAGTATCTTTGCCTATGCCTTTGATGGTGTTGGCGCATCCCGCGGCCAGGACCACCACGGAAAGGACTGCAACCGTCGCAAATCGGCTGTGTTTCATTTAGAATATCTCCGCGCTTAAATAGATGCAGTAAGCAACGAAATCGGGGCACAGTGGTTCCATGACTCGCGTGGAGAAAAAGACACCCGTCTCGGACCGGCTGCTGGTGATCGCCTGCGGCATGATCGCGCGTGAGGTTCTGACGGTGAAGGAACTCAACGGCCTTGGGCGGCTGGAGCTCACCTGCCTGCCTGCCGAGCTGCATTATTATCCCGACCGCATCGCGCCGTTGATGGACAAGGCGATAGCCGAAGCGAAGGCCGAGGGCTACCGCCACATCTTTGCCGGCTATGCCGATTGCGGCACCGGCGGCATGCTCGATCGTGTGCTGGAAAAACATGGTGTCGAGCGCGTGGCCGGCCCCCATTGCTTCGCCTTCTATCAGACGAACACCGTCTTCGATGCCGTAGGCGAGGACGACATGACGTCGTTCTATATGACCGACTTCTTGTGCCGGCAGTTCGACGCCTTTTTCATGAAGCCGCTCGGCCTCGACCGCCACCCCGAACTCATCAGCGATTTCTTCGGCAATTACGAGAAGCTGGTTTATCTGGCGCAGACCGAGGATCCGGCGCTCGACCGTGTCGCGGAGGATGCGGCGAAGCTGCTCGGCCTTGCCTATGAGCGCCGCTTCACCGGCTATGGCGACCTCGTGTCGGCGCTACGCAAGGCCGTAGCGCCGACACGTCCCCACCCCCTGTAGTTTGGCTCGATAACCCCCCCGAACCACTATCTTTACTTCTTATTTTTGGCTCTCTCTCGTTCTACTTGCTTGATCTCCTCCCAGAACGACTTGACCTTGCGTTGCCTCTTCTACTTGTCATCTTTTTGCTTCGGTTTATGCTCGTCACCACCGCTACTGCCGCTGCTGCCGCTGCTGTCGGCCACCAGCACGCGGGTCCCAGGGCCGGCTACTTGCCCGATCAGACTCGCAAGTGGGGTCGACGTTAGGGCAGATCGTAGGCATGCACAAACTGGCCAAGCAGGTTGCCGGACAGGTTGGAATGGAACGCAATTTGCTCGTCACCAGGCGTTTCGAGCGAAGCTGCATTCGCATGGCCGATACTGGCGAACCCCGCTGCCAGCCCGACACAAATGGGCAGCACTGAATGGGGCCGGGCATTCCGTTGAGCTCTCATGATCATCTCCCGTCGAATTGCCTCGGCAGCCACGCGTCGCCCCGCTGACGGCTGCACCGCCGGGGCGCTGGCAAGCTGCGGCTGCTGTCGTCACCCACCGTTGTAGCCAGAGCTGTGCGACGGTTCTTTCTTTTCTGCTGGCTTTTTCTTCTTCTTTTTGTTCTTTTCGTCTTCTTTTTTATTTTTTTCCTCTTCTTCTTTTTTCTTTTTTTCTTGATCCTTTGTATCGTCTTTTACATCATCGAGGATGATATCTATTATAGTTTTTTTGGTTTTCTTATCCACCGCGACCAGGACTCCGGGGTCGAGAACCTGCTCGACAGGGAATGGGATCACCAATTCGGCCGAATATGCGCCGATCGGGGCACGGATCGTAGGCGACAGCGCGATGTTCATGTCGTCGGCTGCTGTCTGCGAAGCGTTCGCCTCGCCACTTGCAACGGCCAGACAGCCCAGGGCTGCCCCGACTACGAAACCGGATACTGAACGGCGGCGCAGGGCGCCCTGCTGCGTCTTCATGGCCAACATCTCCTTGTGGCACGTTAGCAACGTTTTCCGTCGATCCGCTGCTGCGGATGCGGCGGTGGCTCCCTCCAAATCTGTCGGTCGCATCAGCACAAAATGCCTCGGCGACTGATGCCGATATGGCAGCGTGCGAAAAATGCAGATCGTGGCGCCCCCGCCGCGAAACATGCCTTTCGGGTACCGGCAGCAGCAGAATAGTTCCCTCACGGCATTGTCGCCCCCTCCATTTAGAGGGGCGGCTGATTAGAGGGGCAGCTGAGGGGCGGATTTGGTGCGGCGTCCACCGGTGTCACAGCGCGCAGTGATTGCTGCTTGCGGGGGCATCTCTCGCCCTGCCTCGCAAGGGCGGTGTCTCAGTAGCCGCCATATTTCTCCTTGTCTTCGTTCAGAATCATGGGTCCGGTCCTTTTCCTCCTTTTCACTTTCTCTACTCTGTCCATTATCTTTTTCTTTTCGTCGTCGTACTTCTTTTGTTCGTCCTTGGCGCGTTCCTCACAGTCCGTCGCGCCGCCGCACAAGGTCGAAGTAAGAAGCAATCCTACCAAGGCGCGGCGACTGATTCCGGACCGTGCGGTCAGGCCGCTCGGCTTTCCACGATCCGCCTCACATGCGACAGCCTTCGCCAACGACCCCTCTCCATTCTCGAAACGCGCTTGCCACTTTTTGGCCGCCACAGCATAGTTCCCTGGCGGAACCGTCCGCCCCCTCGATTTTGGGGGGTGCGGGAATTCTGGGCTGGGGCGCGCGAGCCGGCCAGGCAAGCGCGTGGGTAGAATGTTGAATATCGACCGCATCAGGGCTGCCGCCGATGGGGTAATCGCAGCGGCGCTGCTGGCTCGAGGCTGGACCGAGGCGCTCGCCGAGCTCGCGCGGGCGGCCGAGGCGCGCCATGCCGTGCTGATGCGCAATACTCCACAGCGCGTCATCACCTCGATCTCGAACGAGGAGGCCAGGGAAGGGATCGCAGACTACATGGCCGGCCGTGCGCCGCCGAATTCCCGCTATTCTCGGGTCGACACCCAGCGCGCCGGCGCGTTCCGGCTCGATCATGACGATTATGCCGAAGAGGAACTGGCGCGCGACCCCTACTATCAGGAGTTCCTGAGGCCCATGGGGATATTCTGGCACGCCAATGCCGTGCTTGCGCCGGGTCGCGACGAGCATATCGAGCTCAGCCTCAAGCGCGGCATCGAGCTCGGCCCCTATCAGCGCGACGACGTCGTCGGCCTCAACAACCTTCTGCCGGGCCTGCACGCTGCAGCACGCATCGCCAAGCTCACGCTGGACGCGGAGGCCCGCGGCATGGCCTGGCTCCTGCGCCGCCGCGGTGAGCTGATCATCGAGATCGACGGCCGTGGACGCGTGCTGCCCGGACAGTTGCCCGGCGAAGCCGATCCATCCTTGCCATTGCGTGTGGTCGGGCGGCGCCTCGCTGCCATGGACCAAACCGCGCAACCCCTGCTGGACCGCGCGATCGCCCACGCCATTGCCCAGCCCGCGCGCATGGCGCTCGCGCCGCTCGACGGCCCTGACGGCCGGCGCTGGATCCTGCAGATCCATCCGGTCCCGGGTCAGGCGCGGGACGTGTTCCTGTCGGCGCAAGCAATCGCCGTGCTCATCGAACGCAACCTGAAGCCTGCGGCGATCCTGACCAACGCCGCCGCGATCCGCGACGCCTTCGGCCTGACAGGCAGGGAAGCGGACGTCGCCGGCCTGCTTGCCGAGGGACTCGGCATTCGGGCGATCGCCGCACGGCTCGAAATCCAGCCCGATACCGCCCGCACTTATCTGCGGGAAGTTTTCGACAAGACGGGCACGCGCCGGCAGGTCGAGCTGGTTGCGCTTCTGGCACGGCTTTGAGTACCGATGAGCAGGCTTGGTCCAGCGGTCTCGGGCTAGCAAGGTTTCTTCTTCTTGTCGTAGCCGCCATCGCCTCCGCCACCCCAGCCGAGCAGCAGGTTGGGATCCGCCCTTGGCGCGGACTGGTCCGCTTGGCCGAGCAGCGCATCGAAAGGAACCGACGCGCCGCGCGCATCGCCGTCCGGCTCTGCGGCATACTTCTTCCAGCCCCCGAACTGGCCTTGGCCCGATCCCGTCCCCTCGTAGCAGTCGGGGGCCTTTCCTTCCGAGGTCGTTCCCCCCGGTCCAAAATTGCCGGTGCTGTCAGCATGCGAGTCCATCGCGCATCCAGCCAGTGCGCTCGCTGCGCTGATGGTCACAATCGTCAGCACGACTTTGAGTTGCATTTTCGTCCCACTCCCAACCGCGTCCACACAGCCGCCACTCGGCCTGCTTATGACCCATGGTTTGATCGAGGCATTTTACTGCTGCCGGACTCCGGCTCTCGCCACCTCAAATTTGAGGTGATGAACGGCGAAGGTGGATAGATCATCGCCATCCTGATCGAGCGCTCCAGCGAGCCGCTGACGTCAGGATGGACCGGTACGCGCCGTCGGCCGAAATGGCCGCGTTTCTGGCCCGGCTTGGTCAATGATGTGGCGCAAAAGGTTGCCGGTGGAAAAACTGCCGCGGCCGCGAGATTTTTTTCCGTGTTATTTCAAGCCTTTGTCTTTCTCCACGCAGCCGATTTCGGCAGTTTTATCCACAGCCCCGCTCACCAGACGGCGAGGCCAGGGCGTGGCAGCACGAGCGGCTGTGAGAAGACCTTCACTCTTTATCGAGGCTGGCGAGCACTTCGGCAAAGCCGGTGCGGCAAACGAAACCCAGTTTCTCACTTATCCGGCGGGTATCGTAGACGCGGTCGATCGACCGGAACATCGTCCAGCCTTTGCGTGCATAAAGCCGCGGATAGTCTGGAAAATAGCGCGCGACCACACGCGGCGCGTCGATGATCAATTCCCGGCAATCGTCTGCCGAGAACGGCGTCGGCGCCGAGACGATGAAGGTGTCGAAACCGATTTGCGGCGCTTTCGCCAGCGCCACGACATGCGCTTCGGCAGCATCCTCGACGGTGAGCCGGCGGAACAGGAACTCGTTGGCCTTGGTATTCTCCTCGGATTGCTCGATGGCATGCGCCATGTCGTCTTCTTCAGGAAAGAATCGCGCCGTGCGCAGCACGATGACGGGCAAGCCGAATTGCAGATGGTACAGCCGACACAGATGCTCTGCCGAAAGCTTGGTCACTCCGTAGATGTTGCGCGGCTCCGGCGACATGTCTTCCGTCAGCCACGCAGCTTTCGCGGCGCCGCCGGACAAGCCGTCGCGGATCGCCTGCGAGATCATCAGCGAGGTGGTCGAGGTAAGAACGAAGCGGCCGACTCCTTGCGCGATTGCCTCCTCCAGGAGGTTGAAGGTGCCGCGGACATTGACGTCGATGAAATCCTCCCGGTCGCGGCGCTCGATATCCGGTTTGTGCAGCGCGCCGCTATGGACGATCGCCTCGATGCCGTTGTCGGCGATCGCGCGGCGCACCGCATCGCGATCGGCAACCGAGGCAACCACCTGCGCCCCCTCCCCGGCAACCGGGTCGAGCCCTGTCACCTCATGGCCGAGGGAACATAGCCGCGGTCCGAGCGTCCGGCCGAGCCAGCCCGACGATCCGGTGAGCAGGATTCGCATGGACGTCATCCGTTTTTGAAGGCGTTCGTCTTATGCATGGATGACATCTTGCGGGAAATGCCTAAATTCCAACATCCTTGGTCAGTCTCCACAGCTCGTCATGAGCCTGCGCGCATCCATCCTCGCCTTCATCCTTGTCGTACCCACGGGTACGGCTCTCGCCGACGGCGAGTTCAACAGGCTGATTACGGCTGCGGACCGTGCCCGCATGGAGAAATATGGCGAGACGCGCAAGGAGGCGCTCGCTGAAGCCAAGGCCGGCGGCTCGGAGGAGGATCTCAAAATACTCGATTCGGTCGTGAACAAGGAGGCGCGGTCTTGGTCTGGCTTCGATATGACCGGCACCTGGCAGTGCCGCACCATCAAGGCAGGCGGGCTCCTGCCTTTGGTCGTTTATGGCTGGTTCAAATGCAAGGTGACCGACGACGGCTCGGGATGGAAGCTGGAGAAGGTTTCCGGCTCGCAGCGCACCAAGGGCTCCTTCTACGACGGCGGCGACAAGCGCCTTACGTATCTGGGCTCCTTCTTTATCGATGGCGAACCGGCGAAGCCTTATGGCAGCGGGCCGGATAGTGACCAGTTCGCCTATGTCTTCCGCACAGGGACGAAGACGTTCCGTATGGAGTTCCCCGCACCGGCATATGAGTCGAAACTCGACGTCATGGAATTTCGTCGATAGCACGCGGACCCGAAATGATCCTAATGTCATCAAGGGTTAACTCGCCTGCGGCAATATGGCCGCGACAGCAAGGGGCGGCCGGGTAGCCGGGCGTATCGTACGCGGAATGGACGCGGAAGTAGGGGGTACGGGGTCCGGCGGATTTGGCGGCGTGCCGCGCCGCCGCAGGCCGCGCAAGCTGTCTCAGGTCTTCCGCCAGATTGCCGAGACCGCGACCGGAGAGGTCTCGATCGGCACCATCAGGGACCACCTCGGCGACCGCAGCTTCGCCGCGCTGCTGGTCTTCTTCGCTGCCATCAACATGATCCCGCTGCCGCCGGGCGCCTCCGCTTTCCTCGGCCTGCCGCTGCTCATCATCTCCCTGCAGATGGTCTATGGCAGCAAGCGCGTCTGGCTGCCTGAGGTCCTCATCAGGCGTTCGATCTCGGCCGAGACGTTCCGCTCCATCACAGGTCGCGCCGTCCCGTGGCTAATCTGGATCGAGCAGATGATCCGCCCCCGCTATTGGCCGTTCCGCCGTCGCCGCGGCGATCGGGTGATTGGCCTTATCGCGCTCCTGATGGCGATTTCGATCACCCTGCCGATCCCGCTCGGCAATTGGCCGCCCGCCTTCTCGACCGCGCTGCTCGGCCTGGCGCTTTCAGAGCGTGACGGCATCCTTTTCGCGCTGGGCGGACTCGTCGGCATCGTCGCCATGGCGATCGTCGCCTTCGTTATCGGCGCAGCGGGTATCGCCACACAGGCCGCGATCCACTGGATCATGTAACAGGCGAGTTCCGAAGTCGGCTGACGCCGCCCCCTTCCCTCTTTGCGACATCACTTCGCGTCGCATTTGACTGTACCCGCGTCGTCCGGCAACAAGCGGCGCTCCAAGCGTTCCGGCAATGCTCGGATAATCAACGAGGCGCGCTGAACATGGCTGATCTCATCGTCGTCTATTGGCGCGATATCCCCGCGCAAGTCATCGTCAAAAAAGGCCGGCAGAACGCCAAGCGCGAGCTGCCGCTACGTTTTACTGAGGCGATCGACATGTGCGCCATGCGCACCGGCGCGGGTGACACCGACGCCTATCTCGCAGAGTGGCGCAAGGCCGACCCGGTCCCAGTCGGCGACGACCTCGAGGCGGAAGCCGAGAAGGCGTTCCATGACATTGACACGCGTTACCCGAAAGAGCGGCTCGTCGCTCTTGTGAAGGCAGGCGGGAAGGAAAATGGCTGAGCATCAGGCGGTTACCCAGGCCACGCTGGTGAGGAAGGCCGCGCCGAAGAGCGACTACAAGCCGGCGGACGTCTCGCCGCAACGGCGCGTGCAGCGCCGTTACACGATCCGGCTGTGGTCGGTACGGCATTCGCGCTTCCTCGAATGGTTCTATGCGCGCTTCGCCGACATGTTCCTGGCCCTCCACCCGCTCTGGAAGGGCATCGGCTATTCGCGCGTCGAAGGACCGGTGAAGTTCGTCGAGAGGCGCGTCAAGGGCATGATGTTCGACTGCCGGATGTGCGGCCAGTGCGTGCTGTCCTCCACCGGCATGTCGTGCCCGATGAACTGCCCGAAGCAACTCCGCAACGGCCCTTGTGGCGGCGTGCGCGCCAACGGCAATTGCGAAGTCGAGCCGAACATGCCCTGCGTGTGGGTGAAGGCTTGGGAAGGCTCCCGGCACATGGTCAAGGGCGACGCGATCCTCAACGTCCAGAAGCCGGTCGACCAGTCGCTGCGCGAGACTTCTGCTTGGCTGCGTGCGACCGCGTTCGCTGCTGCCGAGCGCGAAAAGGTCAAAGTTGGAGCGGAAACATGAGCGAGAGGCGCCCCCGCCAGCGCGACGAGAACCCGGCCGGCATCGACCTGCCGCTCGATGCCCTGCCTGGTCACTCCTCGCGCGGTCGGCTCGAGCGCGTGCTGCGCCGCGGCGAATTCGCCGTCACGACGGAGCTCAACCCGCCCGACAGCGCCGACCCCGAGGACGTCTACAATCGTGCCAGGATCTTCGACGGCTGGGTCGACGCCATCAACGCCGTCGATGCGTCCGGCGCCAACTGCCACATGTCGTCGGTTGGTATCTGCGCGCTGCTCACCCGCATGGGCTACGCACCGATCATGCAGATCGCCTGCCGCGACAAGAACCGCATCGCCATCCAGGGCGACGTGCTCGGCGGAGCGGCGATGGGGGTGGCCAACATGCTCTGCCTGACCGGTGACGGCGTGCAGGCCGGCGACCAGCCGGGCGCCAAGCCGGTGTTCGATCTCGATTCTATGTCGCTGCTGGAAACCATTCGCATCATGCGCGACGACGGCAAATTCTTGTCGGGCCGCAAGCTGACGACACCACCGCAGCTTTTCCTGGGAGCCGCGATCAACCCGTTCGCGCCACCTCATGATTTCCGCCCACTCCATTTCGGCAAGAAGATCGCTGCCGGCGCGCAGTTCGTGCAGAGCCAGTATTGTTTCGACGTGCCGCTGTTCCGCTCCTTCATGCAGCGCGCCCGCGACCTCGGCCATACCGAGAAGTGCTTCGTGCTGTGCGGCGTCGGGCCGCTCGCCTCCGCGCGCACGGCGCGCTGGATGCGCTCCAACGTCCCGGGCGTGCATATTCCGGATGACGTCATCAAGCGGCTGGACGGCGCACAAGATCAGAAGACAGAGGGCAAGAGGCTCTGCATCGACATCATCAACGAGGTGAAGGAGATTCCCGGCGTCTCCGGCGTTCATGTGATGGCCTATCGCCAGGAGGAATATGTCGCCGAGATTGTCGACGAATCGGGCGTGCTGAAAGGCCGCCAGCCCTGGAAGCGCGAGATGCGTCGCGACGACCAGTTGGTCGCCGACCGGCTCGACCATCTTCTGCACGACGACCTCACCGAAACCCAGGCGGACATGGTGAAGACAGCGCATTGAATGCGTCCCTCCACGCATTTCATGTATCTTCGCTTGAACGAAAACAGATAACGATATAAAGAAGTCTTTATATCTTACGGAGAACGCTATGACCCGCACGATCGTCGCCTCCGCGACCAGGGAAATCGTCATCGGCTTCGATCAGCCTTTCTGCGTGATCGGCGAGCGCATCAATCCGACCGGCCGCAAAAAGCTCGCGGCCGAGATGCAGGCGGGCAATTTTGAGACGGTCATCAAGGATGCGCTTGAGCAGGCAGCGGCCGGCGCGACCATGCTGGACGTGAACGCGGGCGTCACCGCCGTCGACCCCAACGCGACCGAGCCCGGCCTTTTGGTGCAGACTCTGGAAATCGTGCAGGGCCTCGTCGATCTGCCGCTGTCCATCGACTCTTCGGTGACGGCAGCGATCGAGGCTGGCCTGAAGGTCGCCAAGGGCCGGCCGCTGGTGAACTCCGTGACCGGCGAGGAGGAGAAGCTGGAAGCGATCCTGCCGCTGGTGAAGAAATACGACGTCCCGGTGGTCGCCATTTCCAACGACGAGACCGGCATCTCCATGGATCCCGACGTCCGCTTTGCAGTGGCCAAGAAGATCGTCGAGCGCGCCATGGATCACGGCATCAAGGCGCAGGACGTGGTGGTCGATCCGCTGGTCATGCCGATCGGCGCGCTGGGCGACGCCGGCCGCCAGGTTTTCGCGCTGCTCAGGCGCCTGCGGGAGGAGCTCAAGGTCAACACGACGTGCGGGCTGTCGAACATCTCCTTCGGCCTGCCGCACCGCCATGGCATCAACGGCGCCTTCATCCCGATGGTGATCGGCGCCGGCATGACCAGCGCCATCATGAATCCCTGCCGTCCGCAGGAGATGGAAGCCGTGCGCGGCGCCAACGTTCTGGCCGGCACCGACAAGGACTGCATGACCTGGATCAAGACCTACAAGGACTACAAGCCGGGCGAGCACGCCGCACCGCCGCCCGTTGCGGTCGTGTCGCCGACCGAAGGCGCCGCCAACAATGGCGGGCGCCGTCGCGGCGGACGTGAAGCGAGATTGGCGAGGGGGTAGCGTCAGCGATTTGAGCGTGAGCAACAGCCTTCAAACAAAGTCGTACGAGATTCGAGCCCTTGTTGAGCTGTTCCGACAGGCGCTCGTCGTCGTTGGTCCGCTTGCCGAAAAGGCGGGCGTGAACTGGCTGCAAGAGCCATCCTATGATGATTGGGATGCAGCTACTGAGGGGCTGTTTCGGAGCTTCCTGTTAAGCGCGCTTGAGAACAGTAATCATGCAAGCGCTATTGGCAAATTGCCGGGGTATGGATTTGAGCCAACCGTCGATCGGCCATCTCTCGCTGTCGAACGCTCTGGCCAAGAATTCGGCTTTGTGCAATTCGCCGGAGGGGATCGCGCGATTTCAAAAGCCATCATTTGCGACTTTGCGAACGGCGCGATGCAACTCGTTTCATGGAACGAATGCGACCTATTTCTTCGGCTCCCTGACGGAAGCCGAGTTGAAAGAATTGAAGTGGCGACATGAACTCTCCCGCCAACATTACTGACCCGCTAGTCCTGTTCATGCCCTCCGGCAAGCGCGGGCGCTTTCCGGTCGGCACGCCAGTGCTGGATGCGGCGCGCTCGCTCGGCGTTTATGTCGAGAGCGTTTGCGGCGGACGGGCCACTTGCGGGCGCTGTCAAGTGTCCGTGCAGGAAGGCAATTTCGCCAAGCACAAAATCGTCTCCTCGCTCGATCACATCTCGGCAAAAGGGCCGAAGGAAGAGCGCTACGACCGCGTGCGCGGCCTGTCTGCAGGCCGCCGCCTCTCGTGTTCGGCGACGGTGCAGGGCGATCTCGTCATCGATGTGCCCCAGGATACGGTCATTAACGCGCAGGTCGTGCGCAAGGCCGCGACCGACCGCATCATCGAGCGCAACGCAGCCGTTCAGCTCTGCTATGTCGAGGTGGATGAGCCCGACATGCACAAGCCGCTAGGCGACCTCGACCGCCTCAAGGCGGCTCTGGAGAAGGACTGGGGCTGGAAAGATATTCTTGTCGCCCCGTACCTGATCCCGCGGGTGCAAAAAATCCTGCGGACCAAGCTGCCCGACCAGCCCGAAGTGACCGAGGGCAAATGGGGCGTGACAGCGGTCGTCCACCGCGACATGGAGTCTGCGCGGCCCTTCATCGTGGCGCTCTATCCGGGCCTCAAGAACGAGGCCTACGGCATAGCCTGCGACATCGGCTCGACGACAATTGCCATGCATCTGGTCTCGCTGCTGTCGGGCCGCATCGCCGCGTCGTCCGGCACGTCGAACCCGCAGATCCGTTTCGGCGAAGACCTGATGAGCCGGGTCTCCTATGTGATGATGAACCCCGACGGTCGCGAGGCTATGACCAAGGCCGTCCGCGAGGCCGTCAACAGCTTGATCGGCAAGGTCTGCGCCAAGGGCGGCGTCGACCGCCATGACATCTTCGACTGCGTGTTCGTGGGCAACCCGATCATGCATCACCTCTTTCTCGGGATCGATCCGACCGAGCTTGGCCAGGCGCCCTTCGCCCTGGCGCTGTCCGGCGCCGTGCAGTTCTGGGCGCATGAGATCGAGATCGATGTCAGCCAGGGAGCGCGGCTCTACATGCTGCCCTGCATCGCCGGCCATGTCGGCGCGGATGCCGCTGGCGCAACCCTGTCGGAGGGCCCGTACTGGCAAGACCGCATGATGCTGCTGGTCGATGTCGGCACCAATGCCGAGATCGTGCTCGGCAACAAGGATCGTGTGGTCGCCGCCTCCTCACCGACCGGGCCGGCCTTCGAAGGCGCGGAGATTTCGTCCGGCCAGCGCGCCGCACCTGGCGCCATCGAGCGCGTCCGCATCGATCCGGTGACGCTGGAACCGAAATACCACGTCATCGGCATCGAGAAATGGTCCAACGAGGAGGGCTTCGAGGAAGCCGCCAAAGCGACCGGCGTCACCGGCATATGCGGTTCGGCAATCATCGAGGTGGTGGCCGAGATGTATCTCGCCGGCGTCATCTCGGAGGATGGCGTCGTCGATGGGTCGATCGCAGCCCGCTCGCCGCGCATCATCCGGAATGGCCGCACCTTCTCCTACCTGTTGCGCGAAAGCCAGAATGGCGGGCCGCGCATCACAGTGACCCAGAACGACGTGCGTGCGATCCAGCTCGCCAAGGCCGCGCTCTATGCGGGCGTCAAGCTGTTGATGGAAAAGCAGGGTGTCGACCACGTCGATACGATCCGCTTTGCCGGCGCCTTCGGCTCCTTCATCGATCCGAAATACGCGATGGTGCTGGGGCTGATCCCTGATTGCGACCTCGCCGAGGTCAAGGCTGTCGGCAATGCCGCCGGCACCGGCGCTCTGATGGCCTTGCTCAACCGCAATCATCGCCGCGAGATCGAGCAGCAGGTCAAGAAGATCGAAAAGATCGAGACCGCGTTGGAGCCGCATTTCCAGCAGCTTTTCGTCAATGCCATGGCGCTGCCGAACAAGGTCGATCCCTTCCCGAAGCTTGCTTCAGCCGTCACCTTGCCGCCGCGCAAGGCCGATTCCGAGGACGCGATGGCCGGCGAAGCGACGCCGCGTCGCCGCTCGCGCGAGGAACGCGCCGCCCGTCGCGGTAGAACCTGAAGGCGCCCAAATCATTTGTATGCAAATGTTTCCGGCAGGTATCTGGCCTGACCAATTTTGACCGTTTCAGTGCGATTTATCTGAAACAATCGGTCGCTATTCAACATTTCCGGCGGTTTCGGGCGGGCCGGAAGCCGTAGAAGGTATGGAGGTTGCCATGAGCTTCATGGATGATTTGAAGAAGTTCGCCATCGCCAAGTTGAAGGAGAGGCGTCATCGGCAGACCGTGACGTTCCTCGACTCGCTGCCGGAGGAATTGAAAAAGGACATCGGTTGGGCCGGGCGGCGCCGCTACGAACAGTAGCGGGGGGCGGATTGACTCCACGCAAGCACAACCCATTTCATGTCCATATAAGGGGTACTGAATTGCGGCGCGGCTGCGCCAGGGGTTCACGTGCATGCCGAGCCTGAAAAGTCACCTGATCGCCTTCATCCTCGGGCACTGGCACAGGACGGCGTTCACCAGTGCGGAAGGCCTGCACAGATGGATCGACTGGGCACGGCAGCGCGAGAACCATCGCCCGCCGCCGTGGTTGGCTGGACGGCTGGACATCTCGACACGCGAGGTCGCCGGCTTTCCGGTCTATGAAGTTCGGCCGAAGCAGGTCGAAACCCGGTTGCGACTGCTCTATCTGCATGGCGGAGCCTTCATATTCCAGATCAGCCGCTACCACTGGAGCCTGATCGCCGAGCTTTCCAAGCGACTTGGCGCGGCGATTACGGTTCCTGTCTATCCGCTTGCGCCCGAATACGATTTCCACGCCATCTTCGGCATGACGATGAAGGTCTATCGTGGCCTGCTCAACGAGGTGCCGGCCTCGGACATCGCCTTCGTCGGCGATTCGGCCGGCGGCAACATGGCCGTCGTGATGACCATGATGGCGAGAGAAGAGGGGCTGCCCTCTCCGGCCGCGCATGTGTTGATCTCGCCCGGCCTCGACATGTCGCTCGCCAATCCGGATATTCACGAGTTCGCCAAGTTTGACCCATGGCTCGCCATCCCAGGCGGCCTGGAGGCGATCCGTCTCTATGCACCCGGCTTCGACCGTTCGGACTGGCGCGTCAGCCCTGTCTACGGCGACCTTTCGGTCCTGCCGCGAACGCTGCTGCTTACGAGTACCCGCGATATCCTGCATCCGGATTGCCTGATTTTCGCGCAAAAGGCACGCGAAGCCGGCGTCGACCTCGAGTTGTTCGTCGAACCCGGCATGATCCATGTATGGCCGCTCATCGACATTCCTGAAGCGCGCCGGGCGCGAGACCAGGTCGTGCGGTTCATCGGAGAGATGGAGGGACGTGATCTGCTTGCCAAGCCGCCGGTTGGAGATAGCACGGCGATGCCCGTGATCGCGGCTTTTCGCAATGGATCGCGATTCCTGCTGGCGTCGCTGCCCTGGCCGGGTTG
>Ga0081539_10004662_pt1 | contig 14914 bp, 15 predicted proteins | sample TabmetS4T2R2_FD_71023 | JGI IMG/M metagenome (GOLD analysis project Ga0081539, IMG submission 71023) | Tabebuia heterophylla rhizosphere microbial communities from the University of Puerto Rico - S4T2R2 | ecosystem: Host-associated > Plants > Roots > Rhizosphere ...
TCCGTTCGAGCATCCGGCCCGCCCGGCCCAAGTGGTAGAACATGTCGAGGTACTCCAGCAGCGCGGCCTCCGGCTCGATGGCCAGCGCCCGCACCTCACCTCCATTCGGCGCGACCGCCACGTGCCGTTCGCCGTACTGCAGTGGCGGGACGTCGAACAGCTGCGCGATGCCCTGCCTACCCTCGACCTCCACCAGCAATGTCCGGTGTCCGCCCGAGGCCAGGCCGAGTGCCAGCGCCGCCGCTACCGTCGTCTTTCCAGTCCCGCCCTTGCCGGTGATCACATGCAGCCGGACTCCCGGCCAGTCGCGGGCGTGAGCGGGTCCGGGCACCGGATCAGCCTAATGAGCGGCCTCCCCCCATGCAGGCCGACCCCGCCCCGCACCGGCACGACTAGGGTGTGCCTTCATGGCGAAGTGGGAGTACGCGACCGTGCCGCTGATCGTGCACGCGACGAAGCAGATCCTCGACCAGTGGGGCGAGGACGGGTGGGAACTGGTGCAGGTCGTGCCCGGCCCGGACGGTCAGGGCCTGGTGGCCTACCTGAAGCGGCCACTCGGATGACGGCGCCGATCAGCGAGGGCAGGGTGAGCGCGCGGCTCGCCGAGCTCGGGTTGACCCTGCCGCCGGTGGTGGCGCCCGTGGCGGCCTACATTCCCGCCGTTCAGCACGGGGATCTGGTGTGGACGGCCGGACAGGTTCCCATGGTGGACGGAGCGCTCCAGTTGACCGGCAAGGTGGGTAATGGCCCCGGGCTGGTCGACCCCGACCAGGCTCACCAGCTGGCCCGGATCTGCGCGCTGAACGCGCTGGCCGCCGTCCAGTCCGTCGTCGACCTGGACCGGGTGGTCCGGGTCGTCAAGGTCGTCGGCTACGTGGCGAGCGACCCCTCCTTCACCGGCCAGCCCGGTGTGGTCAACGGCGCCAGCGCCCTGCTGGGTGAGGTGTTCGGCCCGCCCGGCGCGCACGCCCGCAGCGCCGTCGGGGTGGCGGTCCTTCCCCTCGATGCGCCGGTCGAGGTGGAGCTGGTCGTGGCCGTCACCTGATCGCCGCCCCCCGCACGCTCGATCGTCGCCGGGATCGCCGGGTCGGCGGCGTCAGGTGCCGATTCGCCGCTCCAGGGCCTCACCGGTCACCCCGCTGGCCAGCCGCACCAGCGGCCGGCGCGCCGTCCCGTTCTCGCTGATCTCGCCCAGCTCCGCGCTCACCTCGGCGAGGACCTCGTCGGCCAGTCGCAGCGCCGCCTGAGCCGACCGAAGCGCGATGACCAGCGCTGTACGCGGGGAGACACCGCACAGGACCAGCTCAGTCAGCGAGGCGGACACCTGGGCGCTGGCGTACAGCTTCCGGCCGGTGCGCACCAGAATGCCGTGTGCCACGAGTTCGTCCGTCTCCGAGGCAGCGGAGGAGCGGGCGAGCAGTTGCTCGTCCAGCGGCTCCCGCCTGCTCTGAGCGGTTCCGGCCGCCCAGTGCCACAACGGGCCGCTGCGATCCAGCTCATCGCCGCGTCGCAACGCCTCGGCGATCTGGGCCAGGGAGACGCCGGCGTCGCGCAGCGCTCTGACGTCCCGGAGGCGGCGCAGGTGGTGCGGGCCATATCGGGCCGATCGCCCATGACGGTCCGGCGGCTGGAGCAAGCTGCGCGTGCCGTAGGCGCGGACATTCCGGGCTGTCATGCCGGCTGCGGCCGCAAGCTCCTGGAGGGTGTAGGTGGTCGGTTCCCCCATCGTCATCCCCGTGTTAGCGACCGCGGCGCCGGCTCGCATCTCGTGGCGCCACTGACTCCCCGTTGTTTGCGCAGTGACGTGCTGTGGTCACCGTACTGCCTCTGCGCCGAACAGTCTTCACTCTTCGTTCACGGATATCCGTGATGTGTGGGCCGTCCACCGCTCCCGATACGCCGAGTCACCTGCCGTCGGGAGTGATTTCGTGGATCACCCCTAGCATCTGACTGTGACGGAGAAGCCGCCCAGCGCAACAGCGGACCCCGAGCGGTCCTGGACCGGCGGGCCCGTCGGGTCTGCGGCGGAGTGCCTGCTCGCACCGAATCCCGGCCCGATGACCCTGGACGGCACCAACACCTGGATCCTGGGGTACCCCCACGCGGCGAGGGTCGTCGTCGTCGACCCGGGACCGGACGACGAGAGCCATCTGCGGGCGGTCCTGGACGGCGTACGCCGTCGCGGTGCGCGGGTGGCCGAGATCCTCCTGACCCACGGCCATCCCGACCACAGCGCCGGGGCGGGGCGGTTCGCGGAGCTGGCCGGCGCACGGGTGCGAGCCCTCGATCCGGCTCACCGGCTGGGCGACGAGGGCCTGGCCGGGGGCGACGTCGTGGCGGTGGAGGGACTGCGGATCGAGGTGGTGGCCACCCCGGGACACTCGGCGGACTCACTGTCGTTCCTGATGCCCGACGAGGGCGCCGTACTGACCGGTGACACCGTTCTCGGGAGGGGGACGACGGTCGTCGCGCATCCGGACGGCCGTCTCGGGGAGTACCTGTCCTCGTTGACCCGGCTACGTGACCTGGCCGCCGACCGTGGGCTGCGCCGAGTCCTGCCCGGCCACGGCCCTGTCCTGGACGACCCGCTGGGCGTCGTCGAGTACTACCTCAGGCACCGGGAGGAGCGCCTGGACCAGGTCCGGGCGGCGCTTGCCGACGGCGCTCATACCGCCCGCGACGTCGTCGAGCGGGTCTACGTCGACGTCGATCAAGCGTTGTGGCCCGCGGCCGAACTCAGCGTGCGCGCTCAGCTGGAGTACTTGGGGATTCCTGAGCACTGAGCCGTTCCCGGCACGGTGTCGTTCGTCGCCTCGGGTGGGTGTCCTCGTGATCAAGCAAATCCGGCGGGCATCAAGTGCGACGTCACCTCGTGGGGCAGCGCCGGATTGGCTTGATCACGAGTTCGGCTCCGCCGCTTGATCACGAGCTCGGCAGCCGCGGCTGCCGCTTGATCACGAGCTCGGCTGCGCCGCCCCGCGCTAGCGGGCCCTGCGGCGCAGCCGCTCTACGTCGATGAGCACCACGGCGCGCGCCTCCAGGCGCAGCCACCCGCGGGACGCGAAGTCCGCCAGCGCCTTGTTGACGGTCTCCCGGGAGGCACCTACCAGCTGTGCCAGCTCCTCCTGCGTGAGGTCGTGCGCGACCCGCAGCCCATCCTCCGTGGGTCGGCCGAAGCGCTCCGACAGATCCAGGAGGGCCTTGGCCACCCGCCCCGGTACGTCGGAGAACACCAGGTCGGCGAGGTTCTCGTTGGTCCGGCGCAGCCGGCGGGCCAGCGCCCGCAGCAACTGGCGGGCGACGTCCGGACGGCCCGTCAGCCAGGTGACCAGATCTTCGTTGGACAACCCGATCATGGCGGTGTCGGCGACAGCGGTGGCGGTCGCGTTGCGCGGACCCGGGTCGAAGAGCGACAGCTCTCCGAACATCTCGCCGGGACCGAGGATGGCGAGCAGGTTCTCCCGGCCGTCCCCGGAGGCGCGGCCGAGCTTCATCTTGCCGTCGATGATCACGTAGAGGCGATCACCGGGGTCGCCCTCGTGGAAGAGCACCTGGCCCCGTGCAACCTCGACGCGGGTCATCGTGGCGCGCAATGCGTTGGCGGCCTCGTCGTCCAACGCGGCGAACAGGGGTGCCTGTCGCACGACGTCGTCGTCCACCGGATCCTCCTCAGATCGCCGACGTCTCAACGACGACGGCCCAGTGTGAATCGTGCCTCACTGCGGGCAGTCTGCCGCACGTAGGCAGATCTTGGACACCCAGGTGGCCCAGCAGAATCGCCGTGTCCTGGCGTTTCTGCCCGGTGCGGACCGATCGAGATTCGATCGCGGTCCGGCTCAGGCCGGCTGGCTGCCGGCGGCAAGGCGAACGGCCAGTGCCCGCTCGGCCTGATCGGTCACGTCGCGCAGCTCGCTGCTGTACGTGTCCAGCTCGGCGAGCGCCTGGCGAAGCAGAGGAAGCAGCGCCGTCTCGAACAGCCGTTCCTCACGTCGCGCGATTCCCAGCAGCTCCCGCAGCCCCCCCGGCGGCAGCAGCAGCGGTTCCCGACCCCCCGCCGGTCCGGCGGCTGCCGGCTCGTCGAGATCGGTCACAGCGGCGACGGCGAGGTCCAGTCGGGCTGAGATCAGTCGCCGCCAATGGTCGACGTCGCGCAGCCGGCAGACGAGATCGTGATGCCAGTGGCAGAGCTCCTCCAGCGGGAGATCCTCGAACGACTCGGCGGCGGCGCGATCGGTCAGACGAGAAGTCACGTCGTCTCCCCTCGCGTCGGCCACCGACGTCTGCACGCTGGAATCACCCGGGCGTGCAGAGGGCATCGTCGGTCGCGAAATGGCTCTTGAGCAGCGAAGACGGCTGCTCACCCGCCCGGCGGAGCAACATCACCCGGCTGCCGTGGCGATCACCTGGCCCTGCTGGATCACACCCTCGCAGCCGGGACGCGTACCCTGTGCCGGTGGCTGCTCGGGTGGGCCGGTCGACCGCTGGGACGACGGCGACGGGGACTGACGCCGCGTCGGTGCGCAAGCCGACGGTGGAGTCCGAACTGGCCCGAACCCGGCGAGCCCGGCGGATCAACCGGACTCTGGCCGAGCGCTTCCCGGACGCCCGGTGTGAGCTGAACTTCTCCAACCCGCTGGAACTGCTCGTCGCGACGGTGCTGTCCGCCCAGACCACTGATGTACGGGTCAACCAGGTGACACCGGCGCTCTTCGCCCGGTACCCGGCCGCTGCCGACTACGCCGCGGCGGACCGTGCCGAGATGGAACGGCTGATCCAGCCCACCGGCTTTTTCCGGGCCAAGACGGACACGCTGATCAAACTCGGGGACAAGCTCGCCCGCGATTTCGACGGCACGGTGCCCAAGAGGATGCAGCACCTGGTCACCTTGCCGGGCGTTGGCCGCAAGACGGCGAACGTCGTCCTCGGAAACGCGTTCGGCATTCCCGGAATCACGGTGGACACTCACGTCGGGCGCCTGTCCCGCCGAATGGCGTTCACCGCATCCGAGGATCCGGTGGTGGTGGAGCAGGACCTGGCGGCGATCTTCCCGCGCAAGGAGTGGACCATGCTGTCGCACCGGCTGATCTTCCATGGCCGGCGCATCTGCCATTCCCGCAAGCCCGCGTGCGGTGCCTGCCCGGTGGCGTCGCTGTGCCCGTCGTACGGAATCGGTGAGACAGCCCCGGACAAGGCGGCAAAGCTCGTCAAGGAGCCCGCGCCCGGCGAGGACACGGCCGCCAATCTGGCCGCGCTCGGCGGTCCTGGGTGACCGTGGAGACGCAACCGGCGCCGTCGCATTCGGTGCCTCCGGAGTGGTTCAGCCGTCTGGCCGGTCGATATCCGGCGCTGCAGTCGGCCGTCCTGCTGCGCCAGCTGACCCCCCCGCCCGGCGCCAGTCCGCGTCACTCCGCCGTGCTCGTGCTGCTCGGCGAGGGCCCGGACGGGCCGGACGTCCTGCTCACGCAGCGAGCCACCACACTGCGGTCGCACGCCGGGCAGGTGGCCTTTCCCGGTGGGCGGCTGGATGACGACGACGACGGCCCCGTAGCGGCGGCGCTCCGCGAAGCCCAGGAGGAGACCGGTGTCGATCCCGACGGGATCGACACCGTCACGCCGTCCGTTCAGCTGTACGTGCCACCCACGGATCACCTCGTCACCCCGGTTCTCGGCTGGTGGCGCCGCCCGTCGCCGGTTGGCCCGGTCGACCCGGGCGAGGTCAGCCGCGTCGAGCGGGTGCCGGTCGCCGAGCTGACCGATCCGGCCAACAGGTTCCGGGTCGCGCATCCGAGTGGCTTTCTCGGGCCCGGTTTCGCCGTTCGGGATCTCTTCGTCTGGGGATTCACCGCGGCCGTCCTGAACGGCGTCCTGGTGCTCGGCGGCTGGGATCGCCCCTGGGACGACAACCGCATCGTGCCCCTTCCCGACGCGCTCACGGGTTCGACCCCCGACCCACCGGGGCAGGCGCAACGTGCTTGATCTGATTCTGCTGGCGCTCCTGATCGGGTACGCGATCTCCGGCTACCGCCAGGGACTCGTGGTGGGCGTGCTCTCACTCGGTGGGTTTCTCGGGGGCGCCGTCCTGGCCATGTGGGTCGGGCCGACACTCGCGAGTGGTCTTGAGCCCGGTGTCCAGCGCTCGATCATCGTCCTTCTCGGGGTGATCCTCACCGCCTGGCTCGGTCAGTTCATCGGCGCGATGATCGGCAGCAGGCTGCGCGATGAGGTCCCGCACGGACCGCTGGCCTGGGCCGATCAGGTGGCCGGCGCGATCGCGGGCGTCGTTTCGGTGGCCCTGGTGGTGTGGTTCGTCGCCGGTGCTGTGCGCGGCGGGCCCTCCCCGGCGCTGTCCCGCGCGGTCGCCGGGTCGCGGGTGATCAGCACGATCGACCGCGCCATACCGGATGGCGCGGTCGTGCTCGCCGACCGGTTCCGCGACATCGTCGGCGGGACGACGTTCCCCCGGGTCTTCGCCGGGGTGGGGCCCGAGCAGATCTCCCCGATCGGTGCGCCCGATCCGGCGGTCGCCTCGTCCGCGGCGGTCACCCGTGCGGCGGGCAGCATCGTCAAGATCACTGGCGACGCCTTGGCGTGCTCGCGCGGGCAGGAAGGCAGCGGGGTGGTCGTCGCCGCGCACAAGGTCATGACGAACGCCCACGTCGTGGCCGGGGTTCGCAAGCCGCGGGTGCAAGTGGGGGGGACCGGGACGAAGTACTCCGCGCGAGTCGTGGTCTTCGACCCGCGGCGGGACCTGGCTGTTCTCGACGTCCCCGACATGGACGCGCGCCCGTTGACCTTGACCGAGAACCTCGGCCGCGGTGACAGCGCCGTCGTGGCGGGCTTCCCGCAGAACGGCCCGTTCCGGGCGAACGCCGCGCGGGTGCGGTCCATCGTCCAGGCCAGCGGTGAAGACATCTACGGCAAGCCCGGCGCCTTGCGCGAGGTGTACTCGCTGTTCGCCATCGTGCAGCCGGGCAACTCAGGAGGGCCGGTGCTGTCGGCCACCGGCGAACTGGTGGGCATCGTCTTCGCCAAGTCCCTGGACGACGACAACACCGGCTACGCGCTGACGGCGGACGAGGTGCGGCCCGTGCTGGAGGCCGGTGCGGTGGCGAGCGAACGCGTCAGCACCGGAGGGTGCGCCGTCGGTTAGGGCTCGGTTAGGGCTGGTCGCCTCATTGAGCGGGCAGTTTTGCCCCGACACGCCCGGCGTGTCTGTGCCAAACTGCCCGCTCAACGATGAAGCGCCGATTCGGCCAGCGGCCGGGCTACCCCAGTGAGGCGAGCCATTCCAGGAGTAGCGCGGTCACCCGCTGCGGGGCCTCCTCGGGCAGGAAGTGCCCGGCGCCGCTGATCAGCTCGTACCTCAGCTGATCACCGGCCCAGCGGTGCGAGCTCAGCGCCGTCGTGGGGAGCACGTAAGGATCCAGTTCACCGTGCAGCTGCAGGACGGGAACCGTCAGCGGTTCCCGGACGGCCGCGACGAACCGCCGGCCGTCGGCGCGCGGCAGTGAACGGACCGCCCAGCGGTAGTACTCCAGGCTGCAGTGCGCCACGAACGGCAACCGCATCGCCCGGCGGTAGCGGCGCAGCGCCTCCGGTCCGGGGAACGCGCCGTTGCGGGCGTCGCCGGAATGATCGGCCGACCAGCCGTACAGCACGTCGCGGACGCCGTCGCCGCTGCTCAGCCGCCGCTCCGGCAGCATCGGCAGCTGAAAGCGGAACACGTCGGCCAGTGCCTCGCGCTGCCCCCGTCGGCCCATCGCGGTTCGCATGGCCAGGGGGTGGGCCATGGACGCCACGGCCACAGCCCGGGTGATCCGCGGCGCGATCGACGGAAGCGACCAGGCCAGCCAGCCGCCCCAGTCGTGTCCGACGACGACCGCGTCGCCGGCGCCCAGCGTGCGGATGACGCCGGCGACGTCGGCCGCCAGGGTGAGCGTGTCGTAGCCGCGCGGTGGCTTGTCCGACGCCCCGTAACCGCGCAGATCCATGGCCACGGCGCGGTATCCGGCGTCGGCCAGGGCCGGCAACTGATGCCGCCAGGACCACCAGAACTGCGGGAATCCGTGGAGCAGGAGGACGAGCGGCCCGTCACCGGTCTCCGCCACGTGGAATCGGGCGCCGTTGGCTGCTACGAAACGGTGCTCCCACGGGCCGTCCACCAGCACCTCGGCCGCGTCGACCGGCGACTCGACGACAGGCTCGACAGCGGTCTCGGCGACGGTCTCGGCGACGGGCACGACGGGCGGCTGAACGGGGGCGGGGGCGGGCGGGACCCGATCGGCCGGGTCGTCGGCAGCCCCCTCGGCCGAAAGCGCGGTCACGAGGTGGTGGAACCGCCGTTGCGCGCGTTACGGACGGCGGCCAGCGTCTGCTGCGTCGACCTGATCGTGCGCTCCGGTGGCTTGATGCGTTTGAGTTGTGAGCGGGCCACGAGGGCGAGCAGCGCGGCCAGCAGGAGCAGCGCGCCGGATTCGGCAAGGAAGGCGAGCCACGGGTCGAGGCCGAGGGCAACGAGACCGTAGCCGAACGAGATCACGAGTGTGATGAGCGCGAGGAGGCAGATGAAGGCGGCGGCGCCGAGCGCGCCGCCCGCCGTGGCGCCGCGCCGCACGTCGTCGCGGATCTCCGCCTTGGCCAGTGCGACCTCGTACCGCACCAGCTCCGACAAGTCCCGGCTGGCGTCGGACACGAGCTGTCCGAGCGTCCGCTCCTCGGCCATGACGCGCCTCCCGTCGACCCGCCGTCCGCCGTGGGTCGTGATCGTCGCCACGTGGTAGCGCGAGCCTACGGCTTGGTGGGACGAATCGCTCGAGCGGTATCGCCGTCCGCGTGCGAGGGTCGGGAAAGCTCCACGGGATCTTCACGATCGGCCGGCGCGGGCACGCCTCACCTGCGGATACCGTCGTGGGGATGACACGCGCGCGGCGCCGGATCCTGGTGGTTGAGGACGACCGGGTCATTGCGGACGCCGTCGCACGCCGCCTTGTCAGCGAGGGGTATCACGTGGACGCCGTCCACGACGGTCCGGCGGCCGTGACGGCGGCGGCCGCCGTGCGCTACGACGCCGTCGTCCTGGACCTCCTGCTGCCCGGGATGGACGGCCTGGAGGTGTGCCGCCGGGTCCAGGCGGGCCGCCCGGTACCCGTGCTCATGCTGACCGCGCGCGCCGAGGAGACCGACCGCATCGTCGGGCTCGGCGTGGGCGCCGATGACTACCTGACCAAGCCGTTCAGCCCGCGAGAGCTGGTGGCACGGGTCCGCGCCCTGATCCGGCGGGTGGATCGCGCGGCCGAGCTCCTCGGCGAGCGCCTGGCCGAGGAGGCGGCCGGGGCCCGCATCGACATCGGCGGGCTGCGGATCGACCTGGCGGCTCGGCAGGTGTTGCTAGACGGTGTTCCGGTCCACCTGACGCGCACCGAGTTCGACCTGCTGCATGCCTTGGCCCGGCGCCCTGGACAGGTGGTGGGCCGGGAGCGTCTGCTGGCCGAGGTGTGGGACTGGCCCGACAACGCGGCCGGTGCCGGCGCGTCCCGGACGGCGGACAGCCACATCAAGGCGGTACGCCGCAAGATCGGGGCAGACTGGATCCGCACGGTGCACGGCGTCGGGTACGCGTTGGAGCCGCGCCAATGACGCACGACGGCGGCATGCTGGCCGCGCTCGATCGCTGGCGGGACGACCTGCGGCCGCTGGATCCGGTCCGGTCGATCAAGGCGAAGCTGGGCCTGCTCGTTGCCGTGAGCGTCGCCGCCACGGCGGTGCTGACGTGGTACGGGTTGCTGATCCTCGGGTGGCATCCGCGATACACGCTGCCGGTCGCGATCGTCGTGACGCTCGCGCTGACCCAGCTGCTGGCGCACGGGATGACGGCACCGCTGCGTCAGATGACGGCGGCCGCCCAGGCCATGGCGGTCGGGCGTACCCCGGCGCCGGTCCGCGCCACGAGCCGCGACGAGGTCGGTGAGCTGGCGCGGGCGTTCACCGCCATGGCCGGCGAACTGGCCGTGGCGCAGCAGCAGCGGCGGGAGCTGCTGGCGAACGTTGGCCACGAGCTGCGTACACCCGTCGCGGCACTGCGGGCGCAGCTGGAGAACCTGGCCGATGGCGTCCGCCCCGCCGACAGCCGTGCGCTGGAGGAGGTACTGGATCAGGTGCAGCGGCTCGGGACGCTGCTGTCGGACCTGCTCGACCTGGCCCGCGCGGATTCCGGGGCAGTCCCGCTGCACCGGCGAAGCGTGCGGGTCGGCGACATCGTCACGGATGTGGTGCAGGAGGTCGCCGCTGTGTTCCCGGCCCGCCGGATGCAGGTGCAGGTCGACCCCGCTCTCGAGGCATACGTCGATCCGCAGCGGCTGCGACAGTTGCTGGTCAACCTGGTGCACAATGCGGCCCGGCATGCGCCCGAGGGCGGGCTGGTTGCCGTCCAGGCGGATTTGGACGCCACCGGTGGGCTGGTGCTGGAGGTGACCGACGACGGGCCGGGCATCCCACCGTCGCGCTGGGAATCGGTCTTCGAACGGTTCCATCGGGGGAGCACGGGCGAGCTGCCGGTGCTGGATTTCGCCGCGGCGAGGACGGCGACCGGCGATCCGCCGGCGGACGGCGGGACGGGGCTCGGGCTGGCCATCGCGCGCTGGGTGGTGGTGCTGCACGGTGGCCGGATCGCCGTCGTTCCGCCGGACGGCACAGGATGCCGAATCAGGGCCGAGCTCCCAGCGCATTAGCGATGTGGGCTCGGCCCATCGCGCCAGGGATCCGCCTGCCCTGCGGCTCTTCACCGGATCTCCAGATCGTCCGCGCACCATCTCCGCATGCGGTTCGTACCGTGCCGATCATGGGTGATCCCAGACCTCTCCCGGCTCCTGCGCCTCCTGCCACGCCGCTGCCCGTCAGCCCCGCCGACCTGTGGCGCCCGTGGTGGCCCGCACCGGTCGATCCGCCGCCACGGTGGCTGGCCGGGGCCGTCGTAGGCGTGGGGCTTCTGGCCGCGCTGTCGTTGGCGGACGCCGCCCGGCCCGGCGTCGCGGTACCGTTCTGCGCCGTCGCGGGTGCGGTTCCGATCGTGGTCCTGGCGCTGCGCTGCCGTGCGATCCGGCCCGCGCCGAGCCGGTTGCTGCTCGGTGCGTTGGCCCTGGCGCTCTGCGGTGTGTCGGCCGTGCGGACGGCGGACTGGCTGAACGTCCTGTGCGCGATGGCGGCCTTTGGTCTGGCGGCCTTGGCGGTGCTGGGCGGCCGGCATTGGTATGCCGCCGTGGCGTCGGTTCCGTTGCTCGGGTTGGCCGGCGTCCGGTCGCCCGCCTGGTTCTGGCGCTCGGCCGGGCGGCTGCCCGCACCGAGGCTGCTGACCTCGTGGGCGACCGGGCTTCTGGTGGGGGTCGTCACCGCTGCCGCAGTCGCCGGCCTGCTGTCGTCCTCGGACGCGGCGTTCGGTCGATTGCTCGACGTCGTGACGCCGCAGATCGACCTCGCAATGGTGCCGCTCCGGGTGGCGTGGTTCCTGGCGGCCGGCGGCACGGTGGGAGCAGCCGCGTTCGCGGTCTCGAGCCGACTGCGCTGGGGCGCTGTGCCGCCACCGGCGCGCGCCGTCCCGGCCTCGGAGTGGTTGGTGCCGCTGGTGCTGGTCGGTACTGTCATCGCGGCGTACCTCGTGGTCCAGGTGACGCTGCTGTTCGGCGGCTCGGAGGTGGTGCTGCGCGGGAGCGGTGTGACGCCCGCCGAGCGGGCCAGGCACGGATTCGGCGAGCTGTCGGTGGTGACTGTGATCGTCCTCGGCCTGCTCACCGCGGCGGGTCGACGGGCCGCCGGCGGGCCGCCGCGGCACCGCCTCCTGCTCGGCAGCTGCGGCGGTGCGCTCGCCGGGATGGCGATGGCGCTCGTGGTGTCCGCACTGCGCCGGCTGTGGTTGTACGAGCAGGCGTTCGGGTGGAGTGTGACCAGAATCGTCGCGGGGACCATCGAGCTGTGGACCGGGCTCGTGCTGGTGGGGACCTGCGCCGCCTGGCTGCTGCGGCGGACCGACGTTCTGCCGCGTGCGGTTCCGGCATCGGCTGGTGCGGTGCTGCTGGTGCTGTCCCTCGCCGGGCCAGACGGGCTGGCCGCGGCGGGCAACGTCGCGCGTTATGAGAGCACCGGCCGGATCGACGTCTATTACCTCAGCCTGCTCTCGGCAGACGCGGTGCCGGCTTTGCAGCGGCTGCCCGAGCCCTTGCGGTCGTGCGCGCTGTGGGGTGAGCGCCCGGAGCCGTTCGCGTGGTACCACGCGAACCTCGGTCAGGCGCGCGCCAACGCCTCGCTGCGAGAACGGCCGCCCGGCTTCTGCCCCGAGCCGCCGGTCGACCCCTACGACTGAGGCGCCGGCGGGCCGATCAGGGTGGCCGGGTCGAGGCTCACCGGGAACGGCCACGGAATCTCCGCGGTCTCACCGGCCCGAAGGAGGGCTTCCTCGCGGTAGACGTCGCCGTCGAGGCGATGGACGACCACCTCGGGCCCGCCCTCGGCGTCCAACTCCACGCGCCAGAACGTCGGGATGCCGGCCTCGGCGTAGCAGGCAGGCTTGAGCAGCCGATCCTGCCTGCGGCTGGTCGGAGAGACGATCTCCACGACCGCTACGACGTCGGTGGCTTTCAACTCCCGCGGCGCCACGTCAGCCGTGGTGACCACGACGTCCGGGATGAACAGCCCGGCGGGGAGGACGACACCCATCGCCTCCACGACATCGGTCCGAACGGGTGCGACGGCGGCCAGCAGAGTCCTCAGCCTGCCGGCAGCGCGCTGATGCTCCAGGCCGGGTGCGGGGCTCACGAGCAGCGCGCCGTCGACCAGTTCGTGCCGCTGGCCGTCGCCGAGGTCGGGCAACGCAAAGACGTCGTCGACCGTCCAGGGCCCCTGGTGCTCCACAAGAACACTCATACTCCCTCCCTTCGCGGGCGGCCAGTGTGACACCGATCAAGAACGGCCGCAGACGCCCTGTGGATAGCGCGACAGACATCCACAGGCGGGGTGGCGGGCGCGAAGAACAAAGATCGAGTGTGCACTTTGAGCGCGCCACGCCGGCGATTCGTCGTCGAAGTGCACACTCGATCTTGCTAGCGGGCCGGCGACCGGAGGCGCCGGCCCCGCGGCCCAGGGTCAGTCCTCCGAGGATGCGCTCGGAGCGGCCAGCCCCTTCTTGATCAGGTCCATTACCGTGGAGTCGGCCAGGGTGGTCACGTCGCCCACTGCCCGGTTTTCGGCGACGTCGCGCAGCAGCCGCCGCATGATCTTGCCGGACCGGGTCTTGGGCAGTTCCGGAACGACCATGATCTGCCGCGGCTTGGCGATCGGGCCGATCTCCTTGGCGACGTGGTTGCGCAGCTCAGCGACGATGTCGGGCCCCTCCTCCGCAGCACCACGAAGGATGACGAACGCGCAGACCGCCTGCCCCGTCGTCTCGTCGGTGGCCCCGACAACGGCGGCCTCGGCGACCTTCGGGTGCGACACGAGCGCGGACTCGATCTCCGTCGTAGACAGCCGGTGACCCGAGATGTTCATGACGTCGTCCACCCGGCCGAGCAGCCAGATGTCGCCGTCCTCGTCCTTCTTCGCGCCGTCGCCGGCAAAGTACTTGTCGGCGAACCGCGACCAGTAGGTCTCCTGGTACCGCTCCGGGTCGCCCCAGATGCCGCGCAGCATCGAGGGCCACGGCTCGGTGAGCACGAGGTACCCACCGCCGCCGTTCGGCACCGGCCGGGCCTCGTCGTCCACGACGTCGGCCGCGATACCGGGCAGCGGCGTCTGCGCTGATCCCGGCTTGGCGGCCGTGACGCCGGGCAGCGGGCTGATCATGATCGCCCCGGTCTCGGTCTGCCACCACGTGTCGACGACGGGCGTGCGGTCCCCGCCGATCACCCGCCGGTACCAGACCCACGCCTCCGGGTTGATTGGTTCGCCGACCGACCCCAGCAGTCGCAGCGAGGACAGGTCGAACCCGGCCGGGATGTCCTCGCCCCACTTCATGAACGTGCGGATCGCCGTCGGTGCGGTGTACAGCTGCGTGACGCCGTACTTCTGCACCAGCTCCCACCAGCGCCCGCGGTGCGGGGTGTCCGGCGTCCCCTCGTACAGCACCTGCGTCGCGCCGTTCGCCATCGGCCCGTACACGATGTAGCTGTGCCCGGTGACCCAGCCGATGTCCGCGGTGCACCAGTAGACGTCGCGCTCGGGCCGGATATCGAAGACGTTGCGGTGCGTGAAGGACGTCTGCGTCAGGAAGCCGCCGGAGGTGTGCAGGATGCCCTTCGGCTTCCCGGTGGTCCCTGAGGTGTAGAGGATGAACAGCGGGTGCTCGGAGTCCACCGCCACCGGCGTGTGCTCCTCGGACGCCGTGTCGACGACGTCGTGCCACCAGACGTCGCGATCGGAGTCCCAGGCCACGTCCTGCCCGGTACGCCGTACCACTATCACCGAGCTGACGCTCGGGGTCTGCTTCACGGCTTCGTCGACCGCGGGTTTCAGGGCGCTGGGCGCGCCGCGCCGGTATCCGCCGTCCGCAGTGATGACGACCTTGGCCTCGGCGTCGTCGATCCGGCTGCGCAGCGCTTCGGAGGAGAAGCCGCCGAACACCACAGAATGTGGCGCGCCGATCCGGGCGCACGCCAGCATGGAAACGATTGCCTCGGGGACCATCGGGAGGTAGATCGCCACCCGGTCCCCGGTCTGCACGCCCAGCGAGGTCAGTGCGTTCGCCGCGCGCGAGACCTCACGCTTCAGGTCCGCGTAGGTCAACGTCCGGGTGTCGCCCGGCTCGCCCTCGAAGTGCAGCGCGACGCGATCGCCGTTGCCGGCCTCGACGTGCCGGTCCACGCAGTTGTAGGCGACGTTGAGCCGGCCACCGATGAACCACTTGGCGAACGGCGCGTCACTCCAGTCCAGC
>Ga0081539_10004663_pt1 | contig 14900 bp, 14 predicted proteins | sample TabmetS4T2R2_FD_71023 | JGI IMG/M metagenome (GOLD analysis project Ga0081539, IMG submission 71023) | Tabebuia heterophylla rhizosphere microbial communities from the University of Puerto Rico - S4T2R2 | ecosystem: Host-associated > Plants > Roots > Rhizosphere ...
GGCCACGCCTTGGAAGACGGCGCGCTGCCCCATCAACATGCCCAGCTCGCCGACGAAGTCACCAGCCTCGATCACGAAGACCACCCGGTCGTCCCGGCGGTCGACGAGAAGCACGCCGCCGGTCAGGACGAGGTGCAAGTCGTAGGGATCACCGGCGTCCCACAGCACCTCGCCGGGCTCGGGGTGCAGCACCTGACCGGCGGACCGCAAGAGGTCCAGAGCGTGCTGGCTCAACGCCGGCCAGGCCAGCTCGTCGACCTCGTCCAGCCGACGGGACGAGTAGTGGGTCAGCTCGTCCGGCACGGGGATGATGCTCATGCGTCTCCTTCACCTGGCCGCGTGCAGAGCCGGACCCGTCGTCGTCAGGGATGCGGCTTCCTCTTCCTCAGACGCTCGTGGCAGCACCCCCAAGAGCCGCCAGGCCGGACGGCGCTTCGACGTGGGGAACGCGCCGCATCACGAGGGGTCACCGCCCGCTTCGATGACGACGTCCGACTCGGCCACGTCATGGCCGGTGGCGCACCGCACGACGGTCCGCACCTCGGCCCCGCAGCCGTCGTGAGTGATCACGGCGGCACCGCCTCCGGGCGCGTGGGCCGTACCCCACTCGATCAGGCCGATGACCACCGGCATCAGATCGTGCCCGGCCCGGGTCAGGACGTACTCGCTGCGCGTGCGCTGGCCGGGCTCACGGTAGGGCTGCTTCTCGAGCACCCCGGCGGCGACGAGTTCGCGCAGTCGCTGCGCTGCGACCGCCTCCGTGACGCCGACCCGCCGCCAGAGCTGGTGGAACCGGGTCGCGCCGTAGAAGGCCTCACGAAGCAGGAGCAGCGCCGTCCGGTTGCCGACCAGCGCGAGGGCGCGGTTCATCGGGCACCGGTCCCCCAGCGGGACGTCGCCGCGCGCGGCCAGCGGGCCTTCGAGCTGCACAGTCATGGGCGAAGGGTAGCCTGCCTTGTGAAACCCATAGCCAGGGCCCTATAGTCCGTGGCTGCACGATCAAGACCGATGACACGCCCGAGGAGTCGGACATTGTTGGACGCCAGTGACACTGAGTCCTCCGGAATCACGATCCCGGGCATCAGCAGCCACTTCCTCGAGCTGACCGAACCCGATGACCCACACCAGGGCCGGCTGCGCTACCTGACCGGAGGTACCGGCGCACCCCTGGTGCTGCTGCACACGGTGCGCACCCAGGCCGAGCACTTCCGCCACCTGATCCCGCTGATCCAGCGGCGATACACCGTGTATGCGCTCGATTTACCCGGAATGGGCTACTCCCAGATCGTGCCCGGCGCGTCGTACCAGGAGCCCGCCATGCGCGCCGCCGTCAAGCGATTCCTGACCCAACTCGACCTGCGCGACGTGACCCTGATGGGTGAGTCCATGGGCGCCACCCTGGCCCTGACCACGGCCGCCGATCTCCCGAAGCGGGTACGGCGCGTCGTCTCTGTCAACCCTTACGACTACGCCGGCGGCATCGCCAGGTCCAGCCTCCTGGCCCGATTCATCGTCACCGGCGTCCTCGCCCCCGGAGTCGGCCCGAGGATCGCCGCAGTGGAGCCCAAGCCCATCATGCGCGCCGTACTTCGCGGCGGACTCGGCGATAAGACTGCCCTCCGCGCGGACTACCTCGACGAACTGCTCAAGGTCGGCCGCAGACCCGGCTACCCGACCGTCGCCCATGGCGTGTACGGAAACCTCCCCAGCCTCGTCGCGGCCAGGCCCCGCTATGCCGAGGTCACGGCACCGATCCACCTCATCTACGGCGAGAAGGACTGGTCGCGGCCCTCAGACCGGCAGGCCAACCGACAGCTACTGCCCGATGCCGAGTTCACCCAGGTCAGCAAGGCCGGCCACTTCATCGCCCTGGAACGACCCGACGTGCCGGGCGACCTGCTGAACTCCGTGGCCTGACTTCCTCAAGGATGCGCCTCTCTCTTTCGAACGACGTGCTCACGCATGAGGTCGGTGAACAGCTGAGGCTGCTCGACACTGAACAGGTGGGAGCTGTCGGGCAGGATGCGCAACCCGGCGACGGCGATCGCCCTACCGGGGCAGACGAGTAGGCGCGGTAGAGCGTCAGCTCGCCGGTGGTCCGGTTGCGGCGGATCAGCAGGCCAGCGGCAGGCGCTGCGATCGGCGGCGCGGTGAGGGTCTGCGGCTTCGTCGATGGTGTCGATCACTGCCCAGTCGTACCAGCGGTCGCCCTTGGAGCCGCGGCCGGCGGAGATCCGCTGCCACGCCGTTTGGGCAGCGGACCGCGAGATCGATCGCGCCGGTCGCCGAGCCCGATGGTGATCGTGTGATTCTTGGCCGCCGCCAGCACGTAACCGAGACCGGAACTGTGGTGGTGGCGGTGATGGTCGTGGTGGCCGACCAGGGCGCGACGCAGGCCGGGTCGGCGTCGTAGACCTCGTCGCCGGTCACCCAAGCCGCCGAACCGCCCGGCGTCCAGGGCGGGTTAGGCTCGACGTGGCCCAGCTCCCAGTGCGCCGCCACCGCGGACTCCGGCGCCCCTTGATCGTGAGTTGGAAACGGCAACAGAGTAGACTAGGGACATGCGCCATCCCGAATCCCTGCCCGGCATCGACATGGCCGCCCTACCGCTGGGGGTCCGTCCCTGCCCCATCGCGGCCGCCCTTGATGTCCTCGGCGAACGGTGGTCGCTGCTGGTGCTGCGGGAGATCGGGTACGGCGTGCACCGATTCGCGCGCATCGCTGGCTACACGGGCGTTGCCCGCGACATCCTCGCTGACCGGCTACGCAAACTGGAGGCGGCCGGAGTCGTCGAACGCCGACAGTACAGCGAGCATCCACCCCGCCACGAATACCGCTTCACCGAGGCTGGTCGGGAACTGTTCCCGGTCCTGTTCGCCCTCCACCAGTGGGGTGAGAAGTGGGCGGTGGAAGCCCCGGTCCTCACCCGGCGGCACTCCTGCGGCCAACCAGTTCAGGTCGACCTGGTCTGCCACCACTGCGGCAAGCCGGTCACCAACGACACCATTCACGCCGAGATCGCCGGCGTCTGACCCCGACGGCGCCCGTGGGATGCGACCGCTGCGACACAACACACCTCGTGCGCCACGGGGACCTCGACCGATGCGGGCAGGCTCGCTCCTGGACCGGGCCCCGCCGGCACCCGGGTCACCGGGTCCCGGCGATGGCGGGCTCCGGGTCCGAGTCGCCGCCGGTGAGCACCGGGCGGCCGGCGCGGCGCGGCGCGAGCGGCGACGGTTCCACGCGCAGCACCTTCGCGACGGATGCCGGCAGCCACCAGTTCCAGCGGCCGAGCAGCGACATCAGCGCGGGCACGAGCAGCGCCCGGATCAGGGTCGCGTCGAGCAGGATTCCGATGCCGAGCGTCGTCGCCATCACCTTGATGTCGGTGGACGGCGCCGAGGCGAGGGCGGCGAACGCGAGGAACAGGATCAACGCGGCCGCCGTCACGAGCCGGCCGGTGCGCCCGAGGCCCTCACGGACCGCGGTCGAGGTGGAGCCAGTGCGGTCGTATTCCTCGCGCATGCGGGCCAGGATGAAGACCTCGTAGTCCATCGAGAGGCCGAAGAGGAACGAGAAGATCAGCACCGGCAGCCAGAACGTCATCGCGCCGGTCTCGTTGATGCCGAAGATCGCCTCGGACCCGTGGCCCTCCTGCCAGAACCAGGTGGCGACGCCGAACGCCGCCGCCACGCTGACCAGGTTGAGCACGACGGCCTTGAGCGGCAGCAGCAGCGACCGGAACGTGCGCACCAGCAGCACGAACGTCACGAACGCGATCAACGCCAGCACCAGCGGGAGCCGCTTGTAGACGGCGTTGTCGTAGTCCAGGACGTCCGCGCCCGAGCCGGCAACGCCGTCGTATCCGGGTAGGCCCCTCACGGCGTCACGCACCGCGGTCACGGTCGCGACGCTGGTGTTGTCCACCGTCTCCACGTCCGGGATCACCTCGACGTCGACGACGCCGCCACGCCCGGCCGGCCATGCCACCGCGTCGCGCACGCCAGGCACCTTCTCGGCTGCGGCGACGAACGCCGCCGGGTCGCCGTCATCGACCAGGACCTTGATCGGCGTGATCACACCGGTCCCGACACCTCCGTCCCGGAGCTTGTGCAGCGTGTCGACGGCAGCGCCGTTGCTGGCGAGCGAGGCGGAGCTGGCCTGGCCGAACTGGATGCCGAACACCGGCGCGATTGCCAGCGCGAGTGCGGCGAGCGCCACCCCGGCGGCGACCCACCGGAACCGCACGATTCCGCCGGCCCACACGGACCAGGCGCGGGAGGCATGGTTCTCGGTTCGGATCCGCGGCCAGTCCACCCGCGGCGCGATCTTGAGCAGGGCCGGCAGCAGGGTGAGGACGACGGCGACGCTGACGACCGGGATGAGTAAGCCGCCGAAGCCAGCGCTGCGCAGCAGCGGCACCGGGACGACGATGATGGCGACGAGGCTGATCGCCACGGTGACGCCGGACGCGAGCACCGCGTGCCCCGCGGTCTTCACCGCGGCGACGATCGCCTCGTCGTTGGTCGCGCCGTGGGCGCGTTCCTCGCGCCAGCGGGTGACGACGAGCAGCGAGTAGTCGATGGCGACACCGAGCCCGATCAGCGAGATGAGGAACTGGACGACGAAGGCGACGTCGGTGAACGTCGTCAGCCCGAGCACGATGAGGAACGTCGTGAGGATCGAGACGGCCGCGATGAGCATCGGCACCAGCGCGAGGAACGAGGCGAACACGAAGATCAGCACGACGAGCGCGGCTCCGGCGCCGGCGAGCGTCTCGACCAGCACGCTTGGGCCTTCGTTCTCCTCGTTGCCTTGGCTCAGCTGGTTGTAGCCCGTGATCGAGGATTCGAGCCCGTGCTGTGCCGCAGCGGTCCGCACGGTCTGCGCCACCGTCGGGGCGATGGCGTCTTCGAAGCCCCGTGGCGGCGGGCCGTAGACGAACGCGAACGTTGACCGGCCGTCGTCGGTGAGGAACGTGCGGTCGCCGGTTGTGCCGTAGTCGATCACTCGGATGCCGGGGATCTTCCGGAGCTCGTCGGTGACGGCCTTGACGTCGGCGCGGTGCTGCTCGATCGTCTGCCCTTCGCGTGTTGTGAGGACCGGCACAGCCGACGGGAGATACGTCGTCCCGTACGCCTCGTGCAGCTTGACGCTGGTCTCGTACCCCTCCTGACCAGGCAGGGAGAAGTCGTAGCTGAGCCGATCCGGTGTCGCCGAGGCAGCGAACGTGCCGGCAACCAGGGCGGCCAGCCAGACCGCGACCACCAGCCATCGAGCTCGTAGCACGATTCGGGCAAACCCGTTCATCGCGGTGTCTCCCACTGGTTCCTCGAACGAGACATGTTGGTACCACCGGTCGGTTGGAGATGACAACATACTGCTCGACTTCGGACCTGCACAGGGCCACCCGCAACTGAGTAGTATGTTGTTATTCACAACCTACTTCAGCTCGGATCCACCGGCGACCCGCCCGCTCGGCCCTTCGTCAGTCAGGTCCGGCTCGTGTGCTCCGCGCTCCATCCGGCGATGACGGCGACCGCCTCGACGGGACGGGCCGGAGGCGGTGCGGGCGTGTCCGGACCGGAGCGGGAGAAGCGCGGAGCGGGGGAGGGCTGCACGATGCCGTTGAGGTCCGTGACCACTCGCCGCTCGACGACGTGCTCGTGACGGGCGGCCTCGTCGAAGGAGAGCACCGGGGTGACGCAGGCATCGAGCGCGCTGAACACGTCTACCCAATGCTGACGTGATCTCCTGAGGAATGCCGCGGTCAGCCGGGCGCGGACCGTCGGCCAGCCGGATGGGTCATGCTGGTGGGGCAGGTCCTCAGCGGCGATGTCCAGGGCGTCGAGCAAACGCTGGTAGAACTGCGGCTCCACGGCGCCGACCGCCATGTAGCCACCGTCGGCGCACTCGTAGGTGTCGTAGAAGGGGGCGCCGCCGTCCAGGAAGTTCTCCCCGCGCCTACTGTTCCACGCCCCGCCGCCGTACATCGACCACAGCATGTGCGCGAGCACGCTGGCCCCGTCGAGCATCGCCGCATCGACGACCTGGCCGATCCCGGAGCGTTCCCGCTCCCAGAGCGCCGCGAGGATCCCGGTGACCAGGAACATCGAGCCGCCGCCGTAGTCACCGACGAGGTTCAACGGCGGCACGGGGCGCTCGCCGGCGCGACCGACGGCGTTGAGGATGCCGGCGACGGCGAGGTAGTTGATGTCGTGCCCGGCGCGGCTCGCCAGCGGACCGTCCTGTCCCCACCCCGTCATCCGCCCGTACACCAGGCGGGGGTTGACCTCGGCGCAGTCCTCGGGACCCAGCCCGAGTCGCTCCGCGACGCCCGGGCGGTAGCCCTCGATCAGCACGTCCGCGTGCGCGACGAGCTCCAGGACGATCACCCGATCGGCGGCAGCCTTCAGGTCGGCGACGACCGTGCGCCGCCCGCGAAGCTGCTCGTTGCGGCCCTGGGGGCCAAGTCCGAAGGGGGCGTCGGGCCGCTCGACCCGCACGACATCCGCGCCGAGGTCCGCCAGGATCATGGCGGCGTGAGGTCCCGGCCCGATGCTGGCCTGCTCGACGACCCGGAGGCCGGTGAGCGGTCCCGTCATGCCGGCCGGCGGCGGCTCCGCCGGGCCCGGCTCGGGCCGGTGCCAGCGGTTTCGCCTCCGCCGCCCGCCAGGTGGCCGAGGACCTGGTCGATGAAGAGCGTGAGCACGGCGCTGGAGTCGATACCGTCCGGATCGAGCTTCCACAGGTAGCCCACGCCGCGCAGCTGCGCGACGATGACCGCGGCCTGTTGCCCGGCGTCGATGCCTGGGTTGATCGATCCGTCCTTCACCCCACGCTCGATGTACTCGGCTATCCGTGCCCGCAGATTGTCGTTCAGCGCGACGAAGCGGTCCCGGAGCTCCGGGACGGGGCCCACGGCCTCGAAGATGAGGGCGTACAGCACGCCCAGGGAGCGTGGATGCTTCTCGTACGACGTCTTGATCGCCGTCAGCAGGACGCGGAGTGCTTCGCGGCCGTTCAGGCCCTGCAGTTCCGGCTCGACGGTCTCCACGTCCCAGCGGACGACGATCTCGTCCACGAGAGCCTCTAGGAGCTTGCCTTTCGAGCCGAAGCGTGCCGTGGCGAGGCTGCGGCTGTATCCCGCGCGTTCGCCGACCATGGCGAGCGTCATCGACTGGTAGCCGCCCTCGGCGACGATGTCGCCGGCCGCGCGCAGCAGCAGGCGGGTCGAGCGCTCGGAACGCGCCCGCCGGACAAGGGGGTCGCGAGAACTGATCTCGCTTCTTGACTACTGTATTCATAGTTATTATGTTTCTGGAGGCGCTTACCATGCGGGATTGCGTGCCGAGGGAGGCCTGGATGAGCCAGAGCGCGGAGCCGCGACCGACGGGTTCCTGTCCGGTCACTCATACGGACTATCGCCTCGAGCGGCCGGCCTTGTGGCACTACGCCGAGTTGGATGCGCAGCGGGAGACCGCAGATGTGCTCTGGAACGACTCGACCCCGCTCGGGTTCTGGATGATCCAGCGGTATGAGCACGTGCTCGAGGCGCTCCAGATGCCCGAGGTGTTCAGCAACGAGCAGGTCAACGCCTTCGATCCCACGATGACGCTCCGGCTGTTGCCGAACATGCTGAACCAGCCGGAGCACACCAAGCTCCGCAAGGTTCTCAACCCGTTCTTCTCGCCGGCGGCCGTCAAGCGGATGGAGCCGATGGCCCACGAACGGGCGGTCGCCCTGATCGACGAGGTGCGGGAGAAGGGGTCGTGCGACTTCGTCACCGAGTTCGCAATCCGCTACCCGACGGACCTGTTCCTCGCACTGCTCGGCCTGCCGACGTCGGACGGCGAGATGTTCCTGCCCTGGGTCGAGGGCATCTTCGCCGGCTTCTTCGGGGCGGACGACGAGTCCCAGCGCCGGTCCGAGGAGTCGGCCACGAGCATCATGGCCTACTTCACCGACGCCGTGGAGGACCGGGCGGCGCATCCTCTGGACCCGGCCACGGACCTGGTGACGCGGTTGCTGGAAGCCCGGATCGACGGCGAACCGATCCCGCGCGACGACATCCTGATCACCTGCCTGACGCTGATGACCGCAGGGTTGGACACCACGCGCAGCAGTCTCGGATACATGCTCTACCACCTCGCCCAGTCCTCGGATGACCGCACGCTGCTGATCGAGCATCCGGAGCTCTGGCCGAAGGCGATCGACGAGGCGATCCGGCTGTACGGCCTGATCATCCAGGATGGCCGGCTGGTGACGGAGGACATCGACTTCCACGGCGCGCCGATGAAGAAGGGCGACGCGGTGTGGATGGGCGTCACGTCGGCCAATCGCGATCCGCGGATGTTCGAGATGCCCACCCGGTTCGACCTGGACCGTCCCATGCTGACCCGGCACCTCGGCTTCGGCGCCGGGCCGCACAGGTGCATCGGCATGCACCTGGCGCGCTCCGAGATGGCCATCGCCCTGCGGGAGTGGCACGAACGAATCCCGGAGTACCGGATCAGGCAGGGCACCACGCTGCTCGAGCGCGGCGGGCAGCTCAGCCTTCGACACCTTCCGCTCGAGTGGGCATGAAGAGCGCCGTCCTCTCGGTCGACGGCAGCCGGTGCACCGGTCACGGGCGCTGCTACACGGCCGCGCCGGACCTGCTGCCGGTGGACGACGAGGGGTTCGTCGCGATTCGGGGTGGTCGCCTGGTGATTCCTCCCGATCGGATGCCCGAGGCGGAGCGCGCCGTGCGAGCCTGCCCCGAGCGCGCCGTCGCCTTGAACCGGCGCGGCGGTGCGACAGATGTCCGATCTGCGGAGGGGTCATGACGACGAACAGCGAGCTCGAGGTGGCCACCCTGCTCGAACGGCTGGAGCGGCTGGAGACCGCCGAAGCCGCCCGGGAGCTCATCGCGCGATACGCGCTGGCGCTCGATCACCGGGACTATCCCGCGCTGACGGACCTGTTCACCGAGGACGCCGTCGTGCATGCCGGTGGCGAGACGTTCACCGGGCGCGAGGCCGTGATGGGGTTCTTCCGGCACGCGATGGAGGTGCTCGATCCCTCGGACAAGAAGCACCTGATGATGAATCACCGGGTGCGGCACCTCGCACCCGGCGAGGTGCAGGTCGACTCCTACTTCCTGTACACCGCGATCGGTGAGCAGTCGGTGCTCGGTTGGGGTTCGTACGCCGACGTGGTCCGGACGTGCGACGACGGTATGGCGCGGTTCGCCGCCAAGGAGATCGTCGTCGACGTGGCCGCCGATGTTCGCCAGGGGTGGGCGAGGTCGTGACCGGGCGGCTTGCCGGGAAGGTCGCGATCGTCACGGGCGGGGCCAGCGGGATCGGAGCCGGTACGGTTCGGCGTTTCGTCGCCGAGGGCGCGTCGGTCGTCGTCGCGGACGTCCAGCCCGCGGGACAGGTCCTGGCGAAGGAACTGGGCGACGCGGCCAGTTTCCGGCCCACGGACGTGGCGGTCGAGGAGGACGTGGCGGCCGTCGTCGACCACGCGGTCGAGCGGTTCGGGCGGCTCGACGTCATGTTCAACAACGCCGGGATCATCGGCGCGACCGGGTCCATCGCCAAGTGCCGCATGTCGGACGTCGACCGCACGCTCGCGGTCATCCTGCGCGGCACCTTCCTGGGGATGAAGCACGCGGCACGGGTGATGACGCCGCAGCGGTCGGGCGTGATCCTGTCCACTGCGAGCCCGGGTGGGCTGCACGGAGGGCTCGGCCCACACGCTTATAGCGCGGCGAAGGCCGGTGTCGTCGGGCTCACCATGTCGGTCGCGGCGGAACTGCGGCGGCACCACGTCCGCGTCGCCGCGATAGCGCCCGGCGCGGTGGTCAGCGCGATGACGGCGGATCTCGTCACCGGCGACCCGACGGACCTCGAGGGTGCGACACGCGAGCTGGGAGCGATGGATCCCGGCGGTGTCGCCGGGCGTCCTGAGACGCCGGACGACGTCGCCGCTGCCGCGGTCTACCTCGCCAGTGACGAGGCTGCCTTCGTCACGGGCAGCGTCCTGATGGTGGAGGGTGGGCTGACCTATGCCAGCGGCCCGTCGCCGTTCGCCGTGGGTGAGTACGAGGAGCCGGCGGCGGTCCACGAAGCCGGCAGACGATCGTGACCGATCCGCCTGCGGTCGCCCTCGTCACGGGTGGCGGATCAGGGATCGGCGCGGCCTGCGTGAGGGCCCTGGCCGCGATCGGTCATCACGTCGTCGTCGCGGATCTCGACGAGACGTCGGCGAAGGCGGTCGCCGGCGAAGTGGACGGTGTCGTGGCGGCGACGAACTGTGCCGACCCGGACTCGGTGGACGAGGCGGTTCGGCGGGCGGTGGCACACGGGCGGTTGGTTGCCGCCGTGAACAGCGCGGGAGTGTCGGGTCCGGCAAGCCCGCTCGCTGACTACTCGAATGAGGACTGGCGCCGGGTTCTTGCGGTGAACCTGGACGGGGTGTTCTTCTCGACCAGGGCTCAGGTCCGGGCGATGCGAGACACCGGCGGGGGCAGCATCGTCAACATCGCCAGCGTCTTCGGGGCCGTGGGGGCTCCGCTGGCTCCGGCGTACACCGCAGCGAAGCATGGCGTCGTCGGCCTCACCCGCAGCGCGGCACTGGCACACGCCGCCGACGGCATCCGTGTGAACGCGATCGGGCCCGGCTTCGTGCGCACGCCGATGCTGGAGCAGCGAGCGGACGCCGGGCGGCTGGAGCAGTTGACCGCGCTGCATCCGTTGGGGCGTCTCGGCACCCCGGACGACGTCGCCTCGCTGGCCGTCTGGCTCTGCGGCGCGGGATCGCAGTTCGTCACCGGAGGCTTCTTCCCGGTCGACGGCGGCTATCTGAGCCAGTGAGCCGGCAGCACGTGCCGGCGCAGGTCGGTGCACCGCCCGAGGAGAGTGACATGTCGGAACAGCCGCGCAGCGAACCGCCGAGGGAGCTGGACGTCCTCGTCGTGGGTGCCGGGTTCTCCGGGCTCTACGCGCTGCACCGGCTGCGGGAGCAGGGCCGGTCCGTCCACCTGGTCGAGCTGGCCGACGACGTCGGCGGAACCTGGTACTGGAACCGCTACCCGGGCGCCCGGTGCGACATCGAGAGCGTCGACTACTGCTACTCGTTCTCGGACGAGCTGGTGCAGGAATGGGAGTGGACCGAGCGGTATCCGGCCCAGCCGGAGATCCTCCGTTACCTCAACCACGTCGCGGACCGGTTCGACCTGCGGCGCGACATCACGTTCGGCACCCGCGTCACCGAGGCGGCGTTCGACGAGAGCACCAGCACGTGGCGGGTGCGGACCGACGTCGGTGTTCGGATCACCGCCCGCTTCCTCGTCATGGCGAGCGGGATGCTGTCGGTCGCGAAGCGGCCCGGGATCCCCGGACTGGAGGACTTCGAGGGCGAGCTCCTCCACACCGCTGACTGGCCGCGGGAGCCGGTCGACTTCACCGGCCGGCGGGTGGGCGTGATCGGCACCGGATCGTCCGGGGTCCAGATCATCCCGCAGATCGCGCGGCGTGCCGCGCACCTGACCGTGTTCCAGCGGACGCCGCACTACGTCGTGCCGGCCGGGAACCGGCCGCTCGACCCGGACTTCCAGCGTGACGTCAAGGCCCGATTTTCCGAGTTCCGCGAGGCGGCCCGGAACCATCCCGGCGGCACGCATCGGGTGCTGGGCGACGAGTCTGCGCTTGCGGTGAGCGAGGCGGACCTGCGCGAGAGACTCGAGCGGTACTGGCGGCGGGGCGGTCCGGACATCCTGGCGGCCTACCGCGACCTGCTCACCGACCGTGCCGCAAACGAGCGCGTGGCCGAGTATGTGCGAGGCCGGATCCGGGAGATCGTGACCGCTCCGGACGTCGCCGAGCGGCTCGTCCCGACCGGCTACCCGTTCGGGACCAAGCGGCTCGTCCTGGAGATCGACTACTACAGCACTTTCAACCGGGACAACGTCCAGGTGGTCGACGTGCGCGCCGCACCGATCGAGCGGGTCACCGCCGGCGGCCTGCGCACCGGCGAGCGGGAGTACGAGCTGGACTGCCTGGTGCTGGCAACGGGGTTCGACGCGATGACCGGGGCGCTGCTCAACGTCGCGTTCACCGGCGTCGGTGGAGTCACCCTGGGGGAGCGGTGGGCCGCCGGCCCGCGGACCTACCTGGGCCTGTGCAGCAACGGTTTCCCGAACCTGTTCTTCATCACCGGGCCGGGGAGCCCGTCCGTGCTGAGCAACATGCTGGTGTCCATCGAACAGCACGTGGAATGGGTCTCGGACTTCATCGCCTACCTGGACAAGAACGGCCTGGCGCGGGCCGAGGCCGACCTGTCGCACGAGACGGCGTGGGTGGAGCACGTGAACGAGGTCGCGCACGCCTCCCTCTACCCGGTGGGCAACTCGTGGTACCTCGGCGCGAACGTGCCCGGCAAGCCTCGGGTCTTCATGCCGTACATCGGCGGGGTGGGCCGCTACCGGCAGATCTGCGACGACGTCGCCGCCGACCGGTACCGCGGTTTCGTCACCAGCTAGCCAGCTAGCCAGCTCGCCCGGCCGGACCTCGCGTCCGACGGGTCCGACCGAAGGAGCCCGCTTCCGTGAACGGAGCAGAGTCCGCGCCGCCGAGTCACCCACTGGCCGGCGTGCGTGTCCTCGAGGTGGGATCGATGTACGCGGCACCCACGGCCGGGCGGATGCTGCGCGACTTCGGTGCCGACGTGGTCAAGGTGGAGGACCCCACCAGCGGCGACTTCGCTCGCCAGTGGCAGCCACAGAAGGACGGGCTGGCGCTCGGGTTCGCGCGCCTCAACTCCGGCAAGCGCTCGGTGGGGATCGACCTGCGTCGGCCCGAAGGGCGGGAGCTGGTGCTGGCGTTGGCTCGCGATGCGGACGTGCTGATCGAGTCGTTCCGACCCGGCAGGCTGGAGTCGTGGGAGCTGGGCTACGACGTGCTCTCGAAGGAGAACGCGGGGCTGGTGCTGACCAGGGTCAGCGGCTTCGGGCAGACCGGTCCATACCGCAGCCGTCCCGGATTCGGAACCGTGGCCGAGGCCGCGAGCGGGTATGCCTTCCTCAACGGCTGGCCGAACACGCCGCCCACGTCTCCTCCCTTTGGCTTCGCGGACTCGATCGCCGGCATCTCGGCCGCCTTCGGGACGGCGATGGCGCTGCTGAGGCGGGCCCAGACCGGCGCCGGTTCAGTTGTCGACGTCGCCCTGTACGAGCCGCTGATGTTCATCCTGGGTGACGCCATCCTCAACTACACGGCGACGGGGACCATCCTGACGCGACAGGGAAACAACACCGGCGCGGCCTCACCGCGCGGTGTCTACCAGGCGGCCGACGGCGGATGGCTGTCCATCGCCGGGTCGTCCCAGACGATCGCCATGCGGCTGTTCGACGCAATGTGCCGGGCGGATCTGAAGTCCGACGAGCGATACGCCACGAACGACGCCCGGATGACGAACAACGACGCGCTCCAGGAGATCGTGGCCGACTGGGTGCGCTCCCGGCCGCGAGCCGAGATCCTGACCCTCCTCGACCAGCACGACGTGGTGGCGGCGCCGGTGAACGACTCACGGGACATCGCGGCCGATCCCCATTTCACCGAACGAACCCTGGCCGCGCTGACCAACACGGCGCTGGGCGCGGCGCTGATGCCCGGGCCGATCCTGCATCTCACCGACTCACCCGCTCCCGCGTACGAGGGTGTGCCGGCGGTCGGCGAGCACACCCGCGAAGTTCTGGTCGAGCAGCTCGGCCTGGGACTGACCCAGTTGAGCCGCCTGGCGGCGAGCGGCGTCATCGCGGCAAGCTATCCGGCGGCCAGCTGAGATGCGCTCGACCGCCGGCGGGCCCCCAGCGGGGGCGTCCCACGCCGCGTTGGATCCTGAGCTGCAACGACTCGCCCGCGCCGCCTCGGCGACGGGTGCACCGCCGCTGACGGAGCTCACCGCGAACCAGTTGCGGGACCGGGTGCGCGCGGGAAACGCCTCGTGCGCCGGGGGACCCCGGATGTACGCGGTCGACGACGTGACGGTTCCGGCCGGCGGTCACCGCCTGGCCGTCCGCAGCTACCAGCCACGCCCCGAGCCCCGCCGCACCCTGGTCTACTTCCACGGCGGCGGCTGGGTCAGCGGTGACCTGGACTACTCCGACGGCGTGTGCCGATTCCTGGCGGCCGCGTGCGACTGCCGCGTGCTGAGCGTCGACTACCGCCTCGCTCCTGAGCATCGCTATCCGGCGGCGCACGAGGACGCCTACACGGCACTCGACTGGGCTGCGGGGCTGCTGCCGAGCGGCGGCTCGCTCGGCGTCGCGGGTGACAGCGCCGGCGGCAACCTGGCCGCTGCGGCGGCGCTGATGGCCCGGGACCGCGGGGGCCCGGCGCTGAGCCTGCAACTGCTGATCTACCCGGTGCTGGACCACGACACCGATCGCGAGTCCTACCGCCGGAACGCAGCTTCGTTCCCGATCGGCGAGGCGGAGCTGAGCTGGTTCTGGGACAAGTACGCGCCCGATCCCGTACAGCGCGCCGTACCCGCACTCTCGCCGATGCGTGCGCCCGACGTCCGTGCTCTGCCGCCCACGCAGCTTGTCGTCGCGGGGCATGACCCGCTCCACGACGAGGGCGTCGCCTACGCCGAACGCCTGCATCGCGCGGGGGTACCGGTCCGGCTTCTGGACTACCCGGCGTTGACCCACGGGTTCCTCCGGTTCACCGCCGTGGCGGCGGCCGCACGGACCGCCCAGGGCGAGTTGGTGGACGGAGCCTTGGCCATGTTCGAGGAGGCCGAAGCGGCGAGGAAGTCATGACTCCGGCGTCCCCTTCTGGCGGTCACGCCGCGCCGGAGGCGCCCGAGCTGATCGTCCAGGAGCGCGGCCGCGTCCTCATGCTCACCAT
>Ga0081539_10004664_pt1 | contig 14898 bp, 14 predicted proteins | sample TabmetS4T2R2_FD_71023 | JGI IMG/M metagenome (GOLD analysis project Ga0081539, IMG submission 71023) | Tabebuia heterophylla rhizosphere microbial communities from the University of Puerto Rico - S4T2R2 | ecosystem: Host-associated > Plants > Roots > Rhizosphere ...
CGGGGTGATCGTCTTCCTGCTGGCCGGCGCCATCGGCATGCTGCTCTACCTCGGTGTCAAGATCGGTGTCGTCGGCTTCACCATCGGTCTGCTGGCGGCCGTCCTCCCGGTGCCACTGCTCGTCTCCTGCTTCCTCTGGCTCGATCGCTATGAGCCGGAGCCGGTGCGCTACCTGGCCATCTGTTTCGCCTGGGGTGCGGCTATCGCGACCGCGGTCGCGCTGGCGGTCAACACCGGCACGTCCTGGCTCTTCGGGCGGATCGGTCTGCCGGAGGCGCTGGTCGCGGTGCTCGTCGCCCCGTTCATCGAGGAGTTGATGAAGGCACTCGGCCCGATCGTGCTGCTCTGGCGCCGTCGCCGGGAGTGGTCGGGCATCACCGACGGCATCGTGTACTGCGGCCTCTCCGCGCTCGGCTTCGCCATGGTGGAGAACGTGCTCTATCTCGGCGGGCACGGCTATGCCGCGGGCGTGGAGCAGTACGGCCCGGCCACCGGCCTGCAGAACGTCTTCGCGATCTTCATCGTCCGCATCCTGTTCACCGGGTTCGCCCATCCGCTGTTCAGCTCGATGACCGGCATCGGCCTGGGCATCGCGGCCCGCTCCGGCGACCGCCGGGTCCGCTGGCTGGCGCCGATCGCCGGCCTGCTGCTGGCGATGATCCTGCACGGCACCTTCAACCTGCTGCCGACGCTCTCGGTCAGCCTGGGCCAACCCTTGATCATGCTGTACGGCTATCTCGGCTTCATGGTGCCGTTCTTCTTCGCCGTGGTCGGCTTCGCGATCGCCCTGCGCGCCTGGGAGGGCCGCCTCACCGAGCGGGTGCTGCCGTTCTACGTCCGTACCGGCTGGTTCTCGCCGCCGGAGGTGGCCGCGCTGGGCAGCCTCGGCCGCCGGCACTCGGCGCGCCAGTGGGCGAAGCGCGTCGCCGGCTCGGGCGGGCAGCGCGCGATGCGCGGCTTCCAGTTCGCCGCCACGCAGCTCGCCCTTCTGCGCGACGGCATGCAGCGGGGGCTCGACCCAGAACCCCAGGACGTGCAGCGCGCCGCCGCCGAGGAATGGCGGTTGCTCGCCGAGATCCTCGAATACCGGGCGGTCTTCGCCGGCCGTGACCCGCAGGCGCCCCGGGCCTTCTGGGACGGTCTCAACTACCAGATCGCCTTTCCCGACGGCGTGACGCGCACGATCCCGCCGCCGCCCGAGCCGGTCGTGCCGGTGCCGGTGCGTTTCGTCCCACAGCCGTACGCCTTGGCGGGCGGTTACGGTGCCCTCCCGCCGTGGGCGCCATCGCCGTGGCTGCCGTCGGACGGCACGCAGGCCGGCCGGGACCCGGTACGGCGGGACCCGCCCCCGCCCGATGCGCCACCGTGGCAGGGCTGACCGTCCCTCAGAGGTAAAGGCCGGTCCCGTCGGACTCCACCCGGCTGGCCGCCACCGCGTGCACGTCACGCTCGCGGAGCAGCACGTACTCCCTGCCGTGCAGCTCCACCTCGGACCGGTCGTCGGGGTCGTACAGCACCCGGTCACCCACGACGATCGACCGCACGTTCGGCCCGACGCCGACCGCGGTGGCCCAGGACAGCCGCCGGCCCATCGAGGCCGTCGCCGGGATGACGATGCCCGCCGTCGACCGGCGTTCGCCCTCCCCTCCGTCCTGGCGGACGAGGACTCGGTCGTGCAGCATCCGGATCGGCAGTCCGGCCTCGGTACGGGTGTCGGCACTCACGGATGCAGACGGTACGCCCGCGATCTGAGTCACCCCGCCCCGGTCTCCCAGGAAAGCCGTCGTGGTTGCGCGGTGGCCTCGGCGCCCGGCCACTACGGTGGTATCGCGTACGTCGAGGGAAGGAGGTGGCGGTTGAGCCGCTTGCAGCGGGTCCGGGAGAACCTCCGCAGGGCCTACGACACCGGTCGCGAATCGGTGCGCCTGGCTCGCGCCGAGGACGAGCCGGAGCTGGACACCGAGATCGAATTCCCGCCGCCCCCGCCCACGCCTGACATCGTCCACACCTCGACGAGCAGCCGGGACGACGCCGAGGTGCCGCACTCGCTGCGGATCGCGGCCGCCTGGAGCTGGCGGCTCATCGTCGTCGGCGTGGTGGGCTGGGCCCTGCTGCGGTTCATCGGCGTGGTCAGCGTGGTGATGATCCCGTTGTCCGTCGCCCTGCTGCTCTCCGCGCTTCTCGCCCCGGCCGTCCGCTGGCTGCTCACGCTGCGGGTGCCGCCGTCCCTGGCCACCTTCCTCGTGCTGATCGGCGGCATCGGCGCGGTCGCCGGCACCCTGACCCTGGTCATCAACCAGTTCATTGCCGGCTTGCCGGAGCTCACCGAGAAAACCAGCCAGGGCATCCGGCAGATCCAGGAGTGGCTGAAGACCGGCCCGCTGCACCTCTCCGACGACCAGGTCAACTCGGCGATCGACAGCGCCCAGAACTGGATCAACTCGAACACCGCGTCGCTCACCTCGACCGGTATCGCCACCGCCGCGACCCTCTTCGAGCTGGTCGCCGGCATGCTGCTGGTGCTCTTCTCGACCTTCTTCTTCCTGCGTGACGGCCGGAAGATCTGGCGGTTCCTGGTCCGGCTCTTCCCGGTGAACGCGCGCTGGTCGCTTGCCGACGCCGGGGATGCGTCGTGGGCCACTCTCGGCTCATACGTGCGGGCCACTGTGCTGGTCGCCTTCATCGACGCGCTCGGCATCGGCATCGCGCTGGTGTTCCTGAGCGTCCCGTTCCCGCTGCCGCTGGCCGCGCTCGTCTTCCTCGGCGCGTTCGTCCCGATCGTCGGTGCCAGCGTCTCCGGCACGGTCGCGGTACTCGTCGCCCTGGTGGATCAGGGCTGGGTGGTCGCCCTGACGGTGCTCAGCGCGGTCATCGTGGTGCAGCAGGTCGAGGGGCACGTCCTGCAACCACTGATCATGGGCCGGGCGGTGGCCATCCACCCGCTCGTCGTGATCGTCGGGATCGCCGGTGGCGTGGTCCTGGCCGGCATCATCGGCGCGCTGGTCGCCGTGCCGCTGATCGCCGTGCTCAACACCGGCATCCGCCGGCTGACCCGGCGGCGGCCCGAGGTGCCGCCGGACGCCGTCGTCGTCGGCGCCACCAAGCCGCCGGCATAGCTCCGGCACGGCCGCGACATGGCGAAGGGCGGACCCCGCCGGGGGCCCGCCCTCGCGAAACAGAGCGTGAGCGGTCAGGCCGCGGCGACGCGGAGCGCCACCTCGTTGACGCCACGAGCGGCGTCCAGGATCAGGTCGCCGTTGCCGTGCCGGCTCAGCGCCCGCAGGGTCCACGAGCCGGGTGCGGCGAAGAAGCGGAACACACCCTGGGGCGACGAGACGACCTCGGCGGTGAACTCGCCGGAGGCGTCGAGCAGCCGGACGTACGCACCGGCGACGGCCTCACCCTGGGCGTTGCTGACGGTGCCGGTGATGACGGTCTCCTTCTCCAGGTCGACGCTGGCGGGGAGGGGCGTCGACTGGTCCGGAGCGGCGCAACCGGCCGCGACGTTGGACGGGGAAGTCATGGTCAGGCCTTTCCGGGCTCGTCGCCCAGCGCGATCGGCACGCCGATGAGCGAGCCGTACTCGGTCCACGAGCCGTCGTAGTTCTTCACGTTCCGGTGGCCGAGCAGCTCCTTGAGGACGAACCAGGTGTGCGACGAGCGCTCGCCGATCCGGCAGTACGCGATCGTGTCCTTGCCGTCGTCCAGACCGGCCTCACCGTAGATCTTGGCGAGCTCGTCGTCGGACTTGAACGTGCCGTCCTCGTTCGCCGCCTTGCTCCACGGGACGTTGAGCGCGGTGGGGATGTGGCCGGCGCGCTGCGACTGCTCCTGCGGCAGGTGTGCCGGCGCGAGCAGGCGACCGGAGTACTCGTCGGGGCTGCGCACGTCCACCAGGTTCGTGCTGCCGATGGCCTGGACCACCTCGTCGCGGAACGCGCGGATCGACAGGTCCGGCGCCTTGGCCTGATAGCGGGTCTTCTCCCGGTTCGGCGCGTCCTTGCTGTACGGGCGGGCGTCGAGCTCCCACTTCTTGCGGCCGCCGTCGAGCAGCTTGACGGCCTCGTGGCCGTAGAGCTTGAAGTACCAGTACGCGTACGCGGCGAACCAGTTGTTGTTGCCGCCGTAGAGGACGACGGTGTCGTCGTTGGCGATGCCGCGCTCGGAGAGCAGCGCGGAGAACTGCTCCTGGTTGACGAAGTCCCGCCGGACCGGGTCCTGCAGGTCCTTCTTCCAGTCGAGCTTGACGGCGCCGGGGAGGTGGCCGCCGTCGTAGGCCGTGGTGTCCTCGTCGACCTCGACGAAGACGACACCCGGCGTGTCGAGGTTCTTCTCGGCCCAGTCGGCCGAGACGAGTGCGCTGTCGCGACTCATCGATTCACTCCCTTGATGGGTGAGATGGTGAGAGCCGACGCACGGGAATCCGGTCGCACCCCGCGCGGGACCCATGGTGAAACGGACGGATCTTCGCCAATTGGAGTTGCACAGCGTGCGACGGCGCCACTGCCGGGCAGAACGAGCTAGAAGGTGCTCAGCACATGTGGCCCCGTCAGAGGACGGGGCGACACAGGCAGGCGGCCATGCGGCACAGGTCGACCGCACGCCTCTTGGTGAGCAACGGGCTCATGGACAGCGACCCTACCAGCGGTTCACGTGCCGGTCCCAGCGTCGACCACGATCCGGGAACGTAGCCGGCGTCACATGCCCCCGGAATTGAGGGCGACTTCGCGGCCGCCGAAGGTCACCCTCAACCCCTCGGCCTGTGGCTGGACGCTCTGTACCTTCAGGTTGAGCGGCAACTGGGGCACCCGCAGGTCGATCCCGAGCCTCTGCACGTACGCGTCGATCAGCTTCTTGACCAGCGGCACGTTCGGCAGGCCGGCGGCGCTCACGTCGGCGAACCGCACCTGCACCACGCCTTCCCGCACGGTGAGGGTGGCGGCGCCGGAGAGCTCGAAGGTCTGGCCGAGCACCGGGACCGGCGCGGACCCGATCAACTTGCCGTTCTTCTCGGTGAGCTTCAGGCCGGGCTGGCCGATCAACTGCGCGATCTGCGGGTACGCGATGGTGCCCGTACCGGTGACCGAGGTCGCCACGATGTCGCCGTTGCCGGTGCGGACCGCGTTCAGGGGAGCCCGGACGTCCTGCGCCCGGATGTCGAGCAGCGGCATCCGGATGGTCTTGCCGTTACCGGCCGGCCCGGCGAAGTCGGCCAGCCCGATCTTGATCTCCTGGTAACGGCCGGCCAGCACCTGGGTGAAGAACGGGACGCCCTCGATCGTCACGTCCGGCTTCGCGCTGGACGCCTTCTGGTCGGCGATCTGCTGGGCGACCCGGTCGCTGATCTGCCGCTCGGCGTAGGCGTGGGCGAAGCGGTCGCCCACCGCGAGCAACCCTCCGACGACGATCAGCAGGACGATGAGCGTGGTCAGCAGGCGCCGTCCCCAGGACCTGCGCGGGCGGCTCTCCTCCTCCGGGTACACGTCGTCCACCGGTCCTCCTCGCCGTCGTACCGGGGTCGCTTCGGTTTCCGCCGCGCGGTTCAGCTCAGCCCCGTCGAGGACCGTACATTCCCGGGCGCACCCGGTACCGAAACAGCTAATTCAGGTACCACGACGCCAGGGCGTACGCCAGCGGCGTGACCAGGGCGAATGCGCCGAGCGGGCCCTGCATGTGCCGGGCCACCCAGAAGGTCGGCCGGTCACCGGCCAGCTGGCGGCCCGCCTCGCCGAAGTTCACCGCCAGATCGACCAGGTTCGCCGCGACGGCGGCGATCAGGCCCAGCACCGCGCCCTTCGCCGGGGTGAACGGCAGGACCAGCACGCTGCCCATCCCGGCCCCGGCGAGCGTGCCCAGCATGGCGCCGAGGACGACGCCGGTCGCGCCGCGCGGCACCTGCGGCGCGATCCGGGGCACCGGGAGGAGCGCGTCGGTCACCCGGGCGACCAGCAGCGCCACGGCGGCCGCGGTGGCGCAGACGATGACGGCCTGGGTTCCGATCGGCTGCCGGGTGAGAACGATCGGGACGGCGTACGCCACCACGCCGAGCACGACGGCCGCCGTGGTGCGCCAGGAATCGGTGATCCGGGCGCGGTCCACCGGCCGGGCCAGCTGGCCGGCCAGGGCCGCGGCGATTCCCCCGAGCGCGACCCAGACCAGCGGTAACAGCCGGGCGGGGGTACTGGTCGCCGCGACGTAGTCGGCGGCCAGCGCGGCCACCGCGCAGATCACGGCGGTGGCGGCGGCCGCCGGCGGGCGCAGCGCCATGATCCAGGCGAGCAGGTAGAGCAGCTGTACGCCGAAGAGCACGCTGGCGTACGGCAGCCGGGAATCCGGCACCGAGGTCTGCGCGCCGAGAATGAGTCCCACCCCGAGCAGGGCGGCGAAGCCGGCGATCGCCAGCGACAGCTGCCGACGAACCGGAACGACCTCGATCTCCTCGGACTCGTCGCCGTCCTCCGGCTCGTCCGGTTCGGCGGAGCGCCGGCGGACCGGCTCCGGATCGGGCACCGCCCCGTAGAAACCCGCCGGCGGGCGACCCGGGCCGGAACGCGCGATCTCACGCGACGCGTCGGCGTCCCACGAGTCGTCCTGTGGTATCGAGGGGAACACGCCTGCGATCGTGCCAGACCCGCCCGCGCCGCCCCAATCCGGCGCCGACCAAGGTAAAAGGCCCGTTACGGTTTCCCCGTTTCGACCACCTTCCGGGCGTTCGCTACATCACTTGGTCAGGTGATCGGCGCGGCTCCGGCGCCGCATCGGTTAAGGTAAGGCCAACCCACCCGTCGGTGACGCCGGGGCCTGTCCGCCGATGGCCGAGGTGCGAAATCACCCAGGCGTCGAGTCACCCGAGCGGCTTCGCGCCGCAAAGGACGGAGGTGAGTGTGGAAATCCTTCTGTTGGTGACGGCGCGTGCCGGTGAGCCTTCCGCCGTGCTGCCCGCGCTGGATCTGCTTCCCCACTCCGTACGCACCGCCCCTCGCGACATCCGCACGCTGGTCTCCGGTCCCAGCCCTGACGCCGTGCTGGTCGACGCCCGCTCGGAGCTCTCGGAGGCCCGCGCCACGTGCCGCATGCTGCACGCGACGGGCATCGGCGTCCCGCTCGTGGCGGTCGTCACCGAGGCCGGCCTGATCGCCCTCAACGCCGACTGGGGTGTCGACGACGTGATCCTGGCGAGCGCCGGCCCCGCCGAGGTCGAGGCGCGGCTGCGCCTTGGCGTCGGCCGGCTGAGCAGCGCCACCGCGGGCGCGGGCGGCTCGATCCGGGCGGGCGAGCTCAACATCGACCCCGACACCTACGCGGCGAAGCTGAAGGGACGCCCGCTCGACCTCACCTACAAGGAGTTCGAGCTGCTCAAGTTCCTCGCCCAGCACCCGGGCCGGGTCTTCACGCGCGACCAGCTGCTGCGCGAGGTCTGGGGTTACGACTACTTCGGCGGCACCCGCACGGTGGACGTCCATGTGCGGCGGCTGCGCGCCAAGCTCGGCTCGGAGTACGAGTCGATGATCGGCACCGTGCGCCAGGTCGGCTACAAGTTCGTGGTGCCGCCGTCGGGCCGCCAGCTGCCCGACAACGAGCCGATCTCACTGCCGGTCTAGTTTCTCCTTCATGACCGAGGTCCGGTCGGCTGACCGGTTGACCGCCGCCGAGGCGGCCGACGTGCTCGCGTTGGCCGCCGTGGCCGAGCGGGCCGACGGGGTCTATCCCTTCTCCGAGGACGTCGTCCTCCGCGTGCGCGGTGGCCGCGGCGGGCGTCACCTGCTCGGCTACGACGGCGGTACGCTCGTCGGCTACGCCTTCCTGGACGGGTCCGGCGAACTGGTCGTGCACCCCGATCACCGGCGCCGCGGCCATGGCACCGCGCTGCTGGCCGCGGCCGGGGGCGGCCCGTTGGGGTTCTGGGCGCACGGCGACGACCCCGGTGCCCGCGCCTTCGCCGAGAAGAACGGCTTCGAGCGGGCCCGCGTGCTCTGGCAGATGCGCCGCCCGCTGACCACGCCGCTGCCCGACGCGCCGCTGCCGGACGGCGTGACGCTGCGCCACTTCCGCCCGGGCCACGACGAGCAGGCGTGGCTGGCGGTCAATGCGCGCGCCTTCGCCCACCACCCCGAGCAGGGCCGGTGGACACTCGACGACGTGCTGATGCGCGAGGCCGAGCCGTGGTTCGATCCCGCCGGCTTCCTGCTCGCGGTCGACGTCGAGGACACTCTGCTCGGCTTCCACTGGACCAAGGTGCATCCGGCGTCGGCCACCGCCCCGGCGCTCGGCGAGATCTACGTGCTAGGCGTCGACCCGGGCGGGCACCGCCGCGGCCTGGGTGCCGCGCTGAGCGTCGCCGGCCTGCGGCACCTGGCCGATGTGGGCCTCGCCGAGGCGATGCTCTACACGGACGAGTCGAACGAGGCGGCGGTCGCCCTCTACCGCCGGTTGGGCTTCGAGATCTCCACGGCGGACATCAACTACCGGCGTCCGTGAAGTCGGTCTTGCCGGGGATGCCTTCCCCGACATTCCGGCCGCCGGTGACGGTTCACCCAACGGACAACTTCGCCTCAGCAGCGCGCCATCTGCAGGCGTGAACGTGTTCACGCTTCGTTCATTCAGCCCCGGGCATCCGGCTACCTGACCCTTCTAGCTTTCGGGTGGTGCCGGTGAGAGGCCGGCTCGCATCCATCCCCGAAGGGACAACAGTGAAGCTCCAGCGGTCCGGCTACCTGGCCGGCATTGCTTTGACTGCGACACTCGCCCTCGCCGCGTGCGGCTCGGACAACACCACGCAGCCGGGCGGGAGCGACGCTTCCGCTGCGGCCGGCGACTGCGCCCCGGGCAACCTGACAGCACAGGGTTCGACGGCGCAGAAGAACGCCATGGACGAGTGGATCAAGACCTACCAGGGCAAGTGCTCCGGCGCGAAGATCGACTATCAGGGCACGGGTTCGGGCGCCGGCATCCAGGCCTTCATCTCCGGCACCGCGGACTTCGCGGGTTCCGACTCGGCGCTCAAGGAAGAGGAGCAGCCCCAGGCGGACGCGAAGTGCTCCGGCGGGAAGGCGATCAACCTGCCGATGGTGATCGGCCCGATCGCGGTGGTCTTCAACCTCGACGGGGTCGACAGCCTGCAGCTCGACGCACCGACCCTGGCCAAGATCTTCGCGGGCAAGATCACCAAGTGGAACGACCCGGCGATCGCCGGGCAGAACAGCGGTGCCAAGCTGCCGTCGAGCGCCATCACCGCGGTGCACCGGTCGGACGAATCCGGCACCACCGACAACTTCACTAAATATCTGAGCAAGACCGCCGAGTCGGACTGGACGTTCGGTAACGCCAAGGCCTGGAAGGCCCCGGGCGGCACCGGCGCGGCGAAGTCCGACGGTGTGGCCAGCGCGGTCAAGAGCACCGCCGGCGCGATCGCGTACGTCGAGTTGTCCTTCGCCGAGAACAGCAGCCTGACGATGGCCAAGATCAAGAACGCCAGTGGTGAGTACACCGAGCTGACCGGCGACAGCGCCGGTAAGACGATCGAGGGCGCCAAGGTCACCGGCACCGACAACGACCTCAAGATGGACATCGACTACGCGACCACGACCCAGGGTGCGTACCCGATCGTCCTGGTGACGTACGAGATCGTCTGCAGCAAGGGCAGCGCCAAGGCCAAGGAGATCCAGTCCTTCCTGAAGTACACCTCGAGCAGCGACGGCCAGTCGGCCCTCGGCGACCTGGGTTACGCGCCGCTGCCCGAGTCGGTCCGGTCCAAGGTCGAGGCTGCTGTCGACGCGATCTCCTGATCGCGCGAGACTTACCCGGTTCGCAATCCCTCCGATACGACAGCGAGCGAGCAGATGGGTGACAACCCTCCCCGCTCGACGAACGCCATCGCCGGCGGCCCGGGCGTGACAGGACGTCACGCCCGGGCCGCCGGCACCGGCGTTCCGTCGAGCGGTTCCCAAGAGCCTTCCTTCGGCGGCGGTGGCGCCCTGCCCAGGAAGGCCCGCTTCTCCATGGAGACCGGGTTCCGCAGCCTGTCCAGAGCGGCCGGAGCGATGGTGCTCGTGATCATCGTCGCCATCGCGGTCTTTCTGATCTCGAAGGCGGTTCCGGCGCTGAGCGCCGACACGGAGAACTTCCTGACCTTCAAGCAGTGGTTCCCGAACGACGCCCAGCCGAGGTTCGGTATCGCCGCGCTGGCGTTCGGCACGGTGCTCTCGTCGGTCATAGCGCTGATCGTCGCGGTGCCGATCGCGCTGGGCATCGCACTCTTCCTGTCGCATTACGCGCCCCGACAGCTCGCCACCCCGCTCGGCTTCGTCATCGATCTGCTCGCCGCCGTGCCCAGCGTCGTGTTCGGCCTGTGGGGACGGGACGTCTTCCTCGGGCCGGTGCGGGACTTCTCCGTGTGGCTCAACAAATACTTCAGCTGGATCCCGCTCTTCGGCGGCGACGGCCCGTTCGGCCGCTCGATCCTGCTCGGCAGCCTGGTTCTCGCGATCATGGTATTGCCGATCATCACGTCGCTGTCCCGGGAGGTGTTCCAGCAGACTCCGGGGATGAACGAGGAGGCGGCGCTCGCCCTGGGCGCCACGAAGTGGGAGATGATCCGCACCGCGGTCTGGCCGTACGGCAAGCCCGGCGTGATCGCCGCGGTTATGCTCGGCCTCGGCCGGGCACTAGGTGAGACGATCGCCCTGGCACTGACCCTCGGGACGGTCTTCACCATCTCGTTCAACATCATCCAGAACGGCGGCAACTCGATCGCCGCGAACATCGCCAACACATTCGGTGAGGCCAACGCCACCGGCCGCGGCGCGCTGATCGCGTCCGGCCTGGTGCTCTTCGCCATCACGCTGGTGGTCAACATGGCGGCTCGCGCGATCATCTACCGCCGCCGCGAATTCCGGGACAGTGCCGCATGAGTCTGCTGGACAGGCAAGCCCAGGGCGTCGTCATGACGCCGGACCACATCCGGACGCGGCGACTGCCGATCGCCGTCAATATTGCCGTCGCGGTCGTGGCCCTGGGCCTGAGCGTCGCCGTGGTACTCGGCACCGGCATCGGGAACTGGGTGCTCGTCGTCGTGGTGGCCGGGATTCTCTACCTGCTCGGGCTCTTCGCCGCCGCGACCCGGGTCGAGGGACGCCGGGCCGCCCGCGACCGCACCTGGAAGGCGCTCATCTACGCCGCCTGCGTGCTGGCGATCCTGCCGCTGGCCTCGGTGGTGTGGACCCTGGTCTCCAAGGGCGTGTCCCGGCTGGACGCGAACTTCTTCGGCACCTCGATGAACAACATCGGTGCCCGGGACCCGAACGGCGGCGCCTACCACGCCATCATCGGCACCCTGGAGCAGGTCGGCATCGCCACCCTCATGGCCGTGCCGCTCGGCGTACTCGGGGCGATCTACCTGGTCGAATACGGCCGGGGCAAGTTCGCCCTCACGGTGCGCTTCTTCGTGGACGTGATGACCGGTATCCCGTCGATCGTGGCCGGTCTCTTCATCCTCGCGTTCTGGGTGCTGATCGTGAGCCCGTGGTTCAACGACGGACAGCCGCGATTCTCCGGCTTCGCCGCGTCGCTGGCGCTCACCGTCCTCATGTTGCCGACGATCGTGCGATCGACCGAGGAGATGCTGCGGCTGGTGCCCAGTCCGTTGCGCGAGGGTGCGTACGCGCTCGGCGTACCGCAGTGGAAGACGATCGTGCGCGTGGTCCTGCCCACCGCCCTACCCGGCATCGTCACCGGCATCATGCTCGCCGTCGCCCGCGCAGCCGGCGAGACAGCACCGGTCCTGCTCGTCGCCGGCGGCGCCGCCGCGATCAACTTCGACCCCTTCGCCGGCAACCAGTCGTCGCTGGCCCTCTTCGTCTACCAGCAGGCCGGTGACGCTTCCCGGTACGCGCCGGCACGTGCCTGGACGGCCGCCCTCACCCTGGTGGCGATCGTGCTGATCCTGACGATCGCCGCCAAGTTGCTCGCCCGCCGCAACAGTCTGTCCCGATAGAAGGTGTCCCCCATGGCCAAGCGCATCGAGGCGAGCAACGTGTCCTCGTACTACGGGTCGTTCAAGGCGATCGACAGCATCTCGATGACCGTCGAGCCGAAGTCGATCACCGCCCTGATCGGCCCCTCCGGTTGCGGCAAGTCGACCTTCCTCCGCTCCGTGAACCGGATGCACGAGGTCCTGCCGGGCGCCCGCATCGAGGGCCGGCTCACCATCGACGACCAGAACATCTACGACCCCGACGTGGACGTCACCGCGGTCCGGCGCATGATCGGCATGGTCTTCCAGCGGCCGAACCCGTTCCCGACCATGTCCATCTACGAGAACGTGGTGGCCGGGCTCAAGCTCAACGGCGTCAAGAAGAAGTCCGTGCTGGACGACGCGGCCGAGCAGTCGCTGCGGTCGGCGAACCTGTGGGAAGAAGTCAAGGACCGGCTCGGCCGGCCCGGCGCGGGCCTCTCCGGCGGCCAGCAGCAGCGCCTCTGCATCGCCCGGACCATCGCGGTCGAGCCGCAGGTCGTGCTCATGGACGAGCCCTGCTCGGCGCTCGACCCGATCTCGACGCTGGCGATCGAGGACCTGATGTTCAAGCTGAAGGACCGCTTCACGATCATCATCGTCACGCACAACATGCAGCAGGCCGCCCGGGTCAGCGACAAGACCGGCTTCTTCTCGATCGACAAGACCGGTGACCCGGGGCGCCTGATCGAGTACGACGACACTCAGAAGATCTTCAGCAACCCCAGCCAGAAGAAGACCGAGGACTACATCACCGGCCGCTTCGGGTGACTCGACCGGTCGCCCTGCTCACTCGATGTGCAGCAGGGCGCCGCCGTCCGCGGTGAGTTCCACGCGGGGCATCACCGGGGTCGCGGCGCTGCGGCGGCTCGCGGCCGCGACCACGTCCGCCATTTCTCCGTACGCCGCAAGAGAGTCCAGAGTCGAGCGCGTCGGCGGCAGCATGGCCAGGCCGTCGGCGGCCGCCGGGCTGATCCAGCCGGCGGCCTCGGCCTCGCCGGACACGTCGCGCGCCGTCTGGCCGTGCGGCAGGAGGGCGACGAAGAACCAGGTGTCGAAGCGCTTCGGCTCGAACTCCGGCGTGATCCAGCGGCTCCACGGGAACAGCAGGTCGTCGCGGAGCCGCAGGCCGCGCCGGCTCAGCAACTCGGTCATGCCGAGTGCGCGGGCCTGAACGGCGGCGCGGTCTGCCTCCCAGTCGGCAGTGCCCACGTCCCCGGTCACGCCGCCGCCGGGTGGCCCGGCGAGCAGGACACCCGCCTCCTCGAACAGCTCCCGCGCCGCCGCACCGACCACGGCCCGGGCCGCCTCGCCGGTCACACCCAGGCGCGTGGCCCAATCGGTGCGGACGGTCTCCGGCCGGTCGGACGGATCGACGCCACCGCCCGGGAACGCGTACACGCCGCCGAAGACCATCGTGGTCGCGCGCCTGAGCACGTACACCTCGAAGCCGGAGCTCGCGGGCCGCAGCAGCGCGACGGTGGCGGCCGGGCGCGCCGGCGCCGGCGGACCCCGGAACTCGCGGGCTCTGCGCACCATCGCCGGAGGCAGGGGCATCCCATTGGTCACCCGATGATCCTGCCACTGCCGGCGTGGCTTCGGTCCGATCCCGGGTTGGCCGCCGGGGCGGACGGACGGGGGCGATACGGTAGCGATCATGACGGAGCAGAAGGTCCGCTGGGGCATCCTGGGCCCCGGCGGGATCGCCGAGAAGTTCGCCGCAGATCTGGGCCTGGTCGAGGGCGCCGAGCGGGCCGCGGTCGGATCGCGCTCGATGGCGAAAGCCCGCGCGTTCGCCGAGCGCTTCGGGTTCGACCGCGTGCACGGCTCGTACGCCGATCTCGCCGCCGACGACGGGGTGGACGTCGTCTACGTGGCGACGCCGCACGCGTTCCACCTGGACGCGGCGTTGTTGTGCGTGGAGGCCGGCAAGGCCGTGCTGGTGGAGAAGCCGATCACGGTGGACCTGGCGTCCGCCGCACGGCTGATCGAGGCGGCCCGCGCCCGCGAGGTCTTCCTCATGGAGGCGATGTGGATGCGCCTCAACCCCGCCGTGCGCAAGGTGGCCGAGTTGGTCGAGGAGGGCGCGATCGGCTGGGTCAGCGCCATCCACGCCGACTTCGGCCTGCAGGGCCCGTTCGACGCCGGGCACCGGCTGCGCGACCCCAAGCTCGGCGGCGGTGCGCTGCTCGACCTCGGCGTCTACCCGCTCCACCTGGCTCACCTGATCATGGGCCTGCCCGCCCAGGTGCGGTCCTGGGCGCACCTGACGCCGGAGGGCGTGGACGAGAACACCGGCGTGCTGCTCGGCTACCAGCCGGGCGCCGTGGCGGCGCTCACCTGCGGCATCAACGGTGCGAGCCGCAACGCCGCGTCCATCACCGGCACCGACGGCCGGATCGACCTGCCGGAGGGTTTCTTCGTGCCGAGGTCGTTCGTGCTGAACCGGCCCGGCCGCGCAGCGGAGACGTTCGAGTTCTCGTTCCCCGGCGGCGGCTACCAGTTCGAGGCGGCCGAGGTGCAGCGCTGCCTGCGCGCCGGCGAGCTGGAGAGCCCGCTCGTGTCGCACACCACGACGCTCGAGGTCATGGGTCTGCTGGACGCGATCCGCGACGACATCGGCGTTGTCTATTGACGCTTGGGTACGTTACGAGCCTTTCGACGGCCGAGGGGGAGTCGGGGGCGTCTCAGCTGAAGAGCGGGCGCACCACGAAGTAGACGATGCTCGCGATGAGGGCCGCCGCCGGGAAGGTCGTCACCCAGGCGATGATGATGTTGCCCGCGACGTTCCAGCGGACCGCGCTCAGCCGTTTCGTGGCCCCTACTCCCATGATCGCCGAGGTGATCGTGTGGGTGGTGGAGATGGGAGCGCCGAGCACCAGGGCGTT
>Ga0081539_10004665_pt1 | contig 14895 bp, 16 predicted proteins | sample TabmetS4T2R2_FD_71023 | JGI IMG/M metagenome (GOLD analysis project Ga0081539, IMG submission 71023) | Tabebuia heterophylla rhizosphere microbial communities from the University of Puerto Rico - S4T2R2 | ecosystem: Host-associated > Plants > Roots > Rhizosphere ...
ACCATACGAGCGTCTCGCCATCGCTATCCCACGCCACATCTGAGAGACGCAGTCCTTCGGCCAGGCTCTGTGGCCCTATGGGGCTGGGCCAAAGGCCATATTGCATCGTCTGTTTGTCCTGTGCCATGCCTCCCTCCCATTGCCGACCGTCGAGCGCTTCTATACCTGAGCGTACTCTGCAAAGCTCTATGGGTCAACCCTCCGCTCTACACCACGACCTCTCAACTTTTCCCTGGTGCCTGCCGATACAGTGTGCCAGGAGAGGGTGAGGACGAAAACCTCTCATACTATAGGCCTGAGGAGAGCGCCGTGGAGGCTCTCCTCGGGCGACAATTTCGCCTGTGACCGGAAAGGGAAATAAGCAATGTTCTACTTGCCTCCTGAACTCGCTCTCGCCTCTGAGGAGACCACTGTGGTGGGGGATATCGATGCTTTTATCGCATATGTGGAGAGTGGTCAGGCACTGCGCGACTGGCATGAACGTCTCGCCATACTCACTGAAGAGTGTGATGCGTTTCTACGCGAGCACAGCCATGTCTGGAGTCATATTATTATCCAGCCTCAACACCCTGACGCAGAGACCACTCAGGCGGCTTGACGTGAGCATGTGGCGTGCGTATCCTGAACTGTAGGGAGATACAGATGCGGGGCGGGAACCAGAGAGCAGGTGAGCGCCAGTGCATACGCCGAAAGTATTTATTGCGCGGGACCAGATCCAGGACGCAGTGCGTCGCCTGGCCGAGGAGATCCGGCGGGATTATCGGGACACGACCCCACTCTTACTCAGTACCCTCAAAGGGTCATTTATGTTTCTGGCCGACCTGGTACGGGTGCTTGATTTGTCTGTCGAGATTGCCTTTGTGCGTCTGTCCAGCTATGGCAGTGGCACAGTCAGTAGTGGGCACATTGAGGTAGTGCAGGATCTCCGTGAAGATATCAGCGGGAGAGAGGTCCTGGTCATTGAAGATATTATTGATAGCGGTCGTACTGCTGGTTTTCTCCTACCGTACCTTGTCGCACGCGCTCCGGTGTCGGTGCGCGTCTGCACCTTGCTGGATAAACCCCAGCGCCGCCAGATTCACGTCCCGATAGACTACCGTGGTTTCACAATTCCAGACGTCTTTGTCGTGGGATATGGCTTAGACTGGAACGAGCAGTATCGTCATCTCCCGGATATCTGCGTGCTAGAACCGTAAGCAACGAAGCACGGCGATGTTATGACGCCTGCCGCCCCTAGACAACGTACATTACATGAGCTAACACAGCAGATTAAGGACCAGGCGCTGGCCGTGGGCTTTGATCTGGTTGGGATCGCTCCCGTGCAGGAGAGCCCGGAATTAGCGTTTTTTGAGCACTGGCTCGACGCTGGCTATGCCGGTGAGATGCACTATCTCGAGCGCAGCCGGGAGCGCCGGCGGGATCTGCAACAGGTTGTGCCAGGAGCACAATCCGTCGTGGTCTGTGGCCTCAACTACGACACGGACTATCCATATTCTACCGCAGCGACAGACCCAAACCGAGGCTGGATCGCGCGCTATGCCTGGGGCGCGGATTATCACCAGATTATGCAGGACAAGCTCGCCCAGCTCCAGGCCTTAGTCGTAACCCTGGTGCCGCCGCCCGTAGCGAGCAAACTGTACGTGGATACAGGACCGGTCGTGGAGCGTGTCTACGCCAAATATGCTGGGCTCGGCTGGTTTGGCAAAAATACCTGCCTGCTAAATACCCGGCTCGGTTCCTGGTTGCTACTGGGGGAACTCATCCTGACCATCCCCCTGGAGTATGACCGTCCGGGGCTGGACCATTGCGGGACGTGCACGCGCTGCCTGGAGGCTTGTCCGACGCAGGCGATTCTGGAGCCCTACGTTCTGGATGCGCAGCGTTGTCTTGCGTATCTGACGATCGAACTCAAGGGCGCTATTCCGGAAGAACTCCGTGCGCAAACTGGCCACCACATCTTTGGGTGTGATATTTGCCAGGACGTCTGCCCCTGGAATCGCAAACGACACTACACCACGGACCCAGGCTTACAGCCGCATCCTACCCAGGTGCACCCACGCCTGGAAGACCTCGCCCACCTGACACGTGAGGAGTTTAAGCAGCGTTTTCGGGATACGGCCATCGAGCGCACCAGGCGCCGTGGTCTGCTCCGCAATGTCTGTGTGGCGATGGGGAATTCGGGGAATACCGCCTTTATTCCCCTCCTGGAGAGCTTGTTGGATGACGAAGAGGCACTGGTGCAGGAACACGCCACCTGGGCGCTGGCGCGGCTGCGTGACTGCCCGCCAGCGCCGCCGCCCTTACTCCCGTAGCCCGTACTTCATCCACTCTTCGACAAAGGTTAAGGACTCCATGCTGCGCATGCGATCGAGATAGACCTTGCCTTGCACATGGTCGCACTCGTGTTGAATGACGCGGGCGTGGAACCCCTGCACGGCAATATCGATGCGATTGGCCTGGCGGTCGTAGGCCCGCAGACGAATCTTCGTGTAGCGCGGCACCCGACCACGGAGCCCTGGCACGCTCAGGCAACCTTCCCAGTCTTCCTCCATCTCATCGGTCAGGGGGGTGATCTCGGGGTTGATGTACACCGTGAGTGGAATGGACGGGGCGTTCGGGCGGCGGGGGTTCGGCCCGACTTCCATGATGACGATCTGTTTCGAGACATGCACCTGTGGCGCGGCCAGGCCAGCGCCATCGTACTCGTGCATGGTTTCAATCATGTCGTCGATAAACTGCTGGATGGCTGGGGCCTGGATCTGATCAGGAGGCACTGGTTCCGCCACCTGGCGCAGCACCGGATGCCCCAGACGGGCAACTTTGAGTATCATCGGCGTCACTCTCCTTTAGGTGAGCTTTAAGCGGTCCACGTTGCAGAGCGGACAGGATCAACAACCCTGCCCATGGCACTCACCCCCGTGGTCACCAATGGGGAGGGTATCAACCCACCCCAGAACCTTGCCATTAGCAAGATAAACCTCGACACGATTCGAACTTTCCCATGGATGGTAGCTCGTACTGCGCCCCAAGGACGAACCCAGATAATGCCAGCGGGAGTAACGCCGCGCGTCTCCAGCCGTATCTGCTGGATCACCCCATATAAAAAGGAGCGCTTCGGCACTCATCCCCACTCTGGGGGCACCGCTCCGCACAATCTCCTGATCCACGGGATCGAGTTGCTGAAAGCGCTGGGCTAAGCCAATCTCATTAAGGTAGGCTGTGCGCTCGGCAGCGGTCGTCTTGGCCAGATAGGTACGCTTTTGGGTCCCGGTCATGACGTTCCTATAGATCGCAAACTCTGCCTGCTCGGGAGGAGAAAGCCGTCCTGCTGCAGCGTCATAGTTATACATGCAGCCGGTGAGCAGCAATGTCGTTCCCATCAGCACACAAATCCATAGGAGGCACAGTCGGCAAGATCTCATGGAATTCTCCTTTTTCGCGGTTCATCGCTAGGAATATAATCGACCCACCCTGTAACCTGCCCAGCAACGAGATAGACGTCTACGCGATTGCCGTAATTGTAGTATTGGTTGCCGTAGCCAGCAAGGCCGAGGGACGAGCCCAGGTAATACCAGTGAGCGTAGCGGTGCGCGTCTCCGGATGTATAGTAAGGCTCCCCCCAGAGGAACAGTAAGGCTTCGGCACTCATCCCGACTCTCGGGATTCCTCCTATGACGGCCTCACGGTCGCTGGGGTCAAGCGCCTGAAAACGCTGCGCTAAGCCAATCTCACGTAGGTAGGCCGTGCGTTCGGCGGCGGTCGCCTTGGCGAGATAGGCGCGCTCTTGTGATGGGGTCATGACCTTCTGATAGAGGTGCAACTCAGCCTGCTCGTCCAGGGAAAGTCTGTGGATGGCTGCATACGTGCAGCCGCTGAGTGTAAGAATGCTGCCCATCAGCACCACCACCCAACGCACGCAGGGTCGCAGGTCTCGCATGGCGGTCTCCTTCTGCCAGGGGCAGGTTAGGACGTAGGTATGTGTCGTCTGTCTGTATTAACACTGCAGAGGGGGAACTCTGTTCCCACACCACGGCCAGTAGCACACCCTGGCAGGCACGCGTGGATTATTCGACCTGGAGGATCGAGTCGGCGGGGAATAATGCCAGCAACCGCGTATAGGCACGCTCCAGGTAGGCAGGGTCTTTGGACTCCAGGGTGAGTTTGACACGGTAGCGGGGGTTCGCGACCTCTGGATAGGAACCTAACATCAGTTCGGGGAACTCCTGCACCACCGTGTCCAGGAGGTGGGCAAAATCACTTTCCCGCGCCGTCACATACACCAGGCGGACGTGATAGGGCAACTCACGAAAGAGCTCCTTAAGGCTATCGAACTTGCGCCGGAAGAGTTGCGGAATGCCCGGGAAAATGTAGACATTGTCTACCTGCAAGACGGGGATAGGCAGGCTCGGCTCCATGAGGAGTTGGGCGCCTTCTGGCACACTGGCCATCTTCGCCCGCGCTGCCGAAGGACGCTCGGCCCAGTGTTGCTGCAGCAAGGCATCCAGTTCGGGGTGAATGACCAGAGGCCGCTGCAGGCCATGGGCAATCGCTTCGATGGTCACATCGTCATGCGTAGGGCCAACGCCACCAGTGGTGAAGACGTAGTCAAAGGTGCGTGAGAACGTCACGACATCACTGGCAATCACCTCGATCTCATCCGGTACCACCACGATGCGTCGGACATCTACTCCCAGGGCGCGGAGTTCCTGGCATAGATAGGGCGAATTCGTGTCGACGACTTTCCCTGACAAGATCTCGTTACCGATGACCACAACGCCGGCTGTCTTTGCCATAGTCCATCCGCCTTGTTCTGGCTCCCAGAGTGTGCGCCTGCCTGCGTGCTTCAGTCACTGCCTATCGAGCCTAAGCCAGCGTACTGCAACATGGGGGCAGTGATGGCGAGCCGGCAGAGCTCATTGGTCCCCTCAAAAATCTGCGTCATCTTCGCATCCCGGAAGTATTTTTCCGCCCCTGACTTGCCCGTGGTGCCATACGCACCCATGATCTGCACGGCATCGGTCGCGACCTTGACCGCTATATCGCTGGCGAATACTTTGGCCATCGAGCTCAACACTACCTGGGGTGGTTCTGTAGCCGCGGCCTTGTGCGTGAGCAAGCGCGCCGCCTCAATCTGCGTTGCCATATCGGCAAGCATATGCTGCACCATCTGGTGCTGCACAATTGGGCTCCCGCCCTGGACACGCAGGAGGCTATGCTGGCGCGCCAGCTCAAAAGCGCCACGGGCGATCCCCACGGCGATCGCTGCCCCCTGACTGCGCCCGTAGGCGCTGAGGTCCTGTAGGAGCCCAGCCGCCCCCCCCTCTTTGGTCAGCAGATACTCGGCCGGCACATACACATTTTCTAGATAAAACTCTACCAGCGGACAGGCACGTAAACCCATGGTAGAGAGCACTTCACTGACGTGGAACCCCCGCGTGTGCGTAGGCAGAGCAAAACCCGTTACCCCTTCGAGACCCCGGTCCTCGCTCACGGTGGCAAAGACACTGAGCCAGGCCGCCACATTGCCACCGGCACAATAGGCTTTGCGCCCAGAGAGCACATAGCCATCACCACGGCGTTTCGCGGTCACCATCAGGCGACTCGCCGGTACCCCTTGGGGATGCACAAAATCACTGCCGACCCGTCGTTCCGTGACGGCCAGCGCCCAGAGGACAGGTTCATGGCGCTCTTCCGCAGCAAGCACCTCGGGAAACACCTGCTCCATCAGCACCGTATTCCCCGAGAGCGCCACCGCGGTCTGCGCCAGGCTATGCGAGGCGAGTAACGTTGCCACACCGGCTTCCCAGCGGGCCAGCTCTTCCGCGGCAATTGCCGCACTCAGGCGGTCCATGGTGCCGCCGTAGTGAGGCGGGAGATGTGCCGAGAGCAAACCAAAATCACAGCTTTTGCGCAGCAATTCCCAATCGACTGTGCCTGGCAGCGCAGTGTCCAGCTTGCGCGCCCGCCACCGCAGCTCACGCTGCGCAAAACGACGCATACTCGTGCAGACAGCTTGCTGCTCTTCGGTCAGCTCAAACATGCGTGCTCCTTTCCTGAGTACCATGCCCATCCCAGTCCGGAGCAAGGAAACCGTGGAAAGTGTTAATACGTTAAGATGTCTCGTCGGCCAGTTTGCGATACTTGCTGGCATAAAAGAGCAGTGGTTTCAAGCTGGGATCCGCGCTCAAGGCTGCCTCCTGAACTTCGCCCACGAACAGGGTATGATCCCCCACGTCGAAACGCGCCCAGACTTTACAGTCGATGTAGGCCAGGCATTCATCTAACACCGGACAGCCCGTGGCCTTGGTGAAATGTGGGATCTCGGCAAACTGGTCGCCCTCCTTGGGGGCCTTGCCAGCCCACCAAGACGACCACTCTGAACGGTGCTCGGCCAGAATATTGACGCAGAACGCGTCTCCCGTCATCAGCATCTCATGCATGACCGCCTTTTTGTCGACGCTCACCAGGATCAAGGGCGGATCGAGGGAAACGGAGCTAAAGGCGTTGGCAGTCATCCCGTGCTTGGTACCGCTATGATGGGTGGTCACTACCGTCACGCCGGTCGCAAAGCGGCCAAGCACCTGCCGAAAAAGCATTGGATCAAATGGCATGATTCCCCTCCTGGCAATCGCCGCATACTAGCTCTCCCACGTACTGGTACGGCCGATTATCCCCGCCAGTATGGCGGGGCCATTAGCAGTGCGCAGCACTAGTCACTCAGTCCAGCAATGTATTTCGCCAGGTCAAGACTCTGACGAAAATCGTATTCGCGATGGATAGTCAGCTTTTCTGCTTCAATCGAGCCTTCAGCATGAATGGCTAACACCGCCTGATAGCCCCCAAAATCCGAGGCCGTGAGCTCAGAAATCATGTTGAGAACGCGCAGCCGTACTGCCGCTGATACACCGGCTTTTCCTCCAAGGTATTTTTCGATGAAGGGACGCGTTTCCGGGTTACGCAGGTCATCTTCACCGGGCGCTGTGACCAGGATACCACCGCTAATATCCTGCAAGTACGCGACCATCTGGTGATAGTTTTCCGCGAAGTGCAGTTTCGCGATATTGACCAGCAGCGGGCTGGGCACGGCAATGCCCTCTTCCGCCAGGCGGCATTGCTGCGCCGCCTGCACCGTGAGCGCTCGCAGGGTCTGGGTATAGGCAATGAGCCTGGTGATTTTTTCACGGATATGGCCGGCACGCGTCAGGCCGTGGTAGTCCGCAATCAGTTGCGCGGCGCCTACCAAAGCATCGGTGAGCGGGAGTTTATACGAAATGGCGGTAAAGCGATGGAACTCGACGAACGTTTTCGCAAGGTCACCGGCGAACTGCCATTCCTTCTGTAAGAACACACGCTCACGTGGCACAAACACATCGTCAAAGACGGTCAACGTCTCGGTCATCTTGTGCTGCGAGGTGATGGGGTGATCATGGCTCCCGGCGCGCGGTGCCCCATAAGGACTGCAAATCATTTTCAGGCCTGGGGTATTGACAGGAATCGCAAACGCGACCGCATAGTCGCGGTCAGCCTCCGACATGTTCCGGGTGGGGAGGACGATCACCTCATTGGCGTTGGTCAACACCGAGGTATGGATTTTCGCCCCGCGTACCACCAGACCATCAGGGCGTTCCTCAACGATGCGTAGGTAATAATCCGGATGCGTCTGCTGCGACGGCCCCAGGCTGCGGTCGCCTTTCACGTCAGTCTGCGCCACCGCCACCGCCAGATCGTTCTGCGCACAGTGCTGATAAAACTGTTGTACCCGGCTGAGGTAATCGGTATGCAGGGCGTCATCCATACGCCGTGCCACCATGTGCAGGGCAAACAGCGCATCGCTGCCGATTTCTTTGATGAGCACCACCAGGGTCCGTCCCAGACCGGTCGCCGTTTCGATGAGCTGGCTGCGTTTCAGCAGGTCATCACTACTGCGGGGGAGATGAAAATACCGACTGATGGCCTCGCCGGTGTGCGGGTCGTGCACCACGGCCAGATCACGAAAGCGCGGATTTTCAGCCATCGCATAGTCAATGCTGGCGTGTTGCACCGCCACCCCTAATACCGGGTGTGTGGTCACGTCCTTGACCCGTTCACCCTTGTAATAAATGACCCGCTCATCTTGTAAACTGGCCCTGTATTCTTGCGGCGTACGCAGCGCCATGCACCTCTCCTCTTGCCTGGGCTCCCGATCGGCACCTGCTGTCAGCACCTGCTCTTAGCACCTGCTCTCAGTGCCTATTATACTGGAATCAGTCACAGGAGGATAGAGGACTCCAGTGCGACCATGCGTCCGAACCATCGGCACCTCTGTGTCAGCGTTGGAGGTGCTGGCGTAGGGCCGTAATATGCTGCGTGATCAGCGAGGCATCCGGTGCCTCAGGAGAGAGCTGCAGGTAATGTTGCAGATCGTCCAGCGCGGCGTCCAGGGCACCAAGCTGGGCCTGTAAGAGCCCGCGATCGCGGATTTCTGTCAGCACATCAGGGCGCAGCAGGAGCAGGCGTTCCACCACCCGCAGGGCGCGGCGATGATCGCCCTGCTGCACATAAATGGCCTTGAGATTATAGAGCATGCGCTGGAGGATGGCGTGATCGCTCACCGGTTGCAGGTAGGTGTCACTCCACGCCACCATCTGCCCATACATGTCGGTCAGACGTTGCTGGCAGTCCTCCTGGCTGAGGATCTTGCCCCGATAGTAAGGATCAATCCAGAAGACCGTCGGCTGGGCGCTATAGCGCACCAGAAAGTGCCCCGGCATGCTGACGCCAACAATGGGCAGGCCAACCTGTCTCGCCAACTCAAGATACACCACTGAAAGAGTAATGGGGATACCGGTTTTGCGCTCAATGACCTCATTTAAAAAGCTATTGCGGGTGTCGTAATAGTCGTCCTGGTTGCCATGGAAACCTTGCTCGTCAAACAGATACGCATTAATGTGTGCCACGATCTGCTGCGGATCGATTTCCAGGCCCAAGCGGGAGGAGACGACCTCAGCCATCGCGTCCAGGCGACGCAGATACGCTTGCACGTCGAGATGCGGGTATTCTTCCTGGGCGATGAGTAGCGCCCCTTCAGCCAGACGGAACTCCCCGTGGGGCCGCTGGATCAACTCGGTAAAGCGGCGACGCACCTCAGAGATGTTCATGCCATATCCTTACAAGCCCTTATTAATTGGTGCGCTGTGCACTTTGGGCCTGTTCCAGGGCGGCGTCCACCAGCTCTTTAAACCGTTCATACGAGGCAGCGCCGCTGAGCGGATAGCCGTTCACGAAAAAGGTCGGGGTCGCGTTGACACCGGCTTGCTGTCCAGCCTGGATGTCTGCGTCAATCCCAGCGGCGGATTTGCTGGAATCGAGACAGGATGTAAATTGCTCCATATTGAGTTCCAGGTCTTGCGCAAATTTTTTGAGGTCATCCATTTGCAAGCTTGAAGACGCGAAGAGCTTATCGTGGTAGGGCCAGAATTTTTGCTGTTCAGCCGCACACTGCGCCGCTTCAGCAGCCTTTTGGGCCTGTGGATGGATATTGCGCAGTGGGAAATCCCGGAAGACGAGTTTGATTTTGCCCTCATACGCTGCCATGAGCTGCTTCAAGGTGCCCTGGGCCTGGCGGCAGTAAGGGCACTGAAAATCGGAAAATTCGACGATCGTGACTGGCGCACTGGTTGGCCCCAGGAACGGCTCGCCCTCGGTTGCGACCTCCACCATGGGGGCCCGCAAGGCCACCGTCACAGGGTAATGCGGCTGGAGTTCTTTCAGTAAGGCTTGGCGGCGCTGTTCCTGGGCTTGCTGGTGCAGGTACGCGGTGATCTGCTCAGAGACCTTCTCAAGCGGTTGCCTAATGCGGTTTTTATTGGCCTCATAGAACGCCTGCACCTGCTCAGGAGTCACGTCCTGGATTTTGGCACTAATCTCATCGTGGACCAACTGTTGCACCGACACACCACGCTGCGCTGCCTCCAGGCTGAAGATCTTGTTCGCAATCAGGTCATCGAGCTTCTCTCGTAAGGTCTGGTAGCGCTGGATTTCCAGACGCAGTAACTCCCCACGGAGGGCGTTCGTCAAGTCCTCAGCAGCAATCGGTTGACCTTGCACCGTCGCTACCACGGCGGGAAGTTCCTCGGCGGTAACGCGCATCGGTATAAACGTCATCCAACCTATCAGTGTAACCATCGCCAGCATACTGCTCCACTGCGTACACGTCTCCACTACCCGTTGGAACATGGTTAGACTCCATCAGCAAACAAGGGTGACCGCACAACGCGTGACGCGCACTGCAGTATGCTCTGTGGGAGGACACACGTTGACACACACACTGACATATGGAAGAATGCTGGGCCTCAGCATCCATCACTAGGGAGTAGTATATCATGTTTCACAGGGTCCTGGTGGCTACAGGTGGATCCCCCTGGTCCGACAATGCCGTCAAATATGCTATTGGCTTGGCGAAGGATTACCAACTGGAAGTGGTGATTCTGCACGTCTTAACCGAAACGCCACCGTACTTCGTCGCGGAAGCTGGCACTTCCCTGGACAGTATTCTTGAGGGCAGTGAAGAGGCTGGTAGACGCATTGTCGATGAGGCTGCGGAGTGGGCTGCAGAGGCCAGCATCGAGTACGATACAGAGCTGGTATGGGGGCGGGTACCCGAAGTCATCTGTCGCGTTGCCCAGGAACGCGACTGCGACCTGATTGTGGTAGGCTCCCGCGGCCTGACAGGTTTTAAGCGCCTGATGCTGGGGAGTATCTCGAATGCGGTCGCCGCGAAAGCCCCCTGTCCAGTATTGGTGGTGAAGCTGTACGAAAGGTAAGCGAGGGTCAGGGCCAGCCTGGTCGTACAGACTCTGGTCCTCGCTCCTTGGGCTCTCCCGTCTGCTTACAGCAAGCCAGCAGCACGTGCCCAACGGTATTTGGCCCCAAGTACAGCGACGGGTTTCTCGGTGGTGTATGGGTAGGCCAGCAACTGATGATCATTGAGATAGCGGCAGGCCTCTTCCACCTCCACATCACCGACCAGTGAGGCGACCACGGGCTTGTGGATACCGCGTTGCCGCGCTTCCTCGACTACCTCGCTCAGCAAGGTGGCAAACACCATGGGCGGCGTAATAATAGTGTGCCAGTAGCCGAGAATGAGGGCGTCAATGCGCTCATCGTCCAGCGCCAGCTTGATAGTATTGCGGTAGGTCGTCGGTGGCTCACCACCCGTGATGTCGACCGGATTTCCCGACGCCCCAAAAGGTGGAATGAATTTTTTGAAGGCCGCGTCGAGGTCGGGAGGCAGGCTCATGAGGCGCAGGCCATTGTCCACACAGGCATCGGAGAGCAACACACCGGAGCCCCCCGCTCCCGTCACGATCACGACATTTTCACCTTTGGGAGTCGGCAAAATCTGTAAGCCCCTGGCAAACTCTAGCATGTCGTTGAGGCTGTATGCCCGAATCACACCGCACTGCCGCAGCACCGCGTCGTAGATCTTATCATTCCCCGCCAGGGCACCGGTGTGCGACCTGGCGGCCCGGGCGCCCATGGCCGTGCGTCCGGCTTTGAGCACAACGACGGGTTTGTGCTTCGAGACGCGCTGCGCCACCTCGGCAAACGACCTGCCGTCTTTCAAATCCTCGACGTGCATGGCGACAACCTGCGTGTTGGGATCTTGCTCGAAGAACGTCAGCAGGTCGTCCTCGTCAATGTCCGACTTATTCCCGAGGCCGACGATAGCTGATACCCCCATCTTGGCCGAGCGGCTAAAGCCAATGATGGCCATGCCGACGCCACCACTCTGGGAGGACAACGCCACCTGGCCTTTTTCGTCATAGGGGGTGCAAAAGGTCGCACAGAGGTTCTTGGGCGTATAGTAGAAACCGTAGATGTTGGGCCCCATCAGGCGCACATTGTATTCGCGCGCGACGTTGACCACTTCCTGCTGCAAGGCCTCTTCGCCAACTTCAGCAAAGCCAGAAGGAATCAAAACGGCGCCCGGGATGTTTTTCTTGCCAACCTCTGTCAGAACCTGGGCCACAAAACGCGCTGGAATGCAAAAAATGGCAACGTCAATCTCGCCTGGGACATCGCACACGCTTTTGTAACACTTACGCTCTAAAATTTCCTCAGCGCGCGGATGAATAGGATAAATGGCGCCCTGGTAGCCACCATTGATGAGATTTTTCATCACCGAGTTGCCGATCTTGCCATCTTCCGGTGTGGCACCAATGACCGCCACGGCGTTGGGCTGCATGATGCGTCGCATAGCCTGCAAGATCTCGTCCTGCGCTGGCCGGTAGCGCTGCTGTGGCGCAGCAAAATCCACGACGATACGCACGTCTACGGCTGTAGCCCCGGTGCTACTGGCAAACACCGGGTTCAGATCCATTTCGTGAATGGCCGGGAAGTCATGCACCAGCTGCGACACATTTGCGATTAACATGCCTAGGGCCTCGCGGTCGACCCCAGGTGCTCCACGCACTCCGTGTAATACGGCAGCCCCAGCGATATCGTCGAGCATGGCAACCGCTTCCTGGTGCGTCGTCGGCGCCAGGCGGAAGGTGATGTCCTGCATCACTTCTACGAGGATCCCCCCCAACCCAAAAGCAACGAGCTTGCCAAAGCTGGGGTCAGTGGTGGCACCAACGATGACCTCCTGGGCGGCTGGCAGCATCTGCTGCACTTGCACGCCCAGGATGCGCGCGTTGGCTTTATAGGCCCTGGCATTGGCGAGAATGGTGCTATAGCCCTGCTCCACCGCAGCCGCGCTGGTCAGACCGGTAAGTACACCGCCAGCGTCCGTCTTGTGCAGAATGTCGGTCGAGACAATTTTTAACACGACCGGATAGCCAATCTCCTGTGCCAGACGTGCTGCCTGTGGCGCTGAGGTCGCCAGGCCTTCTTGAGGCACTGGGATGCCATAGGCTTCACATATCTGCTTCCCTTCTGGAGCCGTGAGCACTGTCCGCCCTTCAGCCCGTACCTGATCGAGCACTGTCTGTACCGCTGCGCGATCACCTTGCATCTTGCTACCTTTCTCTCCCGTACCAGGACGCTAAAACGTGCATGAACGTGAAAAATCTACAAGCGCTGGAGATATCATAGTGCACCATAGAATACCCCTGGATCAGTGTCAAGAGGGCGTTAACACCAGGCAACGACAGCCGTGCATGGGCAGAGGGTGACCCGGTGTTACCGCGCCTTTGGACTTGGTGTATGGACCCAAGAGTGGTATTGTATAGAAGTCGCTCTAGAAGCCGGCCTGGAGAGCGAATGAGGGAGTCAAACATGCCGTCTCCTACTGAACACCTCACCCCAACCCAGGTGCTCGCCACCATTGCAACGCTGCTCCCGAAGACTGCTCCTGCAGCGCCTGACGCACCACCGTGCGAGTGGTGCCATGGTCCGACGGTGTGGACCACTGGCAACAAAACACGCTGCACCCGTTGTGGCTATGTCCCTTCGTGACACGATGGAACCTGTGCGTGACACAGCCAGAACCTTTCACCGTCTCCACATCTAGGCCTGTCGCTCCCACAGATGCGTGCTGGCATAGCGCTCACCAAGATCGTTAAACAGGGTGACGATGTGGCCAGATCGCACCGTCTTGGCCACGGTGTAGACCCCCTGCATGTAGGCGCCGGAGGACTGGCCGACGAAAAAGCCACTGCGGGCGAGGCGCCAGCACATGTCGTAAGCTGCTTCGACGGACACATCGATACGGTCATCAATGACACTCTGATCCAGGATGGCCGGGACAATCGCATCCGGACTGCCTAGAGGCTTAAGACCCTCCACGCCTGGAAACTCTTCGGGGATGATGGCAATCACCTGAATGTTGGGATTGTACTCCTTGAGGCGCCGGCCAATGCCCGTGATGGCGCCGCCGGTGCCGATCCCACCGACAAAATGCGTCACTTTCCCCTCTGTTTGCTCCAGGATCTCCACCGCCGTGCCGTGATAGTGCGCCTGCCAGTTGCTGGCATTGCTGTACTGATCGGCATAGAAATAGCGCTCTGGCTCGTTTTCAGCTCGACGATGTACTTCACGCAGTGCTTCGTCATAGCCTTTGAGGGCATCCGTGGTAATCAGCGTGGCGCCATGCGCCACAATGCGCTTGCGCCGCTCCAGGCTGGCGTTCTCCGGCACCACGAGATGCACCGGGTACTTTAACACTGCACCGAGCATGGCATAGGCGATACCAGCGTTGCCTGAGCTGGAATCGAGGATAATCTTGCCCGGACGTAAAGCCCCCGTGGCCAGCGCATCCAGGAGAATTTGCCGTACTGGCCGATCCTTCAACGACCCGCCTGGATTGAAGTACTCTAATTTAGCGGAGACGGTCAGATCCGGAAACTCCTCCTCCAGCACATCGACTCGCACCAGTGGTGTATTGCCGATCGTAGCCAGAAGGGGGTATTGCTGTAAGAACTTGGCGTGTTCACGTGATGCTAGCATGCTACTACTCATGCGCCCTCGCAAGGTATGTCACTACATATCCGTATATTTGAGAGCAACCGCCCCCAGCGTGCGGCGGCCTATGGAGATGCCTCAAGGATTACGCAGAGAGTATAGAAGTATCAAAGGCCCTTTGCCAGCCTCCAGAGCCACAGGCAGGGCTGTGGCGTTTTTGGCTGTCAGCGATGCATGCAGTGTGCGAGGCTGACATGTGCTACACTCCCTGTGCTATCAGACATGAGCAGGTTGTGCGGCTAGGGGTGAAGCAATCCCTGGAGAGCTGGCTATGCCAATCCGAGACTTGCACGTGACCAATATAGGGCCATTCGACAGTATTACGTTCGAGTTTGACGAGCATATCAACGTCTTCATTGGGCCCAACAGCAGTGGGAAATCAACGACCCTCATGACCCTGGCGAACATTGCCACCTATCCTTTTACGTTGCCGGAGAGATTGGGCAAAAC
>Ga0081539_10004666_pt1 | contig 14895 bp, 12 predicted proteins | sample TabmetS4T2R2_FD_71023 | JGI IMG/M metagenome (GOLD analysis project Ga0081539, IMG submission 71023) | Tabebuia heterophylla rhizosphere microbial communities from the University of Puerto Rico - S4T2R2 | ecosystem: Host-associated > Plants > Roots > Rhizosphere ...
TGATCGTCGCGGCCAGCCCGATCAATTCGTCGAGGTGAGCCACAACGACGGATTGGGCATCGGCCGCCAGCGTCCGATAGGCAGCGAACAGCTCCGGGTCTTCGGCGGCGCGTCGGCGTTTGACTTCGATCAGAGAATCAAAGAGTTGACGTAACCGCTCCGGCGCCGGACTCGGGCGGGCGGCGATGGCCCGCAGCTGAGGCATGGTCGTCTCCGCCCACCGGCCGACAACCAGATCCCGCAGCTCGGCCTTGGTCGCCACGTGCCGGTAGACAGCCGCGTGGCTCACGCCCAGCGACCGGGCGACGTCCGCCACGGTCGCCTTGGCCGGGCCGAAGCGACGGATGACGTCCTCTGCCGCAGAGACGATCCGATCGAGAGTGAGCGGGGCATCATCGAGAGGCATTTATCTCCTCCATCAAGATGGGCACTTCGGTGCCCCTTTCTATTATTGACCAGGTTCAAGCCGCCGATCCCTTTTCGGTTCCGAAATAGTGTGGCTGGTCGAGATCGGAGATCAGCCCGAGCTGCTTTGGCTGCCACCCCAGCAGTTCCCGAGTTCGTTGACTCGAAGTCGGATTGTCGATCGCTGCGAAATGCGCGAACCAACCGAAATGGCCGGCCGCCTCCTCGACTGACTTGGCGACGACCGGTATGTTCAAGCGCCGGCCGATTACATCAGCGATCTCTCGGAAAGGCACGCCCTCATCGGCAGCCCCGTGATACCGGGCTCCTGCTGCCCCCTTTTCAATCGCCAATCTGTAAAGGCGAGCCGCGTCGAGCCGGTGCACCGCGGGCCAGCGATTGAGCCCGTCGCCCACATACGCCGAAACGCCTTTTTCACGCGCGAGGCCGATGAGGAGCGGAACAAAGCCATGATCGCCATCACCATGAACCGACGGTGGAAGCCGCATCACCGACACATGCACGCCGCGCGCTGCCAACGAAGCTGCGGCCTCTTCCGAAGCCACGCGAGGAATCGAGGAAACTGGCATATCTTCTTCGGTCGCGAGGCGGCCCGGCGTCAGAACCGCGGTCCCGGAGGTGACGATTAATGGACGATCAGAGCCGAAAAGCGCGGAGCCCAGAGCCTCGATAGCGCGCCGATCTGTCTCACAGTTAGCCTCGTATTTCGAGAAGTCGTGGATAAAGGCTGTGTGAATCACGCCATCCGACATGGCTGCCCCACTACGCAGGCTTTCCAGATCTTCGAGATCACCCCGATGCGCCTCGGCGCCGGCGGCGGCCAGCGAATTGGCGGCCGCTTCGGAACGGGCGAGGGCGAGCACCCGGTGACCCGCGCCGATGAGTTCCTGAACGACAGCGGACCCAATGAAGCCTGTGGCTCCGGTCACGAATATACGCATAAATTTCTCCTTATCTGTTCCTCACCAGGTTATTAATGCTTTGCCTCCGCCCTTGCGGCAATCCCATCCAACTCCTCCAGGACTTGCGGCGAGAGCGTCAACTGCCCTGCGGCAAGGTTCTCGCGCAGATGGGCGACCGAAGATGTCCCAGGAATCAGCAGGATGTTGGGCGAGCGATGCAGTAACCACGCCAGCGCAACCTGCATCGGAGTGGCTCCGAGCCGACCGGCGACATCCGAGAGGGTGGACGATTGCAGCGGCGTGAAGCCGCCCAGCGGGAAGAACGGCACGTACGGTATGCCCTGCCTGGCCAAATCATCGATCAAGGCATCGTCGCTGCGTTGGGCCAGATTGTAACTGTTCTGCACGCACACAATGTCGGTGATCGCTTGCGCCTCGGCGATCTGGGCCGCCGTGACGTTGCTCAGGCCGATGTGGCGGATCAGCCCCTTGCGCTGGAGCTCGGCCAGCACAGTCACCTGTTCCGCGATGGATCCCTCGAGGGGGCCGTGGATCGACCCCATTGCACGGTAGTTGACGATGTCGAGTGCATCCAGGCCCAGATGACGAAGGTTATCGTGGACGCCGTCAATCAGGTCCTGGGGCGAAATGGCCGGCTGCCACGACTTATCGGGCGGGCGGCGCGCCCCGAGCTTGGTGACGATCACCAACCCCGCCGGATAAGGGTGCAGCGCTTGCCGAATAATTTGGTTGGTGACGTGTGGGCCATAGAAATCGGACGTGTCGAGATGGTTCACGCCTGCCGCAACCGCCTCGCGGAGGACAGCGATGGCGCCGTCCGGGTCCCTGGGTGGCCCCCAGACGCCAGGGCCAGCCAGTTGCATCGCCCCGTAACCTATTCGTTCAACCGTCAGTGCCGTACCGGGGAACGTATACTGGCCGCCAAGCCTTGCTTTAGTCATTTCACTCATTCCTTGCTCCTTTCAAATATTGACATGAGCAAGTATACATATTCCAGTTACAAATTTCAAGTATTGAAACTTGTAAGTTCAAATTTCAAGTAATGAAACCTGTAAGCTCAATCTGCGCGGAGCGATTCCATCGGATTGACTGACAAGGCCCGACGAGCTGGAAAGTAGCTCGCAATCAGGACTGCCGCGGATAAGATCAATGCGGACGCCGCGTATGTGGCCGGATCGAGCGCTGTGACACCAAACAAAATCGAAGAGACCCAGCGCGAGAGTCCCATAGCCGCAGCTACTCCGAGGACCTCGCCGACGCAAACCAGCAAAATCCCTCGCCGGAGAAACAGACCAGTGATCTGATTCGGCTGAGCCCCGAGCGCCATTCGAATGCCGACTTCCCGCCGCCGTTGTCCGACGGCGTAGGCCAGGACGCCGTAAACGCCGATCACCGCCAATGCCAATGCCATCGTTCCTGCGACACCCAATAAAATAAGCGTGAATGACGTTCGCGCCATCGAGCGCCGATAGACGTCATCCAGCGTTCGTACCTGCGCCAAGGGCAAGTTTGGGTTCACGGCATGGATCGCCGTGGCGACTTCTCTAAGAAGGCTCTCCGTATTCGCTCTGCCGCTTCTGATCGCCAGAGTGAGGCCGCGGCGAATCGATGGTGGCCGATTGGGGACCCAGGGGTCGTTCACCCCCGTTCGAAAGTAGACGATTGGAGGAGCCGGCAGGTGAACCCCATCGTCATGCACGTCTTCAACGACTCCGACCACTTCGAGCCATCTGTCGCCCAGAGCGCCCGGCCGAAGCCTCTTGCCCAACGCCGCATTTGGTTCTCCCCAGTTTTCGCGCACCATGCTTTCCGACACGATCGCGACGAGCCGGCGATTGGACAGATCCTCCCAGGTGAAATCCCGGCCCGCCAGCAAACGAGTCCCTTGGGCGGCAAACAGGCGGGGAGAAACAGCTTTGACGCGCCGGTTCGGAGGAGGCTGCCCCGGCACAAACCGATCTTCGACAGCGATCAGGTTTCCGTTGTGATAGTCCGCATCCATCGGCATTCCATCGGCAAAAGCGGCCGCTTCCACACCGGGCAGGCGAGAGACATTCTCAACGATGTCGGTCTGCATCCGCGCCACTCGCTCGGGCTCCGGCGCCTGTGTCTCCGGGATGACGAGACGGATCGTTTGAATCTGTTCGGGATGAGTGAAGCCGGGCTGAACTCCTCGAAGGGCGAGGAAGGTGCGAATCAACAATCCGCTTGCCGTGAGCAGAACCAGCGCCAGCGCAACCTGCGCGACGACGAGGACGTTCTGCGCTCGCAGTTGATCGGGGCTCATGCTCGCTCCGCGAGCGCCGATGATATTGCCGGGGATGCCGCACTTGAAAACGGCAATCAGGCCGAACAAAAGACTGCCGGCGATCGAGCATGCCAGGTCGAAAGCCAGAGTCGCCGCGTCAATCGATGCTTCCGCCAACCTGGGAATAGTAGTGAGATCCTGAGCCTTCAAGATTCGCACCGCGACAGACGCAAGCGCAACGCCCAAAGCCCCTCCCAGCAACCCGAGGGTGAGGCTTTCAACGAGCAGTTCTCGCGCAATCCTCCACCGCCCGGCGCCAAGGGCAGCACGAATCGCGAACTCCTGTCTTCTCGCTTGCGCCCTCACCAGGACCAGGTTTGCGACATTGGCGCAGACGAGCAAGAAGACCAATCCCAGCGCTCCCATGACAACGCCGAGGACAGCGCCGATGTCTCCGGTAATATCCCGCTTCAGCGGGCGGATATTGGATTTCAGGCGGGCTTGCTCCGCGAACGAGCGGATGTCTTCAGGAATAATTTGCTTCAGGACTCGCGTCGCCTCCTGATTGGCAAGATCAATGGTGATTCCACGTTTCAGTCTCGCAATGCCGGAATAAGAGAAGGGTTCGAACGGCAGGTTCGCCTTGGCAAAGCGCTGTGGAAGCAGAACGTCGGGTGAAAGATCGAGGAAACGGAAGGTCCGCGGCATCACGCCGATCATCTGGCGTGGAACGAAGTCAATCACAACCGTGCGACCGAGAACTCGCTCATCGCCGCCGAACCGCCGCATCCAATACGAGTGGGAAAGAATCACAGTCTCCGGCGTTCCCGGCATGTCGTCATCGATGGAAAACCGGCGTCCCAAGAAAGGCTGAGCGCCCAGGGTTGGTAACACTCCCTCGGTCATCCGGACTGTCTTGATCTGCTCGGGATCACCGATGCCCGTGACGGTTACTGTGCCCGGCAACCACACGCCGAACTCTCGAAACGTTTGAGCGTGCTCCTTCAATCCCGCGTACATGCCAGGCCCGAGCCCCATGTCGTTGAATGTTTCGCCCTGAATCACGCTCGAGTTGAAGACGCCCACCAGCGATTCCGGTTCCGGGTAAGGCAGCGGACGGATGAGCACCGCATTCACGACACTAAAGATGGCGGTGTTGGCGCCAATGCCAAGTGCGAGCGAGAGGATCGCAGCAGCGCCGAAACCGGGATTCATTCGGATCATGCGGAACGCATGTCGCAGATCCCGCAGTAGTCCTTCAAGGAATGCCGGGATGTTCATTTCATAGTCCCCCTCTAAAGCCCCAGACTTTCTTGCTGGAGCAATGTACGTTCACAGCCCCTCACAGCGGGCTGCCGTTGTTCGAGTGTATCTGACTATGTGAACTGATCCCCGTGACCCAGTCAAGCAATACCGAGTGATGGCTTTATAATTGGTTCCGCCGCTCCAAACGTTTGTAATAGACCAGTGAATAAGTTGCTGATGCCAGCGCGGCAGCGATCAAGATCACCAATCCGGCGATGGAACCGGCGGTGATGGCTAGAGATAACAGACCAATCAGTCCGGCCACCACGAACACCCTGCCGGCAAAACGGTGGGTTGCGTCCCACACCTTTTCACTGGCCAGCGTCCAGGGCGTCCGAACCCCGATGTAAAAATTCCGCCGAACTCTGCCGAGCACGTTTCCGAGTAGTGCAAGTAACAAATATAAAGCCCCCAACAAGGCGCGGCTGACATCGAGCGTCTTGGCGAAGGCAGCCCATAAGATCAATGCGTGAAGGTAGGCCAGGAAGGCAAGAACCAGGAGCATGATGTATAGATAAGTGGATCGAAATGCATTCACTTCAAACCGTTTAGGAGAAAGCCAGGGCAATGCCGCGAACACGAAAACGATGAAAACCATGATGGCAGGAGTGAGAAAGATCTCTCGCTTGTCGCCATAGCGATCCACTTCCCCCCGCAGATTCCAGTGCATCGGAATGCGGCTCGCCAGATTTGGATAGATCACCATGGTAACAATCAACGTGGCGACAATGAGAAGCGCCGCAATCAGAAAATAATTTCGTTTCATGATTTCTTTCCTCGCTTTTTTGCCCCGCGCTCGACCAGATCCATCACCCACGCCATAGCATCTTGTACGACGGTCGTATTGAGACGATACCAGATCTGCTGGCCTTCGCGACGGCTGGTAATGAGATCCGCTTCCTTGAGCACAGCAAAGTGATGAGACATCGAAGGCTTGCTCATGTCGAATTGCTCAGCCAGCTCCCCAGCCGTTTTTTCCCCGCGACTCAAAAGCAGCAAGATCTCGCGCCGCGTCGGATCCGACAGCGCTTTGAAGACAGCGTCCATAAATGATAGTTCAGTAAACGTCTAATTAGACAACTGTCTAATTATTCTCGCCGGCGACCGCTTGGTCAAGCGGAATTGCCCAGGATCTAGTGGGATCTGGCTCGCGTTCAGCGCGCTCAGCTCGACTTTGGCCATTGGGATTTCGGCGTTTAGCGCCAAAATCCCAATGGCCAAAGTCGGACCTCACAGTTAGCCGCTGGTCAGGTTCGATAAACGTATCGGTTTCAATAGCCGAGCTGAAGGTTAGCTGATTGGTTAGGGGCAAGAGAAAGCTGAGGTGCGCGACATCAGCACTGAACATCAAACATTAACCAGGTCATTGCAGATATCTCTCGTTCACCCATCCGTACTCGACACCTTCCATTGTTCGGACACTTACCCTCGCCCAGATGTCCCCATACGGCTCTCGATATGTTTCGCCAGTCATCTCCACTTTGGTCCCTCGAGGGAGAAGATAGATAACTTCGGCCCGGTTACCAGGTTTTACACGTAATTTAAGTTTATCAACTGCTACAGACTTGGCATTATTTTTTGGCCGGAAGAGCGTATCAATTGGGGGAACACCAGGAATAGTTATCTTATACATAGATGCAAACACCCAAAGTGCCAATAGAATCAAGATGACAATGGATATCGTGCCCAACAGATCTCTGACGGAGCCCCAAGATACTGACCGTTCCTGCACGACAGGATTGTTGCCCTCAACGACTTGTGCCATAACCCCTCCTTGCTGGTATGGATCAATGATCTACGTTTTATCATTTCACTCAACAATAAAAAGGGCAAGCCGTTTATCTTCTCTGTGGCCGGAGCCGCTGTTATATAATTTAAGTTGATGGATCGTCGATTTCGCATCCTTAACTCTAAGAGAATCGGACTAGCCCTCAGTGGCGGTGGCGTTCGCGGGCTCGCGCATATCGGCGTGATCAAGGCCCTCAGTGACGCGGGGATCCAACCCGAGATCATAGCGGGCGTCAGCGTCGGCAGTATCATCGGCGCGGGGCTCGCCGCTGGAATGGATTGGCGCGGGTTGGCGACGATGGCGCGCTCAGTCTTCTGGCCCAACTTATTGCACGGCGGATATCTCGAACGCTTCTGCGCCAAGCATTTCCCGGAAACTTTCTCGGAGCTGATACTACCCTTCGCCGCCGTGGCTACTGTAATCCCAGAGCGCCGGGCTCTCACGATCACTGACGGCCACCTCGCCTCTGCCATCAGCGCAAGCTGCTCGATCCCTTATCTGCGCCGTCCGGTGGCGCGCGAGGGTCAGCGCCTGGTCGATGGCGGCGTCGCGTGCGTGATGCCATCAGTGACTTGCCGTGAGTTAGGTGCGGAATTCATCATCAGCTCCGATGTGTGGGAGTACAGCTCGTTGCTGCGCACACTCGGTTGTGAGCCATCGCACCATCAACATCACCGTTTCTATCCTCAACATTACCGGCTTGCCTTACATCACACCCATCTACATATTCACCCTTCAATTCCGCTGAAAGGTTACATCCCGGGAAGAGCCGCCATTGAACGCCTGATTGCCGTCGGTGAAGATGCGGCGAGGCGAATGCTGTACGAATGGCCGGTTGGAGACAAGAAGCGCTAACAGAGCGGTTAGTCGGGTGTCAAAACAGTTAGTCCCCCGGTCAGGCCGGAAGAATCGAAGCGATTACTTCTTTAACTCCGCCTTCATATCCAGATTGCGAATCAACCGGTGCAGGTGGTTCGGATGCATCTCGAGCAGCCTGGCAGTCTCGACATAACTTCCTTTGGCCTGTTGGAAAGTTTCCAGAATCAGTCTCTTCTTCATCTCATTGATCGCGAGATAGAAGTTTTGCGGCGCAACCCCGATTGAGGCCGGCGCTCTGCGGCTTTCGATGATCGGCTCGGGCAGATCTTCCATCATGATCATCCCGCCGGACCCGAGAACGATGGCTCGCTCGATCGTATTCTCGAATTCGCGGATGTTGCCCGGCCAGTCGTAATTCCTCAGGCATTCCATGGCTTCGGGCGAGATGCCGGAGACTTTGCGGGCGCATTTCCGGCCGTATTTTGTGACAAAGTAATTGGACAGCCGCAAGAGGTCTTCGCGTCGTTCTCTCAATGGCGGCATGTTGATGGTGATCACGTTGAGGCGATAGAAGAGGTCCTCGCGAAATTGCCCTTCTTTAATCGCTTGTTCGAGATTGCGATTGGTTGCCGCAATAAATCTGAGGTCTGCCTTGATCGTGCGTGTCCCACCTACCCGCTCGAACTCGCGTTGTTGCAAGACGCGTAGTAACTTCGCCTGAAGCAACATCGACATTTCACCGATCTCATCCAGAAAGAGGGTCCCGCCCTGCGCAACCTCCAGTTTTCCCTTCTTCTGCGCAACGGCTCCGGTAAAGGCGCCTTTTTCATAACCGAAGAGCTCGCTTTCGAGCAGAGTCTCGGTCAATGCCGCACAGTTGATGGCGACGAACGGTTGGCCGGCTCGTGGGCTGTTGTGGTGAATGGCGCGGGCGGCGAGCTCTTTGCCTGTCCCGCTCTCACCGCGAATCAAAACAGTGGCGTCGGTGGGAGCGGCTCGGCTGATGACCTCATAGACTTTCAGCATTCGTGAACTGGAGCCGACCATATCGTGATCGATCGAAATCTCGGCCTGCAGCCGGTGATTCTCACTCTCGAGTTCATTCATCCGGCGGAGATTTTCGAGGGCCACCGCGGTCAGATTGGCAATCGCCCTGAGCAGCTCCTGGTGATTCTGATCAAAGCCGGGACTTGATCCGACGGCATCGAGATAGATGGCGCCGATGGTCTTGTCTCCGAATTGAATGGGAGCGACGAGCAAAGCCGAGATATTTTGGTGACACAATGTGGCGGCATCGCGGAATACTTGGTCGAGCATGACATCGTTGCTGAGAATCGACACCGCTTCGCGCAGTACTTTTTCCGTGATCGTCCGGCTGACTTGAACCACATTGCCTGACTCGGCATCACGCTGCCAGCCGCGGATCGAGGCAATTTCCTGAGAGTCTTCTTCGGCCAAGATGATCGCGCCGCGGTCCGCCGGAATGACCGAGCCGATCAATTCCAGCAGCTGTTGCTGTAATTTCTCCGAGCGGCGAGTGGAGTTGATGGCCAGGCTCAATTTGAGCATGACATTCAAATCATTGGCCGAACGGGAAGTTGAAACAGGCATTTCGGATGTTTGAGCGATCTCGTCCTCTGCATTGCGCAAGACTATGGTTTTTTCGGTAATCATGCGTTCGTCATGCAATTCAACCTCGGAGAGACGAATTGAAGAACTCTCGGTCTCGCAAAGGAAGAGCATGACGGTATCGCCGAGCCTGATCCGGTCGCCGTTCTTGAGCTGGTGTTGGACGACTGGGATGCCGTTGACGAATGTGGCATTCCGGCTGCCCGCATCCTGTAGGACGAATTCATTGCCTTCTCGCCGGATCTTGCAATGTGACCTCGAGACCGAGATGTCTGGGATGACGACGTGATTATTGACATCGCGTCCGAGTGAAATTGAGGCTTCGTCAAGAGCAAAGACGGTGTTTCCCAATGGACCGGCGACTACGATGAGCTTGGTAGCCATATTCATCCTTCCCGTGACGGCAAACGGATCGTCCGCCTCTTGCCGCCCAGCCGAGTTCTTATTAAGTGACGCCGCTCACAAACCCGGATTGGTGGGTCAATTTATTGATACCTGACAAGAAGATTAAGAATGGACCGCGAGAGCCGAAGTTAATCGACGGCTGGGACGATACCCGAAGGCGATTACCGGTGTCAATTATTGATCAGCTTTAAAGAGGATTTCCGATTCGTTCCAGCGGTTCTCAGTTTGGAGGAGAACAAAAGACTGACAGTACTATACTCACGAGCCTGTAACTTAAGTTCTTTGAACTTTAACGCGCGGAGCGTGCCCTCCTTCTGTGGCGTGGGTTTTCAACCCGCGCCTTCGTTCGCTTCATTCATCGAACTGGAAGCTGCAACAGCCAAGATCCAGGACTCGCAGGTGTGCACGGCTGCGCCGGATTTTTTCAGGGACGACATACAGGCGTTCCCGCCCGCTTTTCTCGACTTCGAGTAGTCCCGCTTCCCGCAGGATCCTGAGGTGTTTCGAGACGTTGTAGTGCGTCGAGCCCAACCGGCGCGCAATCTCGCAGACGCCGAGCGGAGCATCCATTAACAGTCCCATGATGCGCACTCGGTTGTCCTCGCCGAGCGCCTTGAGCGCACTCACGCAATCATGGCCGTCAAAAAGCAGCAAATCGGGCTGCTTCTTCGCAATTCTTCGAGTAACAGATTTGCCCATCAACGCGGATTATAGCATGAAGGAGATTGAGGTTAGCTTTCGGCGACCCTAGTTCGACAATGGGCGCTCGTGCAAGATGGCTGACTTACAGCGGGCTACAGATCTCGACCAGAACGCCGTTGAGGTCGCGCACATAGGCGACAACCTGGCCCCACGGTTTAACTTCAGGATGGCTGACCAGGACGGCCCCGGCGGCGATGGCTTTTTCAAATGCGGCGGCGACATCCTCTGTCACCAGCGCCACCTCGAAACCCGAGGGTAAATCCCCTGCTCTGTTCCGGCGGTAGCCGCCAGGCAGATTCTTTTCACCGAGAAAGTCGGCGGCGAAGGCCAGCGCTGTTGCGCCGGTATCGAGCTCGCCGTACTCGCCGCTCTCCACCACGAAACGGCGCGTCAAACCGAACGCCTTCTCGTAGAAGGCGATAGCCGCCTCCACGTCAGGCACGTAGATAATAGCGTATCCAAATTTCATGATCGTGCGATTCGGCCCGGCAATGCGGTTTGACCTCATCATTGCAACGCCGCGCGATCCTCGCGATAAGGACCTCAGCGGCGACAACGGCGCTGACTTTGTCCCTTGATGGTGCAGGCGCCGGTGCCCGCACCATCAAAAAGACAAAGCCGAGCTCCGATTAGAACGTGTACTTAAGAGCCATCTGAATTATTCGCGGATTCCACAAGCGCCGCACTCCTGATTGCAGATTCTCAGGGAGAGGCTTACCGTCCGCACCAGTGTCGATCGGAACCAAAGAACCGAAGTTGCCCGCTTGCAGATTGCCTTGGATTCCTCCGCCTCCATTCGGCCCACCGTTGATGTTCGAGTGCCAGAGCGAACCGACATTGAAGATCTCGAGGCGATACTGAAAATTGTGGCGCTCTTTGATCCGGAAATTCTTTCCCAAAGCGATGTCGGCGCGCATGAAGTAAGGCTGGCGAACGCTGTTCCTGCTGACGTTGCCATACTGGTTTCCGGCCGGCGCCGCAAAGGCCGCCGGGTTGAACAAGTGGTAGATGTCGTTCTTAAAGTTTGCCACCGGATAGATCTTGGGGTCGAGCACGCCGTAGACTTGCCCATTCGGATCACCTACCAGGTTGGGCCGGCGGAGATCGGCGCGCACGCCGTCCTGACCGTAGCCACCGAATCCGGCAAACACGGTCTCGGGCATGCCTGACGCAACCGTGTAGATGCCGCTCATCTGCCATCCTCCCAACACCCAGTTGGCCCACCCAAACGACCACTTGCGGCCTTTGCCGATCGGGAGTTCATAGGAACCGCTGGCCACGAATCGGTGCGGTTGATCGAACGAAGCCGGGCCGTAATCGCACGAGAAACAGTTGTTGTTCTGCAAGGTCAGTGCGCCGGTCGGAATATTGTTAATGGCCGAAACGTTGTCGAACGTCCGCGACCAGGTGTAGTTCAACTGGTAGATCAGCCCATTGTTGAGCCGCTGATTCAAGCGCACCTGCAACGAGTTGTAGTTACCGTTGAAGAGATTGGCCACCGAGTAGGCGCGCGTGCTGATGTTGGGGAAGCGTGCGCGCGACATGGCCGGAACAAAGTTCGGGTCGTTGATGCAAGTTGGGTCGCCCGACGCCTCTTGAGAAGCCCTGTAGCGATTGCAGGGATCGTCAACGTTGGTCATCTTGCCCGCGTTGTAATACCAGTAGCCGGGCTGGTTGCGGGAGCGGCTGCCCAGATAAGAGACATCGAGCAGCAAATTCTGTTTCAACGCATACTGAGTCCCGACCGTCCACTGCTGGTTGTACGGGCTGCGGTTCTCGGGCCAGTTGACCTGAAAGTACGGTTGGTACGGACGGAGAGCATCCGGCCCGGAGCCGAAGAAACCATAGGAGACAGTGGCCGGGAGCCAAAGCGTGTCCAGAGAGCTGGGCGCTCGCGGCGTCGCTCCCGTCGATGTTGGATAGGAAGCGGAAGCACCGGTATAGACGCTGATGTTGTCGTATGTCGTCAGCGAATACCAGCGGTTCTGTAAATCATAGAACATTCCAAAGCCCGCGCGAACCACGAAGCGGTCCGACTTGAACGGGCGCCAGGCGATGCCGATGCGGGGAGCGAAGTCATTGCGATCCGGAGAAACCAGCTTGTTATCTGCGCAGCAGCGGGCAATGAATGGAAAATAGCCGGGCTGCTGCTGGATCTGTGCGGCCACCTCCTTGTTCGCCAACAAGAATCCTCCACCATTGCTCATATCGAGCTGGGCGCCGCTGTTATCAACACTATAGAAAGAGGGCGCAACCTCGTAACGCAGGCCGAGGTTCAGCGTCAGCCTTGGCGTGATGCGAAAATCGTCCTGGAAAAAGAAATTCCAATTCGTGCCGCGCACGTTGAACCGATCTGAGCCCCCCGGCTCCGGACCGCCGACACTGATGGGATTGCCCAATAAGAAATCCGCAATCGAGCTGCCCGCGCCCGGCGTTTCATAGGAGCCGTTGCTCGAGAGGGTCGGGTTCGTGCCGCTGTAGGCGCCGCTGAAACCGACGTTGCCCGTCGAACCAAAGCCCGCGATCATGTTCAGATAATATCGCCGGACGTCTAATCCCATCGTCAGCGTGTGCTTGCCGACGTTCCACTTCAAGTTGTCAACTAGTTGATAGATGCTCTCCTTCTGGGTCCATCCGGCATTGGTGTTGCCGATCGGCTGAAAGCCGGTGTAAACAATGTTCGGAACTCCCCACAGAGCTTGAATGTTGGGGACATTGCCGAATCCGAGCTGTTGTCCGAAATTGACGCTGTCGGCGGCGTCAGATCCGTTTCGCCATCTCATCCAGTTATAACCGCCCCTCAAGGAATTGACTAAGGTCGGCGTGAACGTGCGCTCCCAGTTGACCCCCATGAGCTTGTTCTTCTGATACTTGAGTTCGCCGGTCAAAGGCATGATGCTCGGGTTGTGATAGTTCTGTTCGCCGAAGATGCCGGTGAAATAGAACCGGTCGTTTGCGCGCAAGTTCTCGTCCACACGCATGGTAATGTTGTCGGTGTCATAGGGCCGGCTCAAGGTGGAGACGTAGTTACTGCAGGCGCCGGACCCGCTTCCATTCGCCTGCGCGCAGGCAGCCATATTCGCGATGTTCACGTTCGGCCGCGGCAGGAGGTTCATGTAGTTCTTTGCGACCGCGCTGATGCGGCCGGCCGGAATCTGATTTCCCGAGAAGGGCTGGCGGGTAGCCGGAGCGCCGCCGACCTGAGTAGTTGAATCGTAGATTGGAACCAGTTTGCCGCTGGCGTCACGCCAATCCGAAAAGTCGCCATTGCGTTCGGCCAGTGTTGGCACCAGCGCGCTGGCGAAACCTGACTCACGGCGGCGACCTGCCTCGTAGGAGAAGAAGAAGAAGGATTTATTACGCCCGTCGTACAGTTTCGGCGCGAAGATCGGACCGCCCAAGGTGAAGCCATACTGGTTCTGTTTGAGCGGACTCTTCTCGGGCAGCGGCACGCCATTCACCTGGTTTTGCCAGATGTTCAGCGGGTTCGTGGGTGCGAACACATCGTTCTGAAGATAATCGTAGAGTGAGCCGTGAAACTGATTGGTCCCGGTCTTGATCGCGACGTTCACTTGAGCCGAGCCCTGGCCATACTCCGCGGAATACAATCCGTTCTGGACCTTGAATTCTTGAATGGCGCTGGAGTTGGGAATATTGTTGGCGGTCGAGAAATACTGATCGTTGTCCGAGAGCCCATCGACGAGGAAACTGACCGATTCGGTGCGCGCGCCGTTCACGCTGACCGAAGTGAAGTCTTTGTTCAAGCCATGTTGAGCCCAGTAGAGCGTGGAGCTGCCCTGGAGTTCGGTGGCCCCGGCTTGAATGCGGAGCAAGTTGGTGAAGTCGCGGCCGGAGATCGGCAGCTCGTCGATCAACTTGCTGGTAATCACCTGGCCCGAAGTCACGTTGTCGGTCTGTAACATCTGCGTGTCGGCATTGACGACAATCTCTTCACGCACGTTGCCAGGTTGCAACTGGAAGTCCTGGCGCAACGTCGCATCGATCTGAAGCCGGACTTTGAAAGCCTGCGCTTTCTTGAATCCTTGCGCCTCCACGGCCACGTCGTACTCGCCCGGGATCACATTGACGAAGACGAAGTCGCCGACCGAATTGGTCTTCCCGGCCTTGGTGATCGAGGTCGCGCCGTTCGTCAGAGTCACAGTTGCGCCGGCGATCACGGCCCCCGTTGGATCCGTGACGTGCCCCAAAATGGTCCCTTGAGCATTCTGAGCGCAGGTCGGAATGTATAATGCAGATAAGAACAGAATCAGAATTAGCGCCGAGAACAGAAATGGCGGAATCCTGCGTAACAGGTAAACCTGAGTCGTTAGTCTCGAGTTCATAACTTCCCTCCTTGAAGTCGCTTCACGGAGGTGCCTCTCCGCGCGGACTTCTTCCTGAGCGGTAGTATTGTTAACGCTGACGCGTCGATACAACCTAAGTCAGCTTTCGTATTATCATCTGTAGATCTTGTCCTAACGGCTTTGAGATGCTCTGCTAAGAGCCTTTACCCTTACCACTTGGGGGGCAACATAAGACCATCAGTTGAAGTTCTCAAGATAGAATGAGTGAACAGGATTGATTCGATTGCGAGATAGCGCGAGTCGGATCTTATCGATCAACCGCAGATCAATACGGATGCTACGGAT
>Ga0081539_10004667_pt1 | contig 14886 bp, 11 predicted proteins | sample TabmetS4T2R2_FD_71023 | JGI IMG/M metagenome (GOLD analysis project Ga0081539, IMG submission 71023) | Tabebuia heterophylla rhizosphere microbial communities from the University of Puerto Rico - S4T2R2 | ecosystem: Host-associated > Plants > Roots > Rhizosphere ...
GCTGCGGGGCCGCCACGCTCGGGGTGTCGATCGGCGCCGAGCGGCCGGTCAGGGGAGCGCCTGACGATCGCGGCTTTGCCGGACTCTCGTTTCACATCGGAGCCGGATTCGCGAGCCACGAGACGGTCTATCTGCGCATGACCAACGGGCGGCTTAACGAGCCCCCGCCACCGCCGCCGCGCATCGACAGGGCCATACAGTACGTCGCCGATCCCGGCTTCCACTTCGATCGATCGCGCAAGGACTTTCCTGGCCATTACGAGAAGGGTGCGGACATCGGCGTCGGTCGCTGGCACCGCCTGCGGCTCGAGATCGCCGGGCAACACCTGCGCGCGCTGGTCGATGGCAAGGAAGCGCTCGTCGTCGACGACTTGCGCTTTCCCCGCCGGCGTGGTCCGGTCGGACTGTTCGTCGGCGACGGTTCGCGCGGGCTTTTCAGGGACTTGGTTGTTGCTGCCGGCTAGTCCCGGCACAGCCCCAGCCGTCACAATTCTTGCAAATCGCGCCATCACTCAATTGTCGCCAAACGGCGAGAATTATTCTATCGAGGTACCGACGAGCGCGTGCCGCGAGGCACCGCTTGGGAACGTGTCGCCGGATCTGCTGGGGAGCGGGTCCTGGATAGGTCGGTCTGGCGGGGGAGGCCTGCAAGCGGACGGACTTGCCTTGGCGACAAACGTGCTCATGGTCTTCCCGCGCTTTAACCGGAACTCGTTCTGGAATCTCGGTGCCACCTGCCGCGTGTACGGCGCGCGCTGCGTGGCGCCGCCGCTCGGCCTGATCACGGTCGCCGCCCTGCTCCCGGCCGAGTGGAACGTGCGCCTGATAGATCGCAATGCGCAAACGCTCAGGCCGAGCGACATTGCCTGGGCCGATATGGTGATGACCGGCGGCATGCTGCCTCAGCGCCTGGACGCTTTGGCGATCATCGAGATGTGCAAGGCGCACGGCAAGCCGTCGGTGTGTGGCGGTCCGGATGCGACGGCGTCGCCCGAAATCTACGACGCTGCCGACTTCCTCGTGCTGGGCGAGGCGGAAGGCATTCTCGATTCCTTCGTTTCGGCGTGGCATGCAGGGCAAAGGCAAGGCCGCTTTCGGGCCGAGAAATTCCGCGTCGACGTCACCAGGACGCCCAAGCCACGCTTCGACCTGGTGGATCCCGCGCACTATATCTATCTCGGCGTCCAGTTCTCGCGCGGCTGTCCCTTCAACTGCGAGTTCTGCGACATCATCGAGCTCTATGGCCGGGTTCCGCGGACCAAGGACAGCGCGCAGATGCTGGCCGAGCTGCAGACTCTCTACGAGAGGGGCTATCGCGGCCACGTCGACTTCGTCGACGACAACCTGATCGGCAACAAGAAGGCACTGAAGCAGTTCCTGCCGGCGCTGCAGCGATGGCAGGCCGAGCATGGCCACCCGTTCGCGTTCTCCACCGAGGCGTCCGTCAATCTCGCGGACGATCCGGAGCTCATGAGGATGATGGTGAACGCCGGCTTCTTCGCGGTGTTCGTGGGCATCGAGAGCCCCGATTCGGCGACGCTGGCTGCTGCGCGCAAGAAGCAGAACACCCGCCGCAGCCTCGCGGACAGCGTGCACCGCATCAACGCCGCGGGCATGGTCGTCGTCGCGGGATTCATCGTTGGCTTCGACACCGAACCGGAGTCGATTGCCCAGCCGATGATCGAACTCATCGAGGCATCCGGCATTCCGGCCTGCATGGTCGGCCTGCTGACGGCGCTGCCCGGTACCCAGCTTTCGCGCCGATTGGCGAAGGAGGGGCGGTTGTTCGATTTCGACGACTGGTCGGCCGGCGACCAGTGCACGGCCGGTATCAACTTCCTGCCTTTGCGGCCGCGTCGGGCAATCCTCGAGGACTATCGTCGCGTGGTTTCGACGATCTACCGTCCGCGCGCTTATTTCGACAGGGTGCAGTCGATGGCACTGCGCCTGGGCACGTCACGGAACACCGGTGGGAACGCGCCGCCGGCGGCGGGCAAGCGACCGTCGATCGACCGGCGGCGGTTGGCTGCTCTGCTGCGGCTTACTTTTCAGCTGACGGTGCGCCGCCCGGGGCTCGCCCGGTTCTTTTGGCGTAATGTCATCGACGTCTTGCGGCGCAATCCCGGCGCCTTGGAGCAGGCCCTCATGTGCATGGCCCTCTACCTGCATCTCGGGCCTTTTTCGCGCTACGTCGTGCGCCAGCTCGATCGGCAGATCGCCGAGCTTCCGGCCGAGGAGTGGCGATCCGCACCCCAGGGACGCGAGCGGCAGCGCGCCGTAGGCTAATCGACGAACCGCACCTTCGGCCACAGCTCGCGCCAGCGCTTGACGGCGATGCGGGCCTCGTATTCGTCGCGGCGAATCCGACCGAACGCCGTAGGACGGCAATAGAGACCCAGCAGGTCGTCAGTCCCGAGTGGCGCGACGACAGTGAGCCCGTCGTCGGCTTCCAGCCGCACGCCGACTGCCGTCACGGTCTCCAGCCAATAGGTCATGGCGTCCGCGGTATCGCGGTGCGGCGGCAGGCCCTTCCACACATGCATGCGGGCCTGGTTGCGCACCTGCCAGGGCGCATCGGACAGCAGGGTTCGCAGCCGTCGCTCGTGCTCGGCCTCGCGATCGCGGGAGAGGTCCGACGCATCGAAATAAAGCACATCGATATCCACAGGCGGACGCGGCGGTGCGATTCCATGCAGATGGTCCCACACGCGATTGCGCACGAACCCCGCAGCGATGCACCAGTCGGGCAGGCCGAGCGTGCGCACCGCACGAAGCTGTTCCATGCCCACAGGGTCTTGCGCGATGATGTCGGCGATCGGCGGCATCCGCCGCATTCTACAGTATCGGTTTTGGGGATATGCCGAGCTTTCGCTATGAACTGCGCTGCGCCGGGGCGGGAGCGGTGCGCATCGCGGGGATCGACGAGGTTGGCCGTGGACCGCTGGCCGGCCCGGTGGTGGCTGCGGTTGCCGTCATCGACCGCAGCGTCGCCAAGCGCAAGCTCCTGCGGCTGATCGACGATTCCAAGAAGCTGACGCGAGAGGAACGCGAGGAGGCTTACGCGGCCATGCTTTCCTCCGGCGCCGTGCGCTACGCCGTTGGCGAGGCCAGCGTCGAGGAAATCGACAGCATCAACATCCTGCAGGCGACCTTCCTCGCCATGCGCCGCGCGTTGCAGGGGATGGCCGACCAACCCGACCTCGTGCTGATCGACGGCGACCGGGTGCCGCCTGGTCTCGGCTGCCGCGCCGAAACCATCGTCGGCGGCGATGCGCGCTCCTATTCCATAGCGGCCGCCTCGATCATCGCCAAGGTGACGCGCGACCGGTACATGCGCGGGCTTGCGGCCTCATTCCCGGGCTACGGCTGGGAGACGAACGTCGGCTACAAGAGTCCGGAGCACCTGGTTGCTCTCAATCTGATGGGGCCCACAACCCATCATCGCCGCAGCTTCGCGCCGGTTATGCGCGCTCTCGAACCGTTGCTGCCGTTTGAAGAGTTGCCGACAGAAGAGCTACTCGAAGAACCGTGAACGCGGCCTCGGTAGGCCGAGATGGTCGCGCAGCGTGGTGCCGGCGTACTCGCGGCGGAACAGGCCGCGCTCCTGCAGGATGGGCACCACGAGATCGACGAAGTCGTTGAACCCTTCCGAGAAGTAGGGCGGCATCACGTTGAAGCCGTCGGCGGCACGCTCATCGAACCAGAGCTGCAGGGTGTCCGCCACCGTCTCGGGGGAGCCGCACAGCACCCAGTGGCCGCGCGCCGCCGCGACGAGATTGTAGAGATCGCGCAACGTCATGCTCTCGCGCCGCGCCTTGGCCAGCATGACGCGCGCGAAGCTGTGATAGGTATCGGGCGGCGCCAGGTCCGGCACGGGACCGTCGAGCTCGAAGCGCGTCATGTCCTGGCCCAGCCGGTCCGACAGCAGCTGCAGGGCGTTCGAGCTGGTGACATAGCTCTGAAGCAGGGCGAGCTTGTCGCGCGCTTCCTTGTCCGTGCGGCCGATCACCGGCATGACGCCCGGCAGCACCGTGAGGTCGTCCGGCGTGCGTCCAAACGCGGGCAGCAGCGTCTTGAGCGAAGCGTACTGCGCCTTCGCTTCATCGACATCCTGCACGACGGAGAAGGCCACGTCGGCCGTGCGCGCCGCCAGCGCCTGGCCTTGGTCGGAGCCGCCGGCCTGCAACACGACCGGCTGGCCTTGCGGGCAGCGGCCGATGTTGAGGGGGCCTTTCACCTTGAAGAAGGTGCCGACATGATCGAGCGCCCGCATGCGTGTCGCGTCGACATAGGTGCCGCTCTTGGCATCGGCGACGATGGCGTCGTCCGCCCAGCAATCCCACAGACCTTTCACGACATCAACGAACTCTGCCGCCCGCTCGTAGCGGCGCGCGTGATCGGGATGCTGCGTGCCGAAGTTGCCCGCACCCGCGCCACTGGCCGTCGTCACCGCGTTCCACGCGGCGCGCCCCTCGCTGATGTGATCGAGCGAGGCGAAGGCGCGTGCCGCCGTCCAGGGGTCGCTGTAGGTCGTCGAGACGGTGGCGCCGAGCCCGACATGCGTCGTGGCGACGGCCAGGGCTGCCAGCATGGTGAGCGGCTCCAGTCGCACGGTGTAGGAAGGATGCGCGGCGGGATCGGCGTAGAGATTGTCACCCATGAAGATGAGGTCGAAGAGGCCGCGCTCGGCGGTGCGCGCGATTTGGCACACGCTTTCGAAGTCCTGGAAGCTTGTCATCGCACCGGGATGACGCCAGCCCGCGACATGGCTGCCGGTGCCGAGGATGAACAGGCCAAGATGCATTTGACGTTTCACGTCGGCGTCGTGTTGCAAAACGTCTGCCAAAGCAACCCCGCAGGCAGCCCGCCGGATGCCCCGATGCGGTGAGCCAGGGACGGCCATGTAACCAGGCCTCCGAGTCGATCGAGGCGATCCCTTTCAGCGCCAAGCGCTATTGCACTACGGCCGACTGTCTCACCGCGGCCCGCCTGGCTGGCGGGCCGCTCGATCTCTGCGATTGAGGGCCACGGGGCCCGGTACCGGGACGCAAAAAAGCAAGCCAGCGGCTTGACTTAGTACGTAACTTATACTAAACTTATCTGTTGGTGTTCCTCCAGTTGCGGAACAGGCAGATGGACGTGCGAGGCGATAAATGGAGTACCGATAATACCAATTATACCAGAAATGTAACGACTGTGCCGAACCATAGGGCATAATGACACTAAATTTCTTCACAGCATCACTTCACTGCATGCGCGATCACCTTGCGCATCACCGTGGGCAGCGCGCGCTCGCTCATGCGATCGAGCGTGCACCAACTGGTGCCCGGCGCCAGCATCGCCAGTCGCTCCGTTGTTGCCGTGGCGCGCGCCACCGCCAGCTCGAGGTGGAAATGCGTGAAGGTGTGGCGCACCAGCCCGTCGAGGATCTGCCAGCGCGCCGGCACCGGCGCTTCGGCGAGCGCCTGCTCGGTCCTGAGCGCCCCTTCTCGCCAGGCGCTCGACGGCACCTCGTCCATGCCGCCCAGCAGGCCCTCGGACGGACGTTTGCGCAGAAGGATCGCGCCGTCGCGACGGGAGAGCACGAAAGCGAGGCCGCGCCGCGTCGGCTTCACCCGCTTGGGCGCCCGCCGCGGCAGATCCTCGGCGATACCGAGACTGCGGCCTTGGCAAGCCGAGACCAGCGGGCAGATCACGCAGCGCGGATTGCTGGCGATGCAGACCGTGGCGCCCAGATCCATCATCGCCTGGGCATAGTCTCCGGCACGTTGGCGTGGGACCAGGGCCGCGGCGCGCGTGGCGATCTCGAGCTTGGCGTCCGGCAGCGGACTCTCGATTGCGAACAGGCGAGCGATCACGCGCTCGACATTGCCGTCGACGGCCGAGGCCGGCTGATCGAAGGCGATGGCACGGATGGCTGCGGCGGTATAGCGGCCGATTCCCGGCAACGCCAGCAACGACGCCTCGTCCTGGGGAAAGCATCCGCCGTAGGTGTCGGCGACCACGCGGGCGCAGGCATGGAGATTGCGGGCGCGGGCGTAATAGCCGAGGCCCGCCCAGGCCGACAGCACGTCGTCGAGCGGCGCGGCGGCGAGCGCCTGGATGGTCGGCCAGCGGTCGATGAAGCGGCGGAAGTAGTCGCCCACCGTGGCCACCGTGGTCTGCTGCAGCATGATCTCGGACAGCCACACCGGGTACGGGTCCGGCGAATCCCCCGGCAGGGCGCGCCATGGCAGGGTGCGCCGATGTCGGTCGTACCATTCAAGCAGGCGTGAGGCGTGGGTCATGGCGATATGGGGCCGTGTGGCCTAGCATATCGAGCGGAGTTTGAAAGGGTCCCGGATGCGGGCAGAAGGCCGGAAAAAGGGGCAGGGGAAAGGCCGCGAAAACGGCCTGCGCGCCATTGGCGGCCTGGCCCAGCGGCTGGCCTCGGGCTTGGCGCAGCGGCGCGTCAAGGGACGAAGAGGAGTGGGCGTGTCGATCGGCCGGCTACGGGCCGAATGGTCGCTGATCGCCGGGCCTGACCTCGCCCGCCTCACTCAGCCCGACGCGCTGTTGTCGGCGCGCGGCCGCGGCGGCAAGGCGCTGCGGCTGCGAGTCGCCGGCGTCGCCGCCCTCGAAGTCCAGCACCGCAGCGGCCAGCTGGTGGAGCGGGTCAACGCCTACTTCGGGTACAGGCTGATCGACGACATTCGCCTTGTGCAGGGTGCCGTCGCGGCGCCGGCCATGTCGCGTGGGCCGACCACGCCCGATGCCGAGACGCTGGAGCGGATGGCGGCGCGCGCCGCCTCGGTGGAGGATCCCGACCTCCGGATGGCACTGGCCCGACTGGGCGCCAGCATCGCCAATCGCCGCAAGGTGCTCTCCGCTGTGCTCGGCACGCTGTTCGCCGTGCGCACGGTGCGTGCCGGCGACGTGTCGCGCGAGAAGCTGCTGGATCCGCTTCCGACCGATCACGTCCTGGGCAGTGCCGACGCGCCGAACGTGCTGATCGACTACGCCTCGCTCACCTGTCCGCATTGCGCGACCTTCAACAACGCCGTCTTTCCGATCCTGCGCCGCGAATGGATCGACACCGGCAAGCTGCGGTTCGTCATGCGCCACTTCCCGTCGGACCAGATCGCAACGCGCGCCAGCCAGCTCGCCGAATGCGCCGGACCGGACAAGTTCTTCCAGCGCGTCGATCTGCTGTTTCACAGGCAGGTCGACTGGCTCGCGGTTGATGACCCGATGGCGGAACTGTTGAAGGTGCTGGCCGGCGACGGACTGACGCCTGGTCAGGCGCAGGACTGCCTTGCCAACGACCAACATTTGGACAAAGTCATCGCCGACGTGCAGTCAGGTCAGACGCTTGGCGTCCGGTTCACGCCGACCTTGTTCATCAACGACCAGTTCTACGGCAACCCGTCCGGCGGGTTCGACGCGATCGCCGCGATTTTGCGCCAAGTGGGCCGCTAAACGTTTGACTCCCCACAGGCGTAGTTCCCAAGATGTAGTGGAGAGGAAGACGGAATGCGGAATATCTTGATCGTCGCCGGCGGGGCGGTGGCTGTTGTCGCCATCGCGGCCGGCGTCTGGTTCGGCACCCGTCCTCCCGCGGCCGGCCTGCCGCCTACACCGGTGGCGGCGACCCCCGACAAATCGGCGCTGCTCAAGGTCCAGCCCACCGACCACGTGCTGGGCGACCCCAATGCGCCGATCACCGTCATTGAGTACGCCTCGCTCACCTGCCCGCACTGCGCGGCGTTCCACGTCCAGATCCTGCCCGAGATCAAGAAGAAGTGGATCGACGCAGGCAAGGTGAAGCTGATTTACCGCGACTTCCCGCTCGATCAGGTCGCGGCCAAGGCGGCGCAGATCGCCGAATGCGGCGGCAAGGACCGCTATTTCGGCGTTATCGACCTGATCTTCCGCGGCCAGCAGCAATGGGCCACTGCATCCGATCCGCTCGCCGAGCTCGCCAAGCCGCTGCGCATCGCTGGACTGGGCGAGAAGGAGATCAAGGAGTGCCTGGCCAATGACGCCAAGGCCAACGAGGTGGTCGCCGACTACAAGGGCGGCGAGGCGCTGGGTGTGAACTCGACGCCGACGCTGTTCATCGACGGCAAGCAATATCAGGGCGCGCGCTCGGTGGAGGAGCTCGACGCCACCTTCGCGAAGCTCGCGAAGTAGGTCCTCAAGCGTGGTGTAGATGGTTCAGTTCGACAAACTCCGGCTGTCAGGCTTCAAGTCTTTCGTCGATCCGACCGAGCTTGCCATCGAGCCGGGCATGACCGGCATCGTCGGCCCCAACGGCTGCGGCAAGTCGAACCTGGTCGAGGCGCTGAAGTGGGTGATGGGTGAGACTTCGGCCAAGCAGATGCGCGGCAGCGAGATGGAGGACGTGATCTTCGCCGGCGCAGCGACGCGGCCCGCGCGCAACATCGCCGAGGTCATGCTCATCCTCGACAACAAGACGCGCACCGCGCCGGCGATGGTGAACGACGCCGACCAGCTCGACGTCGTGCGGCGCATCGAACGCGGGCACGGCTCGGCCTATTCGGTCAACGGCCGCGAGATCCGCGCGCGCGACATCCACACCTTCTTCGCCGACGTCGCGACCGGCTCGCGCTCGACGGCTTTGGTGAGCCAGGGCCGCATCGGCGCGCTGATCAATGCCAAGCCTGTCGAGCGCCGAGCCGTCATCGACGAGGCGGCCGGCATCACCGGCCTCTACGCCCGCCGTCATGAAGCCGAGCTGCGTCTGCACGCCGCCGAGCAGAACCTGGCACGCGTGCAGGACGTTCTGGTGGCGCTCGAGGAGCAGCACAAGGGCCTGAAGCGCCAGGCACGGCAGGCCAGCCGCTACCGCAACCTGAGCGATCACATCCGCCGCGCCGAGGCCGCCGTGCTCGCCCTGAAGCTCGCCGCCGCCGAGCGCGAGCTGGCCGACGCGAGCGAGCGACTGAAAGAATCGGAGACAGCCGTCGCGGACCTCACGCGCCTGGTCGGCCTCGCCACCACGGCGCAGGTCGAAGCGGCAACGGCGCTGCCGCCCTTGCGCAACGAGGAAGCGGCCGCCGCTGCCGGCTTGCAGCGCCTGCGCGTGGCCCACGATGCGCTCACCGCCGAAGCCGAGCGGATCGCCGAGGCGCAGCGCGACGCCGAGACACGGCTCGCGCAGACCGAGTCGGATCTCGGGCGCGAGCGCGGGCGCAAGGGCGATGCCGCCGCCGCGATCACCGAGCTGGAGGCACAGCGTGCCCGGCTCGAACAGGAGCGGGTGGGCGAAGAGGAGCGTGGGGCAGCGGCCGCCGCCGCCCGCAACGAGGCCCAGGCACGAACGCAGGAGGCCGAGGCCGAGCACGATCGCCTGACGCGTCAGATCGCCGACGACGAGGCGCTGCGCGACAGCATCGTGCGCGAGGTGGCCGAAGTGCAGGAGCGACTGCATCGGCTGATCGCGCGTCGCGACGAGATGGCGAACCAGCAGCGCCAGATCGAATGCGAGCTTGCCGGACTGCCGGTGCTTGCCGACGTCGAGGCCATGCTGGAAGCGGCGCGCGCCCATCTCGATGAGACGCGCCGCCAAGGCCAGGACGCAATTGACGCGGCCCGCGAGGCCGAGCGTTACGAATCGGAAGCTGCGCGCGAAGCGGTCGCCAAGGCCGAAGCCGAGCGCATGGACATCGAGCGCCTGCGCGCGGCCGACCGCCAGGCGGCCGAGCAAAGCCATGCGGCGGCCAACGACGCCTTGCAGAAGGTCACGGCGCGACTCACCAAGCGGCGTGCCGAGGAGTCGGGAGTCGCCGCGGCACTGCGATCTGCTGCCGCGTCGCTGTGGCCGCCCTTGCTCGACGCGCTCACCGTCGAGCCCGGATTCGAGAAGGCGCTGGGAGCTGCGTTCGGTGAGGAGCTCGAGGCGTCGGCCGACCGCGGCGCGCCCATTCATTGGCTGCCGCTTGACCCGCTTGCCGATACGCCGGCGCTGCCGGACGGCGCGACACCGCTGGCCGATCAGGTCAAGGCGCCAGTCGAGCTGGCGCGGCGCCTTGCTTTCATCGGTGTCGTGACCGACGAGGCGATCGGCGGCGCGCTGCAGCCCACGCTTCAGCCCGGCCAACAATTGGTGACGCGCGACGGCGCAGTATGGCGCTGGGACGGCTACACCATGCGTGCCGGTGCGCCTTCGACGGCGGCGGTGCGACTGAGCCAGCGCAACCGTCTGGCCGAGCTGCGCCAGCAGATCGAGGCGGTTGTCGCCGAGCAGGAGCAGGCGCAGGGCGCCGTGGCGCATGAGGCGAGGGCGCTGGCCGCTACGCGCGAGGCCGAGAAGGCAGAGGTCGATCAGGCGCGTGGCCGCGAGCGGGAGGTGGCGGAAGCGTCCCGTCGCAAGGCCGAGCACGCCGGCGAGGCGACGCGCGCCGCCGAGCGTGCTGCGCAACAGGCAACCGCGGCGGCGGAAGCCGCCGTGCAGCGGGCACGCGAACACCAGGTCGAGATTGCCAGCCGCACCGACCAGCTGCGCACGCGGCTGATGACGTTGCAGCAGGCGGCCGCCGAATTGGCCGTCGAGATCTACGGCGCCGAGATGCGCCGCACCTTCCGGCAGGCGCGGTTGTCGTCGATCGCCGACACGCAGGCCGATCGCGTAACGGCGGGCGTGTTGCGCGGGCGCATCGCCGAGTTGCGGGCGCACCTGGTCGAGGCGGAGGGAGCCTGCGATCGCTTGGCCCGCGGGGCGGCGATGCGCCAGGAGCGGCTGACGCAGATCGCCCAGGACCACGCTGGCTGGAGCACCCGGCTGGCCGACGCCGAAGGCCAGATCCTGGAGCTCGACGCGCGCCGCGAGCACATCGCCACGGCGATAGCCGAACTCTCGGCCAAGCCGGCCGAGATCCAGGCCAAGCGCATGGCGCTCGAGGAGCAGATTGCCAATGCCGAGCTGATGCGCCAGCAGGCGGCCGATCGACTTGCTGCGGGCGAAACCCAACTGGCGGAGGCCGACAAGGCGCTGAAGCAAGCCGAGGGTGAGCTCGGCGTCGCGCGCGAAAGCCGGGTGCGGCGCGAAGGCCAGGTCGAGCAGGCGAACCGGGATCGCGATGCCGTGATCGAGCGCATTGCCGAACGGCTGCGCTGCGAGCCGGAGGGCGTGCTCGGCGTTGCCGAGGTGCAGACCCTCGACGAGCTGCCGGAGATGGAGAAAGCCGAGCATCGCCTGGAGCGCTTGGTGCACGAGCGCGAGACGATGGGGGCCGTCAACCTGCGCGCCGAGGAGGAGGCGGCTGAGCTCGAGCAGCAGATCGCGGGCATGACGGCGGAGCGCGACGACCTGATCGCCGCCATCGGCCGTCTGCGCCAGGGCATTCAGAGCCTGAACCGCGAGGGCCGCGAACGCTTCCTCGTCGCGTTCGAGCAGGTGAGCAGCCACTTCCAGCAGCTCTTCACCAAGCTGTTCGGCGGCGGCAAGGCCGAGCTCAGGCTCACCGAGTCGGAGGATCCGCTCGAGGCAGGACTAGAGATCCACGCCAGCCCGCCCGGCAAGAAGCTGCAGGTGATGTCGCTTCTGTCGGGCGGCGAGCAGGCACTGACCGCGCTGTCGTTGTTGTTCGCGGTGTTCATGACCAATCCGGCGCCGATCTGCGTCCTGGACGAGGTCGATGCGCCCCTCGACGACCTCAATGTCGAGCGCTTCTGCGCGCTGGTGCAGGAGATCGCCGGACGCACCGACACGCGCTTCCTGATCATTACCCACCATCGCGTCACTATGGCGCGCATGGACCGGCTGTACGGCGTCACCATGGCCGAGCAGGGCGTCTCCCAGCTCGTGTCCGTCAACCTGCAGGAGGCCGACCGCATGGTGGCATGAGGTGTTGTGTCATCCTGGGCGCAGCGAGGGACCTTTCCTGCGGCCTTAAAGGTCCCTCGCTTCGCCCGGGATGACAGCGGGTTCACACAAGCAACAAGACAGTATCTTCCTCTCAAGAAACTGGGGCGTCGGCAGGGCCTGGCCGGCGCCCTTCTCTTTGCCGGATCGGAGTTGTAGTGTCCGGCCCATGCCCGATACCGTGACCGCCAACGCAGTCGACGTGATCGAACTGACGCGCGCGCTGGTGCGCTGCGAGAGCGTGACGCCGCGCGAGGCCGGCGCCTTGCAGCAGCTCGAACGCACACTGTCGTCGCTCGGATTCGCCTGCGAGCGCATGGACTTCAAGGAGGCAGGCGCCGACGACGTCGCCAACCTCTATGCGCGCATCGGCCCCGGCAGCGGCAAGGGCGGCCGGCACTTCTGCTTCGCTGGCCACTCCGACGTGGTGCCGGTGGGCGACCTCTCCGCGTGGACCATCGGCCCGTTCTCGGCCGAGCTTGCCGCGGGCTACCTGTTCGGCCGCGGGGCTGCCGACATGAAGGGCGCCATCGCCGCCTTCGTCGAGGCGGCGTCGCGCTTTCTTGCCAGGCGTGGCCGTGACTTCGGCGGCTCCATCAGTCTCTTGATCACCGGCGACGAGGAGGGACCGGCCGTCAACGGCACGGTCAAGATGCTGCGTCGGCTGGCCGAGCGCGGCGAGACGATCGATGCCTGCGTGGTCGGAGAGCCGACCAGCTCGCGCCGGCTCGGCGACATGATCAAGATCGGTCGCCGCGGCAGCATGACGGTCGACATGGTGGTGCGCGGGGTCCAGGGTCACGTTGCCTATCCGGACCGCCTCGACAACGCCATCCACCGTCTCTCCGGCCTGATCGAGGCGCTGGTGCGCGAGCCGATCGACAAGGGCAGCACGCACTTCCAGCCGACGTCGCTGCAGTTCACCACGGTCGATGTCGGCAACCCGGCGACCAACATCGCGCCCGGCGTCGCGAAGGCGCGCTTCAACGTGCGCTTCAACGATCTGTGGAACTCCAAGAGGCTGTTGGCGCACCTCGAGGAGCGGATGCAAAGGGCCAATGCTGCGCTCGCCGGCAACGGCACGATCGAGCTCTCGACGCAGGTGTCGGGCGAGTCATTCTACACGCCACCGGGGCCGCTCAGCGACCTCGTGGCCGGCGCCATACGCGACGTCACCGGAGTCGAGCCCGAGCTCTCGACGACGGGCGGCACGTCGGACGCGCGCTTCATCTGCAACTACTGTCCGGTGCTCGAGTTCGGCCTGGTCGGCGAGACCATGCACAAGGTCGACGAGAAGAGCGCCGTCGCCGACCTCAAGGCGCTGGCGCGGATCTACGAGACCATGCTCGATCGCTATTTCGCGGCCTAGCGGACGTGCTGAGCGCGGCCGAGATCGCCCGCGGCGTGCGAGGTGCGCTGGGTTTCCTGCAGCGCGACCGCGCTGCGCCGCTGCACTTCGAAAACACCATGGAAGCGTGCCTGCGCTCCTTCCAGGTGATGATGTTGACGGCGCCGCTGTACGCTTTCTATCTCGCGATCTACTACGCGGGCATCACCTACACGGCCGACGACATCGACGTCCTGCTTGCCGAGGGCCTGCGCTACATCGTCGATTGGCTGCTCTTCCCGGTGATCTTCTACGAGATCGCCCGACGTCGCGGCTGGCTCAGCCGCTATCCGCGCTACATCGGCGCGCTCAACTGGATCAACTTGCCGGCCACCGCGGTTGCCGTCGTCGGCATGGTGGTCGAGACGGCGGCGCCGACCGCCCTCGCGCTCATTGTGCATGTCAGCCTGCAGGGTTTGTTCTTCTACTGGTTCCTGGTGACGACTCGCATCGTGCTCGGCGTCAACTGGGGGATGTCGGTGGCGCTGCTTGCCGCCAACTGGCTGCCATCGCTTTTCCTCTCACTCCTGGTCGCTCGTTACATCGGCGTCGTCACGCTGAGCGGGGGCTAGCTCGTAGCGCACTTCCATCAGGCAGAGACCGTGCGGCGGTGCGGTCGGCCCGGCGCGTGTGCGATCGCGCGCCGCCAACGCCTTGTCGACATCGTGCCGGGTCCACTGGCCGCGTCCGACCAGCTGCAGAGTACCCGCCAGGATGCGCACCTGGTTGTGCAGGAAGGAGCGCGCCCCGACGTCGATGCGAACCTCGTCGCCGTCGCGGCGCACGCTCAGCAGGTCCAGGGTCTTGATCGAGGACGCCGCCTGGCAGGCGGCGGACCGGAAGCTGTTGAAGTCGTGTCGCCCCACCAGCAGCGCCGCGGCATCGGCCATCGCCGCGACGTCGATCGGCACCGGGACATGCCAGACGCGGCCGCGATCGAGGGCGGGCGGCGCGCGTCGATTGAGGATGCGATAGCGGTAGCGCCGCCAGCTCGCCGAGAAGCGGGCATGGAAATCGGTCGGCACGATCTCCGCCTCGACGACCGCGACGGGCTGCGGCTTGAGGTGAAAGTTGAGCGCGGCGCGCACCGTGTCGGCGGGCCTCTCGCTGGCGAGATCGAGGTGCGCCACCTGGCCTGCCGCATGCACGCCGGCATCGGTGCGGCCGGCGCCGTGCACCGGCACCCGCTCCCCGCAGAAGCGCTCGACCGCGTCTTCGATCAGGGCCTGGACCGATGGACCATTGTCCTGCCTCTGCCAGCCGACGAACGGTGCGCCGTCGTATTCGATGGTGAGCTTGTAGCGCGGCACGACGCGTCAAGGCGGCAGGCTCGCCGCGGCCGGCGATGGCAGAACACTGCCCGCCGGCAAGGGGAAGCCGCGAAGAAAGGCGTCGGCCGCCTGCGCCGACTTGCCGGCGCGCTGCAGTCGCAGAAGCTTCAGCCCGCCCGTGCCGCACGTGACGGTGGGAAGGCCGTCGGGCCCGATGCTCACGGTGCCCGGTGCACCGCCGGCCAGTGCCAGCGTCGCCGCCAGCACCTTGATGCGCTCGCCCGACGCCTCGAACCAGGTGACCGGCCAGGGATGGAACGCGCGCACCTTGCGCTCGAGCTCGGCCGCCAGTCGGCGCCAGT
>Ga0081539_10004668_pt1 | contig 14885 bp, 15 predicted proteins | sample TabmetS4T2R2_FD_71023 | JGI IMG/M metagenome (GOLD analysis project Ga0081539, IMG submission 71023) | Tabebuia heterophylla rhizosphere microbial communities from the University of Puerto Rico - S4T2R2 | ecosystem: Host-associated > Plants > Roots > Rhizosphere ...
TGCCCAAGCACCGCGCCGGCCGCTGCCGCCACGGCGGGAAGATGGCCAAGCTGGGCGGACAGCAGGACAGCTGCGACGCCCTTGAGAGCGTCCAGTACCAGCGTCGCGGCAGCGAGTCCTTTGCGTCCCGTGCGCAGCACATTGGTGGCCCCGATGTTTCCGGACCCGACGTTGCGGATGTCGCCGAGGCCGGCAGCGCGTGTCAGCAGCAGGCCGAAGGGAATTGAGCCGAGCAGGTAGCCCAACAAGAACGGCCCGAACAGGAAGACCAGGGTGGAGAACATGGGCGGCGCGTCGGAGCAATTTGCGACGATACTGTTATTTTGAGGGAACTTCTGTCATCCCGAGCGCAGCGAGGGATCTTTCATCGGCATCGCGAAGGATCCCTTGCTGCGCTCGGGACGACAGGGGACGATCTACGGATTGACCACCCTGCAGTTCGTCGAATCGACATAGGTCGTGGTCGGCGGGCCGATCAGCTCGGTGGTGACCTGCTCGCCGGGCTGCATGGTGAGTGGCCCAAGATTGTCGCTCGAGACGGCACGGCCGCCGTTCAGGAACGTGCATTGCGCCTGGGCCGTCATCGGTCGCGGCGTGTTCGAGGTCAGCGTCACGGTCACCTGCCAGTAGCGCGAGTCGCCGTAGGTGAGATTGTTCGCGCCGAGCGTGACGAGCGGCTGCGGCGCCGACGAGTAGGGAATCGGTCGAGGTCCGGTGCGGCGAACGATCGGTTGGGGCCGCGCGCCCATCGTATCCGGCGGGCGACCGACCTGGCGGCGCGGATCGAAGGCGGCATCAGGGTCCTGCATGCTCGACGAGCCGCCGCTGATCGACGGCGAGGAGCCGCCCAAAGTCGCGACTCCGCCACCGGGTACAGTCAGCGGCTGGGGAGCCAATGGGGCGCTACCGATCGAGGAGTTGGAGGTCGGCGGTGGCGCGAGCGGCGTCGGCTGGCTGGGCAGCGGTGATTGCAGGGTAGGCGCAGGGCTGGCCTGTATCGGGTTGGGCTGTAACGGGGTGGGTGTCGGCGTCGGGCGCGGCGGCGCCGGCGTAGCGCCTCCGACTTGGGTCTGCAGCCGGTCGTAGCACGACAGCCGCTGCTGCGTGTCGGGGAGTTCGCCGCAGATCTGGATGTGGCGCGTCAATGCGTCGAGCAGGTCATCGCGCGACTGGCCACCCTGCGCCGCGGCTGTGCCGATCGCGCCTGCCGTCGCGGCCGCTGAGAGTAGAATATGTCGAAGCATCATGCACTGCCCTGGTATTCGCACTACTTTCACCATACCAGACCGATCTTGGCGGCGGCGTGGCTTTTGCGCGCGGCCCCTCAGCTAGGCTTCCGGCACTGGATTCGGAAGAACCTATCGAGCGGATCGTGCTCTCCGGTTCTTAGTAGCCGCCATCAACTGCGGCTTCGTGCGGCCGGCGTGAGATCGAGCCCGTTGCGACGCTACGCAGCCTCGGCTGCCGCAGCGAAACTGTCGTCGCGGTAGATAGTACGGCCGGCCACGATGGTCGCCATGACGCGGCCCTGCACCGGCCGCTCGTCGAACGGCGAGTTCTTGGTCTTGCTCCAAAGCTCGTCGCGATCGATCTGCCATGCATAGTCGGCGTCGAACAACACGAGATCGGCTGGAGCGCCTTTCGCCAACTTGCCGCCGGGCAGCCCAAAGAGAGCGGCCGGCGCGCTCGACAGCAGGCGGAACAGGCGGGGCAAGCTGAGATGGCGGTTGTGCACCAGCTCGAGGGATACCGGCAGCAAGGTCTCGAGGCCGATGCCGCCGGGTTCGGCCTGGGCGAACGGCACGCGCTTGCTGTCCTGGTCCTGGGGCCGGTGGTCCGACACGATGGCATCGATGGTGCCGTCCTTGAGCCCCTCGATCACGGCCACCCGATCCTTTTCGGCGCGCAGTGGCGGCACGAGTTTGCCGAAAGTGCGGTAGTCGCCGACGGCGAGGTCGTTCAGCGCGAAGTACGGCGCCGCGGTGTCGCAGGTGACACGCAGCCCGCGCCGCTTGGCGACGGCGACGGCGGCGATCGCCTCGGCGGTCGAAATCTTGGTGAGATGCAGCCGTCCGCCGGTCATCTCCGCCAGCCGGATGTCGCGCTCCACCATCATGACTTCGGCCAGTGGCGGATTGCCGGACAGGCCAAGCCGCGTCGCCACCTCGCCGCTCGTCATGTGACCGGTCGAAAGCGTCGGTTCCTGCGGCAGGTGGACGATCAGGGCGTCGAACGCCTTAGCGTAGTAGAGCGCGCGGCGCATCACCTGGGCGTTGCCGACGGCATGGTCGGCGTCGGTGAAAGCAACGGCGCCGGCCTCCGCCAGCAGGCCAATCTCGGCCAGTTCCTTGCCTTCCAGTCCCACCGTCAGCGCACCGTACGCATACATGTTGGCGAGCCGAATCTGGCGAGCGCGCCGGGCGACGAACTCGATCAGCGATGCATCGTCGAACGGCGGCTCGGTGTCCGGGAGGAGCACCAGGGAAGTGATGCCGCCGACCGCGGCCGCCGCTCCGGCGCTCTCAAGCGTCTCCTTGTGTTCCTCGCCTGGCTCGCCGGTATGGACGCGTGTGTCGACGAGCCCTGGGGCGAGATAGAGGCCGCGGCAATCCACCGACTGGATGCCGTAAGGCGCGCCCGATGCGAAGAGGTGCGGTCCGAAGTCGGCGATCTTCCCGTCGCTGATCAGAACGGCGCCGCGATATTCGGCGTCGGCCAGCGGATCGACGATCCGCGCGTTGATGTAGGCCGTTGATCCGGCATGCTGTGGCGCCAGGCGATCGATGTTGCCGGTCATGGCCAGGACCGCGACCGTCCGGCCAGCTCATGCTCATTTGGACCGCGAGCCTCTGGCTCGCTCACGAGTGCGCGGGACGCGCGCGGTCCGAAGGAAAACGTTGCCCTCACTCGGCGGCTCCCGGGGCGGCGTTGCGGCGGCCGCCGATCAGGGCGTCGAGGCAGGCCATACGGACGGCGACGCCCATTTCGACCTGCTCGTGGATGACCGAGCGGTCGAGGTCGTCGGCAACCTCCGAATCGATCTCGACGCCGCGGTTCATCGGCCCGGGATGCATGATCAGGGCATCGGGCTTGGCGACCTTGAGCTTGTCGTGGTCGAGGCCGAAGAAGTGGAAATACTCGCTTATCGAGGGCACGAACGAGCCCTGCATGCGCTCGGTCTGCAGCCGCAGCATCATGACGATGTCGACGTCCTTGAGACCGGTCTTCATGCTGTAGTGCACCTCGACGCCCATGCGGTCGATGTCTGTCGGCATGAGCGTTGGCGGGCCGACCACGCGGACGCGAGCACCCATGATCAGCAGCAAATGGATGTTCGAGCGCGCCACACGACTGTGCATGATGTCGCCGCAGATCGCCACAAGCAGGCCCTCCAGGGTGCGGCGGCGGCGACGGATGGTGAGCGCATCGAGCAGCGCCTGGGTCGGATGTTCGTGTTGGCCATCGCCGCCATTGATCACGGCGCAGTTGACCTTCTGCGACAGCAGGTTCACGGCGCCCGATTCGCTGTGGCGGACGACGATGGCGTCCGGCCGCATGGCGTTCAAGGTCATCGCCGTGTCGAGCAGCGTCTCACCCTTGCGCACCGAGGAAGTGGCGACGTCCATGTTGATGACGTCGGCGCCCAGCCGCTTGGCCGCCACCTCAAAGCTCGTGCGCGTGCGTGTCGAGTTCTCGAAGAACAAGTTGATCACGGTGCGGCCGGCCAGCACGTCGCGGCGCTTGTCGATGGAGCGGTTCTGGTCGATGTAGCTTTCGGAAAGGTCGAGCAGGCCCGAAATCGTCTCAGGCGCAAGTCCTTCGATGCCGAGAAGGTGGGGCAACCTCGGCACGCCCACGCGATTGCCTGTCACTGAAGCGCGACGTTAAGCACGGCCGCGTCGCACCCGCAAGGCGACGTTTTGGTGGATAACCGCGACGCCAGCGCCGGCTTTGTTCGGGGACGTTGATCCTGTCCACGAGCGGTTCAAAAGCGTAGGCTCGCGCACGGTCGGACCGCGGCGGGGCCCCGCGGAGCGATGAAGTCGGCCCAGATGGCATTGTGGTGCTCGATGATCTTGATCGCCGGCAAATGCGGTCGGTCCGACGTCGTATGCCCGTCGGAAGGAACGATGGTCGAATAGCGCGCCAGCGCGCTGCGCACTGTCGTGTCGACGCAATAGTCGGTGGCACAGCCGGTGACGACGAGCCGATCGACGCCGCGGGCGCACAGAACTGCCTCCAGCCCGGTATCGAGAAAGGCGTCGCACGACTTCTTGCGCACGATCGGGTCGTCGGGGTGGACATCGAGGTCCTCGAGCAGATGCCAACCTGGCCGGCTCGGATGATGCGGATCGTCGGCCGGACCGTCATGCTGGACGAAGATCACCGTCCCGCGCGCAAGTCGCACCGCTGCGGCCAGCCGATTCAGGCGCGCCACCAACCCTGCCGCATCGTGTTTGGCGGGAGCGTCGATGAACGAGCCGCGCTGCATATCGATGACGATCAGGGCATCGGGCATCGAAGCGTCCTACGGTAGTGGTCGAGGTCCCGTATAGCGGGCGCGCGGACGGATCAAGGCGCCGTGTGCCGCCTGCTCGAGCGCATGGGCGATCCAGCCCACGGTGCGGCCGAGCAGGAACAGGGCGAGGGCGGATTGCCGGGGTAATCCAAGCACGCGCTCCACCGTCACCGTCGTGAAGTCGACGTTGGGCTTGCGGTCGATCAGGCGCTCGACGGCCGCGGCAAGGCGCTCGGCAAAGGCGAGCTCGGCCGAGCGCGGCACCGCCTCGCGCAGCAGGGCAAGCAGGGTGACGGCACGGATGTCGCCGTCCGGATAGAGCGGATGGCCAAAGCCGGGAATGAAGATGCGGTCGCGCACGCGCCGGCCGAGTTCGGCGTCGAGGTCTTCGACATGTCGGAGATCGTCGAACAACGAAGCGACGCGCCGCGTCAGGCCGCCATGCCGCGGCCCGTTGATCGCCGCCAAGCCAGCCGTTACGGCACCGTACAGGTTGGCACCGGTCGAGGCGACGACTCGGGCTGCGAAGGCCGAGGCGTTGAATTCGTGGTCGGCTGACAGGACGAGAGCAGCGCGCAGCAGCGCCGTCCGTTCGGCAGGCACATGCCAGGCGCGGGCCAGCTGTTCGTGCACCGCAAGCGGCGACAGCGGCTGGCCGGTCACCGCCGCCGTCAGCAGCCGCAACACTCGAACGCCCGTCTCCAGCATCGCCGGGCGGTCCTCGACCCAGGCCGGGTGATCGAGTGCCGCTGCGGCCGGCAGAACCACGAGGCAGCGATCGACCGGCGACAGCGATGCTGCCGCGAGCCAAGCGCGACGCAGCGCGGTCGTCAGGGGCGGCAAGTTGCCAGGGGCGAACGGCCTGTCATCGCATTGCCAGAGCAAGCGGGCCACGTCCTCGAGGGTCGCCGTTCGCGCCAGGTCGGTAGCGTCGAGGCCCCGATAGAAGAGACGGCTGCTCTCGATCAAGGTCAGGGCGGACTCGAGCACGGGCGTGCCGAAATCGAGCGCATGGTTGGCGATCGATTCGGCCTTGCGACCAACATCTCGCTGGCGCTTCAGCCGGGCGACCTCATCGGCGCGATAGCGGCGCTGGCGCTGGCCATCCTGCGTCTCGGACCGGAGCAATCCACGGCTGACATAGGCGTACAGCGTCGCGGTCGAAACACCGAGTCGGCGAGCCGCTTCCTTCGAACCCAACCAGATCTCTGTCATAGATGAATATTGATCAATGCAATCAAGATTGACAATAAAGACTATCACCCGGATCGTTCCGTAAGCAAGGAAAGGGAGATCCAATGCTGCAGACACGGGTGAACAGCGGGCTCGACGGCGTGATCGTCGCGGACACGATCATGAGCGAGGTCGACGGCGAGGCCGGCCGGCTGACGGTGCGCGGCCATGCGCTGGACGAACTGATCGCAACGCGCGGTTTCGAGGGCGTCGCTGCCCTGCTGTGGGACGGCTACGGCGCGGGCGGCGGCGACGAGCATGCCGTGCGCGAAGGGCTGGCAAGTGCGCGCGTCAAAGCCTACGACCGTGTGCCTCAGCTCCTGGACGCAAGCCGCGGCCTCAGTCCGGTCGAAGCGCTGCGGGTCGGCATCGGCATGCTGGGGGATGGCGAACCCACGCCACACCACTACCTGGTATGTGGGGCCATGCCGGTGTTCCTGGCGGCCGTGCTGAGCGCGGAGAAGGGGACCACGCCCATTGCGCCCGATCCATCGCTGAACACGGCGCAGGATCTCCTGCGCATGATCCGCGGGCAACGCGCCGGCGCGGTCCTTGAGAAGGGCCTCGACACCTATCTCGCGACGGTCACCGACCACGGCTTCAACGCCTCGACCTTCACCGCGCGCGTGGTTGCATCGACTCGCGCCGGTCTGATCTCAGCGGTGCTGGCGGCGCTTTGCGCGCTCAAGGGGCCCTTGCATGGCGGTGCACCCGGCCCGGTGCTCGACATGCTGGACGAGATCGGCGACGCCTCGCACGCTGAGGCGTGGTTCGCCGACGCCTTCGCCAAAGGGACACGGCTGATGGGCTTCGGCCATCGCATCTACAAGGTGCGTGACCCGCGAGCCGACGTCTTGAAGCGCACCGTCGCCACCCTGCCGGCAACTGCCGGGCGGCTGGCCTATGCCGCCGCCGTCGAGCAGGGTGCCATCGCTGCGCTGCGCAAGTACAAGCCCGGCCAGCGCCTCGACACCAACGTGGAGTACTACACGGCGCTGCTGCTCGAGGCGCTGGAAATCCCGCGCAGCGCGTTCACGGCCCTTTTCGCCGTGGGTCGCACCGCCGGCTGGTGCGCGCACGTTTTCGAGCAGGAGCGCGGTGGACGCATCATCCGGCCGCAATCCAACTACGTCGGCCCGCGGCCCTAGCGGGTCCATCGTGACGCCGCTTGAAGAGACGGCGGAGGCTTATCGGCGATTCGCCTCAGTTGAAGCGCGCGGGCGTTCGCCTCTCTACGAGAGGTTGGCCGAGCGCATTGCCAGCGATTCCGAAGTTCTCAACTTCCTGCAGACGTTGCCCAAGCCCAAGCGGCAGCCGAACCTTCTGTTCGCCGCTGTGCGCTATCGGCTAGGAACGCCGGTGGACTGGCCGGGATTCCGTGACCGTCTATTCGCGGAACCAGCGGCCGTCCACCGGGTCATGATGGCGCGATCGACCCAGACCAACGAACCGGCGCGTTGCGCGACTCTGCTGCCCCTCCTGGCCTTGTTGCCGCAGCCGCTTGCATTGATCGAGGTGGGCGCCTCGGCCGGTCTCTGTCTACTGCCCGACCTCTATGGCTACGACTACGGGCAAGCTCGGTTGCTGCCGGCGTGCTCAACGACCGGTACGCCGGTCTTTCCCTGTGCGGCAAGTGGCGGGGCGCCGCTGCCGTGCGCTTTGCCTCAAGTCGTCTGGCGGGCGGGCCTCGATCTCAGTCCGCTATGCGCGGCGGATCCAGCTCATAGAGAATGGTTGGAATGTCTGGTGTGGCCCGAGCAGACGGATCGGCTCGGGCGGCTTAGGCAGGCGCTGAAGCTTGCGGCGGAAGAACCACCGCAAATCGTGGCCGGCGATTTGAGCAACGACCTTGCGCGATTGGTGGCGCAGGCGCCGACTGGCAGCACGCGGGTGATATTCCATACGGCAGTCCTCGGTTACGTCGCGCGCGCGGCTCGGGAGGCGTTCGCCGCAGACGTGCGGCAAGCGGCCGACCATTGGATTGCCAACGAAACACCCGCGGTCATTCCAGGGATCTCCTCGCACTTTGTCGAGCAGGCGCGAGGACGTTTCCTTGTATGTCTTAATGGCAGGCCCATGGCATGGGCCGACCCGCATGGCGCTGCATTGGAATGGATCGATCAACCGGCTTAGCTGCGCTTTATCGCGTAGCCTCGCCACGTTCGGGCGCGTGTGCCGGCGGCATCGAACACCCACACGATCACGTCGGGACCGGCCGGCGTGAAGCGAACCGTGAAATGGCGCCGCCAGAAGCTGCCGTCAGCGTGGCTGAACAGCGCTTCGGTGCCGAGCGAATCGGGATGGACCAGTAAACTGGCCGAACGCGGCATCGGCTTGGCCATGGCGCCGATCATGGGCGCGAAGCCGTCGATTGATGGGCCAAACCGCAGCGTTTCGCCGGCATAGGCCGTCTGCATCGGCCCGCCGTCGATGCGCAGCCAGACCGTGGCGACTTCGTCCTCGATATCGATCGAGAAATGAACCGCGAACGGATTGGCGTCGTCGAGATCGACGTGCGGCCGCTCCGGCGGCGGATAGATGTCCTCGAGCGGGATCGAGCGGTAGAAGCGGATGGCGCCGCTGTAGCTGCCAACCCATTCCGGCCAGATGCCGGTCTGCGCCTGTGCCGGCGGCATCAGCCACAGCGCGGCGCCGATGCTGTAAAGCAGCCGTCGCTGCATCATTTGGCGCGGCTCGCGACGACGTTGAGATCGACGGTGACCTCGTCGGCGACCTGGCCGGTTCCCGCCCATTCGTTCTGGCCGACCCCGAAATCGAGTCGCTTCAAAACGAGGCGGCCCCGCGCCGTGCCCTTGGATCGTCCAGGCTGCGCAGGATCATCGACGATGGCGAGCGTGAAGGGCAGCACGACGTTGCGCGCGACGTTGCGGATGGTGAGCGTACCGCGTGCCTCGTAACGGTCTTCTCCTTTTGCCGTGATGGCGGTCGAGGCGAAGCGCGCTTGTGGAAACTTCTGCACGTCGAGAAAGTTGGCGCCTTTGAGAAGCGAATCGACGTCGCGGTTGTTGGTCGTGACGCTGGGCGTCTCAATACGGATGTCGATGCGTGCCGTGCCGAGGCTTGCCGGATCGAGCACGATCTCGCCGGTCCAGACCGGGAAGCGGCCAGTGACCAGGGAGCCGATCTGGGTGGCGCTGAAAGTCAGGGAACTCGCCCGCGGGTCGATCGTCCAGCCGTCCTGGGGGCCAGCCGTCGCCGACGACGCGAAGAGCAGGCCGACCAGCAGTAACAGGCGGCGCATCAAGTCCCTCCGAAAGGCCACATGCGGCGGAAGATGCGATCCCGCCGCAGCAGATCGTGATGGACGACGGCGCCAACGTGCAAGAGCAGCACAACGATGAGCAGCCGCGAGAGAAAGTAATGCGTTGTGCGAAGCGTCTCGAAGAGGGCGATGTCACGCGGCACGAGATCGGGCAGCGGAATATAGCCGAACCAGTAGACGCTGACACCCGCGGCCGAGCTCATCAACCAGCCGCTGATCGGCATGCCCAGCAGCAGGAGGAGGAGCGCCCAATGGGCAAGCGGGGCGAGCCGAAGCTGCCACGCCGGCAGGGCATCCGGCAGCGCCGGCGGGGGATGTCGCCAGCGCCACAATAGACGACCGAGCGTCAGCACCAGGACGACGAGTCCGATCCACTTGTGCCAAGCATAGGCATAGAGCTTGGTGAAGCCGAGCGGCAGGCCGGTCATCCACAGGCCAAGCGCCAGCATGACCAGCACGATGGCGGCAGTGACCCAATGCAGGGTCTTGGCGACAGGATGATAGCTGGACTGGGCCACAGCCGCCCGCTCAGTGCCGGCGGGCCTCGGTCGTGATCGAGATTTCGACGTTATCGCCCACCATGTCGATGTACTTGGTCATGCCGAATTCGGAACGCTTGATCGTGCCGACACCGCGAAACCGCGCGTAGCGCGCACCCGGCGCCGCCTGCGGCTGGCGGTCGCTCACGGTCATGGCGAGCGTCATCGGTCGCGTCACGCCGCGCAGCGTGATGTCGCCTTCCACCTTCAGTGAGTACTCGCCCGTACGCTCCACGCGCGTCGAATGGAACGTCATCTCTGGGAAGTGAGCGACATCGAAGTAATCGCTGTCCTTCAGAATGTTGGTCTGCTGCGTATCCAGCATCTGGATGCTGGCCGTCTTGACGATGACATCGACGCTGCTCTGCCCGACGTTGACATCGTCCACCTTTACCGTGCCCTTCCAGTCGGTGAACGAGCCGGTTGTGCGGAACACCCGGGAATTGCCGATGGCGAAGTCGATCGTGCCGTACTTGCCGCTGATTTCCAGGCGTTCGGCAGCGGCCGCAGGGCCGGCACCGGCGAGTGTCAGGAATGCCGCGAGCAGCAGCGTCGTGGGACGCCGTACGTCAGTTGACAGCAACGCGATCGTCATAGGTCTCGAAGAAGCGCCGAGAGGTGCCGCGCTGGTTCTCATAGATCGATCCTTGATGGTCGGCCGGCGGCAGCGGCATGCGGATCGGCGCCGGCACCACGCGCGGTTCGATGGTTGGCTCGCCGAGAACCATGCGGCTGTTGAACTCCGCGAAATCGGCGACACCCAGCAATGGCCAAGCATCGGCGGCGGCATATTCGTGCAGCAACAACCGGCGCTGGCGGTTGGAGCGATTGAGAGCCGAGCCGTGAACCAGTCGCGCATGATGGATCGTCATCGACCCGGCCGGCCCCGTGAGCGGAACGGCCTTGGTGAGGTCGAGGCCGCAGGTCTTCGGATCCATGGCGCCGCAAAAGCGGCCGCCGGCGTGGTGGTCGAAGGTCGGGCCGAGATGCGTGCCGGGCAGCACCAGCAGCGGGCCGTTGTCGCCGTCGCAGTCGTCGAGATAGATGCCGGTCGCCAGAACGTCGTCGTTGGTGTGCGGATAGAACGCCCAGTCCTGGTGCCATTCGACAGGTGAGCCGTAGCCAGCCGACTTCATGTTGAGTTTCCCGCCATGCTGGCGAATATTGGCGCCCAGAAGCTGGGCCAGGATGGACGTGATCTTGGAGTCGCGGGCCAGCGCGTGGAAAAAGGCGTAGCGCTTGAAAATGACGGGCTTCAGGCGTCGCACGCGCGGCAAAGACGGCGAATGCGTGGACTCGAGGTCGTAGAGTTCGTCGTTCGTGCTGACGTTGCGCGCCTCCTGGACAACGCGCTCCGTGAGCGAGCGCAACTCGGCCAGCTGGGCGCCCTCGATCAGGCGTGGAACGACGAGATAGCCATCGCGGCGATAGGCTTCGATCTGGCGGTCGGTGAGCATGCGAAAGCATAGCATGAGCCCGGGGCTTCACCGATAATCACGCTATGGCGATCCACGCCCTATTTCCGACATTTATCAGCCGAGAGTCGCTCGGTGGAGCCGATCGGCGCTTCTTGGACCGCGATCTTGCCGACGAATGTCGCTCACTGTCGCTTTCCGACTCGGCAGGCAGGCGCTGGTCGGCTAAGCATTACCTGGGCGGCTACACGTCGTATGGCTCGCTCGACCGGCTGCATCTTGTCTCCTCGTTGTTTGCAGCGTTGCGAAAGCGAATCGACGTTCGCGTCGCAGCGTTCGCGCGGGCGCTGCACTACGACATGCGCGGGCGCGCGCTTGCGATGACCGATTGCTGGGCGAACGTCATGCAGACCGGCACGGTGCATTCCCTGCACCTGCATCCCACCTCCTTCATCAGCGGCACGTATTATGTTGAGGTTCCAAAGGGTGCCGGCCTGCTCAAGTTCGAGGATCCCCGGCTTGGCCTGCACATGGCCGCTCCGCCGCGCCGCGCCGACGCGCCGCAGCGCTTCCAGGCATTCGTCAAAGTGGCCGCCCGGGCGGGCGACTTGGTGCTGTTCGAAAGCTGGCTGCGGCACGAAGTGCCGCCGGCACGGTTCGCCGGCGAGCGCATTTCGATCAGCTTCAACTACGGCTGGTCGCCCAAGCGGCAAAGGGAGTGAGCGCGTGCGGCTGATGCTCGCGGTTTTTCTCCTGCTGCTGTCAGCCGCCGTCGCTCCGGCGATGGCGGATTGCCCGCTCGATCTCGGGCGCGGTACCGGGTGGGTGGTGTTCAGCGACCGCTACATGATCGCCTTTCGACCGGAGCCGATGCACATCGATGTCGGGCAGCCGTTCGCGCTGCTCCTGAACGTCTGCACGCGGAAAGGCAGCCCGGCCGAGCTGGTCGCCGTCGAAGCGCAGATGGCGGAGCAGGGTGGTCGCATGAAGGTCAAGCCCAAGCTCGTGTCTGCCGGCGACGGTCGCTATCGCGCCGAAGAGCTGGTGCTGAACGCACCCGGGCATTGGGAGCTCGCGATCGATGTTCGGACCGGCGAGGAGAGCGAACGCCTGACGCACGAGATCATCGTAAAGTAGTGCGCAGCGTCGCACGATCAGCGCAGGCGGCCGAGCGCGCTCTCCAGGATCCAGGCAGCGGCAGCCGCGTCGATGCGTTCGGCACGCTTTGCCCGGCTCATGTCGTAGTCTTCGATCATCTGGCGCGTCACCGCGGCGGTGCTGAGCCGCTCGTCCTGCAGGACGACCGGCAGGCTGGCGAGAGCCGGCGGACCGTGACGCGCGATATTGGCGACGAACTGGCGCACCGACTGGCAGCGTGGCCCTTCGCTGCCGTCCATGTTGAGCGGCAACCCGACGACCAGCGCCTTGGCTTCGTTCCTGTGCGTCAGTTCGGCAAGCTGGGTCAGGTCGGCCGCAAGTCTGGTGCGCCTGATCGTCACCAGCGGCGTCGCAAGGACGCGCAATGCGTCCGAGGTCGCAACACCGATGGTCTTGCCGCCGACGTCGAGCGCCATCAAGCGGCCCGCCGGGACGGTGTCCTTGAGCTCGGTGAAGTCCATCAGGGGCATGGTCAACGAGGTTGGAAACCGTGGACTTCGTCCCGGATGTCGAGAATGAAGGTTGCCCGCTTGGCCATCGTTGCGTCTATAAGGCGGGCAAGCGTAGCAGTCGATATGACTCGAATGCGGAGAAGCTCGCCCGGTGACCAACACGATTCACGCCCTGCTCGCCATCGCGATGGTCCTGACGGTGGTCAGCTTGCTGGTGCCCGTGGCCGAACGGTTTCGCCTGCCGCATACCGTCCTGCTGGCCATCGCCGGCATGGCACTGGGCTTTCTCGACACCTGGGTGGTCGCGCAGGACCTCGGCTTGGGGGCGCTGGGCGACGCCTTTGTCGGGCTCGACGAACTCAAGTTGGGCACCCAGGTTTTCTTGCCGCTGTTCCTTCCGCCGCTCCTGTTCACCGCCGCCTTGACCATCGACGTGCGGCGCCTGTTCGACGAGTTGTCGGCGGTGCTGCTGCTTGCGGTTGTGGCCGTGCTCGTCTGCATTGCCTGCGTGGGCGGTGTGGTCCATTTCGCGACCGGGATCGATCTGCTGGTCTGCCTGCTGCTGGGCGCGGTGGTGTCCACGACGGATCCCGCGGCTGTCATCGGCATCTTCCGCGACGTCGGCGCACCGAAGCGGCTGTCGATCCTGGCCGAAGGCGAATCGCTGTTGAACGACGCTGTCGCCATTGCCGCGTTCGGGCTGTTCATCGGCATGTTGGTCGGAGCTGGTTCCGACCCCGCGGCGCTCGATCTGAAGGCCGGATTCGCCGACAGCATCAAGACCTTCCTTCGCGAGTTCTTTGGTGGCCTCGTATTTGGCGCCCTGATGGCACGCCTTGCCATGCTGCTTCTGCCGCGCCTCGGCGAATCCGATGCCGCCATAGCCTCGGTGACTCTGGCACTGGCGTATATCTGCTTTGTGGTGGCCGATGACTACCTGCACGTTTCGGGAGTCGTCTCGGTGGTGATCGCGGGACTTACGGTGGCGGCATACGGGCCAACGCACCTCCACCCCCGGCGATGGATGGCCTTGCGGCAGGTATGGGCCCAGCTCGAGTTCTGGGCCAACTGCCTGATCTTCGTGCTGGCCTCGATGGTCGCCGCGAACGTACTGGTGAAGATCAGCTGGGTCTATCTGTGGACGCTGCTCGCCGTGGCGGCCGGCGCCATGATCGCGCGCGCCTTGGTCGTGTTCGGCATGCTGCCGGTGCTGGAGAAGATCCGCCTCGTGCAGCCGGTCGACACCCGTTACAAGGCAATCCTCGTGTGGGGTGGCCTGCGCGGCGCGGTCACGATCGTGCTGGCGATGGTGGCGGCGGGCAACGCGGGACTGCCGGAACCGGTACGCGAGTTCGTAGCCCTCTCCGCGACATTGTTCGTGCTGCTCACGCTGTTTCTCAACGCCACCACACTTGGCCTGATCATCCACCTGCTGCACCTCGATCGCCTCAGTCGGCTCGAGCTCGCCTTGCGCGACCGGGTGCTGGCGTTGTCGCGCGTCAACGTCCAGCGCCAGCTTCAGGAGATCATACGGCAGCGCAACGAACGTGTTGAAGGCCTCGATGTCGATCCGACCTCCGCCGGCGCCGCCGAAGTCGAGGCGCCGCCCCCGGAGCTTGCCCTCGACTTGGCGGAACGGGTGAAGGTCGGTCTGATCACCTTGTGCACCCGCGAGAAGGAGCTTTACCTCGAGCAGTTCGAACAGCAGATCCTGTCGCGCCGCATGGTCGCCGTCCTGGCGGCGCGCGCCGACCGGCTTATCGACTCGGTTCGCGATCGTGGCGCGGAGGGCTTCGAGCAATGGCTGCGCGATGTCGCCCGTCCAGACGCTGGCTTTCGCGTCGCTCTATGGGCCCAGCGAAAGCTGGGCTGGACATGGCTGCTCACCGAACGTCTGGCCGACCGCTTCGAGATCCTGATGGTGTCGCAAAGCGTGCTGGCCGAACTTGCCGCCTTCAACGTCGGCTCGATCGCCGATCTGCTGGGTGCCGATGCCGAAGCGAAGCTCGCCGCGCTGGTCGCCGAGCGACAGGGTGTGGTGGAGGACGCGCTGCATGCCTTGTCCCTGCAATATCCCGGTTACGCCGAATCGATTCGCGACCGCCAGGTCGAACGAGCGGCAATCCGCCTGGAAGCGGCCGAGTATGCCCGACGTCTTCATGAAGGCATCATCAGCCGCGAGGTCTATGAGGATCTGCTCCACCGCCTGGACCAGCGCCGCGGCGCCATCGGTCAACGCCCCTTGCTCGATCTCGGTCTCGTGCTCGCGTCGATGATTTCGCGCGT
>Ga0081539_10004669_pt1 | contig 14883 bp, 14 predicted proteins | sample TabmetS4T2R2_FD_71023 | JGI IMG/M metagenome (GOLD analysis project Ga0081539, IMG submission 71023) | Tabebuia heterophylla rhizosphere microbial communities from the University of Puerto Rico - S4T2R2 | ecosystem: Host-associated > Plants > Roots > Rhizosphere ...
TGGGAAGTGAGTCCCTGGATCTCGACAAGAATGGGCCGCGTGCCTTCCATCGTGACTGCGATCGCAGAACCTGCCGCGTTGATCATGCGCTCCGCGAGAAATGCCTCTGACGGATTTGTTACCTCTGCCAACCCACCTTCGCGCATTTCGAACACACCAACTTCTGATGTCGCGCCAAATCTGTTCTTTACTGAACGCAACAAACGATAGGCCTGGAAGCGATCTCCTTCGAGATAAAGAACAGTATCGACAATGTGCTCCAGAACACGCGGGCCGGCGATGTTGCCCTCCTTGGTCACATGCCCAATTACAAAGACAGAGATACCACTTGTCTTGGCCAATTCGCGCAATTGCGAAGAACACTCGCGCACCTGACTCACCGACCCTGCTGACGAATCCATTTCTGAGAGATAAACCGTTTGAATGGAATCCACGATCAGGAGTTCAGGCTTCACTTCGTTGATGTGATTGAGAATAATCTCCAGGTTGGTCTCGGTGACGAGCAGAAGATTTGTCGGTAGGGACGGACGGCCATCCGCCTTTACATTGCCATTCAAACGCACCGCGCGCATCTTGATCTGCCGTTCGGATTCTTCACCCGAGACGTATAATACGCGCTTTTGTGCCGCCATCTCCATTGCCATTTGCAGCATCAACGTAGATTTGCCAATTCCCGGATCACCGCCAACGAGAACGATGGAACCCGGAACAATTCCGCCACCCAATACGCGCGCAAACTCTCCGATAGGGAGATTGATGCGGTCTTCCGCATCCGATGAGACATCGCCAATCGAGCGCGGTGAAGATCGACCCGTCAAGCCGCGGACCGCAGTACCTTTCGTGACCGGTTCATCGCGGATGACTTCCTCCACCATGCTGTTGAATGATCCACACTGTGGGCACTTTCCCATATACGATGCGGCAACACGCCCGCATTCCTGACAGACATAACGAGTTTGTGTTTTCGGCATTTAAACCTCGTAGGGACGACCCGCAGCATTTGCAGCAGCGGTCGTCCCTACAGTATAACAGAATTTATGTTCTAATTGTTTGTTATTGCGCCGTCACTGCATAGATTTGATGCAGTATGTCCAGAAACTCCCCAGTCGGTCGTTCCTTCAAAATCTCTTTACGAGATTCACGGTCGAGGGTTCTCAGCAATAAATATTGCACTGCATATTTACGGAAGAGTCGTTGTCCATCCTCTTCACCGTAAAATTGAATACTTTTCTGCAAATGTTCGTGGATCGTTTCTTTCAAAAGCTCAGACGAGACTTGTTCGCGGTCCAGCCCCATGAAGATCCAGGGATTGGCGATCGCGCCGCGCCCGATCATGACGGCATCGCAGTTGGTGTGTCCTTTCATTCTTTGAATATCAGCCACGGTCCGTACGTCGCCTGACCCTGTTACTGGTATTTTGACCAGCGACTTCACTTCGGCGATCGCGTCCCAATCGGCACTACCGCTATATCGCTGCTCTTTCGTCCGTCCGTGGATAGCAATCAGCGAGCCACCGTTTTCTTCCACGATTCGGGCGATCAAATTGTAGTTTTTATCCTTATCCCATCCCAAACGGATCTTTCCGGTGACAGGAACTTTGAGTGTGGTAGTCAGCTTCTTGAACGTACGCGCGATCTTCAATGGCGTTGGCATCATGCCCACACCCGCGCCACGGTCTGCGATGCTCTTGGCAGGGCAGCCCATGTTAATATCAATAATATCTGGCTTCCACTTCTCAACAATCAACGCGGCTTTCAGAATCAGGTCAGGATCATCACCATAAATTTGAAATGTGATGGGACGTTCTGCTTCTTCGTAATACAGTCGCTTGGCGGGTTCCTTCGAGCGGCTCAAAATCTTTTCCACTTTCACAAATTCGGTGTAGCTCATGGCAGAGCCGAGCGCGCGGCAAATGGAACGGAAGGGCCAGTCCGAATAGCCGTCCATGGGCGCCAGAAGCGTGTCTCCGTAGATAGGGATTTCGCGCACGTAAAAAGCTGGAGACGATTTTGATGATAGACTTTGATTGATAAAATTATTCAACATATCTTCATGAGTATAACAGAATGTTTGCCGGTCAAACCTTGGCGCTTTAGGATAAAAAGAATGAAAGCTAGTGTGTTGCTGTCTATATCCATTTTCATTTTAATTAGCTGCTCTCCCATTGTTAGCACACCGCCTGTTGAAGTATCACAAACTCAACTCAGCGAATCATCGGAATTCTTATTCGATGATTTTTCCTACTCCACGCTGGAGGAAATGACGGCAAATGGCTGGATTGTTCGAAGCGGCTCTGGCTGGCCGGGCATAGTTGGTGCTACATTTAGAAAGGAGAATGTCTCATTTGTAGATTATCCCGACCAAACTGGGAATCGTCTCCTGCGAATGACCTCATCTACGGATGGCACAAGTGAAAATACCTATCAGACACAGGTCTGCCACCAGCGTAAATATCTCGAAGGGACGTATGCCGCGCGAGTCCGTTTTAGCGATGCGCCTGTCTCAGGAAGTGATGGCGACCAAGTCGTTCAAACGTTTTATACAATTACTCCATATGACCGGCCTTTCAATCCTGCTTACAGCGAGATGGATTATGAATATCTGCCGAACGGTGGCTGGGGAGGCTCAGAGTTGTCATTTTATGTGACAACCTGGGAAACAGTTCAAATCGAGCCGTGGGATGCGGATAACACAAGTAACTCCGTTCATGGGAGCTTGGCAGGCTGGCATACATTGGTTACACAGGCCATCGATGGAACGGTCCGCTATTTTATTGATGGAAAGCTAATCGCGCAACACGGTGGGGATTATTATCCGGATGCGCCGATGTCTATTAATTTTAATTTGTGGTTTATTGAGGGTGGATTGATTCAGTCAGAGGGTGTTCGCGAATATCAGGAAGATATCGACTGGGTGTTTCATGAAGCAGGAGTTTTGTTGATGCCTGAAGAAGTCAACGCGAAGGTCAATGAACTAAGAAATGCCTCTGTAAAATTTCAGGATAATGTCGTTTCAGGGATTCAGGAATCGCCTTGTGATCTTTGATTTCATAAAAAGACCCTAAAGGTCTCAGAGACCTTTAGAGTCTATAACCAGATTACGCTGGCTGCTTCTTCAATAGCTCCAAGAAGTGCTTGCGGAACTTTGAAACCTTTGGCGCGACGACTGCCATGCAGTAGGGCTGGTATGGATTCCTTGCGAAGTATTCCTGATGGTAAACTTCCGCCATGAAGAACTTATCCAGCTTCTCTACTTGGGTAACAATCGGGCGATCCCATATATTCTGCGCATTCAATTCCTTGATCAGTTCCTCTGCGGCCTTCTTCTGCTCGTCGTCATGATAGAAAATGGCCGAGCGGTACTGGGTGCCCACATCCGCGCCCTGTCGATTGAGCGTGGTGGGATCATGAATGGCGAAGAAGACATTCAACAGGTCACGGTAGGAGACGATGTTTGGATCAAAATGCACTTGCACGACCTCCGCATGCCCTGTGTCGCCGTTGCAAACAGCACGGTAAGACGGGTTATCCACATGCCCGCCTGCGTACCCAGACTCTACGCCATGTACGCCCTTGACCTCATCAAAAACAGCCTCGAGACACCAGAAGCATCCCCCAGCCAGTGTTGCGGTTTGAAGATTTGTGTTCATATGATTACTCCTTCTTGTCCTGCTTTAGCAGGGTTCTTTGGTCTGCCAGTTAGACAACTCAGGTGTGTGAAATCTTATTAAGAAAGTATTACAAATGACTTCTCTGCTTCTCCTCTAAGATTTGGGGTGAGCAACGAAGAAATCCCAGATGACTTGAGACGTATCCCATACATTGGGCCAGCTATGCCCTGCTCCTGCGACAGCGTAGAGTTCTACGGCCGTGCCGGCTTGGCAAGAGGTATAGGCAATATGCTTAATCGTCTTGAGGGGCTGATCCACAGTTGGAGAGCCGCCACAGCCATTGAGTTCCGCCCAGCCTGACATGATTTCCTCCACTGGCCGGATTTTATAGGCTCCACCGCCTTTATAGGGCAATATAAGGTCAGCCAATCCATGTATGTGCATCACAGACACAGGCTGCTGCGGCTGGCAGGGACTGTATGCCAAAATGCCTGCAACCGACGCAACGGCAGCCAATACATCCGGCATTTCACAGGCAAGACGATCAACCAGCGCCCCGCCATTGGAGAAGCCTGTCGCGTAAATACGTTTGGCATCTACTTGAACAACTGTTTCCAGATCGGTGAGAATCTGCCGAACGAAGGCGGTTTCGTCTATATTCTTTGATAGAGCCTCTCCACAGCAGTTTCCTCCTGCATTCCAACTCTGACCGATGCCAACGGGATAAACGAGGAAAAAATTGGATTTGTCAGCCATCTCATTAAAGCCCGTCAAAAGCTGCATCTCCGCTGGATCATCCCCTGCACCGTGGAAGGCAAGTAAGAGAGGTGCGGGGCGAGACGTATCCAAACCGGGTGGGATGTGTAGTAGGTAGGACCGTTCTATGCCGTTAATCGTTAGCTTGCGTTCAGAGTCGCGGGCAGCGTGTGCCTGTCCACATGAAGTAGTACTGATGACTGAGAGAGCAATAAGGAGTATGAACATAGATTGAAATTTTTTCATGGTCTTTCTTCTTTCGCCATACATTTTCTAAATAAAAAAGTCCCGCACGATTTGCTTGGCAAATCGAACTGCGGGACAACACATTTTCAATCACAACTCTCTTACGTTACAGGCGCTTCTGCCGTTTCGGACTCCGCGACGCGGTCGCGTTCGAGTGCTATTTCTCCATCAGCGTTCAGAACTACCTTTACGGTATCGCCGTGATGGAATTCGCCACCCAACAAACGATCCGACAGCGGATTCTCCACTTTTTGCTGAATAACACGTTTCAATGGGCGCGCACCAAACTCCGCGTCATAGCCCTGATCGGCAAGTGAGGCGAGGGCCTCAGGCGAGGCTGTCAGCACAAGGTTGTGCTCTTTGAGACGATCAGCCACTTTATCCAATTCCAATGCGACAATTCGCTGAATATCTTCCTTATTGAGGGCGCGGAAGATAACTACTGAGTCGAGCCGGTTGATGAATTCGGGCCGGAATGCACGTTTAAGTGACTCGCTCAACTTCTTGCGCATGTCTTCGTAGGAAAGCCGCTCTTCAGTAACCTCATCGCGTTTGAGCGCAAAACCGAGCGAGGACTGCCGCTTGATCACATCCGCACCGATGTTGGAGGTCATCACAATGATCGCATTGCGGAAATCCACTTTGCGCCCCTTGGCATCGGAGAGGTGTCCCTCTTCCATGATCTGCAAAAGCATATTATGAACTTCGGGATGCGCCTTTTCGACCTCATCAAAAACGACAATCGAATAGGGGCGGCGGCGCAATGCCTCGGTGAGTTGACCGGCCTCTTCATAGCCGATATATCCGGGGGGTGCCCCAACCAAGCGGGAGGCTGTGTGCCGTTCCATAAATTCCGACATATCCAACTGGACTGCAGCTTCTTCGCTGCCAAACATGAATTTGGCAAGCATCTTGGTCAACTCGGTCTTGCCAACACCTGTGGGTCCTAAGAAAATGAATGAACCAATCGGACGCCGCGGATCTTTCAACCCGGCGCGTGCCCGGCGGACTGCACGCGAGATTGCGCCAATGGCTTCATTCTGCCCGATAATGCTCTTCTGCAATTCCTCTTCCATCTTGAGCAGGCGCTCTGACTCTTCCTCGGCAAGCTGCATCAGGGGAACACCCGTCCACATGGAGACGACCTCGGCAATATCTTCTGCCGACACTACAGGGCTGCTCGCCCGGTCCCAGCCTGTGCGGAGGCGTTCGATCTGCTCACCCAGCTCGAGCTCGCGATCTTCCCATTCTTTCACATCTTCGCTGTTGCCCTCTTCCTGAGCAAGGGAACGGTTCTGGCGTGCAAGCCTCAACTCACCAAATAATTCCTTTGCCTCTTTCGCGGCGTCACTTTTATACATGCGCACGCGTGACGAAGACTCGTCGATGAGGTCAATGGCTTTGTCGGGGAGGAACCGTTCTGTCACGTAACGGGAGGATAAATGCGCGGCGGCTTCGAGCGCTTCATCTGAAATCACCAGATGGTGATGCTCTTCGTACGCCGAGCGAATGCCCTTGAGGATTTCAATCGTCTCCTCCTCAGAAGGCTCGTCTACTTGAATCGGCTGAAAGCGCCTCTCGAGCGCAGCATCCGATTCGATATATTTGCGATATTCGTCCATTGTGGTCGCGCCGATTACCTGCAACTCACCACGAGATAGCGCGGGCTTGAGAATGTTCGCCGCGTCCACGGATGAGCCGGCAGCGCCTGCGCCAACCAGCATATGGACTTCATCAATAAAAAGAATGGCTCCAGATTGTTTTAATTCATCGATCACGCGTTTGAGTCTTTCCTCAAACTGACCGCGATACATTGTGCCCGCCACCAATGACCCCACATCTAATTGCAATAATCGTTTGTTCATCAACGGGGCGGGGATATCCCCATCCACGATGCGTTGGGCTAGACCTTCTACGATAGCGGTCTTGCCAACACCAGGTTCGCCAATCAAAGCGGGATTATTCTTTGTGCGACGTGCAAGGATTTGAATTACCCGTTCGATCTCCATTTGGCGGCCGATGACCGGATCAAGTTTTTTCTCTTCCGCTTTTGTGGTTAAGTCTGAAGCCAGTTGATCAATGAGCGGGGTTTTCGGATTGGATGATGGATTTCGTGAAGAGCCTGAACCTGCAGGCGTGGGGGAAGATGACGCCGATTCGTTCAATACGCGGCGGGTCTGACGGCGGATTTGCTCCGCAGTGACGCCAAGCCTGCGCAGAACTTCCATTGCGGCGCTGTCCACGCGTACAAGCCCAAGCAAGATATGCTCGGTGCCGATATAGTGATGACCAAGTCTACGTGCTTCATCCACTGCGTGCTCAAGCACCTGCTGTGTATCTGAAGCAAGCTCTACACGACTGGGATCGAAGCTTGTTGAACTGGTCGTAACACGGCGGATCACTTCGCGCACACGGTCGGATGTCATGCCGAGTTCTCGCAGAACCCGTCCTGCCACACCGCCCTCTTCATCCATCAAGCCAAGCAAAAGATGCTCAGTGCCGATGTTATTATTGCGAGCGCGTTCAGCTTCCTGATGTGCTAAGCTGAGAACACGCCTTGCTCGCTGTGTGAAACGCTCCATTCCTGCCATAATATTCTCCTGAATAAGTTTATTCTACCAAAAAGGCAAGAGACTCACCGTAGGAAAAAGATTAGAATTTGTTTACAACACTGATACAATACCATATCATTTCTGTAAAGCATGACGAACTTGAAGTCAATTTGTATCTTTTGTGGATCATCTGATTCGATCCATCCGGACTATCTTATTGCTGCCCGTTTAATGGGGTTGACTCTTGCCGAACGAGGGATTCGTCTAATTTATGGAGGTGGAAAGACTGGTCTGATGGGCGCCGTGGCGAAGAGTGCGCTTGAAGCAGGCGGCGAAGTGGTCGGTGTCATCATTCCGTCCATGAATACCTCATCTCTTGCATATGACGGACTCACCCGTATGGATGTTCCACCCGATATGCATGCTCGTAAGGCCAGGATGCACGAACTTGCGGACGGCTATATTGCCCTTCCGGGTGGTTTTGGCACCTTTGATGAACTGTTTGAAACTGTCACCTGGGCTCAGACGGGTGCCCACGAGAAGCCTGTAGGTCTGTTGAATGTGAGAAATTATTATGCTCCATTACTTGCAGCCATTGACCACGCCGTGGAGGAGGGCTTTGTCTTCAAAGAACATCGCGATGTTCTTTTTATTGACCCTGATCCCAATGTGTTGATTGACAGAATGGCTGAGTATGTACATCCCTATGCAGCGGTGAAGAGATGGCTTAGGGAGGAATAGTTGGGTGATTATATTGCTTAGTAGTTAGATCGTTCGATAGTTGAGATTGTATTAAGGATCACGGAGCGATCCCGCCTGGGGAATCTGATTTTGTCTCGTTTAGGCTATAGTTGACAGATTGTTGCTGGTGGGTAACTATCCTGCTGCACAGTTGTGATTTTCAATGTTATTCATGGCGGTCAAATCGTTACTTTGCCAGAATGCGGCTTATAAGTGCTGAAATGAGTTTTGGTTCAAAACACGAGGGAGAGTTCATTTTGATTCGAAACCAGCTTTTTGATTCATTCTCAAACTATCGTGCCAGTCGGATTGCAAATCATTTGGCTAAATTTGTCCGTTCAAATGAAACCGTTTTGGATTGCGGATGCGGCTCGATGCTCGTTAAAGAGGCTGATCGTTTTGGAGGATGTGTACCAAAATCCACAGGAGTTCCGACTTCTGAAAGCACTGGGTTGGTACGGAAACATTCTCATCTCAAAGGAGATGAATTTTCCATTCAACTTCAAAACAGAAACGGAGTGGAAAGCCATATTCAAGAGTTTGGATACGAAACTGATGGCTGTCGAAAATGTCCGCCCCACTCCATGGAGTCCCTCGCGACATCGTCTGTTTGTGCTAGAGAAAAGCAAGATTTAACCAGATAGTTATCCTTCATCGCTGCGATAAGAGATTTACTGTATCAGATGGAAGCATTTTCGTCTTATCTCATCATAAACTACCTCTTGGACTCAGGCGGTGGAAAAGAGCGGTCAGTGTAGCTGGGTCGATTGACTCGATATAGTCTTGATAATAAAGTGGCATCCCCATGTTGAAGAAGATCAATGTCGCAAGGGATAGAACCACAAAGAATGGCCGGGCACATGGCAATCGCATCCCTTTAAGCTGTAGGTTCGTGGCAGTTGAAGAAAGAGGAGGATTGACCGGTTCCAAGTCTGGCTCGACGCTAATAGATCTACCTGACTAAATTGTAGCCAAGCCAGTAGTTGGGTAAATAGTTCTACATTACAAGAGGATTGAAAAATGGAAACGTAGTTAATACTTGAGTAAGTTTATGCCCCAAACTATTCTTTGACTGCCTGCATAAATTCCTCAGCCCATTGATAGGATGCCGATGCTTGTTGGCTTGTCACTTCTTCCCCTTCATCTCCGTAGTGCCCAGTCTGGCGAAGCTGCTGGGCATCAATGATGTAACGATGGAACTTCGGATGCAACAGGCCTGTTTTCGCAAACTCCTTACCATATGCGGCAACAACGGCCGAATGACTAGAAAATGTCAATCCTTTTGAAAGCAACAATGCCTGGGCCAAATAAAAGATTGTGTAATAGGATTGAGCGGCAGAAAAACGTGGATGCCCCGTGTCAGTTAATGATTTTGCTACATCATGACTTTCATCGGCCAAATTCAACAGATGCTGAATCTCTGACGAAATCATATTGGTACTGCCTCTTTACGAACATTGATGTAAAGTGGCATTTTACTTTCGGTATATTTAGTTTCGGAAGCAAGTTTTGCTGAGACAACAACATCATTTTCAAGTGACACATCGGCTATGAGTTTTGAGGCCCGCTCATATGTTTTCCAATAATTGAATTCTCTATTCAACACGATCATTACATCGATATCCGAATCGGGAAGTTTACCTTCGCCGCGCGCGAACGAACCGAAGAGATAAACGGCTTTCAACTGGTCACCATAGATTTCGACCAGTCCCTTTTTCAATTCGCGAAGAATCTTTTTGATCTTCTTAGGAAGAATGGCAGTCCCTGTTTTCGTTCTAGCAATAACCATAACTTAATTATACGTCATTACATCTTCCCATATTTCGCGCGATCTTCCTCACAAGGACACAAGGCGCGCAGGTAATGCCAGTTGAAGATTCCATAATCATGCCCATCCTCCCAGACGATGGTCAGCGCGTAGGATCCTACTGCGACCACATTTGCAATGCGCGTGGAAGGCGAATCTTCCAGTTTTTGGTCGAACACATCTGCATCGGGTTCGGACTTCATGTTCTCGTGTCCGCCACGGCAGGATGCGCAGGGACAAGCCGCGCGCAATAATCCGAACGGATAAACGCTCGTGTGATTGTCATCCCATGTAATCGTAAGCTCTCTTGTCTTTTTGTTCGCTGTAATGCCGGTTGGCTTTTCGTTCATATTCAACTTTCTCCCCTCTCCTTTTAGGAGAGGGGAAGGGGGTGAGGTCAAGGTGGTGGAATATACGTCAGAAAATCCGCGGCTGCCCAGCCAGCGCGGGATTCATCGTAAGGCGCAACCAGGTACCACCATGTATATCCATCTGCTGTGCGCGGACCATCCTGAATGACAAATACTTCTGAATCATAGCCCAGAAACTCAGCATTGCTGTTCAGTCCTGGCTCAGCGCGGATGCGTAACCCTTCTCCATTTGTGCCTGAGATTTGCACGTAGTTTCCGATAGCAATCCCTGTTGGAGCTGGAGTCGGAGCGAAAGGGTCAATGGTCGGTGTGGGCGGCGCGCCCGAGGTCGACGTCGGGGCGGGAATCACAGTCACATCCGCAGGAGCAAACCCAACGTCTGAGGTTTGACGCGCACTGGTGATGCCAATGGAAATCGCGGTAATAAGCAGTAGTAATCCTGTCAATAGAAATGCGCCAAGAATTACCCACTTATTAAGTAGTTGTTGTATGGTCATCCGGTTCTCTCAAGATAAGGATGCATTCTTCAATAATTCCAGTGCGCGCGGCGGTGTGAGCATCTTCAGCGCGCGTGATCTGATCGTGATCTCTGTTTGTTGCGCTGAGCCGCGCGGTTCGCCATCGGTTTGTATCCAGTAGGGGGAATCAGCCTCCACGCGCAGGGTATGGAACGTAATGCAGTGTGCCGCACCGGAGGTCACATGGTTACCGCGCCACAGGTCATAGGCATGGCGCAAGGCGTCACCGATGTTGCTTCCTGCGAACAGCCACAGATCCAGCAAGCCATCATCAAGATAGGCCCCTGGGGAAAGATTCGAAAGTCCGCCCATATAATGGCGAATGTTCGTCGCAACCGCCAGAAGGAATTGTCCCTCCACTTCGTGATCGTCCGTCCATAATCGCAAACGGATGCCGCTCCATTGCGCCGCATTCCAAATCGTCTTGGCTGTATATTCGGGCATGGCAAAAAACTTTTCCAATCGTATGCGCGGTTCAATTGAATGAATGGTCATTGCATCCAGGCCAATGCCTGCCCACATCATAAAAGAATATTGATTGCATATCCCCACATCAACTGCATGGATGGGAGCATTTGCAAGGATGGACGCGTTCTTGCGCAACACCCACGGGCGAGTCCATGCGAACGGCTGCAATCCTAGTTCAATGCTCCATACGTTTGCAGTGCCGGCGGGTAGGACGCCCAACGCTGTATCGGAATCCATCAGACCATTGACCACGTTACCGATTGTGCCATCCCCGCCGACGGCAAAGACCGCATCTTTCTTCTCCGCCGCGGCCTGTTTTGCCAGCTCGATTGTGTGTTCGCCACTTTGAGTTTCTGCAGACTCCACTTGCCACCCCTCCGATTGCAACTCGCGTACAGCAGATTTGATAAAAGGTTTTACCGGGAAGCGCCCTGCTGTTGGATTATAGAGAACAATTGCACTACGCATGACGACATTATACCCAACCCCCTCCGTTCCGCCGTTAGCGGGACACCTCCCCCATCCCGCGCTTCGCGGGATGGGGGAGGCTGAGTGATATAATATTTTTACAATGAACGAAGGTATGCTGTTGAACAATCGTTATCAACTGCTTGAGCGTCTTGGCACGGGCGGTATGTCCGATGTATTCCGCGCGCGTGATCTCATGCTCGAGCGTTCGGTGGCTATCAAAATCTTGCATGAAACGTATTCCAACGATCAGGCGTTTCAGGATCGATTTCGACAGGAAGCGCGCGCCGCGGCCAATCTTTCCCATCCCAACATAGTCACGGTCCATGACTTTGGATTGGATCACGGGCAATTGTTTATCGTGATGGAACATATTCCTGGCAAGGACTTGAAGACTCTCCTTCGCCAGCGTGGGCGTTATTCAGTGGATGATGCAATTGCATTGATGGTGCAGGCTTGTGCGGGAATTGGTTATGCTCATCGTGCAGGACTCGTCCACTGTGACGTCAAGCCGCACAACATGATCGTCACACCTGATTCACGCCTCAAAGTAACAGACTTCGGCATTGCGCGTGCGCTCTCAACGATCATGCCCGATGAGCGTGCAGACGTTGTCTGGGGGTCGCCGCAATATTTCTCTCCCGAACAGGCCGTTGGCGAGGCGCCTTCGCCTGCCTCTGATGTATATTCACTCGGCGTTGTCCTTTATGAGGTGCTGACAGGCGCACTTCCTTTTAATGCGCCATCCAGCGATGAACTGGCGCGGCTGCATTTAGAATCAGCTCCTATTCCTCCCAGTGAATATGTCCCTGATATCCCGCCGGCACTGGAGCAAATCGTTTTGAAGGTTCTTTCGAAAGAGCCGGCAGCCCGCTACCGTACTGCCGACCAGCTTGGACGCGTGCTCCTCCGTTTCGGGACGCAGCGAGAGACTGTTCCCTCTCCGGCCTCGAACCTGACTCCTGAAGCTACAAACTCCTATCAGGAACCAGAGGCACCAACTGTTTTACAAACACCTCCGCCTGTGGTCTCAATTCCTGAGATTAATTTGCCTGAGATATATGCTCCTGAAATTGACTGGGCGTCCGTTGGGCTTGGCCTGGTCGCGCTCCTGGCAGTGGGTGGATTAATTCCATTCTGGATTTATATCTTTTTCTTGTATAACCCGCGCTAACAAATCCTTGCTCAGAGGCGGTCTCAGACCGCCGCATTTTTAAATTAATCGCAGGGTCACAGACCCTGCGGGAGCAAATCTAATGAATAGATACGTTATCGCTCCATCCATTCTCTCTGCCGATTTCACGCGTCTCAGGGAGGAAATTGTCGCGTGTGAATCCGCTGGTGTGGGCTGGCTTCATATCGATGTGATGGATGGGCATTTCGTCCCGAACATTACGATGGGACCTTTTATAGTGGAAGCATGCAGACGTGTCACGCAACTTCCGCTGGATGTCCATTTGATGATCGAAAACCCCGAGAGGTTTCTCGAAGCCTTTGCTAGGGCGGGCGCGAGCAGGATGAATGTCCATGTGGAAACTTGTCCACAGTTGCATAAGACATTGCGGCAAATCAAATCATTGGGGTGCGAAGCGGGCGCGGCATTAAACCCTGATACGCCAGTTAGGGATATAGAGTCTGTTATGAGTGAAGCGGATCTGATATTGGTGATGAGTGTATACCCGGGTTTCTCGGGCCAGGAATTTCTTCCAGCGACGATTCCAAAAGTGGCAGAGATTCGCAAAAGGCTGGATGAATTGAGCGCAAAAGCATGGATTCAAGTGGACGGCGGAGTTAATGTTGAAAATATCGGTAAGGCAAAAACCGCGGGGGCAACCGCGTTCGTTGCGGCGACTGCGGTCTTTAAACATCCACAGGGTGCGGCAGAGGGGATCAAAGCATTACAAGATGTCGTTGCGAGGAGCAAACGATAGTGAGCGACGAAGCAATCTCCGCGTTGATCAGGAGATTGCTTCGGGCGGGCGAACGCCGCCCTCGCAATGACATTCGCTTTAAAACAAAAATCACGGCTTCGCGGCCGTGATCTTCGTTTTGTGGGCTTAACCTTACGCAGCAGACTTGCTCAGCGCCTTGATGCACTTGGTGCAAAGCACTTTATGTACAACGCGACCCTTTTCCATCACCAACGTCTTTTGCAGGTTGGGCTTGAAGGTGCGATTAGTGGCGCGCTGTGAGAATGAACGATTATGTCCGAAGGTTGTGGTCTTACCGCAGTTTGCGCATTTCGCCATTTGATAAATTTCCTTTCTTACTATAATTCCGTTTATTAGCGTAGTGGCGACTTCAGTCGCTTGTCAAGCGAACGACTACACCTGCCCTGGTACGACTTAAGCCGCACGGTGCCAGGGAAGTCGTTACTACTTTGTTGAAAGCACGGCATTTTACCATACATCTCAACCTTTCTCAAGGCAGGTGATAAAATAGATTATCAACATGTCGTTGCGAGTGGCGCTGAAAGCGCCACGAAGCAATCTCCTAGTAATGAGGAGATTGCTCACCTGCACTGCACCGCACGCAGTGCGGCGCAAGTGTCGTCGGGAAAATCCGCGAAGCGTCCTCGCAATGACATACAAGAGGAGTTAATGGGCGAAGAAACAACATCTTTGGGCGGGATCCATATCTCCCCAAACGCAGTAGCAACCATAGCCTATCATGCCACCTTGCAATCCTATGGTGTAGTGGGACTGGCATCCAAAAACATTGCCGACGGCCTCGTCAAGACGATCACGCGCGACCCTTCGCGCGGCGTCTCTGTTAACTATAATGGTGAGGTCCTCGATATTGAAATCCATATTATTGTCGAATATGGGACACGGATCAATTCGGTGGCGGAGAGCGTGGCAAATACCGTTCGCTTCCAGGTAGAAAAAGCATTGGGCTTGAAAGTAAATACAATCAATGTACATGTAGCGGGATTACGCGTGAGTACCACAGATTAAAGGAGAATCCTATCATGGCTGTCGAACCCTCACGCGTGGAAAAATTGCGAAAGAAACAGATCAATGGTCAATCCATGAAGCGGCTGGTGGAGGCAGGCATGACCTGGCTGCGCACCAACCAACAGACAGTCAATGCGTTGAACGTCTTCCCCGTGCCGGATGGGGATACAGGCACAAACATGGTCTTGACCATGCAATCCGCATGGAATGAGATCAAGGATTCGGGGCATCGCAGCATCAGCGATATGGCCAACGCGGTATCAAAGGGTGCGTTGATGGGTGCGCGGGGGAATTCGGGAGTGATCCTTTCACAGTTGTGGCGCGGATTTGCACGCGGCGTTCAAGGCAAGGATGTGATGGATGGACCCACATTTGCCAAAGCGTTTGCA
>Ga0081539_10004670_pt1 | contig 14882 bp, 12 predicted proteins | sample TabmetS4T2R2_FD_71023 | JGI IMG/M metagenome (GOLD analysis project Ga0081539, IMG submission 71023) | Tabebuia heterophylla rhizosphere microbial communities from the University of Puerto Rico - S4T2R2 | ecosystem: Host-associated > Plants > Roots > Rhizosphere ...
GCGCGGCAGGGCTTCTTCCTCGCGCCCTCGCCCGCCCTGCTGCCCACGACGCTCCCGCCGCTCGTCCGGCTGCTCCTCGCGCAGCTTCAGGTAGCCCTCCTCGACCAGCCGCTCGATCAACTGATTCAACAACTCTTCGAGCTGCGACCCCTTGAACCGCCCCTCGTTCTCCGCCAGCATCTCGCGCACGTCCCGCTCGTCCAACTCGCCCTGCTCCAGGAGCGCCTGAAGTAGCGCCCGCCGGAGCGCGTCGAGCGACGTGTCTGACGGCCTGCGCTGCCGCGTCCAGTAGTAATCGTCGTCGTAGCCCGACTGCAACAACGAATCCTGCAACGCCTCCATCAGGTCGCCCAAGTTGACGCCCGACACGTCGAAGCCTTTGAATCTGGAATAGCGGATGAACTTCATCGTAGTGAATTTCGCTTTCTACTTCTTAGTTTTTTGTTCTCCTCATCTGCTGCTGGCAAAATTGAAGCTAATGAATCTTCAACATCTAAGCCATACTCAGCGGCGATTTTGGCAATGTGAATACCGAAGACACCTCGTAATTCTCCAAGCGCACCAATGAATGTCCAGCTAGCATAATGATTACGTTGCGAGCCGTATTTAACAATATCGCCTTCCTCATCCCCCACTGTATTCAAGAATTTTCTGCAAGCCGCCCGCATTGCCCTAAGACTTTTTGCCAATTCATCATCAAAATTCAAATTACCCAACTCTGAGGTGAGAAAGCTTCTTATTTCGATTACAGAAGCGACACAGTATCTTGGTATTTCCACCTCTGAGGGATCGTATAGCACTCGTCTATCTTCCAGATAGGCAATGATCCTTCTGGCTTTTGTAACTTCAATCTCCGGAGGATTCCAAGACACACCAAAGATCGGAACGCTTATTCCTGTAAGCCTATTTAGTAGCTCCTTAAATTTCATCTCTTCATTCACGCGTGTTTAAATGTTCATGTCGAGTAGCGCGAATCCAAGCTAGGAATTCATCAATGCTTTCATCCTCCGGCCAAAAATCCCCCTTCAATTCTTTAACGTCGCGCAACGGCAGTAGCCCCCGCTGCTTCGCACGCGCCCACGCGCGCTCGTGCGCCCGCCTGCGTGCCTCATCCCTGGCGGCCTGAGCCTCCGGCTCGCTGCCTGACAACTTCTCATGTTCTTCGGTGCTCATGGCTCTTCACCGCGCTTCCACCTGGCTTAAGCCTCGCCGATTAAGCTTCAACTATACCGCCCCGTCTCCGTCAGATCGTCGTAGATCATCCCGCGCCGATCCTTCCTGGCTTTGGTGGCGGCGGTGTAGCCGCCCTCTTCGTTGCGGCTGATCTTGTTCTGGGCGTAGAGACCTTCGAGGACGAACTCGCAGGCGGCGACGAGTTGGGCGTCGTCCGTGCGGCGGAAGTCGAAGGGGATGGTGACGGTGTCGAGCAGTTCCGGCACGGCTTCGAGGAGCGTGACGCACTCGGCGGCCGAGGCCGTGTCGGCGAGGCGCAGGGTGTTGCCCTCGTCAAACCAGCGGACGGCGCGGGCGAAGTCTATGCCGACGAAGTAGCCCTCGAAGATTTCGCCGGCCGCGCGCTTGATCAAGTCCTTCGCGATCTTTGGCGCGCCGATCTGCTCGCCCTCGTATTCGAGTTCCATCTTGCCGGTCATCGAGGGGACGGCGGCGTAGATGTCGGAGATGCGCGGCACGATGTCGTCCTCGCCGGTGAGGAGCGCGCGCCGCTCGGCGTTCGAGACGACGGATTCCATGACCGTGATCGGCAGGCGCTGCGAGACGCCGGAGCGCTTGTCCACGCGGTTGTCGTCGCGCGCCTCGAAGGCGATCTGCTCGACCAGCTCGCGGATGAAGTCGGGCACGCGCAGAGTGCCGCCCACGCCTTCGCGTCGCGTCCACGCCTCCTGCTGTGTGATCTCGACGCCGAGTTGTATGTCGGCCGGGTAGTGCGTCGTGACCTCAGCGCCGATGCGATCCTTCAGGGGCGTGATGATCTTGCCACGCGCCGTGTAGTCTTCTGGATTGGCGGAGAAGACGAGCAGCACGTCCAGGGGCAGACGGACGGGGTAGCCTTTGATCTGCACGTCGCCCTCCTGCATGATGTTGAAGAGACCGACCTGTATCTTCCCCGCCAGATCGGGCAGTTCGTTGATGGCGAAGATGCCGCGGTTGGCGCGCGGCAACAGACCGTAGTGGATCGTCAACTCGTCGCTCAAAAGATGCCCGCCCTTCGCCGCCTTGATCGGGTCAACGTCGCCGATGATGTCGGCGATGGTCACGTCGGGCGTGGCGAGTTTTTCGACGAAGCGCGCGTCGCGCCCGACCCACGCGATAGGCGTCTCGTCGCCCATCTGCCCGATCAGTTGCCGGCCGTGCGCGCTGATCGGGTGCAGCGGATCGTCGTTGATCTCTGAGCCGGCGATGATCGGCATCTCCGCGTCGAGCAGGCCCGTCAGTTGGCGGATGATGCGGCTCTTGGCCTGCCCGCGCAGGCCCAAGAGGATCAGATTGTGGCGCGCGAGAATGGCGTTCACGATCTGCGGCACGACCGTCTCGTCGTAGCCGACGATGCCGGGAAAGATGCGTTCGCCCGCGCGTAGTTTGTTGATGAGATTAGCGCGCAATTCGTCCTTAACCGACCGCACGCGGTAGCCGCTTTGTTTCAACTCGCCCAGTGTCTTCGCTTGTATCATTGCTTGTTTCCCGATCCTTGTTGTGTGCTGCGCCAGGCTTAACTGCCGGCGTCGTCCGTGTCAATTGCAATGTAGTGCTCGCCCACGCGCTTGATGAGCTTATCTCCCGCCAGTTTCTGCAAGTGCGCGAGGACGGCGCGCTCGGCCATGGCATGTAGCTTCGGCGACACGTCAGTGTAAACCCGCGCGACGATCTCCGGCGGCGTGGCAGCGCCCACCCGCACGGCGCGCAGGATGTTGGCCTCGCGCTCAAGCCGGTGCGCGATGTATTCGGCGATCTTCGCCGCCGCATTACCGACCGGCGGCCCGTGCCCGCCGAGCAGGACTTTGATGTGCGGGAGCAGCGCCTGGTAGCGCGCGAGCGTGGCCAGGTAGGCGCGCATGTTGCCTTCGGGCGGATCGATGAGCACCGAGCCGAGGCCCAGGATGTTGTCGCCGCACAGGAGCGCGCCCGTCTGCGCGTCATAAAAACTCAGATGCCCGCGCGCGTGCCCCGGCGTGTGCAGGGCGCGCAGCGCGAGCGGCGGCTCACCGGCGAGTTCGAGCACGTCGCCATCCTCGATGAAGCGATCAACTTGAATCGTATCGGCGATCAGCTCGGCCGTCAGCCGATGCGCGGCGACGGACACGCGCCCGCCAAGGTGCGCGCGGAGCGCGTTCGTGCCGGCGACGTGGTCGGGATGATAGTGCGTCAGCACGATCTCGCGCACGCGTCGCCCTTCCGCGAGCAGTTCGTCAACGCAGTCCGCCAGCGCCGCCTGTTCTTCTTCGTAAGGCGAGCCGGGATCGATGATGATAAGTTCGCCGTGCCCGACGACGTAGGCGTTGGTGTGCGTCGCGGGCGGCTTTGTCGGCGTGCGGACGGGGAAGCAGACGAAGCCGGGCAGGAATTCTATGCGGCGCACGGCCGCGCTGTGCGCCTGCGGCACGTCGAGGAAGCGCGCGACGAGGTCGTCCGTCAGTCCGCCCGCGAGCGTCTTAAGCGCGTGCAGGACGGGCGGCGCGGCGAGCAACTCGCTGCGCGTCCAGCGCGCGTAAGCCGCGGCGGCGTCCGTCCACTCGCCGTGCGCGAACTCCGTGGTGCGTATGCGCGGCTGCTGCTTGCGCGGGCAGCGGACGAGAAAGAACCAAGTGTCGAAGCGGCGCGGGCTGAACGGCGGCGTGACCCAACGCCCGACGAAGGTGAAGTCGCGCGCGTCCAGGTGCAGCCCGTAGTGCGCGAGCAGCGCGGGGAACGGCATGCGCCCGGAGGTCAGATCGTCCAGGAGCGATTCAAGCTGTCCCTTCGTCAAAGAGTCCGCGCCCCGCGCGACGAGCATGCCCGTCTCTTCAAACAACTCGCGGGCGGCGCAACTGATCATCGCGGCGGCTTCGGCGTCCGCGCAATGTTCGACGCGCGTCTCCGCGTCCTCCGCGTCGCGCTGCCCGCCGGGGAAGGCGTAGAAGCCGCCGAGAAAGGCCATGCGCTCGCTGCGCTGCGCCCAATAGACCTGCGGCGGCGCGTCACCCTCGTCGCCGCCGCGCACGAGGATGACGGCGGCGGCGTCCTTCGGCACGGCGTCGGCGGCGCGCGGCGGCGCGGGTCGCGTCTGCGCGTTGGCTTCGTTCAAGACCATCTGCTCACGGGTACGGCGCGGCGCGTGTCCGACCGGCCGCCGCGCGAAACTGTTCTGGGCGCATCAAGACTGCTGTGCTCGTTCGGGAGTGCAGGCAGTATAACACTAACGTCACGTTGATCGCCTGACGCCGGCTAGTGGCCGCGCTGGTGATAGCGGAGATATACTGCGCTGCGCCGTCTAACGCGCTTATACAGCGTGATATACTGCGCCCCGCCGGTGATACAGTAGTTAGGCGCTTTCACAGGAAAACGTAAGGCAGGTTACAAACGGAGTATGTCAACTCTGGCGCTGCACTTAAATAAGCCATATGGGTATAGTTGCCAAGCTTGGCTTGCAGTTGATATAGCCGACCGCTACTTTAGCAGCATGTATCGGGTATGGTTTGCGACAACGCTGAACCCACGTAATAATGGCTACTCGTCAAATCCCTTAGTCCTTTATCAGGAATTAGACCAAATTGTTCACAGTAATGATCTCAATCATAGTCGCATAGACCAGTTGCGATTCAGGCTAACAAATTGGATTACCGGCACGCCTTTATCACCGTCGGGCCTCGCACCGTCAGACGTTGCCGATTTGACAGCAGAAATAGCCTCCGCACCTGTCGCCGCGTTTAGACCTCAACTTTGGAGAATTGAACTGGCCAACATACACATCACTAGGTTAATCAATTTGGGGCAATTCCCAGACGAATATCAGATTAGAGATCTTATAGCTCCAGAGTTTGAGGTTATAGCGGAATGAAACCACAAGAAATATATTTATTGGGCTTAGTCGGGCTGCGGGCTCTTGCCGAGTATGACCCGCCGGAATATAGACGTGCCACGGATATGTCTAAACGAGAGCTTGAAAGACAGATTGAATTTATGTTGGAGAATACCGATAGCTCAGAGGGACGAGTCCTGTACGAAGATGTGAAAACGATTATCGATACAACGGAAAGCCCTATGGAACTATCTTTTTTGTTGAAGCAAATTTATCTCAGCAGTTTCAGAAAAGCTCAGTACTACTCATTGCAGACTAGCAGGCAAAAATCGGCTGAACGGTTTCAGGAGGCATCTTTCGATTACGGCGAGGCCAGACATATGTCTGAGCAGCGTACGGGAGTAAGTCGTGAAGATGAGCTTGTTAGGTTAAGTGCAATGTTGTTACTAAGGCATTTGCCAGAGTACTCGCCAACGTTCAATCAACATTTCAAAAACATTGACATCGATTGTGTATTAGAACCACAGCTGCCTGAGATGCCCTATATGGTAATGGAGGCCAAGTCAAAGATCGTAAACCGAAAGCAGTTGGAAACCAGCATCAAGCAGCTAAAGTCAGTTATGTCGGCTTTTGGTAGAAATACGGTAGGTATTATAGCCACAGAACATATGCAAGTAGAGTTCAATCGGGAAATACTGGGTAAAAACATACACATCTTATTATTCGACGTACGCAAGAATCGGTTCATCGGTGAAGAACTCTATGGACTGATGAAGCATATTAGATAATACCTCTTTCAGAGTATCCGAAGACTTGGTGCCCCATAGCGCACCTAACAACGCCATGCAGCCGACCGCGAATAGCGTCGCCTTCATGCGCGAGACTTGAATGCTTGTCATGTTATCTGCGCGGCGGCTGAAGGCGGGCGTTAGCCGATTCCTTGCTTTATACCTACTGATGTTTTAGCTAAACTTTGCGCCGCGTTGTAAACGTGGGCCGGATTGAGTGAAATATGACGAACGAAGAACTCGAAAGGGCAATGCAGTTTGTTTTAGAGCAGCAAGCGCAATTTGCCGCCAACCAACAGCAAATCAGCGAGCGTGCCTCCCGCCTTGAGACGCACATGTCAGAGATGGCGCAGGCGGTAACGCACATAAATGGAGCTTTGTCGGAGGTGGCGCGCGCGCAAGCTCAGACAAACGAGGTTGTGTCAGAGATGGCGCGGGCGCAGAGGCACATGAATGAAGTGGTGGCGGTGATGGCGGACACGCACAGGCACACAGAGGAGAAGCTGGACGCATTTATCGGCGTGTTGGAACGATATATCAGCGAAGGCAGGAACGGTCAGAGCGGCGGTGGCAACAAACCCTGAATTTTACCCGACGCGAATTTGCGCGGCGTAATTTAATTGCCTGAAGAAAAAGACGCGGTGACAAATAACCTGTCACCGCGTCTTTGTTATTCAGCCTGCGCCACGCTTTACTGGCGCGGGCGCACGGTTACGAAGAGCGTGTTGGCCTGGCCGCGTGTGACGCGCGTGACTAAGAGGAGCACGGGGCGCGCGCCGGAGCGGGCGAGCGCCGCGGTCACGTCGGCGGCGGAGCGCACGGGCTGGCGGTTGACCTGTTCGATCACGTCTCCGCGTTGGAGACCGGCGTCGGCCGCGGGGCCGGCCGGGTCAATTTCCGACACGACCACGCCCTGCTTGCCGGCGGGCAGGTCGAGTTGCTGCGCGATCTGCGGCGTGAGCGGTTCGACCGAGACGCCGAGTTTGCCGGTGCTCGCGCCGCCGTTGCCCGCGCCGTCGCCCGCGTTCTCGTCGCCGCGCTCGGCGGGCGGCTTGAACTCGCCGAGCGTCGCCTTGAGTTGTTGCTCGCGCCCGTCGCGCACGACCGTCAGGTTCACGTCCGAGTTGGGCGGCGTGCTGGCGACGCGGTTGCGCAAGCTATTGCTGTCGTTCACGGGCTGGTCGTTGAGCGCCACGATCACGTCGCCCTGCTTCAGGCCGGCGCGCTCGGCGGCGCTGCCCGGCTGCACCGTGCCGACGATGACGCCGCGCACGTCCTTCATGTCGAGGCTCTGCGCGATGTCGGACGTGACGGTCTGCACGATGACGCCGAGTTGGCCGCGGCGCACCTTGCCCGTCTTGATCAACTGATCCATCACGCCGCGCGCCATGTTCGACGGGATGGCGAAGCCGATGCCGATTGAGCCGCCCGACGGGCTAAGTATCTGCGAGTTGATGCCGACCAGCTCGCCCGCGGTGTTGATGAGCGCGCCGCCGGAGTTGCCCTGGTTGATCGGCGCGTCGGTCTGGATGAAGTCCTCGAAGTTGCCGTCGCCAAGGCCGGTCGCGCGTCCCTTTGCGCTGACGATGCCGGCGGTGACGGTCTGGTCTAACCCAAGCGGGTTGCCGATGGCCAAGACCACGTCGCCCACGCGCGCGCGGTCGGAGTCGCCGAGCGTCAGGACGGGCAGGTTGCTCGCGTTGATTTTCAGCACGGCCAGATCGCTCGGCGGGTCGGAGCCGACCACTTTCGCGTCGAGCGTGCGCCGGTCGGAGAGATCGACCTTGATGTTCTCCGCGCCGTCAACGACGTGATGGTTCGTCAGGATGTAGCCGTCCGCCGTGACGATGACGCCGGAGCCAAGTCCGCGCTCGACGCGCTGCTGCGGCATTTGCTGCTGCGGCACGCGGTCGCCGAAGAACTCGCGGAAGAACGGGTCGTCCATGAACGGGTGCTGCTGCGGCGCGCGCACGCGGCGCTCGGAGCGCACGGTCACGACTGCGGGCGCGACCCGCGCCACCACGTCGGCGTATGAAGTTTGCGCCGCGCCGGCCGGCAAACTCGTCGCGCTCGCGGCCGGCAGCACGGAGGTCGTGCTCGCCACGTCGGTCGCGGTCGAGTTCACGCGGCTGCAACCCATGACCGCCAGCAGCGCGACCAGTACCAACGCGAGCCGCGCCTCTCTACCCCGCGTCGCGCGGGGCGAACGATTAAGGAAAAATTTGTAATTCATCTTTGTCCCACCTCTGTATAAAAACTGTCCGTCGTCAATTGTCCGTTGTGCTGCTTTCGCCAGTTGCCCGTTTCATCTTCAGGCGCAAATCAACGCCACGAAAACAACGGACAACTGACGACGGACAACGGACAGACCTTCATTCTTGCCACACCCGCCGGTAGAGCCTGACCATTTCGCCCCACGCCGCATCGGTCGCTTCGGGGTCGTAGCGCGCCCCTTCGTCGCGCATGAAGGCGTGCTCGGCGTCGTACTCCCGGACTGCAAACTTCGTGCCCGCGCGCTGCAACTCCGCGGCGATCTGCGCCCGCCCGTCCGCGGGGATGTGCGGGTCGCGCGTGCCCCAGACGAGCAGCAGTTCGCCCCGGATGTCGGCGGCGCGGCGGAGCGAGCCGGCGTCCGCGTCCTGGCCGAGTTTGCCGTTGTGGATGCCCGTGCCGTAGAAGCAGACGGTCGCCCGCACGTCCGGGTTGAAGGCCGCGCGGAAGGCCAGATGCCCACCGATACAGAAGCCCCCGACGCCGAGTTGGCCGGCTGCGACGTGCGTCTGCTCGGTCAGATAATCGAGCACGCCGCGCGCCGTCCGGTCGAACTGTGCGACTGTCGTGTTAGATGCGTCGGCCAAACCCCTGGTGCGCCCGTCGTCGTCGAACGGGATGACCGTGCCGGGCGGCTCGATGCGGTGATAAATCTCCGGCGCGGCGACGACGAAGCCGTAGCCCGCGAGCCGCGCAGAGGCGCGCAGCATCGGCCCCGTCAACTGGAAAATGTCCGAGTAAAAGAGGATGCCCGGATACTCGCCTGCGGCGCGCGGGCGGGCAACAAAGGTGCGCGCGGGCGGCGCGTCGGCCACGGGGATGTCAACGTATTCGGTCGTGATGATCATTGTCTGTCCTCCGGCGGGTGTGGCGTTGGGCGGAACGTCTGACGGTCAGGCGGGGCGCGTGCCCTCGTCGCCTGCGGTCGCCCGCGACTCCGGCGGGACAGCCGGCGGCGCGGCGTGCGTGAATGCGTGCAGGGGCGGCGGCGGGACGCCGTTGTAGTTGACGACCACCTCCGTGATCAGCTTCGTGTTCGGGATGATGATGAGGCGGCGGTCGTCGGCGCGCACCAGCGTGTCGCGCATACGGATCGTCTGGATCGTGCCCTCGAACTCGCCCATCCTAATCCGGTCGCCGATGTTGAACGGGCGGTAGAGCAGCAGCATGATCCCCGACAGCAGGTTCGACAGCACGTCCTTGAGCGCGAAGCCCAGCGCGAACCCCGTCAGCCCCAGCCCCGCGACCAGCGCGCTCACGTTCAACCCCGCCGCGCCGAGCGCCGTCACCAGCCCGAAGATGAGCACGCCGTAGTAATAGACGCGCGACAGCAGCAGCACCACGCCCGTGTCCGCCCGCACGCGCGGCGCGGCATAGGCGATCAGCCCCTGCCCTACGCGCGCCGCGATCCAGAAGATCGCGAACACCACTGCGCCCATAATCACGTGCGGCAGCGCCGCGAGCAACTGCTCGCGCATGCGCGCAAAGATTTCGGTCAGCGGCTGCATAAGAGCAGAAGTTCAAAGTTCAAGGTTGGTTCTAGACATTGAACTTTGAACCTTGAACTTTGAACTCTCTTTATTCCTGCCAGCGGAAGCGTTCGCCGTCCTGGCTGTGCCACGGGTTGCCGCGCATGTGGTAGCCGCCCTCTTCCCAGAAACCGGCGCGGTCTTCGGCCAGAAACGTGAGACCCTTGATCCACTTGGCGGACTTCCACGCGTAGAGCTGCGGGACGACGAGGCGGACGGGGCCGCCGTGTTCGGGCGCGATGGGCCGGCCGTCGTGCGCCCACGCGACGAGCGAGTCTTCGGCGAGGAAGTATTCGACGGGCAGGTTCGTCGTCCAGCCGTAGTCGTAGGCCGACGCGACGACGAACTTCGCTTCGGGCCGCACGCCGACGATGCGCGCCAACTCGCGCGTCGCCACGCCGCCCCACACGTTGTCGAGCCGCGACCAGCGCGTCACGCAATGAAAATCCGCATAGACCTTGACCGCCGGCAGCCGCATGAACTCGTCTAGCGACCAGCCCTGCGGACGCTCAACCAGCCCATCAACCTCGAACCGCCACGTCGCCAGATCGATCTCCGGCGTCCCGTGCGCGTCCAGCACGGGCCACTTGCGCGTGCGCGTCTGACCGGGCGGCACACGCTGCCCGCGCCGCGTGTCCGGGCTGATAATCACGTCGCCCTGTTCCAGCGCCTCGGCCGGGCGCGGCTCTCCCTTCTGATAATCCGGGTCGCTGAACAGACTGTTGAGAAAACTCAAGACCGAACACCTCCAAAGCAGTGACGAGTGACAAGTGACAAGTGACAAGCACGAAGTCTTTTATCTCGTCACTTGTCACTTGTCACTCGTCACTGCTTTTTCCCCGCCCGCTCCGCCAGCCGTAGTAACTCTTCCGGCATCCACTTGCCGACGCCCTTCTCCGTCTGGCCCTTGATGCCGACCGAGCGGTCGTGCCAGTCGTTGTCGGACGCGCCCAGGGGGCCGCGCTCGCGCTCGTAGCGTTCGGTCTGTTCGAGGCTGAGGGCGATGCCGGCGGCGATCTCCGCCCAGTCCTCGTTCTGTATGCCGCGGCGGACGAGCGAGAGACCGGCCGACCAGTCCTCTTCGGGCGCGCGCGCGTCCTGTTCGGGGATCGCCAGGCGGTCGAGCGCCGGGAAGGGCGCACCGTTGTACTCGCGCACGAGTTGCGCCCGCAAATCCTTCAGCGGCATCTCGGCCCGCTCGCGCCGGATCGCCTGCGCGCGCCGGAAGATGTCCGCCACGGTCGGTTGTTCTCGTTCAGCCATCGTCGTTCGTCGCTTTCTCTGTCGAAGTTGCGCTGATCATCTGCCAGAAAGTTATCTCGACGGGTGCGGCGAGCAGGCCCTCGCTGAGCGCGTCGAACTCGTCGAGGTGGGGCATCGCCGCGTGCGCGTCGAGCGCGGCGCGGCTCGTCCAGTTTTCGTAGAACATGAACTCGGTCGGGTCGGCCGTTGACTGGTGCAGATCGTAGTTGAGGCAGCCCGCTTCGGCGCGCGACGGCGCGACCAGCGCGAGCAGCAGTCGCTGCACCTCCGCCTCCTTGCCCGCGCGTGCACGCACACGCGCCAGCACCGTTACACGCCCATCGGTCATAAATTCGCGCCCGCCCGTGAAAAATTTGGCCCTAACTTACACGCAACCGCGCGCGGAGCACAACCGTTGCGCGGCGCGGCCGACGGCGCGGCCTCCGCGTGATAAAAATGTGCACACACTCCTGGGAGCGCGGGCGTCCCGCCCACCAAGCGTGCTGTAGCACGCTCAAACGTCTCAGCTGCTTTCAAGCATGATTTCAGCGCGTCGCTTTATTCGCGCTGGCGCGCTCACGGCGGGCGCGCGCCCGCGCTCCCGGCAGTAGGTTGTGTTATTGTTGCTGCATGGCGGAACAGATCACAATCGAGCCGACGGTGCACTCGGACGTGGCGGCGGGCAAGCCTGTCTGCCCTGTGTGCGGGCGCGAGGCGGCGGACGGGCTGGTCTCGTTCCACGACCTGCCGGAGGACTTGCGGGGCTTGGTGGCGGCGAACGCGCCGGGCGGCGCGCTCGTCTCGACGCTCTGCCCGCGCTGCGTCGAGTTGTTCCAGCGCGCGCACGTGCAGTTGCGCGAGGACGCGGCCGTCTTCGCACAGGGCGGGCGCGTGCTGCCGACGCCGCTTCGGCTCGGCGCGGACGAACGCTTCACGGGGCGCGGCATAACCATCGCCTTCCTCGACTCAGGCTTCTACGCGCACCCCGATCTGACGCAGCCCGCAAACCGCATCCTCGCCTACCACTCGATCATCCGCAACGACCGCACCACGCTCGACCAGCCGGCCACGGCGAGTTGGCACGGCATGATGACTTCCGTCGTCGCCGCCGGCAACGGCACGCTCTCGCAAGGCTTCTACCGCAGCATCGCGCCGGACGCCAACGTCGTGTTGGTGAAGCTCGCGCGCACCGGCCGCATCTCGGAGCAGAAGATCAGGCGCGGGCTGGAGTGGGTCTTAAAGCACAGGGACGAGTACAAAATCCGTATCGTCAACATCTCGGCGGGCGGCGACGAGCAGTCGTCCTATCTGGACAACGCGCTCTGCAAGACGGTCGAGCGCGCGGTGCGCGAGGGGCTGATCGTCGTCTGCGCGGCCGGGAACGCCGGCCTTGAGCCGGGGCATCCGGTCTTGCCGCCCGCAAGCTCGCCGGCCGCTATCGCGGTCGGCGGCCTCGACGATCAGAACTCGCTCGACCGCGCGCGGCGTGGCATGTACCGCTCGTCTTACGGCCCGACCTTCGACGGCTTGCAGAAGCCCGAAGTGATCGCGCCCGGCATCTGGGTGCCCGCGCCCATCCTGCCGCACACACCCACCGCCGCCGAGGCCAAGCTCTACGCCATGCTCGACGCCGCGCCCGACGGCGAACTGCGCGAGTTGATCGCGCGGCACGCGCGCACGGATCGCGATCTCCGCGACGCGCGCGCCATGCCGCTCCCGCTCCTGCGCCACCTGATCACGATCAAGCTGCGCGAGGGCGACGTAATCACGGAGCACTACAAGTACGTGGACGGCACGTCGTTCGCCGCGCCCATCGTCTCCTCGATCATCGCCTGCATGCTCGAAGCCAACCCGCACCTGACGCCGCAGCAGGTCAAGCGCATCCTGATCGACACGGCGGAGCGCCTGCCCGGCATCGAGATCGACCGCCAGGGCTGGGGCGTCGTCGCCCCACGCCGCGCCGTCGAGTTCGCCCTCGCGCTGCGCCCCGTGGCGATGTGAGGGAAAGCAGAACCACGAAACCACACGAAACGAACACGAAACAGCTTGCGGGTTCTCTTTTGTGTTGCTTCGTGTGATTTCGTGGTTTATTCCGTTTCCGCCGCGCGCTAAAATAATCCTTACCTGTCATTACAGTTCGCGCGGGTGCGCCCATGCACGATTGCCGCTTACACGACGGTTCGACGGTCGTCATCATCGGCGGCGGCCCCGCCGGGTCGGCGTGCGCCATTCGGCTGCTGCGCGGCGCGGACGAGCGGGGCTTGCGCCTGCGCGTGCTCGTCTTCGAGGGCAAGGATTTCAATGTGCATGCCAACCAGTGCGTCGGCGTGCTCTCGCCGCCGATTGAAGAGGTGCTGGCGCGCGAGTTGGACGTGCAACTGCCGCCCGCTTTGATCAAGCGGCAGATTTTCGGCTACCGCCTGCACGGCACGCGCGAGAACCTGCTGCTGACGGGGCACGGCGCGACCGCCGCCACACCCGGCAAAGGACAGGCGACCTACGCCGTCGAGCGCGCGCACTTCGACCGCTTTATGCTCGACCACGCGCGCGAGCTGGGCGCGCAGGTGATTGACTCGCGCGTGACGGGCGTCGAGTTCGTGCGCGAGGGCAGCTTGGACGAGGTGCGCGTCTACAGCGAGTCGGAGTACGTGCGCGCGGACGTGGTCGTCGGCGCGTTCGGGCTGGACGAGGCGCTGCTGTCAGTCTTTGAAGAGGTGACGAACCGCGACGGCCGCCGCGGCTTCCGGCGGCCCGCGAAGTGGCTGAAGAGTTACCTGACGACGCTGCCCGCGCCCGCGCGCTTCCAGACCGAGAAGCTGGGCCACATCGTCCACGCTTTCCTGTTGCCGCGCGCCTGCCCACGCATAGAGTTCGGCGCGGTCACGCCGAAGGGCGATCACATCCTCGTCAACATCGCGGGCGAGCGCGTCACCTCGTGCGACCTCGACGACTTTCTGCAACTGCCCGCCGTGCAGAATCTCTTGCCCGCCTTCGACCCCGGCGCAATCAACTACTACGAAGGGCGCTTCCCCTCCGCGCCCGCGCGCGCGCCTTACGGCCACCGCTACGCGCTCACGGGCGACGCGACCGGCTGGCTGCGCCCCTTCAAAGGCAAGGGCATCAACACGGCCGTCGTCACGGGCCTGCGCGCGGCGGACGCGATGCTCGCGCACGGCGTCTCGCGCCGCGCGTTCGCGCACTACCGCCGCGCGTGCAACGATCTGCTCGGCGATCACTTCTACGGCGTCGTCGTGCGCCGCCTGATGCTCCTCGGCGCGCGCTTCATGCTCGACCCGATGATCGATGTCGGCAAGACCGACCCGTTGATGTACGACGCGCTGTTCGACGCCGTCTCCGGACACGACTCGTACCGCCACATCATCGGCCGCTCGTTCAAACCGCCCCTCGTGCGCAAGGTCGCCATGCGTCTCCTGCGCGGCCGGCGCGCGCACAGGGCGCACAGGATCAGACGTATGAAAGAGATCACGGTGCGCAAGATGACCGTGCGCGACATAGACCAGGTGTTGCGCCTCGACGAGAAGATCACGGGCCGGCCGCACGCCGCCTATTTCGAGTCGCAGTGCGACGCCTACATCAAGCGCGCGCCCGACACCTGCCTCGTCGCCGAGCACCGCAACCACGTCGTCGGCTTCGTCCTCGGCGACGTGCGCGGCTGGGAGTTCGCCACCGAGCTGGCCGGCTGGCTCGAAGTGATCGGCATTGATCCCGCCTACCAGGGGCGCGGCGTCAGCCGTCTCTTACTGGACGAACTCTTCGCCGCCTTCCGCCGGGCCGGCGTCGCGGTCGTCAATACGATGGTCAACTGGAACGACGGCAACCTGATTGACCACTTCCGCGCGCACGGCTTCGAGCGCGGCGAGTACGTCAACCTTGTGCGCCGGCTGGATGAATATAGGGAGGTTCTCTAAATTCTGTGTAAGTGGCGATAATCAACCGTTCAGTCTCGGAAGGAGATTTGATTATGCCACCGATCAGACCCGAACTACTCGACGAGCTGCTGAAAGACTACCAGAAGCC
>Ga0081539_10004671_pt1 | contig 14864 bp, 12 predicted proteins | sample TabmetS4T2R2_FD_71023 | JGI IMG/M metagenome (GOLD analysis project Ga0081539, IMG submission 71023) | Tabebuia heterophylla rhizosphere microbial communities from the University of Puerto Rico - S4T2R2 | ecosystem: Host-associated > Plants > Roots > Rhizosphere ...
AGCGCTGCGTCGGCGAAGCGGCTCGAGCCGACCGGCTACGACTGGTACGGGCCCGAGGGCTTCGAGGAGCAGTTCAAGACGCTGTGGAAGCTCGGGACGTGAGGGCGGTCCTGCGCGGCCTCGCGCCGCGCAGGATCAGCGCCATGTACCTCTGGCTGGCGTTCGTCGCGCTGTTCGGGCTGCTCCGGCCCGACACGTACCTGTCCTCGGTGACACTGCAGCTGATCTTCAGCGAAGGAGCCGTCACGTGCCTGCTGGCGCTGGCGTTCCTCGTCCCGCTGGCGACGGGTGCGTACGACCTCTCGGTCGGCGCGCTGATGTCGGTCTCGGTCGCGATCGGGGTCTGGCTGCAGCTGCACTCGTCCGTGCCGCCGCTTGTCGGCGCGCTCGCCGGCATCGCGGCGTGCACCGCGTTCGGTGCCATCTCGGGGTTCGTCGTCGTCCGGCTGAAGGTGAACTCGTTCATCGCGACGCTGGGCATGAGCCAGGTCCTGCTGGCGGCGGTCCTGCTGGCGTCGGGGAACAAGCAGCTCGTCGCCGACTACCCGGACTCCTGGTCGAACCTCGGGCTCGAGAAGGCCGCGGGGATCCCGCTCGTCGACGTGTACCTGCTCGTGGTCGCGCTGGTCCTCTGGTACGTGCTCGAGCACACGCGCATCGGCCGCTACCTGTTCGCCACCGGTGGCAACGCGGAGGCGGCGCGGCTCTCGGGCGTGCGGACCGATCGCATGGTCTGGGGCGCGCTCGCCGCCTCCGGCGCAATCTCCGGGCTGGCCGGAGTGATCTACGGCATGCGCGTCGGGACCTTCGACCAGTCCGTCGGCCCCGGGTACCTGTTCCCCGCGGTCGCCGCGGTGTTCCTCGGCGCATCGCAGCTGTCCCAGCGCCCGAACGTCTGGGGGACGCTGATCGCCTACTTCGCCCTGGCGTTCGGCATCCAGGGCCTCGCGCTGACGTCCTCGTCGGCGGCGGTCTGGAGCCAGCCGCTCTTCCAGGGCGTCGCGCTGATCGTCGCCGTCGCGATGGTGAGCATGCCGGCGATCCGTCGTCGCCGCGCGGGAGCCCGTGCGTCGTGACCGGCGACGGCCTCCTGCGGATCGGCCGCCTCACGAAGCGCTTCGACGCGACCCTCGCGCTCGACGACGTCGACCTCGACGTCCGCGCGGGCGAGGTGCACGCGCTCGTCGGGCACAACGGGTCGGGCAAGTCGACGCTCATCAAGGTCCTCGCCGGCTTCCACACGCCCGACCCGGCGTCGGAGGTGTCGGTCGACGGCGAGCCGCTGGCCTTCGGCAGCGCAGCCGCCTCGCGCGCCGCCGGGCTGCGCTTCGTCCATCAGGACCTCGGGCTCGTGCACTCGCTCAGCACGGTGGAGAACCTGGCGCTGGGCGTCGGCTTCGACACGGGCTTCGGCGGGCGCATCCGCTGGGCGTCCGAGCGCCGCGAGGCCCGGCGCAGGCTGCACGAGCTCGGCTACGAGATCGATCCCCGCCGCCCGGTGGCCGAGCTCGCCGCCGCCGAGCGCACCGGGGTCGCGATCGCCCGCGCGCTGCGGGACGCCGATCGCGCGCGGCTGCTCGTCGTCGACGAGCCGACGGCGATGCTGCCGCGCCACGAGGTGGCGGTCCTGTTCGACGCGATCCGCCGCGTGCGCGAACGCGGCGTCGGCGTCCTGTACGTCTCCCACCGCCTCGACGAGGTGTTCTCGATCGCCGCGCGCGTGACCGTCCTGCGCGACGGGCGCAGGGTGGGGACGTTCGCCGTGGACGAGCTCGACGAGCCGCGGCTCGTCGCGCTCATGACCGGCGGCGCCTCGCTCGCGGTGCGTGAGGATGGATCCGTCGAGGAGCTGCGTGACGGCCTGCTGGTGGCGGACGGCCTGCGCGGCACGGTCCTGGATGGCGTGAGCTTCAGCGCCGCCGGCGGGGAGATCCTCGGCGTCGCGGGCCTGTCCGGCTCCGGCCGCGAGGAGCTCCTGCCGCTGCTGTTCGGCGCGCGCGAGCGCAGGGGTGGCGCCGTCCGTGTCGAGGGAGCGACGTTGCCCGCGGGCCTGCCGACGGCGGCGATCGCCGCCGGGATGGCGCTCGTGCCGGGCGACCGCCACGCGGCGGGCGCCGTGACGTCGCTGTCGGTGCGGGAGAACCTCGTCCTCACCGACCTCCGCCGGCACGCGACGCGGCTCGGAGCCATGCGCCGCGCCGCCGAGCGAGCGGAGGCCCGGCGCTGGATCGAGGCGCTCGACGTCCGCCCGGTCGACCCTGATGCGCCCTTCATGAGCCTCTCGGGCGGCAACCAGCAGAAGGTCGTCCTCGCGAAGTGGCTGCGGGTGCGACCGCGCGTGCTGCTGCTCGACGAGCCGACGCAGGGCGTCGACGTGCAGGCCAAGGCCACGATCCACCGCCTCGCGCGCGAGGCGGCGTCCGGCGGGGCGGCGGTCGTGATCGCGTCATCGGACGACGCGGAGCTGTGCGAGTGCTGCGACCGCGTCCTGGTGCTGCGCGACGGCCGCGTCGCCGGCGAGCTGCCGAGCGAGCGGATCGGCGCGCACGAGCTGGCGCGACTGCAGCTGGCCTCCGCGACGAGCTGAGTGCCAGCGCTGAGTCAGATCGAGCGTTCGCCCCGATGTCGCGGCGCGAACGCCGATCTACCGTCGCGGCCACCAATCCCGTCGGAGGTGGCCGGCCTTGTCCTCGCTCACACGCTGGGTCCTCGCGCACAAGCGCATCGTCGTCCTCGGCTGGCTCGCGCTGACCATCGCCGGCATCGCTGCGGCCGGTCCTGCAAGCGACCGGCTCACCAACGACTCCGCCGTCCCCGACAAGGAGAGCTGGGAGACGACCACCGCGATCGCCGACCGCTACGACGGCGGGGAGACGAGCACGCCGCTCCTGCCCGTCGTGACGCTCCGGCCGGGCACGACCGTGGACTCCCCCGGGGTGAAGCGGCAGCTCGCGGCCGTCGACGACCGGCTGCGCAAGGCGCTTCCTGGCGCGCGCATCGCGTCGTACGCGTCGACCGGGAGCCGTGCCTTCGTCTCCGACGACGGCCGCACGACATTCGCCCTCGCGTACCCGCGACCCTCGGCGAGCTCGGACTGGGGCGAGAACCCGGAGGCCGCGAAGGCCGCGACCGGTGCGCTCGCCGGCGTGACCGTCACCGGACAGCCGGTCCGGGTCACCGGCTTCGACGCGCTCATCGAAGACGCCGGCGAGAGCGATGGGCCCGGCGTCCTTGCGGAGGCCCTGATCGGGGGCGTCGGTGCGCTGCTGGTCCTCGTGTTCGTCTTCGCGTCGGTCCTCGCCGTCGTTCCGCTGCTCATGGCGTTCGTCGCGATCCTGACGTCGTTCGTGCCGCTGCTCGCCCTCACAGCGGTGGCCGACGTCTCGCCGATCGTCCAGTTCCTCATCGTGCTGATCGGGCTTGGCGTGGCGATCGACTACTCGCTGCTGGTGGTGTCGCGGTGGCGTGAGGAGCGCGCGCATGGCGCTCGGGGTGACGAGGCCGTCCAGCGCGCGATGGAGACCGCCGGACGCGCCGTCGCCTTCAGCGGCGTGACGGTGGCGGTCGGCCTCCTGGCGCTCGTGGCGCTGCCCCTGCCGTTCCTGCGCTCGATGGGCTACGGCGGCATGCTGATTCCCGTCGTCTCCGTCCTCGTCGCGATCACGCTTCTGCCGGTCGTGCTGGCCAAGGCCGGCGGGCGTCTGGACTGGCCGCACGTTCGCACCGATGACCGGGCGAGCGGGGCGTGGACGCGCTGGGCGCAGGCCGTGGCGCGGCGCCGCTGGCTGGCGGCCGGCGCGGGGCTGGCCGTGATCGCCGCACTCACGATCGCCGCCGCCGACCTCCGTCTCGGCGGCGCCGACGCGGACACGGTGGCGCAGTCGGGCGACGCCAAGGCGGCGCTCGTCGCGCTCGAGAAGGCGGGCATCGGCGAGGGCGCGCTGCTGCCCCACGAGATCCTCGTCGATGGCGGCACCGATCCGGCGCGGGTCGCGGCCGCGCTGAACGACGTCGACGGCATCCACGGCGCCGTCGCCCCGACCGCGTCGGACTGGCGGCGCGACCGAAGCGCGATCGTCGAGGCCTTCCCGATCGCCGACACCGGCGGCGCCGTGGGCAAGGACACGCTCGCGGCGGTCCGCCGGGTCGCGCACGCCGCGGGGGCGCGCGTGGGCGGCGAGCCGGCCTGGAGCGCCGACTTCGTCGACGCGGTCTACGGCAGCTTCCCGCTCATGCTCGCCGTGATCGCCATCACGACCTTCATCCTCCTCGCACGGGCGTTCCGCTCGCTGCTGCTCCCCGTGAAGGCGATTGTGCTCGGCCTCGTCAGCATCGCCGCCGCCATGGGCGTGATGGTCCTCATCTGGCAGGAGGGCTACGGCTCAGAGCTCATCTGGGGCATCCCGGCGACCGGCTCCATCCCGTTCTGGATGCCGCTCATGGCGTTCGCGTTCCTCTTCGGGCTCTCGATGGACTACGAGGTCTTCATCCTCGCCCGCATGCGGGAGGAGTACGACCGCACGCAGAGCACCGAGCAGGCGGTCGTGCGCGGCATCGGCCGGACGGGTCGCCTCGTGACGAGCGCGGCGCTCATCCTGTTCCTCGCCTTCCTCTCCATGGCCTCGGGTCCCGGCACCGACGTCAAGATGTTCGCGACGGCGCTCGCGGCCGGGATCCTGGTGGACGCGACGGTGATCCGGATGTTGATCGTGCCCGCCCTCGTGATGCTCATGGGGCGCTGGAACTGGTGGTGGCCGTCGCTACTTCCGGTGCCGCGACGCGCTGAGATGAGCGAGGACGGCTAGCACGCGCCGGTGGCCGTCCTCGCTCTGAGGTATGCCGAGCTTGAGGAGGACGTGGCGGACGTGTGCCTCCACCGTGCGCTCGCTGAGGACGAGCCGCTTGGCGATCCCGGTGTTCGTCAGACCCTCCGCCATGAGCGAGAGGATCTCGCGCTCGCGATCGGACAGCTCCTCCAGCTCGTCGTCGACCACCGGGGATACGAGGCGGCCGACGACCTCCGGGTCCAGCGCCGAGCCACCGCGGGCGACCCGCTCGGCGGCGGCGAGGAACTCGGTGACATCGAGCACGCGATCCTTGAGCATGTAGCCGAAGCCGCCAAGCCGCACGAGCCCGACGATGTGCGACGTCTCCACGTGCTGGGACAGCAGCAGCACGCCGAGCTCAGGATGCTCCTCCTTGAGCGCGACCGCGGCGCGGGTGCCCTCGTCCGTGAACGTCGGGGGCATCCTGATGTCCAGCACGACGAGATCGGGCTGCTCGCGCCGCACCCGGGCGTCGAGGTTGCGGGCGTCGCCCGACGAGGCGACGACCTGGTGGCCGCCGTCCACGAACAGCCTGGCGAGGCCCTCCCGCAGCAGGACCTGGTCCTCCGCGATCAGGACTCGCACGGCAGCTCCGCGATGAGCCTGGTGCCCGACCCGTGCTCGCTCTCCAGGCGCAACGTCCCGCCGTGCGCGCCGACGCGATCGGCGAGGCCGTTGAGGCCCGACCCGCCGGCGGGCGAGGCTCCGCCGACGCCGTCGTCCGCGACGCAGACGACCAGGCTGCCGTTGCGCCGCTGGGCGGTGAGCGACACCGCGGTGGCCCGCGCGTGCTTGGCCGCGTTGGTGAGCCCCTCGCACGCGATGAAGTAGGCGGCCGCCTCGATGGCCGGCGCGAAGCGCTCGCCCGGCGCGTCGACCGCCACCTGCAGCGGCACCCGTCTGGCGAGGTCCTCGAGCGCGGGACCGAGCCCGGCGTCCAGCTGCGACGGTCGCAGGCCCTGCGCCAGCTCGCGCAGCTCTCTGATCGCGACCGTGATCTCCGCGAGCGCAGCCTCGAGCGTCTCGCCCGCTCGGCTGCCCGGCCCGAGCTCGTGCTGGGCGTGGCGAAGCGCCAGACCGATGGACACGAGCCGCTGCTGGGCGCCGTCGTGGAGGTTGCGTTCGATCCGCCGGCGCTCCTCGTCGCCGGCCTCGACGATGCGAAGGCGCGAGGACGCGACCTCGTCGAGCCGGCGCCGGAGCTCGACGCGCAGCCGGACGATCTCGATCGCCAGCCCCGCCGCCTCGACCACTCGCGCCAGCAGGTCCTTGCGCTCCTGCGGCTGCGGCCGGTGCAGGACCTCGCCGATCGGCGCCCCGGCGCGCTCGATCGGCGTCCGAAGGCGCGAGTCGCTCGAATCATCCGCGGCCGGCGCGCCGCGAACGTCGACGTGCCGCTCGCTCTCGGGCAGCACCAGCCGGAGCTCGAGCACGGGGTCGTCGAGCACCTCGCGGAGCACCGTCTCCACGTCCTCCGGCACCGCGCGGCCGGCGCGCACGTCCTCCAGAAACGCCTGGACGTGCCGGACCGCGTCATAGCGCGCGCGGCTGAAGCGCCGGTCGACCGCGTCCTGCAGGCGGGCGCGCAGAGGGCGGAACGCGACCGCGACGGCGAGCGTCGACGCGGCGGTCGCCGGCGCCGAGCCGCTGCCGAGCGCCATGCCGAGCACGAGCGTCACGGCCGCGTAGGTCGCCGCGAGCAGCACCGTGAGCGCGCCGTAGACCAGCGCCCGGTTGAGGACGATGTCGATGTCGTAGAGGCGGTAGCGCAGGATCGCCATGCCGGCCGCAACCGGGATCGCGGCGAAGGCGACGCCGAACACCGCCATCCGCTCCTGGAGGTGCCCGTGCGGCCAGACGAACCAGGTCCCCATGCACAGCACGACGACGACGCCGACCGCCGCCGTCACCGCGAGCACGAGCTTGAGCTGCTGGCGCTCCACGCCGTGCGACCGCCGCAGGCGGGTGCTGACCGCAGCCACGCCGAGGATCATGGCGGACCAAGTGAACAGCCAGCCGACCATGTCGAGGGTCTCGAACAACCCGCGCGTGCCGGGAATGCCCCAGGGGTTGGTGGCGACCGCGAACGGGTTCTCCAGAGGGCCGGGCACGAGCGCCTGCGAGACCGACATCAGCACCATCGCTATGAGGACCATGGCCACGACCGGCCACCATCGACGGGAGGGCAGGCGCCCGTCGGGAAGCAGCAGCAGCGGCAGGGCCGACAGGGGCGCCGTGAGCTCGAGCGCGCCCCACACGTTCGCTGCCGCCACGCCGAGGGGAAGGTCGTCCGCCGCGTAGAGGGCGTGCGCGGCGTAGGCGTAGGCGAGGACGTTCACCGCGTCGAGGAATCCGAGCAGTAGGAAGAGCCATCCGATGCGGTGTCCTGGCAGGCGGAACGTGATGACGGCGCCGACCGTCGCGTAGGCCAGCGAGCCGACGAGGGACGCGACGCCCGAGGCGCCGCCGTAGAGGTCGTCCGGCAGTGGCCGACCGGGGCCGAGCACTGCGAAGACGCCGGCGGCCGCGACCGTCAGCGCCGTCATGGCCCAGATGAGCGCGGCGGCCCGGCGCCCGTTCATGGGCGGGATGCTGTCAGCGTTCACACCGGCCTGACAACCGTGGTGGCACTGATCGCGGGCCTCCCGCGGTGTGCCGCGGGTCAGGGGTGCAGAAATCCGGCGCCGAGCGTCGCTGCGAGCGTGCGATGTGCGGGACCGGCGCCGATGAGGACGGAGCGCGACGGATCGACGCCGTGCGCGCGCGCGAACGCGAGGGGCAGGCCGGGAAGCGGCGGCCGGCACCAGCAGGTCGGCGGTCCCGCCGGGTGTGGGCACAGCGCGGCTTCCACGTGTCCGGCGACCTCGGCCTCGAGGGCCGCGACCGCGGACGCGAGCCGCTCGACCTCGCCGCCGGGCTGCCAGTCGAAGAGCAGGTGGGGCGCGCTCGGGTCCGCCTCCGCGACCGCGTCCCTCCACCCCGGCCGCTGCAGTGCGCCGGCGGCGACGAAGACACCGACCGCTCCCGACGTGGACGGCGCGCGATCGAAGGCCACGTGCTCCAGGCCGGCCCATCCCTCGTCGATGGAGGGCGGCTCCAGCTCGCGGAGCGTGCGCATCTGAGAGGTGGGCGCCAGGACGCCGTCGCCGCGCCGGGCGAGGACGCGCAGCTCCTCGGGGCTCGGGAGCGAGCCGACGCGGTCCAGGAGCCGTTCGACGAGGTTGACCTGCGCCTGCGCGAGCGGCGTGTCGACCCAGACGCAGTGGACCGGCAGCCCGTGCCGGCCCGCGGCGTCGATCACGTGGCTGCGCGCCGCACGCGTAAGGTAGGTGTTGTCGAGCACGACCCGCCGGGCGCCCGAGGCGACCTGCTCCTCGAGGGCGTCGGCGAGCTCGCGCAGGGACCCGCCGCGCTCGTCGCGGTTCAGACGGACGTACCCGCGCGCGACGTAGCCCTCGGCGACGCGGCTCTTGCCCGCGCCCGGGATGCCCATGACGAGGACGACCTCGGCGTCGTCGGACGGCGGCGGGCGCCGAACGCGCGCCGGGCGAAGTCCGCCGAACGCGATCGCGAGTGCGTCCCGTTCGCCGGCGTGCAGGCCGAGGGTCGCCGCTGCGGCCGCGGACCGCGCGGTGTCCGGGCGACGTGCGCCGGGGACGGCCACAACGGCGGGCGACAGCCCGAGGAGCCACGCGAGCGCGACCTCCGCGGGGGACGCCCCGCGCGCGGCGGCGACGTCGACCAAGGCTTGCTGACGACCGAGGCGCCGCGCACGGGTCGGCCCCCCGAGGGGAGCGTGCGCGATGAGCGCGAGGCCCATCTCGACGCATCGCTCCAGCACCCCTCCGCGCAGCGCACGATCGTCGAACACGCTGAGCGAGACCTGGACGGCGGCGATCGGAGCGAGATCGAGCGCCTCGTCCAGCTGGCGGCGGTTGACGTTCGACACCCCGACACGCCGGACGACGCCCGCGTCGGCGAGCCGGGCGAGCGCGCGGACCGACGTCCGCCAAGGCGTCCGCGGATCGGGAGCGTGGATGAGGTAGAGGTCGATCGCGAGGCCGTCGAGGGCGGCGATGCTCGCCTCGCAATCGCCGCGGATCGCCTTTCCCCGCCCGTCCGGAATCCACCCGCCGCCCGTCCGCGCCATGCCGCCCTTCGTCACGACGCGGGCGCGGCCCTCCGCGCCGCAGGCACGAAGCCCGCGAGCGAGCAGGCGCTCGTTGTGGCCGAGGTCGCGATCGCCGTGCCCGTACGCGCGCGCGGTGTCGAACACGGTGACGCCGGCCTCCCACGCGGCCGCGATTGTGGCGAGCGCAAGCTCCTCGTCGCGGCTCTCGTCCGTCGACATGCGCATGCAGCCCAGACCGACGCGGAGCTCCGACGGGTCAAGCCATGTGGGGCGGCTCAAGACCCCTCTCAGGACCCCGGCGAGATCCCCGCCGCGCGAGCCCAGATGGCGAACAGCCGGTCGGCGAGCGCACGGAACTCGTCCGGTGACGGAGAGCGCTGGGCGAGGACGTGCAAGTTGCGCTCGCTCATCCACAGCAGCGCCCGCGAGGTCTCCCGTGCCGTCGGCAGGTCCGCGACCTCGGGCGTGCTGCCCGCCTCCATGAGCAGACGGGCCCTGCTGTCGACGACGGACTCGATCACGCCGGCGATCCGGTCGAAGAGCGACGGGACAGCGCCGGCGAGCTCGACCGCCGCCGAGAGCACCACCCGTGCTCGACCCACATGTCGGCGACGTCGTGCAACGTCGCGCGAAGCTCGCTCGCGGTGGGCAGGTTCTGCTGGCGGATGCGCGTCCAGTGGCGGCCGATCAGGTCCTCCAGCGTGCGCTCGATGAGCCGCTCCAGCAGTGCCTGCTTGGAGGCGAAGTAGAAGTAGAACGTCGGCCGCGAGATCTCGGCGGCGGCCGCGATCTCCGAGATCGAGGTCTCGTCGTAGCGCCCGTCCCGCAGGAGCTCCTCCGCGATCTCCAGGAGGCGCTCCTCGCGAAGGTCGCCGCGCGAGCGCTCCGGTCGTCGTCGCGCTGCCGAGGCGGGCCTCACGGCGCACAGCGTACGCGCCGACGGAAGCCGTGGGTGGTGGGAGACGCTACGCCGGCGAACCGGCCAGCCTGGGCACGAGGGCGGCACCGTTGTCGCGCTCCACGCGCGCGCGGACCTCGGGGCCGAGCCCGGCAAGGTCCGGCGCGGGGTCGCCACCATCGGGCGGCAGCGCCGCGTACGGCCAGTCGGTGCCGAAGACCACCCGGTCGAGCCCGACCACCTCGCGCGTCCCCACCAGCGCCGGCAGGTTGTTCGACAGGCCGGTGTCGTAGTACAGCCGCCGCAGGTACTCGATCGCCCCCGCCGGCGCCGCGGCCGCGAGCGCCGGCTCGCGGTCGGCGAGCGACGCCAGGCGATGCGCGAGAAACGGCGCCGCGCCGCCCAGGTGCGCGACCTGCAGCCTGATCGACGGGTGGCGCTCCAGCGTCCCGGAGTAGATGAGCTGCGCCACGGCCCGGACGGTGTCGAACGGGAACTCGTACAGCCACACCGGGTGCTCGAGCGGCAGCGCGTGCGGCGGGAACGAGGGGTGCAGGAACACGTAGGCGCCCCGCCGATCGAGCTCGGCGAACAGCGGCTCCCACGCCGGGTCCCCGAGGTACGTGCCCGCCACGTTGCTGAACAGCAGCACGCCGTCCAGCGACAGCCGGTCGAGGGCGTGGGCCAGCTCCGCCAGCGCGGCGTCGACGTCGGGCAGCGGCAGGAGCGCCAGCCCGGCGAAGCGCTCCGGCGTCGCATGAACGATCTCCACCATCCCCTCGTTCGCGAGGCGCGCCAGCTCCTTCGCGCGCTCGGCATCGCCGAGGAACGCGCCCGGCGGTCCCGTGGAGATCACCGCCGCGTCGATGTGATGGCGCTCCATCGCCGCCTCGAGGCCCTCGAGCGTCGTGGGCGGCAGGGGGAGGTGCTCGACGGCCTTCGCGTAGGCCGCCGGCAGGACGTGGGCGTGGAAGTCGATCACCACGGCGGGCATCGTAGATGCAGCCGTTGACTCACTCGGTCCGGCCGGCGAAGAACGACTCGAACGGGTCCATGCTCGGCGACAGGCCGGCGTCGAGCAGCCCCTTGCGCAGGACGTTCATCTGGGGATCGTGGATGCGCTGGGTCGGCTGGCGCAGCGGCCCGCCGTTGTAGCCCTGTAGCCACGCCTGGAACTTCCACGCCTGGCGGTTGATGAACGCGCCGCCGTGCAGCTGCGGCGCGACCGCGGCCTTGGCCTTGCGGGCGGGATGCAACTGCCAGTAGATCTCCGTCGCCTGGTCGTGCTCGCCGTTCTGGAGGTGCGCGAACGCGCGGGGGATCATGGGCCCGTAGTACTCGTGATCGCTCGTCGCGCTCAGCCGGATCGGCATGACCTGCGCCAGCGGGATCAGCTCGCCTTCGATCGGGCAGCTGATGACGACCTCGTCCCCGAAGTGCCGGTGGCACTCGATCACGCCCATGATGCTCGGGAACCCGCCCTCCGCCTTGATGGCGACGACGTTGGGGCAGTCGTCGATGAGCCGGCGCAGGAGCGAGACCGGGATGTCGGAGGGGTGGATGCGCGTCGAGAACCCCCACAGGAACATGGGGAAGAGCATCACCGCCAGGTCCGTGGCGTCGCACACCGCCTTGGTGTAGTCGTAGACGTCCTGCTCGCTCGTCGGGTAGAAGTTCGGCGGGTAGGAGAGGAGGACCAGCTCCGCGCCGGTCTGGGCGGCCGCGTCGAGGTTGGCGATCGCGTCCTCCATGGTGCTCCAGCTCGAGTGGTGCACGAACAGCTGGCGCCCGCCGGCCTCGTCCGCCGCGATCTCGCTGAACCGGCGGTACTCCTCCGGCGTGATCGACACCTCCGACACCAGCAGCGCGCCGTCGAAGCCATACTCGAGCTGCTTGCGCACGTCGTGCCGGATGCCCGCCTCGTTGAGCGTCTTCAGGTCCCTGCTGAACGACGGGATGATCACGTTGATCACCCCGGCGAGATGCTCGCGCGCCCAATCGCGCGCCTCGCCCCGGGTGTAGGTGCTCATCCGGCGGCTCACTGGTTGTACGCGGCGATTGATCCGGCGGCTCTGCTCGATGTCGACGTCCACGCTGGGGAAGCACTCGCCCATCGACTCGGGGAAGACGGACGTCCGGTACCAGTCGTTGGAGCCCTGCTGCGGCCTCCGGTGGACGGTCTCCAGATCGGGCTCGTAGTTGCGATAGCCCCCGGAGTTCAGCTCGATCCGCGCTCCGCCCGGCTCCCGGAAGTAGAGGTAGGTGATCTCCCCCATGCCGTGGCGGCCCGGCCCGAACTCCAGCGGGACCTCGTAGTCCAGCAGCACGTCGGCGCCGCGCAGCACGTCCTCGCGCTGGTCGACCCAGAACGCGACGTGATTCAGCCGCCCGCGGCGGTCGGTGGGCTCGAGGACGAGGCCGAGATCGTGCGCCTGCTCGTTCGTCGAGCACTGAGCGAAGATCACGCGGCCGGAGTCGTGCGGCAGCCCGGTCCAGCCCGTGAAGCGGAAGCCGAGCACGTCGCGGCGGAACTCCGCGTCGGCGAAGATGTCCGCCGTGGGGATCGTCACGTGGTCGATCTGCCGAACGGCGACGCCTCGCGGCCGGTAGCGCTCGACCTCCCAGAAGACCTCCTCGACGTGGCCTCCCGGACCGCGGAATCGGTACGCGCGGCCGTGACCGGCCACCGCATCCACCCACCCCTCACCATGCCCTGACGCCTCCAGGCGCGCCGCGGCCTCCTCGAGCTCATCCGGTCCGGCGGCGCGCCACGCGATGTGCCCGAAGGCGTCGGGGCCCTCGGTGAGCACCAGGCTGTGGTGCAGGTTCTCCCCCCAACCGCGGAAGTAGATGGAGTCGCCTTCGCGTGTCGTCTCCTCGAGGCCGAGGACCTCGTGGAAGAACCACGCCGACCGCTCCGGGTCCGGGTTGACAAGCTCGACGTGCGCCAGCTGCGAGAGCAGGCGCTTGGGGACCTTGGTCACGGCATCGACCTCCTGGTGATCACTTGCTGACCGGCGAGATCGTCTGTCCGAGACCGCGGCCCAGGCCGAGCTCGCGCGCGCGACGCAGGCACAGCTCGCTGACCGTCACGTCCTGCAGGGCCGATCCGACCGACTTGTAGATGGCGAGCGAATCGCGATCGCGCGGCGGCCCGCCCGCGTGCGCGACCACGTCGGCGAGGGAGACGAGCTTGCCGGCGAGCTCGACGCCCTCCGCCGCGGCGGCGAGCATGTCCCCGGTCTGGTCGGCGACCTCCTCGGGCACGTCCGCCACGATCACGCCCGCGCGGCGGATCGCGTCGACGTCGAGCTCGCGCTGCTCGGGGAGCGTCGAGCCGATCGACACCACGGTCGCGTCCGATCGCAGCCACGCGCCGCGCACCGTCGGGCTCTCGTCGCGCGATCGGGCCGCGGCGAGGACGAGATCAGCGTCGCGCGCGGCTTCCTCGTCGGAGTCGACCGCGCGCGCCTCCACCCCGAGCGTCGCGACGACGTCCGCGGCGAACCGCCGCCGGTTCGCCTCGGTCGGGCTGTACACCGCGAGCTCGGCGACGTCGCGCACCTCCGCGGCGGCCGCGACGTGGTTGGCCGCCTCGAAGCCGGAGCCGACGACCGCGACGCGAAGCGGCCTTCGCGGCGCCAGCGCGTCGATGGCCACCGCGGACGTCGCCGCCGTGCGCATCCCCGTCACGTGATTGCCGTCCAGCAGCGCGGCGAGCACGGCGGTCGGCCGCTCGAACAGCGCCACGAGGTAGCCCGCGCGTCGCGTCCCCACGTTGGCCGCGATGAGCTTGGCCCCCATGTACTCGCAGTGCGACGGCATCGCGCTGAGCGTTCGCAGCCAGGCGCCATCGGCGCGCGCCATCGTGCGCGGCGGCAGCGCCGCAGCGTCTGTCGGTGCGGCGTAGGCGTCGCGCACGGCGTCGATCGCCTCGCTCCACGTCAGCGCCGCCCTCACATCCGCATCGCTGAGGAACAGCGTCTCGGTCACGTGGCGCCAACCTAGGCGACGAACTGGATGCTGTCAATGAATTGCATCCAATTCGCGGATCGTCCGCTCCCAGCCGAGAACTATGCAGGCGCGCGGTCGAGCTCCGCCTCCGTCCCCGGCGCGACGGTCCGCAGCGTCTCGCGCAGCCGCGCCGGATCGAAGTCCGCCTCGAAGCTCCGGCAGGTCAGGACCGCCGTGTGCGCGTAGTGCGCGCAGAGCAGCTCCGCCGTGCGCTCCGCGTCTCGGGCGGCGGCCGCGTCGGCGATCGCGCGGTGCTCCGACTGGCGCAGCTTCCAGAGCTCGGGAGGCGGGCCGGCACGCAACCGGTACCGCTCGGCATGGTCGAACAGCTGCTCGAGCATCGCGACGAGCCGCGACCCAGCCGCCCCGAACAGCCTCGCGTGAAACGCCCCGTGCGGCTCACGCAGGCTGATCCAGTCCTGCGCCTCCTCGTAGTGGTCCATCTGCGCCATGAGGCCGCGCAGTTCCGCGTCGTCGCGTGACGTCAGCGCCGGCACGGTGAGACGCACCGCCGCCGGCTCCAGCAAGACGCGTGCGATGTACAGCTCCTCGGCGTCGGCCGCCGTCAGCGGTGTGATCTGGACGCGTCGGTTCGGATCGTCGACGACGAGGCGCTCGCTCTGCAGCAGCCGCAGCGCCTCGCGCAGCGGCGTTCGGCCGACGTTGTAGCGCTTCGCCAGCGCGATCTGGGTCGTGACGCTGCCCGGCTGGAGCTCTCCCACGAGGATCGCCTCGCGCAGCACCTCGTACACGAAGCCGACGTTCTGGCCGTTCGGGTGCGCCGCGGGCTGACCTGTCGCCACTTCCGCGATTGTATCCACGCGCACGTGACGCTGGCAGACGCCGCCATGATGATCGAGGTGTTCCGCGGGCCGCGCGACCTGCCGCTGACGTTCGCGGTCAACGACTACGACCACGTGCGCGACGTCGTGTCGGGCGTCGTGCCCGTCGAGGGCGTCCAGCTGACGTGCCTGAACCTCTCCGTGGAGGAGAT
>Ga0081539_10004672_pt1 | contig 14862 bp, 16 predicted proteins | sample TabmetS4T2R2_FD_71023 | JGI IMG/M metagenome (GOLD analysis project Ga0081539, IMG submission 71023) | Tabebuia heterophylla rhizosphere microbial communities from the University of Puerto Rico - S4T2R2 | ecosystem: Host-associated > Plants > Roots > Rhizosphere ...
ACCACGCCGGCGCGACGCCGAGCTGGACGTTGTCGACCAGCGTGTGCGGCGAGAAGACCAGGAAGACGCCGATCACGACCAGCAGGAGCTGCGTCGCGAAGTCGACGACCGCGAGCAGGATGTTGACTCCTGTCGACTCCTTGGCGCCGAAGACGTTGATCGCGGCCAGCAGCGCGATGACCAGGCAGCCGAAGACGATGTCGCCGGGCGAGTGGCGCAGGGCGTCCCAGAACAGCCCGCCGAGGTAGTGCGGCACGAAGAACGCCGAGATGGCGATCGTCGCGACGTAGGTGAGCATCTGCGCCCAGGCGGCGACGAACGACCAGAGCTCGTTGAAGGCGCGCCGCGCGAAGCTCGACGAGCCGCCGGCCTCCGGGTACATGGTCGTCGCCTCGGCGTAGCTCGCCGCGGTGCAGAAGAAGAAGAACCCGGTGATGATGAAGACGACCGGCGTCAGCCCGAGCGCGTACGACGCGACGAGGCCCAGCGCGTAGTAGATCGACGAGCCGACGTTTCCGTACGCCGTCGAGAACAGCGCGTTCGCCCCCAGGACGCGCTCCAGGCCCTCCAGTCGCCGTCTGGCCATATCTGAGGCCGATTCTAGGTTCCGGGCACGCGGAGCACGAGGAGGGCGAGGTCGTCCTGCGTGCGACCGCCCTGGAACTCGAGCGCCGCGCGCGTCACCGCCTCGGCGACGGCGTCGGCGTCGTGGCCCGCAACGGCCGCCAGCACCTCGCCGAGCGGGCCGTCGCCGAACATGCCGCCCGCGCCGCGGCCCTCCGTGACGCCGTCGGTGTACGCCACCAGGGCGTCGCCGGGCGCCAGCGTCACCTCGACGGTCTCGAGCTCGATCGCGGGCACGACGCCGAGCAGCCGGCCGCGGCAGCTCACGGGCTCGGCCCTGCCGTCCGGCCGGAGCACGAGCGGCGGCGGGTGGCCCGCGCACGCGAGCGCCAGTCGCGCGCCGTCCGAGCCGACCGTGATGCGCCCGTGCACCGCCGTGCAGAAGCGGCCGTCGGAGAACTGGCGCAGGATCGCGTCGTTGACGAGCTCGAGCACCTCGCCGGGCGTGGAGCGGTGGACCGCCTCGGCGCGGATCGTGAAGCGCACCATCGACGTCAGCGCCGCGGCCTCGGCGCCCTTGCCGCAGACGTCGCCGACGACGAAGGCCCAGCCGTCGTCGACCTCGAACAGGTCGTAGAGGTCGCCGCCGACCACGGTCCCCTCGCCGCCCGGCAGGTAGCGCGCCGCCGCCTCCAGGCCCGCGATGCGCGGCAGCTCGGCCGGCAGCAGGCTGGCCTGGAGCGTGCGGGCGATGTGGCGCTCGCGCTCCTCGAGGCGGGCGTTCTCGATCGCCAGCGAGCCCACGCGGGCGAGGTCACCGAGCGCGAGCTCGTCGACGGCTCCGAGCGCGCCCTCCTCCTTGCCCCCGACCTCGATCACGCCGAACTCGGTGCCGTCGCGCGCCACCAGCGGCGCCGCCAGGACGGCCGGTGCGCCGGGATCTCCGGACACCACCGAGAGCGCTCCGGAGCGGTCGGCCGCGAGCGAGATCGAGGCGCGGCGCACGCCGAGCAGCTCGCGGGCGCCGTCGGCCATCAGCTCCAGACGGCGCTCGATGCGGCGCGAGCGGTGGATCGCCAGCGAGATGTCGGCCAGGACGTCGAGCTGCGCGCGGCGCCGGCGCTCGGTCTCGGCCGCCGCCTGCGCCTCCTCGTAGAGGCGCGCGTTGTCGACCGCCAGGCCGGCGCGCAGCCCGAGGTCGCGCGCGAGGTCCAGGTCGGCCTCGTCGTAGCGCCGGCCCGACTCGGCCATCGTCAGCGACAGCGCGCCGAGCACGCGGCCGCGCGCCCGCAGCGGCACGACGATCTGCGAGCGCGGCCCGATCGCCTCCATCAGCTCGGCGCCCTCGTCGCCGGTGCGCTCGCGGGCGGAGCGCACGACGGCGTCCGCGGCGATCTCCGCCGTGAGCTTGGCCTCGCCGGTCGCGAACGTCGTCGCCATGCCGACGCGCTCGGTGTCGCCGAGCGTGCCCCGCTCGCGCCACCGGCGCATCAGCGCCTCGCGCTCCGGGTCCTGATGCGCGATCGCCACGGGGCGGCGGCCGCTGTCGCCCTCGAGCAGCTCGATCTTCACGTAGTCGGCGAGCTCGGGCACGAGCAGGCGCGCGAAGCGGTCGAGGCGGTCGTCGACGCTGAGCGCCGAGTCGAGCACCTCGCCCGCGCGGACGAGCAGGTCCTGCCGCCGCGCGGCGGCGCGCCGCTCGGTGACGTCCTGCACGACGGCGACGGCGGCGACGATCTCGGCGCCGTCGCGGATCGGCGCGGCGCTCACCTCCACGGTGCGCTGCTGGCCGTCCGCGCGCTCGAACGTGACCGTGACGGCGCGCGCGACGGTGCCGGTCTCCAGCGCGCGCCGCAGCGGCAGCTCCTCGGGCGCGAACGGGCGCCCGTCGTCGCGCCGGCCGAGGAAGTTCTCCTCGCGGATGTCCATGCCGGACCGGAGGTACGGCGCGAGCCCGATCCGTTCGAGCTGGTCGTTGCCGAGCACGACCGTCCCGTCCGCCTCGGCGATCACGACCCCGACCGGGAGCTGCTGGAGCACGCCCTGAAGGCGCAGCTCGGCGGCCTTGCGGTCGGTGATGTCGATCACGACGGCCCCGACGCCGGTGACCTCGCCGTCCACGCGCACGGGGAACCAGCTCGCCAGCACGTGCCGCACGCGCCCGGTGCCCGGCTGCTCGCCGGTGATCTCGCGCTCGAGCACCGGCTCGCCGGTGACCAGTACTTGGCGGTAGACCTCGGCGAGCTGCGGCCCGATCTCCGGCAGCACCTCGTCGATGCGCCGCCCGAGGTGCTCGGCGACCGGGCGGCCGTTGATCGCGGCGAGGGCGGCGTTGACCCGCACGAAGCGCAGCTCCGTGTCGACGAAGCAGAGGCCGACCGGCGCTCCCTCCCCCACAATGTCGAACAGTGCGCTGGCGTGACTCGCGGGCACCCGCGAGTCACGCTACACGACGAGGTCTACGTAATCAGCGGGATGATCAGGAGCGCCACGATGTTCGCCACCTTGATCATCGGGTTGATGGCCGGGCCGGCGGTGTCCTTGAAGGGGTCGCCGACCGTGTCACCGGTGACCGAGGCCGCGTGCGCCTCCGAGCCCTTGCCGCCGAACGCGCCGTCCTCGATGAGCTTCTTGGCGTTGTCCCACGCGCCGCCGCCGGCGGTCATGAAGACGGCCATGAAGAGGCCGACGACGATGACGCCGATGAGCAGGCCGCCGAGCGCCTGGTAGGACAGGACGCCGACGATCAGCGTCACGACGATCGGGATCAGCGACGGGATGATCATCTGCCGCTGCGCCGAGCGCGTGACGATGTCCACGCACTGACCGTACTCCGGCTGCTCGGTGCCCTCCATGATCCCCGGCTTCTCGCGGAACTGGCGGCGCACCTCCTCGACGACGGCGCCGCCGGCGCGGCCCACGGCCTCCATCGAGAGCGCGGAGAACAGGTAGACCATCATGCCGCCGATGAGCAGCCCGACGAGCACGTCGGGGTTGTCGACGCTGAACGTGACGGCCTTCCCCAGGTCGTCCTGGAGCTCGATCTTGAACGCCGCGAAGAGCACGAGCGCGGCGAGCGCCGCCGAGCCGATCGCGTAGCCCTTCGTGACCGCCTTGGTCGTGTTCCCCACCGCGTCGAGCGGGTCGGTGATGTCGCGCACCTCGTGCGGCATGTCGGCCATCTCGGCGATGCCGCCCGCGTTGTCGGTGATCGGGCCGAAGGCGTCGAGCGCGACGATCAGGCCGGTGAGCGAGAGCTGCGCCATGACCGCGACGCCGATGCCGTAGATGCCGGCGAGGTCGTGCGAGAGCAGGATGCCGCCGACGATGACCAGCGCGGGCAGCGCGGTCGCCTGGAGGCCCTGCGCCAGGCCCTGGATGATGTTGGTGGCGTGGCCGGTCTCCGACGCGCGGGCGGTCTTCTTGACCGGGCCGAAGCGCGTGGAGGTGTAGTAGTCGGTGATGACGAACAGCGCGGCCGTGACCGCGAGGCCGACGAGCGCGCAGACGTAGATGTCCCAGCTGCTGGGGCCGGCGCCGCCGGCGCGCAGCGTGAGGCCGTCCATCATCCACTGCGTCACGGGGATGAAGAGCAGCGCCGCCACGACGCCGGCGAGGATCAGGCCCTGGTAGAGCGCGCGCTCGACGTTGTCCGAGCGGACCGCGAACGTCCCGATGATCGAGGCGACGATCGAGACACCGCCGAGCACGAGCGGGAACAGCACGACCGAGTCGACGTCGCCGCCGAAGGTCAGCACGCCGAGCAGCATCACGGCGACGGCCGTGACCGCGTAGGTCTCGAACAGGTCGGCCGCCATGCCGGCGCAGTCGCCGACGTTGTCGCCCACGTTGTCGGCGATCACGGCCGGGTTGCGCGGGTCGTCCTCGGGGATGCCGGCCTCGATCTTGCCGACGATGTCGGCGCCCACGTCGGCGCCCTTGGTGAAGATGCCGCCGCCCAGACGGGCGAAGACGGAGATCAGCGAGCCGCCGAAGCCCAGGCCGATCAGCGCGTCCACGGCCTCCTTCTGCGTCTTGTCGCCGATGTTGTGGAGGATCCCGTAGTAGGCGGCCACGCCGATCAGCGCCAGGCCGACCACGAGCAGCCCGGTCACCGCGCCGCCGCGGAAGGCGACGCTGAGCGCCGGGGCGATGCCGCCGCGCGCCGCCTCGGCGACGCGCGCGTTGGCCCGCACCGACACGTTCATGCCGATGAAGCCGGCCGACGCCGACGCCAGGCCGCCGATGGCGAAGCCGATCGCGACCCAGATGTCCTGGAGGAAGATCAGCGCCACGAAGAGGACGACGCCGACGATGCCGATCGTCGTGTACTGGCGGCGGAGGTACGCAGAGGCGCCCTCCTGGACGGCGGCGGACAGCCCCCGCATGGTCTCGTTGCCCGGCGAGAGGGCCAGCAGGGATCGCGTGGTGAGAAGCCCATAGGCCACGGCGAGCGCCGCGCACACCAGCGCGACGAGGACCCCGTAGTCGGACAGGAAACTGGTCAAGGGAGCACCTCTAAGTCAAGGAAGCGAGCCGCCGCGGCTCGCGAACAGCTTTGGCACAAATGGAAGCGGCAGCCCGGCCGGGCCGCCGCTGGAGCGCGCCAGTCTATCGCTCCGGGCGGACCTACTGCCCCGGAACCCAGAGGCGGCCCGAGGACTGGGCGGGCCCGGGACCCTTCGGCGGCTCCTCGCCCGGCGGCTCCGTCGCGGGCGCCTGGCCGCCGGATTTCTGCACATAGGCCATCTGGAGGCGCGACAGGGCGTCGCGCACCGGCCCGAGCTGCTCCCCGTGGCGCTCCTCGACGAGCGGCAGCAGCGCGCGGGCGGCGTCGATCGCCTGCTTGACCTGCGGCAGGTCGGCCTCCGTGCCCTCCGCGAGGCCCGCCTTGCGGGCGCCGAGGTTCAGGAGCGTCACGATCGTCTGCACGAGCACGTCGTCGACCGTGAGCCGCTCCAGCTCGGCCTCGAGGGCCCGGATCTCCTCCTCAGACGGCTGTCTCATAGGTGGCTCGCGCCTCCTCGATGCACTTGGCGTAGACCTCGAACGGCGACGCGCCCGCGTCGATCATGCGCCGCTGGCGCTGGGCGCCGTTCAACTCGGGGAGTGTGACATCGCTGCCCGTCCACGCCTTCAGGCGGTCGAGCGCCTCGGCGGCGGGGTACTCCTCGATCCGCTCGGCCTCGAGGTCGAGCAGGCGGCCGTCCTGCCCGTAGCGGATCGCCCGCCACATGTTCTCCTCGATCAGGCGGCCGGGCAGGTCGGGCGGCGTCTCGCCGGCGTCGATCTCGCGCAGCGCCTGGGCGACGCAGGCCACCATCAGCTCGGCCAGCCCGTCGGCCTCGGGCGCGGTCGTCTGGGCGTCGCAGACGCGGACCTCGACGGTCCCGAACGCGTGGTGCGGGCGGACCGACCACCAGAGCTGGGTGAACTCGACGATCGAGTTCGTGCGCACGAGCAGGTCGACGTAGTCGTGCCACGCCGGCCAGCCGCCGAACGCGTCCGGCACGCCGCAGCGCGGGAACGACTTGGTGAACGTCTGGGTGCGCGCGCTGTGGAGGCCGGAGTCGATGCCGTCGACGTAGGGCGAGTTGGCCGAGATCGCGAGCAGGAGCGGCAGCACGGGCCGCAGGCGGTCGCAGACCCTGACGGCGCGGTCGGCGCCCTGGACGCCGACGTGGACCTGGAGCGCGAACGTGTTGTTGCGCCAGGCCACGTACTTGAGGCCGTCCTCGACGCGGTGGTAGTGCTCCGTGTCGATGATGTGCTGCTCGCGGTAGTCCGACAGCGGGTGCGTGCCGGTGGTGCCGAGCCGCACGTCGTGGCTCTCGGCGAGCGCGAACAGGCGGCGGCGGGCCTCGCGCTGCTTGGCGCGCGCGTCGGCGACGTCCTCGCCGCGGCCCGAGCGGATCTCGATCTCGGACGAGATCAGCTCGCCGGAGATCGCCGCGGCGAGCACGGGGTCGGAGGCGCCGTCGTCCCGCAGCGCCTCGAAGCGCGGGATCAGCTCCAGTGTGTCGGGATGGACGAGCGCGTATTCCTCCTCGATCCCGACCGTCAGGTCCTGGGACGCCTCGAAGGTCTCGCGCGCAGCTGCGAGGTCGATCAAGTCAGGTAGAAGTAGAGCGCGTAGAGAAGGTCCACGGCCGGGCTCGACGTGTGGACGGTCACCTCTGGTGGCACCTGGAGCAGGGCCTCCGAGTAGTTGAAGATGATCTTCACGCCGGCGTCGACGAGCTCGTCGGCGAGCTCCTGCGCGGCGGCCGTGGGGACGGCGAGGACGCCGACGACGATGTCCTCCTCGTCGACCACCGCCTTGACCTCCTCGATGTGCCGCACCTTGACGCCGTTGATGTCCTCCCCCACCTTGCTGCGGTCGGCGTCGAAGATCGCCACGACGCGGAACCCGTGGTCGGCGAAGATGTCCGACGACGCGATCGCGCGGCCGAGGTGGCCGGCGCCGAACAGCGCGATGTTGTGCTGGCCGCTGGTGCGCAGGATCTTGCGGATCTGCGAGACCAGCGAGTCGACGTTGTAGCCGACGCCGCGCTTGCCGAACTTGCCGAAGCCGGACAGGTCGCGCCGGATCTGCGTCGAGTTCACGTGCGTGTACTCGGACAGCTCCTGCGACGAGATGGTCTCCTTGCCCATCTTGCGGGCCTGGGTGAGCACCTGGAGGTAGCGCGACAGCCGCGCGGCGACGCCGAGCGAGAGGCGATCGGACAGCGTTTGATCATCCCCACGGGTGGCGACATCGCCGAAGCTCATCGCGGCAGACGATAGAGCCTGTCTTCCAGCGCCGCCTCGTCGACGAAGAAGTCGAAGAGCTCCTCGTCGCCGAGGGCCACCACGGGGATGCGCTCGAGATAGCGGCTGTGCAGGGCATCGTCGGTCGTGATGTCGATCTCGCGCAGAGCGAACGCCGCTCTGGCGCGCACGCGCTCGAGGGCGGCCCGGGCGTCGTCGCACAGGTGGCAGCCAGGCCGGCTATAGAGCGTGATGGTGGGCGGTGGCGTAGGCGTCGAGGGCGAGATAGTCGGGGAAGCTGACCGGTGCGACGAAGCGAGCGGCCGACGCGATCATCGCGGCGTTGTCCGTGCACAGCTCCGGCGGCGGGATGTGGACGGGCACGCCGAGCGCGGCGGCGCGCTCGCGCAGCAGCCGGTTGGCGGCGACGCCGCCGCCGATCGCCAGCCGCGGATCGGGCTCGGCGGCGAGGGCGCGCTCGACGCGGGCGATCAGCGCCTCGACGATCGCGTGCTCGTAGCTGGCCGCCAGGTCGGCGGCGCGCCGGCCCGTCTCCTCCTCCCCCAGGTCGCGCACCTTGTAGAGCAGCGCGGTCTTGAGGCCGGCGAACGAGAAGTCCAGGCCGGTGACGCGCGCGGCGGTCGGGAAGTCGAAGGCGGTGGGGTCGCCGGTCGCGGCGAGGCGCGACAGCGCCGGGCCGCCCGGGTAGCCGAGCCCGAGCAGCCGCGCGCCCTTGTCGAACGCCTCGCCGGCGGCGTCGTCGAGGGTCTGGCCGAGCAGCTCGTAGCCGCCGGGATCCGTGACGCGCGTGAGCAGCGTGTGGCCGCCCGAGGCGATCAGGCAGACGAACGGCGGCTCGATCGGGTCGGGCTGGAGGTAGTTGGCCGCGACGTGGCCGTCGAGGTGGTCGACCGCGGCGAGCGGGAGCCGGTGCGCGGCGGCGAGCGCCTTGCCGGTGGCGACGCCGACGAGCAGCGCGCCGACGAGGCCCGGGCCCTGGGTCACGGCGACGAGGTCGAGGTCGGGCAGGGCGGCGCCGGCCTGCGCGAGCGCGTCGTCGACGACCGCGTTGACGAGCTCGACGTGGTGGCGCGAGGCGATCTCCGGCACGACGCCGCCGAAGCGGTCGTGCACGCCTTGCGAGGAGACGACGTTCGCGCGGATCTCGCCGTCGGCGCTGACGACGGCGGCGCAGGTGTCGTCGCAGGAGGTCTCGATCGCCAGGATCATGCGATCGGCGCCGTCCGCCACATGATCACCGCGTCCTCGCCGTTGTCGGCGTAGTAGCGCGGGCGCACGCCGGCCGAGCGGAAGCCGAAGCGCTCGTAGAGGGCGAGCGCGCCGGCGTTGGAGCGGCGGACCTCGAGCGTCACCTGGGCGTCGTCGCCGATCCGCTCGAGCAGGGCGGCGATCAGCGCGGTGGCGATGCCGCGGCGGCGGCGGTCGGGGTCGACGGCGACGTTCATGACGTGCCAGACCGTGTCGTAGCGGCTGCACACGAGGTAGCCGGCGAGCTCGGTCTCGACGACCGCGGCCAGGCAGACGCCCGACGGCTTGGAGAGCTCGAGCACGAACATGGCCAGCGACCACGGCGTCGTGAAGGCGCGCCGCTCGATCGCCACGACCTGGGGCAGGTCGGCGTAGGTGAGGCGGCGGATCTCGACGGCGGCGGCGGGCGGGGCGGTCACAACTGGCGGGGCTTGGCGTCCGGCTCGCGGCGGTAGTCCGGGAGCAGTGCGTCGCGGTCGGCCGCCTCATCGCTGGCCCCGAGCCGGCAGATCTCAAGCGCGCTGACCCGGTGCAGCGGGGAGTCGTCCGCCGGGATCGCTGCCCCGGCCCGTTCGAGCTCCTCCCTGAAGCGTACCGCCCCGTCGCCGACGGTCAGCGGGGCGGGCGGGAGCCCCATCATCCGCGCCGCGAGGTCCGCGGGCGTCAGGGCGGCGGGGTCGAAGCCGGGATACGCGGCGGCGAACACTTCCCCCCGGCGAGCGTCGATGGCGGCCACCACGATTTCCCCCGGTGAAACAGGGGGACTGTCCCCCTGTTTCACCGGGAAAAGTGCGCCGTTGGCGAGCGCCGCAAGGCTCGAGACGCCGACCAGCTCGCAGCCGCGCGCCTGGGCGAGCGCGCGGGCGGTGGCGACGCCGAGCCGCAGGCCCGTGAAGCCGCCCGGCCCGACGCCGACGGCGATCCGCTCGACGTCGTCCCACGAGGCGGCGGCCGCGGCGAGCACCTCCTCGACGAGCGGGAGCAAGCGCTGGGCGTGGGCGGGCCGGGCCCCGGGCTCCGGGTCGTCGCGGCGCTCCACCTCGGGCCCGTCCGGCGCCCACAGCGCGACCGCGGTGCCGGCGGTGGCGGTGTCGAGGCCGAGGATCATTCGATCGCGATCGTACGGCGGTCGCCGCCGGCGTGAGCGAGGTGGACGCGGCGGGCGACGCGCTCGGCGGGCCAGGCGCCGGGCGCGTGCTCGGGCCACTCGACGAAGGCGATCGCGTCCGGCGCGAAGAACGGGTCGAGCAGGCCGGGGTCCTCGTCGCCCATGCCGGCGAGCCGGTAGAGGTCGAGGTGCGAGACCGGGCCGGCGGCGCCGTCGTAGGCGTGGCCGACGACGAACGTCGGGCTGGTCACCGGGCCGTCCACGCCGAGCGCATGCAGCGCACCGCGCACGAACGTGGTCTTGCCGGCGCCGAGCTCACCGGAGACGAGCACGACGTCGCCCGGCCGCAGCGTGGCGGCCAGCTCGGCGCCCGCGCGCTCGGTCTGGTCCGGGTTCTCGCTCACTGAAGTCTGCCGTCCGCCCGCCGATGTAGATGGTGATGATCCGTCGCCTCTGTCTCACCCTGCTCGTCTTCGGAGCCCTCGCCGCGCCCGCCGCCGCCAAGGCTCCCCTCGTCGGTCTCGGCGACCAGCACCCCCAGACCTTCGCCGACCCGGCCTTCACCGCGCTCGGCGTCAAGTACTCCCGCTACGTGCTCGCGTGGGATTGGTACCGCAGCAAGCGCGTCGTCGGCGTGACGGACTGGTGGATGGCCGCCGCGCGCGCCGCCGGCGTCCGCCCCCTGATCACCTTCAGCCGCAACTGGCGGCCGAGCGGCCAGTACAAGCTGCCGCCGCTCAAGCTCTACCGCAAGAGCTTCCGGACGTTCCGCAGGCGCTATCCCGACGTCCGCGAGTTCGCGGCGTGGAACGAGGCGAACCACACCGCCCAGCCGACCGCGAAGAAGCCGAAGGCCGCCGCCCGCTACTTCAACGCGATGCGCCGCGACTGCCGCACGTGCACGATCGTCGCCGCCGACGTGCTCGACAGCCCCGACGTCGGCGACTGGATCAAGACGTTCAAGCGCTACGCGCCGAAGGCCCGCATCTGGGGCCTGCACAACTACAAGGACGCCAACGACCGGACCAACTCGACGCGCCGCTTCCTCAAGCTCGTGCGCGGCAGGGTCTGGCTCACCGAGACCGGCGGCATCCTGCGTCTGAAGCCGCATCCCGGGAGCCACGGGGACGGCCGGACACAGACGAAGGCGCAGCAGGCGCGCGCGGTCACCCGCGTGTTCAAGATCGCCCGCTCGAGCCGCCGCATCGCCCGCGTCTACTTCTACGAGTGGCGCAAGCAGCCCAAGAACCGCTGGGACTCGGCGTTCGTCAACGCCGACGGCACCCTGCGGCCCGCGTACTACGCGCTCCAGCGCGGCCTCCGGCGCCTCGGCTAGCGCTGCCGCAGGCGCGCCCGCAGGGTCACGCCGCCCAGCAGCAGCCAGAAGCCGGCGACCGCGGGCGTGATCGGGTCGTGGCCGGTGCGCGGGAGCTGCTGCGTCGCGACCGTCGTGCTCTGCGCGGCGGTGGCGACCGGCGCGCTGGTCGGCGCGGGCGCGGGCGCCTGCGCCGTGGTCGTGGTGCCGGAGGTGCCCGACGACGAGGAGCCCTGGCTGCCGCTCGAGGACTGCTGCTGGCCGCCGCTGTCGCCTCCGAACGGATCCGTGTACTGGTTGTCGCCCGCGCTCTGGGCGAACGCCGACGCGGGAGCGAGGAGCGCGAGCGCCGCGAACAGCGCGACCAGCCGGGAACGAGCCATCTGGCTGGAGGTTAGCCTGAGGGCCCGATGCGCCGTGCCCTCCTCATCGCCAGCGCGGCCTGTCTGCTCGTCGCTCCCACGGTCATCGCGTTCCACTCCGGCGGCTACTTCGGCGAGCCGCGGCTGATCGCCGGGCTGGTCGTCTGGGCCTGCGTGCTCGCGCTTGCCGTGAGCGGCCCGGCGCCGCTCCCGCGCGGATGGCCGGGCGCGCTGGCGCTCGGCGGGCTGGTGGCGGTCACGGCCTGGAGCGCGGTCTCGCTCGCGTGGGCGCCGCTCGGGGGCGCGGCCATCGCCAGCGTCCAGCGGCTCGTGCTCTACGTCGGCGCGCTCGTGCTCGCCGTCGGCGTGCTCCGGAGCGCCCGCGCGATGCGGGCGCTCGAGCCGGCGCTGGCCGCCGGGGCGACCGTCGTGATCGGCTACGGGCTCTCCGGCCGGCTGCTGCCCGGGATCGTGCACCTGCACCGGTCGCGCACCGCACACGGCCGGCTCGAGCAGCCGATCACCTACTGGAACGCCGAGGGCGCGCTCGCCGCCGTCGGGCTCGTGCTGTGCGCGCGGCTGGCCGGCGACCCGACGCGCCCGCGGTGGATGCGCGCGCTCGCCGCCGCCGCCGTGGCGCCGCTCGGCGCCGGCGTGTACCTGAGCTTCTCGCGCGGAGCGATCGCGGTCGCGGTGCTGGGCGCCGTCATCCTCGTCGCCGCGAGCCCGACGCGGGCGCAGCTGCGCGCGTCGGCGACCGCGCTGGCGACGGGGATCGCCGGCGCCCTGGCGACGGCCTTCTTCCCCGGCGTTTCGTCGCTCTCCGGCTCGCACGGCGTGCGCGACGGCGCCGTGGCGCTCGCCCTGCTCGTCGCCGTCGCCGCCGCGGCCGCGCTCTTCACGGCGCGCCGCCCCGCCCCCGCCGATCCGCTGCGCGTCTCGCGCCGCCTCGTCCCGATCGCCGCCGGCCTCGCGGTCGCCGTCGCCGCCGGGCTGCTCATCGGCGGCCTGAGCGAGCGCCCGAGCGCGGCCCAGCTCGCCCGCGGCGCGCAGCCCGCACGGCTCGCCACGGTCACGTCGAACCGCTACGACTACTGGCGGGTGGGCCTGCGCGCGTTCGCCGACCACCCCGTCCAGGGCCTCGGCGCGGGCGGCTTCCGCGTCGAGTGGCTCAAGCAGCGTCGGATCCGGGACGGCGCGCACGACGTCCACTCGCTCGTGTTCGAGATGGCGACGGAGCTCGGCCTCGTGGGCCTGCTCGCATTCGCGGCGCTGGTCGCCGGCGTCGCGGTCTCCGCGCGCCGGGCGCTCGCCGCCGAGCGCGCGCCGGCCGCCGGCCCCCTCGCGGCGCTGATCGCCTGGTTCCTGCATGCCTCGATCGACTGGGACTGGCAGCTCCCGGCGGTCACGCTGCCCGCGATCGCGCTCGCCGGCGCGCTGCTCGTGCTCGGCGAGCGCTCGCCGCCCGCGCTACCCGCCATGCCGGACTGGTCCGGCGAGCACGACGAGCACGTGGTACCCGTACGGCCGTAGCGCCGGCGCGCGGCGCCAGACCGCGGCGTCCGCCCGCTGGAGCGCCCGGTGGCCGCGGTAGCGCAGCACCTGCCGGCTGAGCAGCTCGAAGAAGTAGAGGCTGGGGTACTCGAGCCGCACCTCGCGGAACGTCGTGCGCAGGATCGCCAGGTCGGCGCCGCCGAGCGGCCGCTCGTCCTCGGTGCCGACGCGCACGACGCCGGGGAGGCCGAGCAGGTGCGCCCGCGCGAGCCGCAGGAGCGGGTTGCGGTCGTGGTTCTCGAAGAAGACCGCGCGGCCGCCCGGGGCCAGCAGCCGCGCGACCTCGGCCGCCGACCGCGCGACGTCGGTGTGGTGCAGGATCCACTTGCCGGCGATCACGTCGTACGCGCGGTCCGCGAGGCCGGTGTCCTCGAGCGGCGCGCGGCGGAAGTCCACGCGGGCGTCCGGGGCATAGTGGGCGAGGCGGGCGGCGGCGACGGCGAGCAGCTCCTCGGACAGGTCGAGCGCGGTCAGCCGCGCGCCGCGGGCCGCGAGCTCGAGCGTGAGGTCGCCGGCGCCGCACCCGGCGTCGAGCACGCGGCGGCCGCGCACGTCCCCGGCCGCCGCGAGGATCGACGCCTCGTAGGGGTCCGGCGGCCGCGGCGGCATCGTCGCCGGGTCCAGGGCGGCGGCGGCGGCGCGGTAGAACGCGGACTCGCGCTCGAGCCGGTCAGCCACCGCGCGCCGACAGCGGGTCGAGCCGGCGCCGGGCCGCCAGCGCCCGGTCCACCGCCGCCTGGTCGTGACCGCGCGCGAAGGTGTACAGCAGGCCCCAGGCCGCGAGGTTGTCGGGTTCGCGCGCCAGCACGCCCTCGACGAGGGCCCTGGCCTCCTTGCGCCGGCCGGCCCTCTGGTAGAGAAAGGCCCGGCTGAGGTCCGGCTGGGTGTCGGGGTTGAGCTGCCGGGCGGCGCGGAAGTCGGCGTCCGCGCGGGCGAAGTCGCGCGCGCCCGCGGCGTGCACGCCGCCCAGCTGGCGGCGCAGGTCGCGCTCCATCACGCCGAGCCAGGCCAGGGCGAGCACCGCGACGACGGCGACGGCGGCGCGGGCGGCCGTCACAGCTCCTCCGCGATCCGCGGCGCCTCGCGGTCGAAGATCCACACCGCGAGCACGCACAGCGCGACGAAGACCGCGACCGGCACGACCCACGCGTCCGGACCGGGCGCGGACGGGTCGATGACCCACTTGCGCGCGAGCGTGAACAGCGGCGTGAGCGGGTTGAGCGAGATGACGTCGCGCAGCGTGCCGGACACGATGTCGATCGGGTAGAGCACCGGCGTCGCGTAGAACAGCGCGGTCACCGTGACGCCCCAGATGATCGCCGTGTCGCGGAAGCGCGGGTACAGCGCGGAGAGGATCGTCGCGACCGCGGTCGTGAACGCGAACAGCGCGACGAGCAGCACCGGGAACAGCAGCCACGTCCACATCGGCGTCACGCCGAAGGCGAGCACGAACGCGAGCACGACGACGAGGTTCACGCCGAGGTTGAAGACGCTCGTGAGCACGACCGCGAGCGGGATCACGAGCCGCGGGAACTGCGTCTTGCGGACCACGGACTCCTGGCTGACGATCGAGCCCACCGCCTGCGTCGTGGCCTCCTGGAAGAAGCCGAAGACCACGATGTTGAAGAGCAGCAGGACCGGATACTGGTGGACGCGGTCACCGAGGTTGAACGCCTGCGTGAACACCACGAGCAGGACCGCGAAGAGCATCAGCGGCCGCGCGATCGACCACAGGTAGCCGAGCGCGGTGCCGAGATAGCTGCGGCGGAACTCGTTGACCGCGATCAGCACCAGCAGGTCGAGCGATCGCCGCCAGCCGCCTCCGAGCGCCGACGGGCCCCGCACGTCGCGCAGCTCGAGGGCGCTCACGGCGCCCGCTCCGCGTGATCGCGCTCGACGGTGGCCTCGACGTCCATCTCCACGGCGACCTTGCCCGGCCC
>Ga0081539_10004673_pt1 | contig 14861 bp, 11 predicted proteins | sample TabmetS4T2R2_FD_71023 | JGI IMG/M metagenome (GOLD analysis project Ga0081539, IMG submission 71023) | Tabebuia heterophylla rhizosphere microbial communities from the University of Puerto Rico - S4T2R2 | ecosystem: Host-associated > Plants > Roots > Rhizosphere ...
GCGGCGCTCGACGTCGTGCCAGATGTAGATCGACTCGTTGCGCTCGACGACCGGGAACGTGCGGATCCGCCGGCCCCGGTGAGCCCTCTCCTGGTACGGGATGCAGACGTTGCGGCCCTCGCGGTTCCACTCCCAGCCGTGGAACGGGCACACGATGCGGTCGCCCTCGACGTGCCCGCCGTGGCCGAGGTGCGCGCCGAGGTGGCCGCAGTAGGCGTCCATGACCGTGACGTCGCCGGACTCCGAGCGCCAGGCCACGAGGTCGCGGCCGAAGTACGTCATGCGGTGGACGGCGCGTTCCCCGACGTCGGCGGACCAGGCCACCTGGAACCAGCCGGTCGGGTTCATCGGCAGGGTCGGCCTCGCCACAGCGGCTCCCCTCTCCGTCGCGGGCTCCGCGAGGAATGGTAGAACGTGTTCTGATTGAATGATAGAGGGGTCGGTGAAAATCCCGCCGAGGACCTACGATGCGGCGATGAGCGAAGCGGGAGTCACCGGCCGGCGGTCCAACCGGCGCGGCCTCGCGACCCGCGAGAGCATGCTCGAGGCCGCCCTGCGGGCGCTCGCGTCCGGCGATCCCGGCGCCGTCTCGGCCAACCGGATCGCCAAGGACATCGGCGTCACGTGGGGGGCCGTCAAGTACCAGTTCGGCGACACGGACGGGTTCTGGGCCGCCGTCCTGCACCGGACCGCCGAGCGGCGCGGCCGCCTGCCGGCCCCCACCGATCCCGACGCCCCGCTCCGGGACCGCGTCGCGACGATCATCGACACCCTCTACGGCGGGCTGACCTCGACGCACTCGCGCGCGATCGACAACCTGCGGACGGCGCTCCCCAAGGACCGGGCCGAGCTGGAGCGCCTCTACCCGCGCACCGCCGCGGAGCTGTCGACGTGGCAGCAGGACTGGGTCGAGGCCTGCCAGGCCGCGTTCGCCGACCTGGACGTCGACCCGGGGCGCGTGCGCGACGTCGCCGCCTTCATCCCCGGGGCGATGCGCGGCATCACCTCCGAGCGGCAGCTCGGCACGTACTCCGACCTCGACCGGGCCCGGCGCGGGCTGACGAACGCCGTCGTCGCGTACCTGGAGCACTCGGCACGCGGCTGAGGCCGGGGCGATCTACGCGCGCGCCGTCAGGTGCAGCAGCAGCAGGTCCTCCGGGTGAAGCACCGGCATCGGCAGGCCCACGCGCTCGAGCATCGCGCCGGGGACGGCGGTCGCCGTCGCCGGGTCCGCCAGCCAGCCCGGCGCCCGCACGCGGCCGTCGTGCACGTCGGCGGTCGCCGCGCTCCCGCCGAGCCGGACCGGCGTCACGGCGTAGGCCAGGTCCGGGTCGAGCCCCGGCAGGCCCGCCGCGCCCGGCGCCTCGGTCGCCGACGACGCCAGCTGCACGTAGGCGAAGATCGCCTCCCGCCGGTCGGCGGAGACGACGCCGTGCAGCGCCGCGGCGGGGTCGTGGTGGTCGGCGCGGACGACCTCGCCGCCGTGCAACAGATCGCGGTGCCGGCGGTAGAACGCCACGGCGGCGGCCACGTCGCGACGCTCCGCGGGGCTCGCGGACCCGATGTCCCACTCGATGCCGAAGTGGCCGAACAGCGCCGTCCCGAGCCGGAAGGCCAGCGAGTGCGTGCGTCCGGTCGTGTGCGCCGTCGGGGGCCCGACGTGCGACCCGACCAGCTCCGGCGGCAGCAGCAGCTGCGTCCAGCGCTGGATCGTCTGGCGCTCGAGCGCGTCGTTCGTGTCGCTCGCCCAGACCCGGTCGGTGCGCTCGAGGATCCCGAGGTCGACCCGGCCGCCGCCGGACGAGCAGCTCTCGATCTCGACGTCGGGATGCCGCGCCCGCAGCTCGTCGAGGAGCCGGTAGAGGGCGGTCGTCTGCGCGTGGACGGCGGCCCGCCCGAGGTGCCCGGGCTCCACGAGGTCCCGGTTGTGGTCCCACTTCAGGTAGCCGATCGCGTTCTCGGTGAGCAGCGCGTCGAGCCGTTCGAGGAGGTAGTCGAAGACCTCGGGCCGGACCAGGTCGAGGACCTGCTGGCCACGCCACGGCAGCGGCGTCCGCCCGCCGCTGGCGAGGATCCAGTCCGGGTGGGCGCGGAACAGGTCCGAGTCGGGGTTGACCATCTCCGGCTCCACCCAGAGCCCGAACTCCATCCCGAGGCGCCGCACCCGGTCGATCAGCGGGGTCAGGCCGTCCGGCCAGACCGCGGGATCCACCCACCAGTCGCCCAGGCCCGCCGTGTCGTCCCGGCGGTGCCGGAACCAGCCGTCGTCCAGGACGAACCGCTCGACGCCGACCTCGGCCGCGACCTCCGCCAGCTCGGTGAGCCGGCCGAGGTCGTGGTCGAAGTACACCGCCTCCCAGGTGTTGAGGACGACCGGCCGCGGCCGCCCGGGGCGGCCGTTCCCGGGGCGGCCCGGGTGGTCCGGACGCTGCCGCAGCCAGCGGTGGAACGCGCGGCTCACGCCGTCGAGCCCGGCGCCCGAGTACGCCGCGTACAGCCACGGTGTCTCGTACTCCTCGCCCGGCGACAGCAGGATCTCGCCGGGCTCCAGCAGCTCGCCGGCGCCGAGCATGCCCGGCGCGTGCGCCTCGCGCTCGGCGAGGGCCACGACGTCGCCGCTCCAGCCCAGGTGCGTGGCCCAGACCTCGCCGCTGCGCCACCCGAAACCGGGCGTGCCGGCGACGATCGCGAACGGCGCGTCGTGCCCGGTGCGGCCGTGCCGCGTCTCGCGCTGGTAGGTGCCGAGGGTCAGCGGCCGGCGCTGCGGATGGCGCTCCCGGCACCACCGGCCGGTGAGGTCCAGCACCTCGGTGGCCGGCGGTGGCACGGGCAGCAGGCACAGCAGCTGGGCCACGCCGTACGGCGCGTCGCCCGCGTTGCGGACGGCGTGCCGCACCCGCAGCAGGCCCGTGTCGTCGAGCGAGAGCTCGCTGCGCAGACCGAGCCGGGCGACGTCGTCCGACGCCTCGAGGACGACGCCGTCGCCGGTCCGGCGGACGGCGCCGACGGTGAAGCTCGGGGACCAGTCCGTGCCGTCGGGGCGCGCTCCGGTCAGTCCGGGCCGGCCGCGCCACCCGCCCGCCCGCCCGGGCAGCAGGGTCGGGCGGACGGGGGCACTCAGGGTGCTGTTCGGGACCGGGGGATCGAACGCCCCGCCGGCCCCGGCCAGCAGCTCGTCGTCGAGGTCGCCGAGATCGGCGCCCCAGTGCAGGACCGCGGGCAGCCCGGCGCTGCCCGCGGCCTCGAGCCGCAGCAGCAGGCTGACCCCACCGCCGCGGAGGTGGAGGTAGGGATGCCGCCGCGAATGCTGGTCGGGGTCCGTCATCCCTTCGTGGCGCCGAGCGTCAGGCCGGAGACGAACTGGCGCTGGAGGATGAAGAACACGACGAGCGTGGGGAGCGCCACGAGCACGGACGCGGCGGACACCAGGTTGTCGTCGGTGAAGAACGTCCCGCGCAGGTTGTTGAGGGAGCTGGTGATCGGGAACTTGTCACCGGTCTGCATGAGGACTGTCGCCCAGAAGAACTCGTTGTAGATCCAGGTGACCTCGAGCGTCGCCAGCGCGGCCAGCGGCGGGCGGCACAGCGGCAGCGTGATCTGGAAGAACTGCCGCATGATGCCGGCACCGTCGACCATCGCCGCCTCGTACAGCTCGTGCGGCAGCGTCTTCATGTAGTTGCTCAGCACGAAGACGCAGAACCCGGTCTGGAACGCCGTGTTGATGAGGATGAGGCCCCAGAAGCTGTCCAGGAGGATGCCGGAGTCGCTCATCCAGTACGGCAGCGGGACCTCGCGGAACAGCCGGTAGAGCGGGATCAGCAGGGACTGCTGCGGCAGCAGGTTCGCCGCCGTGAACAGGCCGAGCAGCGCGATGTTGAACTTGAAGCTGAACCGCGCCAGGACGAACGCGACGCAGCTGGCGAGGAAGAGCGTGGCGGTCACGGCCGGGACCGTGATGATCACCGAGTTCCAGAAGTGCCGGCCGAACTCGGCCTGCTCCCACGCGTTCTTGTAGTTCGCGAGCGTGAAGCCGCCGAACGACGCGTACCCGTGCGTCGAGGTGTAGGCGTAGTCGCGGAACGAGGACAGCACGGCCCAGAGGACCGGGAACAGCCACACCAGCGCCATCCCGGTGAGGAACACGTGCAGGGTCACGCGGCTGCCCCGGGGGCGCCGCGGCGCGGCGGTGTCGCGGGCGTCCGGCAGCGCGCCCGAGGCGGTCAGCGTCGAGGTGGTCATCAGGTGTCCTCCCGCATGACTGTCGCCAGGTAGATCGTGATGAACACCAGCGAGATCACCAGCATGATCGTCGCCAGCGCGGAGCCGAAGCCGATGCGGCTCGCCTCGCCCACGACGTTGTTGGTCACCAGGGCCGAGATCAGCTCGAGCCCGTTGCGGCCCTTGTTGATCACCCAGACCAGGTCGAAGGCGCGCAGCGACTCGATCACGGTCACCACGAGGATGATGACGTTCACCGGCCGCATCACCGGGAAGACGACGCTGAAGAACGCCCGGCGCTCGCTGGCGCCGTCCATCTGGGCGGCCTCGCGCAGGGACGGGTCCACCGCCTTCAGCCCGGCGAGGTACAGCAGCATGATGTAGCCGGTGTGCCGCCAGGAGGCCGCGACGAGCACGGCCCACAGGTTGACCGACGGGTCGCCGTACCAGTCCACCTTGGTCCCGAGGACGGCGTTGAGCAGGCCCTGGTCACTGGAGTAGATCAGCTGCCAGATGAAGCCGAGCAGCGCCAGCGACAGGACGACGGGGAGGAAGAACGAGGTCTGGTAGAAGCGGCTGGCCCGCAGCTGGCGGTCCAGCAGGACGGCGAGGAACATGCCGAGCGGCGTCGCGATCAGGAACATCACCGCGAGCCAGATGAGGTTGTGCTCGATCGCCGGCTTGAACGGCGGGTAGTTCGTCACGACGTTCTGGTAGTTGTCGAAGCCGATCCAGTGGATCGTGCCGAGGCCGCCGATGCCGTCCCAGTTCGAGAACGACAGGATCACGGTGGCCAGCGCGGGAAGCCACACCAGGCCGACGACGAGGGCCGTGGGAACGGCCACCATCACGGTCAGGACGGTCTTGTCCGTGCGGCTGAGCCGGTGCGCGCGCGACCGTCGCGGGCCGGCGGGGCGCCGGGCCCGCAGGCCCGGCGCACCCGCCTCGCTCATCGCCCCGACGGGAACGGTCGGAAGGTCGGTCATGGCCGCCGTCCTCTCGTCTGCCGGAGACTCACTGCGCGGAGAAGATCGTCTTCTTCTGGCTCTCGACGCTGTTGAGGATGCTGTCGACGTCGTCCGGCGACTTGATCCACGCCTGGATGGACGGGATCATCACGGTCGACGAGAAGTCCGGCCGGGTGTCGCGGTCGAGGAACTGCGCGATGTTCTTCGCGTTCTTCACCAGCTCGACGCCCTTGAGCTGCAGCGGCGAGTACTTGCTGGTGTCGGCGTCGGAGCTGACGGCGATGACCGTCGGGTCGGACGTGACGTAGTCCTGCTCCGCCGCCGGCTTCGCCAGCGCGCCGAGCAGCTTCTTGGCTCCCGCCTCGTTCCGGGGCTTCTTGGCCATGAGGAAGCCGTCGATCGGCGCGTCCAGCGTGTCGGCCCCGATCGTGGAGTCGACCTCGGGGAACGGGAAGAAGTCCAGGTCGGCCTGGTCGGCCGCCGGGAACTGCTGCCCGACGAACATGCCGAGCAGGTACGTGCCGGCCTCCTTCTTCTGCAGGGACTGGGCCGCCTCCTGCCAGGTGCGGCCGAGGCTGCCCTCCTGGTGCAGCGGCAGCAGGCCGCGCCAGGTGTCGAACACGGTCTTCACCTTGGGGTCGGTCCAGGCCTCCTTGCCGGCCATCAGGTCGACGTGGAACTGGTAGCCGTTGATCCGCATGTTGAGGATGTCGAAGGTGCCGAACGCCGGCCAGCCGTCCTTGTCGGCGAAGGCGATCGGGACCAGGCCGTCCTTCTTCATCTGCGTGCCGAGCGCCTTGAACTCGTCGAGCGTCTTCGGGACCTGGTAGCCCTTCTCGGCGAACACCGACTTCCGGTAGAAGACGGCCCAGGGGTAGTAGTCGAGCGGGACGAAGTACTGCTTGCCGTCCGACCCCGTCGACGCCGTCTTCAGCGCGTCGCTCATGCCGGTCATGTTGGCCCAGACGTCGCTGACGTCGCCGATCAGACCCTTCTCGGCGAAGAACTGCATGCGGTAGCCGGCGAACCAGGTGAAGACGTCGTCCGGCTTGCCCTGCAGGTAGTTGTTGATGTTCTCCTGGAAGGTGTTGTGGTCGACCGTGTTGACCTTCACGTCGACGCCCGCCGCCTTGCCGGCGTTGGCGAGCATCGTGGCGTAGGCCTTCTTCGGGACGTCGTCGGACTGGTTGGAGCCGAACGTCACGGTGCTGGTGCCCGATCCGCCGCCGGAGTCGTCACCGCCGCAGGCGGCCAGCAGCGCCGACAGGCCCACGAGGCCACCGGCACCCGCCGAGGCCTGGAGGAACCGGCGGCGGCTCAGCGCGGACACCGAGGGCGGGACGAGACGGGACAGGTACTCGGACTCGGACTGCGGGCGGGACATGGCGCCTCCTCGCGCAACAACCTCGGACCCTTGGGTGGCTGTCAATCGCACGGATCCGAACAGAAGTGCGCATCATTGCAAGAGGTCAGGCGGCCCGTGTCAAGGAGTTCGTGCAAAACCGGTCGTCACGGTTTGATCACTCCGACCTCTATGCACGCAACGGTCATATCCGGACGGAAGCATGCGATCCGAGCGAGCGTCGTTCCAGATAGCTCGTGACGGCGAGATATCTCTGCCGCCGGCCTGACGAGTGCCTTGATCCGATCGAACAGGTCTGCTCGCCGCTTGGGTGTCGAACTGTGATTGATTCTGTTGACTGTCGTGGAGGCTGTGATGCACCCTCCTGGCATGACGGCAGCGGAGCCAGCAGCGCCCGGGCGGGAGCCCGCGAGTGGTCCGGGTGTGCTCGGGCTGCCGCTGCGCGGCGGGCTGGCGTTCGGCGGCGACTACAACCCCGAGCAGTGGCCGGAGTCCGTCTGGGCCGAGGACGTGCGCCTGATGGGGGAGGCCGGCGTCAACCTGGTCACCGTCGGCGTGTTCTCGTGGGCACTGCTGGAGCCCGCGCAGGGCCGGTACGAGTTCGGCTGGCTCGACCGCGTGCTCGACCTGCTGCACTCCGGCGGCATCGCCGTCGACCTGGCGACGGCGACGGCGTCCCCGCCGCCGTGGTTCTCCCGCGCCCACCCCGAGAGCCTGCTGCTGAACCGCGACGGGAACCGGGTCTGGCCGGGCGGCCGGCAGGGGTTCTGCCCGAGCTCACCGGTCTACCGGGACAGGTCGCTCGCCCTCGCCGGGCGGCTGGCCGAGCGCTACCGCGACCACCCGGCGCTGGCCATGTGGCACGTGGGCAACGAGCTCGGCTGCCACAACGCGCACTGCTACTGCGACGTCAGCGCCGCCGCCTTCCGCCGCTGGCTGGCGGACCGCTACGGCGGCGTGAAGGCCCTGAACGAGGCCTGGGGGACGGCGTTCTGGAGCCAGCACTACGGCGACTGGGACGAGGTCCTCCCGCCCCGGATCGCGGCCGCGCACCCCAACCCGACGCAGCAGCTGGACTTCCGGCGGTTCTCCTCGGACCAGCTGCTGGCGAACTTCGTCGCCGAGCGGGACCTCCTGCACGAGGTCACGCCCGGCGTCCCGGTCACCACGAACCTCATGGTGACGTGGTCCGTCCGGGACATGGACTACTGGCGCTGGGCGCCGCAGCTCGACCTCGTCGCCAACGACCACTACCTGCGCGCGGAGGACCCCGACGCGCATGTCGAGCTCGCCTTCAGCGCCGACCTCACCCGGTCGCTGGCCGGCGGCGGGCCCTGGCTCCTGATGGAGCACTCGACGGGCGCGGTGAACTGGCAGCCGCGGAACCTCGCGAAGCGGCCCGGCCAGTTGCGGCGGAACAGCCTGCAGCACGTGGCCCGCGGGTCGGACGGCGCGCTGTTCTTCCAGTGGCGCGCCTCGCAGGCGGGCGCGGAGAAGTACCACTCCGCGATGCTGCCGCACGGCGGCACCCGGACCCGGGTCTGGCGTGAGGTCCGCGAGCTCGGAGCGGACCTCGCGCGGCTGGGCGAGGTCGCCGGCACGCGGATCGACGCGGACGTCGCCGTCGTCTTCGACTGGCAGGCGTGGTGGGCGACCGAGCTCGACTCTCACCCGTCGGTCGACGTGACGTACCTGGACCAGGCGCGCGCCTTCCACGCGGCGCTGTGGGAGCTCGGCGTCGCCGTCGACCTCGTCCACCCGGAGGCGGCGCTCGACGGCTACCGCCTGGTGATCGTGCCGACGCTGTACTGCGTCAGCGACACCGGCGCGCAGCGCCTCGCGGAGTTCGTGTCGCGCGGGGGGACCGCCGTCGTGACGTACTTCAGCGGCATCGCGGACGAGAACGACCACGTCCGTCTCGGCGGCTACCCGGGCGCCTACCGCGACCTGCTCGGCGTGTGGGTGGAGGAGTTCCATCCGTTGCGGGAGAACGAGTCCGTCGTCGTGACCGGCCTCCGCGACGGCGGCGCGGACGGCGGCGCGGACGGCGGCACGCGGGCCACCGTGTGGACCGAGGAGCTGCACCTCGCCGGGGCGGAGAGCGTCGCGGCGTACGCGGACGGGCCGCTGCCCGGCGTGCCCGCCGTCACCCGGCACCGGCCCCACGGCGAGGAGAGCGGTGGGAGCGCCTGGTACGTCGCCACCCGGCTGGACGACGACGGCCTGCGCGCGCTGCTGGCGCCGGTGCTGGCCGAGGCCGGCGTCGCGCCGGTGGTGCCGACCCGGCCCGGTGTCGAAGTGGTGCGCCGCACGGGATCCGGCAAATCCTATATGTTCGTCATCAATCACACCGACGAGCCGGCGTCCGTACCCGTCACCGGGACGGAGCTGCTCACCGGAATCCCGGCGGTCGGTGGCCTGACCGTCCCCGCCGGAGCCGTGCGCGTCGTCCGCGAGACCGTGGCGGATCCCGCCTCGTCGAGCTCACGGCCGGACCAGGAGGGGAAGGGCGAGGGACATGCTGGCTCGGCAGCGTCAGGCCGTGATCCTCGAGCACGTCGAGCGTGACGGCGCGGTGCGCGTCAGCGAGCTGACCCGCCTGCTCGGCGTCTCGGACATGACGATCCGCCGCGACCTCGACGCCCTGGCCCGCCGCGGGCTGCTCGACAAGGTGCACGGCGGCGCGACGGTCCGGCAGGACGCGAGCACGGACGAGCCGGGGTTCGAGGCCAAGTCGGTGCGCGAGCTCGCCGAGAAGGACGCGATCGGCGCGCGCGCCGTGGAGATGATCACGCCCGGCTCGGCGATCGCGATCACCGCCGGGACGACGACGTTCGCGCTCGCCAGCCACCTCGGCGCCGTCCCCGACCTGACCGTCGTGACGAACAGCGTGCGGGTCGCCGAGGTCCTGCACCAGCACCGTCGCGCCGACCGCACGGTCATCCTCACCGGCGGCATCCGGACGCCGTCGGACGCTCTCGTCGGGCCGGTCGCCGTCGCCACCATCCGCACGATGCACGTCGACCTGGTCTTCATGGGAGTGCACGGGATGAGCCAGCGCACGGGTTACACGACCCCGAACCTGATGGAGGCCGAGACGAACCGCGAGCTGGTCAACGCGGCCAGCGCCCTGGTGGTCGTCGCCGACCACACCAAGTGGGGCACGCTCGGCCTGTCGCGGATCGTCGACCTGTCGGCCGCCTGCGCGCTCGTCACCGACAGCGGGCTCCCGGACGACGCCCGCGAGGTCCTCTCCCGCACGGTGGACGACCTGGTGATCGTCGACGTGCTGCCGGACGCCGGGCAGGGCGCCTCGTGAAGACGACGCACGCCCGGCTCGCGGACGGCCGCGAGATCCTCTACTTCGACGAGACGGACGACGCCGTCCGCGTCCTCGACGACCCGCGTGACATGCCGCCGGTGGCGACGAACGCCGAGGTCCGGTACGACGCGCTGCTCGACGAGTGGGTCGCCGTCGCCTCCCACCGCCAGACGCGGACCTTCCTCCCGCAGGCGCAGGACTGCCCGCTGTGCCCGTCGCGCGACGGCCGCCGGACCGAGATCCCCTCGCCCGACTACGAGGTGGTCGTCTTCGAGAACCGGTTCCCGTCGTTCGCGATGGGCGCCCCCGCGCTGCCGCCGCGGCCGGCGGACACCCCCGGGACCGACCCGGACGCCGACGTCGGCCTCCGCCGCCGGGCCGGCTGGGGCCGGTGCGAGGTGGTGTGCTTCACCTCCGACCACGACTCGGCGTTCGCCGCGCTGACGCCGGAACGCGTGCGCCTGGTGATGGAGGCGTGGGTCGCCCGGACCCAGGCGCTGTCGATGCTGCCGCACGTGATGCAGGTGTTCCCGTTCGAGAACCGCGGCGAGGCGATCGGCGTCACGCTGCACCATCCGCACGGGCAGATCTACGGCTACCCGTTCGTGACGCCGCGGACCCGCGTCATGCTCGAGTCCGCCCGGCGGTACCGGCAGCGGACCTTCCGCAACCTGTTCGCCGACGTCGTCGCCGCAGAGCGGGCGGCCGGCATCCGGGTGGTCGCGGAGAACGAGCACTGGACGGCGTTCGTGCCGGCCGCCGCGCGGTGGCCGCTGGAGGTGCACGTCTACCCGCGGCGCCAGGTGCCGGACCTGCCGGCGCTGGACGAGGCGGAGCGCGGCGCGTTCGGCCCGCTGTACCTGGAGGTGCTGCGGCGCCTGGACGGCCTCTACGGCCGCCCGGTGCCGTACATGTCCGCCTGGCACCAGGCCCCGGTGCGTGCCGACCGCGACCTCGCCTACCTCCACCTGGAGCTGTTCTCGCCGCAGCGCGCGGCGGACCGCCTGAAGCACCTCGCGGGCTCCGAGGCGGCGATGGGCGTCTTCATCAACGACGTCCACCCCGAGGACGCCGCCGCCCGCCTGCGCGAGGTGATCCTCTGACGTCAGGCGGCCGTCGCCGGGAAGTCCGGGAGCAGCGCGTTGAGCCGGTCCGGGGCGTCGAGCGGGATCCGGTGGCCGGCGCTCTCGAGGCGCTCGTACCGCCATGGGCCCGCGACGTGCAGGGCGACGTCCTCCGCGTCGACGAACATCACCGGATCCTTTCCAGGAGCTCGGCCCGCGACGGGCCCGGCAGCACGTACGGCGGGGCGTCGCCGCCGAGGGCGGCGACGCGCTCGGCGACGCCGGGCGTCGCGAACACGTCGCTCGCCAGGGCGATGAAGGCCGCGACGGACAGGTGCGCCCGGGTCAGCTCCGGGTCGGCGAGGCCCGCGGCGAACAGCGCCTTGGCGGCGTGCCAGCGCCGGTCGTCGGTGCGGTAGGGCTGCCCGGCGGCGTCCGCGTCGAGCTCGGCGAGCCGGTGCGCGTCGAACCACAGCGTCACCCGGTACAGGGGCTCGACCACCTTCGCGGTGGCCTCGTCGAACCGGCGGGCCAGCTTGTCGTGGTCCTCCGGGTCGGTCTCGCGCAGCAGGTCCCGCAGCAGGCAGGCGTGGATCATCGCCAGGGACGCCCCGCGCCCCACCGAGGGGTTGGTGGCCGCACAGGCGTCCCCGACGGCGACGACGCCCGTGGCCACCGGCTCACCCTCCACCACCAGCCGGCGGTACCGGTCCTCGATGCCGGCCATGACGTCGACGCCGGAGATCGGCTCGCCGGCGTCCCAGTGCGCGGCCAGCGGGTACCCGGCCAGCGCCGCGTGCCAGCGCGCCGGGTCGCGCAGCCCGCGCAGCGCCTTGTCGCGCGCGCTGACCGTCAGCACCACGCTCCAGGTGCCGTCGTCGCCCGGCAGCGTGAGCACCGACGCCGAGTCGTAGTGCTGCAGGAAGTTCGTCAGCGACGCCGGCTGCTCGCCGTCGGCGGAGCGGAAGTGCCGGCCGTAGTACACGAAGCCGCAGTCCGCCCGCTCCTCCGTCGGTGGCCGCGCGCCGCAGGCCCGCAGCCAGGCGGGCAGCGCGGAGCGCCGTCCGCCGCAGTCCACCACCAGGTCGGCGGACAGCGCCCGGCCGTCCGCGGTGAGCACGCCGGTCACCCGCGGCACCGCGTCGGCGGACGTCGTGTGGGTCGTCGTCAGGCCGGTGACCGCCACCCCGCGGCGGATGTCGACCCCGGCCGCCTCGGCGGCACCGGCGAGCGCCGCCTCCAGGACCGGGCGCCGGGCGGTCACCGTGTCGAACCGCGCGTCGTCGGGCCGCATCGGGCCGCGCCGCGCCTCGGGCAGCACCTCGAGCGTGTTCAGCCGCCGGGCGCCGGCCGCCGCCAGCGCCGGCCCGGCCTCGGGCAGCTCGTCGCGCACCAGCGACCACCACCGGGGGAGCATGAGGTGCGGCAGGCGGAACTGGTTGACGCCGCGCCGCTGCCACCCGTCCCACGCCTCTGCGGCGCGTTCGGGTGGCGGCGGCGGGGCGGGATCGCGCTCCAGCGCGGTCACGCCGTGCCCGTCGCGGGCGAGCAGCATCGCGGTCGACAGGCCGGCCAGCCCGGCACCGAGAACGAGGATCTGTGCCATGCCCGGCAGGATCGGCCGGCCGGCTGCTCACTCTCCAGGCCGGTCGTTGCTCACTTCCTGCTCACGTCGCGGGTCACCTTCCGGGCCGGCGAGGCGCCGATCTCCACCGACCAGAGGACCTCGGTCAGCGCGTCGATCGCCTTGGCCAGGTGTCGCCGGTAGGTGCTGAACGGCAGCCCGAGCACCTCGGCCGCCGCCTCCTGGCTCCGCGCCGGGCGCAGGTAGGTGCGGTTGAGGACGGCGTGGAGCTGCTCGCCCTTCGGATCCTCCGCCAGGCGCTCGACGGCGTCGAGCACGGCCGCCCGCACCGTCGCGGCGTCCGTCCCGAGGGCGGAGCCGACCAGCGGGTTCTCGGCCAGGCGCCCCGGCTGGTGGAGCTGGCCGACGGCCGCGCGCACCGCCGCGCCGAAGGCGTCGCGGGACAGCGGCGGCGGGCGCAGCGCCCACTCCGGCGGCGGCCCGGTGCCGCCGCCGTACTCCCGGTCGCTCATCAGGTCCCACCACGAGTCGGGCGGGAAGCGCCGCCAGTCGTGCCCGTAGGCGACGTTCGTCCGGCCGTCGACCGCCACCTCGACCAGCGGCCGGAACCCGAGGTAGTCGAAGAACGGCCCCCAGAACGACGGTTCGACCGACACGATGAACGACCACGCGAGCGGCTCGGTGCACCAGTTGATGATCGACGTCACCGAGCCGGCCAGGGCGGCGTACCGGTCGCGCTGGTACTCGCGCGTGCCGCCGAAGAAGCGGCCGATCTCCACCCGCTCGCCGGGCCGGACGGGCGCCGCGCACGCGACGTGGTCCAGGACCGCGCGGACGACCGGGTCCCGGTCCTCCATCGGCGAGCCGGTCGGGTGGAAGAGGTGGTACGTATAGGCGACCGTGCCCTCCTCGGTGCGCACCGCGTCGAGGTGCTCCGGCCGTTCGGCCAGCCAGCGTTCCGCGAGCTCCGCGCTGGTGGCCCCCTCGCCCCGCGCGATGAGAGCGACGAACGCGGGGTGGTCGTCCGCCGCGGCCGGGACGACGGACGCCGACGCGTTCGCGCGCAGGTCCGCGTACACCGGCGCGAGCGGGCCGTGCCGGTGCAGGAAGGCCAGGTGCTGCGCGAGCAGCTGGCGGTCCATGCCGGTGGTGGCGCGGATGCCGGCGATCACGTGGTCGTGGATGACGCGGTGCAGCGTCCGGTACCGGCCCGGGAAGCGCCGCTCGAACTCGGCCTCCAGCACGTCGCGGGTCAGGTCGTGCGGGGTGAGACCGCCCGGCCGGGTGACGACGAACGGCCGGTCGCGCAGCCACGCCCACACCTCGGGCGCGGCGTCGCCGACCGTCTCGCGCAGCAGGTCCTCGCTGGTCAGCCAGGCCCGGGCGCAGGTGGCCAGGCCCACGACGTGGCCCTCGGAGGGCGCCTCGCGCAGCAGCGACTCCAGGAGCGCGCTGATCAGGTCCGGCAGCTCGGCCAGCCGCTCCGGCACGGGGCCGGCGCGGGCGACGTCGGCGAGCAGCGCGAGCGCGAGCGGGTGCCCGCGGCCGAGGCGCAGCAGCCGGGGCCGGTCGTCCGCCGCGACCCCGGCCCGCGCCAGCAGCTCCAGGCTGTCGGCGTCGTCCAGGTGGTCGAGCCGGTGGACGGCGACGACCTCGCGCCAGCCCGGGTCCGCGCGCCAGGCCGGCGCGGGCGGGTCGCGGCCGGCCAGCACCACCACGGCGCTCGCCGGCAGCGCGGGGATCAGCTCCTCGCGCAGGCAGCCGTCGACGGGCGCCAGCCGCTCGTACCCGTCGATCAGGACGACGGCGTCGTCCGCCGCTGCCGTCTCGCCCAGCGCGCGGCGCAACCCGTGGGGCGACGGATCGAGCTCGCGACCGTCGAGCAGCGTCACGGCCCGGCCCGCCTCGCGGGCGCGGGAGCGCAGCTCCAGCAGCAGTGTCGTCTTGCCGATGCCGCCCGGCCCGTGCACGAACAGCACGCGACGGCTGGCCCGGCCGGCCAGCGCGTCGTCGAATCCGCGCAGCTGCGCGCGCCGGCCCACGAACGCCTCCCGCCGCGCGCCGTCGACCAGATCTCCGAGCCGGGTGGGCCCCATCCGTACAGTCTCGGCCAACCGGACGATCGAACGCCACCGAATCAGGGGTGCGGGGCGACGTCGGCCCGCCGGGTGAGGATCACCGCGAGGATGTGCTTGCACGGGCCGCGGGTGCCGGCGTGCTCGCGTTCCCACCGGCACTCGCAGCGCAGCGGCTCGGCGTCGCCGATCGCGTAGCCCCGACCGTCGCCGCCGCGCACCCGCCAGCCGCCGGCAGCAGCGACGACGCCGCTGTCCCCGACCAG